>RCUR01000890.1_pt1 | contig 10739 bp, 17 predicted proteins | sample 2166151 | NCBI WGS metagenome assembly RCUR01 (sample SAMN09932785, study PRJNA488358) | compost metagenome | isolation source: compost soil in an enriched community | place: Germany: Experimental Botanical Garden
GGCCGCTACTGTGGTTTTGCCTACCCCACCTTTGGTGGAAACCACCGATACCACATGCATGACATCAGCCCTGCTGCGCCAAGCGCTCGCTGACCCACCGCTCGATCTCCAGCGAGTCCCAGCCGACCGCGCGCAGTCCAATGCGTTTGGCTTGAGGGAATTTACCTTCCTTCATCAAGTTGTAGATGTGCGCACGCTTGAAGCCGGTTTTTCGCTCCACCTCGTCACGCCGCATGATGTGACGTTCGACCTGCAGTTGAGGTGTTTCAACGATGGGGGAGGATTGGCTGGACATGATGGTCACTCCTAGCGCCGCCTGGCGCGTAATGGGAAGTGACCTGTATTGAATAGCAGAAAAGCGAGGGAGTCATTGCACTGCAATCGAGGGCATTGCAGTGCAATGCCATGGCTCAAGTGGTTTTTTTGAGGCTACGGTTGGCCGCAGCAAATTTCTCATCCAGCGTTCGTTTGCTGAGACCGGGAATGTCTTTATGGCGCGCAGTCACGGCGTCAACAATCGCAGATTGATTCTTGAACACGGAAAGTGGTTTGCCTGCGGGCGACACGTCCAAGACGGTGTTGACCAAGGCACCTATAATCTGCAAGTAGGTGTGTTCACTACGTTTGCTGAGCTGTCCCTGTGTTTTGACCAACGCTTTTAGGCTTTCTTGTTCAAGTCCCAGTGCCTGTAGATCAACCTCAACATCTTGGAGCTGATGTTGGAGAGAGTTCCGCTCTCGCAGGAGGGCATCCCGCTCGGCCTGGAGTGCAAAGTAAACACCCAGGCTGATTTTATCTTGAGTGCCGTCGTTCGATTCGAACAGGAAGTCGGGCCGCTGATCGGGGTAGTAGATCTGCATCCAAAGACGTAAATCGGAGTGTCTAACGGTCAACAGCGTGAGTTCTACGGGGGTGCCCAGGGGGACCGACATACCGAAGGAGCCATACGGTAATTCACCATTGCGGACGGCGTCATAAATTTTGTCAGTATTGGCCTGTAGGCACGGCCATTGAGGAAACAAGATCCTGAGCTTTTCCGGGCAAGACCAAGCCGCTTGCACGATCTGCGCTTCGTAACGAATGAGGTTGCACCAACGCAATGCTGCGTCGATGGGCCGATAGAAGGTTTTAGCCTGCGGGTTAAAGTTGTTTGAAGACATGTGCGAACGGACCTCCATTCCTTATGGATCGGCCTCCTGCGAAACATCTCTACATCGCCTACCTGCTGGAAAACTGCTGGCAGTCGCTGTTTTATTCGGATTCTTTACTCGATGAGGTCATTCCATTTACTCAGTACCTGAAGAAGTTGCATTTGCTTTGTTGATGGCTTCGTCCCAGACAGATGGGGCGGGATCGCTAATTGGATCCAATGTGAAGACCATCATTTTCAGGGCGGGTTCAAACCGTCAGTCGCGATTCGATTTCGCCGGCGGCCATTAGATTGCGCGCATGCCAGAGCACGGTGCCGGAGCCGATCAATTCACCTTTGTGGTGACCGTCGAGCATTGGACCGCCGGAAAAGACAATGGAGGGCAGGTCGGTAGTTGCAGCGGCCATCAGGCAGGCGGGGGGGCAGAAAGTTGAGCAAACCCTGGGGACCGACTGCCAGCACGCCCAAGCGATCAATCGCCTGGGTGGGCGCATTGAGGCACTTGTAACCCGGCTACTGGGCTTCGGCTGGTATTTTGGCCATGTTCGAAGACACAGTCTGAACTGTGATTGTGAAGTTGGCTTGAGGGCCTGCCTTGGAGTTAACGCGTCGTTGGAGAAAGGCTGAGTAGGTTTTCATCGCATGACTCCTGTTGTTTCATCCCGCCTGCTTTCACGACCAGACGCCAGGGTGTGGTTCGCAAAGACAGTAAGTCACTGAGATCCGCTGGTAGCTTCAGGGCTGGAAAACGCTGCACAAAGGCTGCGCTAGCCACTAAGGCTTGTGGACTATTCACCAAGATTTTCATCACTAACTCGCTGTCCTCCAACGGTGGAAAGCACAGATTCAGCGCGACGTCGTAACCCTCGTTAATAACATCCACTCGGCGATTGTAGTTTTCACGTAAAGTTCGATTGCCGGATACTGCGCCATGAACCGGCCTATTCACGCTGAGTGATTTCGGATCTCTTCGAATGATTTAGCCAGGAAGTCGATCAGACTACGTACAGAAGGCAACAACCCGCGTCGTGAGGGGAAGACCGCCGTAATCACCCCATCCGATGGTCTCCAATCAGGTGTAACGATGATCAAGAGCCCATTTCGAATTTCATTTTCCACGACCCTCAACGGCAGGTTTGCGATCCCCACACCTTCCAGTACTGCGCTCTTCAATGTGGACATGTCGTCGCTGACCAGTCGAGGGGTATGGCTGACTTCTGCTGTGGCGCTATTGGGTCCATTCAGTACCCACGAATAATGAAGTAAAGGATTTCCCCAGCTCACACTAGGCAAGCCAGAAAGGTCAGCGGGCAACTCGGGAACGCGGTGCTTCTCCAGAAACTCCTTGCTTGCCACCAGTACCTGGCGACTGTTAGCGAGAACCTTCATCACCAGATCGCTGTTCTCCAGCGGTGGGAAGCACAGGCTCAGTGCGATGTCATATCCTTCACTGATGACATCAACCTTGCGATTGAAACCCTTCACGTAGAGTTCAACACTGGGGCATTGAGCCATGAATTTACCCAGTAACGGTGCTACCCAGAAATTTAGCAGTGGCGTTGTACAACTCATGCGGATAATTCCACGTGGCTCTGATCTGTTCTGTTCGACAACGTCTTCCGCGTACTCTGCTTCGGCCATCATCGCGACACAGTGCCGGTAGTAAGCATGGCCAATGTCTGTCACTTGAAACTGTCGTGTAGAACGCTGTATCAGGCGTACACCCAGCCGTGCTTCCAGCTGACTTACTCTGCGGCTCAGCGTGGATTTTGGCATGTTAAGTGCCCGTCCGGCCTGAGCAAACCCGCCATGATCGACCACCTTCGCGTAGATAAATAGTTCATTCAGGTCAATCACGCGCTTTCTCTTGTCGTTCCAGTTTTGAGACTGTGAAGCTTAAGCCAATGACTACCGAATACCCAGAGTGACGTCTAAGGTGTGTCCATCGCTTTTTTGGTAGGGCATACGCCATGAAGAAAGTTCTGGGCATCTACGGTAGCCCCATCCCGCACTGGGTGGGTGACGGCTTTCCCGTCCGCTCGCTTTTTTCGTACAGCACGCTGGGCCGGCATATCAGCCCATTTCTTTTGCTGGATTACGCTGGACCCGCCGACTTCCCTCCCTCCAAGCATCGTCGTGGTGTTGGTCAGCACCCTCACCGCGGCTTTGAGACGGTCACGATTGTGTATGAGGGCGAGCTGGAGCATCAGGACTCGACAGGTGCTGGTGTAGTGGTCTAATGAAACCGGACACCCATTTAGGCGAGAATGCTCGCCAGATCGAGGTGTCAGATGACCAAACAACGCCGTGTCTTTTCCGCTGAATTCAAACGCGAGGCTGCCGACCTCGTACTCAAGCAAAACTACAGCTTCATCGAAGCCAGCCGTTCACTCGGCATCGGTGAGTCGGCACTACGCCGCTGGGTCGACCAGGTTCAGCAGGAGCGCCAAGGCGTTACCCCGCAGAGCAAAGCGCTGACCCCCGGAGCAACAGAAAATCCAGGAACTGGAAGCCCGGATCGCTCGCCTTGAGCGAGAGAAATCCATATTAAAAAAGGCTACCGCGCTCTTGATGTCGGAAGATCACGAGCGTTCACGCTGATTGACCAACTGAGCGTCCACGAGCCGGTTGATTGGCTGTGCACGGTGTTTGAAGTCACCCGCTCGTGTTACTACGCCCAGCGTCTCAGGCGCCGGACTCCTGATGTTGAGCGGCTTCGACTGCGCAGCCGGGTGAATGAGTTGTTCACGCAAAGTCGCAGTGCTGCGGGCAGCCGCAGCATACTGTCGATGATGCGTGAAGACGGTGAGCAACTCGGCCGGTTCAAGGTACGCAGCTTAATGCGCGAGCTTGAGCTGGTGAGCAAGCAGCCAGGTTCTCATGCTTATAAACGAGCGACGGTTGAACGACTGGATATCCCGAACATCTTGAATCGCGAGTTTGATGTACCAACTCCCAACCAGGTCTGGTGCGGGGACATCACCTACATTTGGGCCCAGGGGAAATGGCATTACCTGGCTGTCGTGCTGGATCTTTGTGCGCGCCGGATAGTGGGTTGGGCGTTGTCGGAAAAACCGGATGCCAAGTTGGTGATCAAGGCGCTGGATATGGCCTATGAACAGCGTGGGAGACCTCAGGGTCTGCTGTTTCACTCGGATCAAGGATCGCAATGCGAGTCGCTTGTTTCGACAGCGGCTCTGGCGTTACCGCATGCGTCAGAGCATGAGTCGCCGGGGGAATTGCTGGGACAATGCGCCGATGGAACGCGTATTCCGGAGCTTGAAAACCGAATGGATACCGACCACGGGCTACCGAACGACCCAAGAGGCCCAACGGGATATCAGCCACTTTTTGATGCATCGGTACAACTGGATTCGGCCCCATCAATTCAACGGTGGGCTGGCACCAGCTCAGGCCGAGAAAAAACTTAACGTCGTGTCCGGGATGAGTTGACCACTACATGGCGGCAAGATCGGACCGGGCGATGTCCAGTGGATGACAGCAGCGTCGGGCATCCTTCATAAAGAGTACCACTCAGCAGAATTCAGTCGCAAAGGTGGAACACTGGAGATGGTGCAGTTGTGGGTGAATCTTCCAGCGAAAGACAAAATGGCTGCGCCTCGTTAAGGTAATCGCACCCGCTCAGACTACCAACTTCGATCTCTAATGCTTTTTGATGTGTCTAATTGTCATTTCTGAAATTCATCAACGTGAAGGGAGGTGCCATGAACAACAAAGCCATATTCGTGCAGGCCGGAGGCGGCTATGACAAGGTCGTGATCGGCAAGAGCGACGCCGCAGCACCCAAGGCTGGAGAAATTACCGTACGACTACGAGCCAACTCTCTCAACTATCATGATTTTGCTGTGGTTAGCGGTTTGTTGGGACCGAGCGAGCTACGCATTCCCATGGCCGATGGTGCTGGTGAAGTCATTGCCGTGGGCGATGGTGTTAATGAGTTTGCCGTGGGTGACGCAGTGGTCAGTACGTTCTTCCCTGACTGGCTGGATGGCAAGCCAAATGTCGAAGGCTTTGTTCGGGTTCCGGGTGATGGGCTTGATGGCTACGCCCGTGAAACGGTAACCGCTAACGCGACATCCTTTACCCGTGCACCCAAGGGGTGGAGTCATGCTGAGGCGGCCACTTTGACCACGGCAGGGCTAGTGGCGTGGCGTGCGCTGGTTGACGAAGGCCAAGTGAAGGCGGGTGACACTGTGCTTGTGCAAGGCACTGGCGGGGTATCCATTTTCGCCCTTCAATTCGCCAAGATGCTGGGGGCTACCGTTATTGCTACTTCCTCGAGCGAGGCCAAGTTGAAACGCCTCCGCGCGCTCGGTGCCGACCATTTGATCAACTACCGCCAGGATTCGACGTGGGGCGAGACAGCGCTACAGCTCACCGGAGGGCGTGGTGTTGACCTTGTGATAGAGGTTGGTGGTCCATCCACACTACAGCAGTCCATGAGGGCTGCGTGTGTCGGTGGGCACATTGTGATAATTGGCATTCTGTCTGGTGTTAGCGTGGAGCTACCTGTTCTTGATGCGCTGGTTAAGCAACTGCACCTACAGGCTGTTTTGGTCGGCAGCCGACGGCAGCAGATGGATATGATTCGCGCCATCGACGCGAACGGCATGCGTCCGGTGATCGACAAACACTTCTCTTTGGAAAACATTGTTGAGGCATTTCGCTACCAGGAAACCAACCAGCATTTCGGCAAGATTGTGTTGGACATCTGACTGCAAGGATCTCGCTACTCTGGCGAGGATCAACAAAGGAAGCTACCGCGCCTCCAATACAGTTCACCTTCAAGCGTCAACGACGCTTGGGGGTGTTCTCAAATATTGCCCGAGCCTCCCACGTCCCAAGGTTGGCCGGGTTAGGCCAAGCGCTCTCAGATTTGTGTTGCTCTAGTATTGCGGTGGCCAGAATGGATACACGTGGCCGGCACACACGGTCGGTGCCGGCACAGGGTTCAGTTGGGCACAAAAAACGTAATGGGGCCCGAGCTTCACAGGCCAGCGACACGAGTCTGCTGGCCCATAACCTATATCCGTTTAGGTGCTTGTGTTAGGTCGCCAGTTTTACTGCAAGCTCAGCAACGTGTTTGCCTTGGAAACGCGCAATATCTAGCTCATTTTGTGACGGTTGCCGTTTTCCGTCGGCACCTGCCAGAGTGGTCGCCCCATAGGGTGTACCGCCGGTGATTTCGTTCATATTGGTTAGCCCTGCGCAGGTGTAAGGTACACCCACGATGACCATTCCTTGATGCAGCAGTGTGGTGTGGAACGACGTGATCGTGGTTTCCTGGCCGCCGTGTTGGGTTCCAGTCGACGCGAAAACACTGCCGATCTTCCCGACGAGCGCGCCTTTCATCCACAGTCCGCCAGTCTGGTCGAGAAATGTGCGCATCTGTCCGGCCATGTTGCCAAAGCGCGTTGGGGTGCCAAAGATGATGGCGTCGTAATTGGCCAGTTCGTCGGGTGTCGCTATGGGTGCCTTTTGGTCGAGCTTGACACCGATAGTCGCCGCCTGATCGGCCGGGATGGTTTCAGCGACACGCTTGAGCGTCACATCGACGCCAGAGACGGACCGTGCGCCATCGGCAACGGCGTTAGCCATGGTTTCTAGATGGCCGTACATTGAGTAATAGAGAACAAGTACTTTCGCCATGATTGTGTCCTAGGTTGAGAACCATTCGGTGGGGGTGGAAAGACCTGGATTACCCCGCGGCCATCGAATGACAGCGTAGGGGTAGCGTCGGCAGGCCCCATCCGACTGTAGATACTTTGACAGGATGCGGACTTAACACTAGCAGCTCCGCATATAGCCAGCCGCCAGACATGGAGCTGGCGCTTCTGAGCGCGACCTTAGCAGTTGCCCTTTAATCGAAACTCCAGGTCGTCTTAACACGGCAGGTTTTCAAGCCTTTCCATAGTGGCGCTGGCCAAGTCAGGTTTGGCTTACGAACAAACTTGGGCAGGCATTTTGTCCCCTAAAAGTGTCGTATGAAGCGCTGTTGTTGGCGCATTCCATTCTTGTCTTCAACTGGCTGGGTTTGCAGCTTGGTTTGCCCAAGTCGAGGGCTGTCGGACCAGTTGCACCTCTTTCGCGCAGATGTAAAGCTCCTGGAGTTTCCGCACGACGTTAACTCTTGTCGTTCCAGATTCGAGACTGTGAAATTCAATTCCATGACTACCGCCTCCTCGGAATGATGACTAAGGTTTGTCCACCAAGTTGATTGGCGGGCATGCAGCATGAAAAAGGTTCTGGGTATCTATGGCAGCCCCAACCGGCATTGGGTAGGGGATGGTTTCCCTGTCCGCTCGCTTTTCAGTTATGACACGCTGGGAAGTCATATCAGTCCGTTCTTATTGCTCGACTACGCAGGACCATCGGATTTCCCGCCTTCAACGCACCGGCGTGGGGTCGGTCAGCATCCTCACCGAGGGTTTGAGACGGTCACCATTGTCTATAAAGGCGAGTTCGAACATCGAGACTCCACTGGTGCCGGTGGAAAAATCGGCCCTGGTGATGTGCAGTGGATGACCGCGGCATCGGGGATACTTCATGAGGAGTACCACTCATCCGGGTTTAGCCGTACCGGTGGAACACTGGAAATGGTGCAGTTGTGGGTGAATCTACCCGCCAAAGACAAAATGTCTGCGCCTCGATATCAGACGATTTTGGATCGCGACATCGTGCAGGTCAGCCTACCAGACGATGCCGGTCAGGTGCGCGTGATTGCCGGTGAGTATGCCGGACACAAAGGCCCTGCACTGACCTTCACACCCATGGATGTATGGGACATACGTCTGAATGCAGGCAAGAGCGTGTCTTTGCAATTAAAGGCAGGCTTTACCTGTGCCGTCGTCCTGCTCAGTGGCGTTGTTGAGGTGAATGGCAGTGCCGTTCTGCAGGATGCACAACTGGCGCTGCTTGCGCGTCATGGCACCAAGTTGTTTCTGGATGCTCGCAGCGATTCAAGACTGGTTCTGCTCTGTGGGGAGCCCATCGATGAACCCATCATTGGCCAGGGTCCGTTTGTCATGAATTCCCAAGCAGAAATCATCCAGGCCATCACCGACTTTAACAGCGGTCACTTCGGCCAAATTACCCCGTGATCTTTTTTCGCAGTGTCATTGGCTGACATTGCGAAACCTGTCGGCGGCAAAGCCGTCTTTTCTTAAAGGAGCACGTCATGAGTACCCCTGCGAACTTTAACAACCAGAGACCTGTCATCGACCCCTCCAATGCCGTCATGCTGTTGATTGACCACCAGAGTGGTCTGTTCCAGACAGTGGGCGATATGCCGATGCCGGAGCTACGCCTGCGTGCGGCGGCGCTGGCCAAGATGGCGACACTGGCCAAGATTCCGGTCATCACCACCGCCTCAGTACCGCAAGGTCCGAACGGCCCGCTGATCCCCGAGATTCATGAAAATGCCCCACACGCCCAATACGTGGCGCGCAAGGGTGAGATCAATGCGTGGGACAACCCGGATTTCGTCGGTGCCGTGAAAGCCACGGGCAAGAAGCAGCTCATCATCGCCGGCACCATCACCAGTGTTTGTATGGCTTTCCCTGCCATCAGCGCCGTGTATGACGGATATCAGGTCTTCGCTGTGGTGGATGCCTCCGGCACCTACACCAAGATGGCCCAGGAAATTACGCTCGCTCGAGTGGTACAGGCGGGTGTAGTCCCGATGGATACCGGTGCTGTCGCGTCTGAGCTGCAAAAATCCTGGAACCGTGACGATGCACAGCAATGGGCCGAGGTTTACACCAAAATTTTCCCGGCCTATCAGTTGCTGATCGAAAGTTACATGAAGGCTCAAGCTGTAGTGAGTAATCAGGAAGTATTGGACTCCCAGCGCAAATAACTGATTCCAACATGAGGGGAGTGCGCCCTCATCAGTGGAGGCCATTGGGGCTTCCGTTGTTCACCTGGAGAATGAAAATGTCCACTGCCTACAAACGTCTCGATAAAGATCAAGCGGCCGTATTGCTGGTCGACCATCAGACCGGTCTGTTGTCGTTGGTACGCGACATCGATCCGGACAAGTTCAAGAACAACGTGCTGGCGCTGGCCGATCTGGCCAAGTACTTCAAACTGCCGACCATTCTCACGACCAGCTTTGAAACCGGCCCGAACGGCCCGCTGGTGCCGGAGTTGAAGGCACTGTTCCCGGATGCGCCTTACATTGCGCGCCCAGGGCAAATCAATGCCTGGGACAACGAGGACTTTGTCAAAGCCATCAAAGCTACCGGCAAGAAGCAACTGATCATTGCCGGGGTGGTAACCGAAGTCTGCGTGGCGTTCCCGGCGCTGTCGGCGATCGAGGCGGGCTTTGAGGTGTTTGTGGTGACCGACGCCTCGGGCACCTTCAATGCCCTGACCCGTGATTCGGCGTGGAACCGCATGTCGACGGCTGGCGCACAATTGATGACCTGGTTCGGTCTGGCCTGCGAGCTGCACCGCGACTGGCGCAACGACATCGAAGGGCTGGGCACGCTGTTCTCCAACCACATTCCGGACTATCGCAACCTGATTACCAGCTACACCAAGCTGACCGTGGATAAGTAAGCCAATGCTCAGGGGCTGTCGCAGTACCAACAGCCTCTGAGCACACCTGTGCGAGTACGGAGAATCGTCATGACTAACTCAAATATCCAGCGAGACGACACGTTACTGACTGCAGATAACCATGCCCTGTTGCTGATTGACCACCAGTACTTACAACTATTGGCCGTGCGCTCTCATCCCGCAGAAACGGTGGTCAGTAACACCACAATGCTGGCCAAAGGCGCAAAGATATTCAATGTCCCGACGTTGTTGACTACTGCCTTTGCTGAACGCCAGGAAATTTTCCAGGAACTGCAAGCGGTGTTTCCTGAGCAGAAGCCAATCGATCGCACCGGCCTCAACTCTTGGGACGATCCGCGGGTGCGCGAATGGGTCTCGAAGACCGGCAAGAAAAAACTGGTAATTGCAGGTTTGTGGACGGAAGTCTGTCTAAGTCTTGCCGTGTTGAGCACCCTTGCCGAAGGTTACGAGGTTTATATCGTTACTGATGCCGCTGGAGGGGGGAGTGCAGAAGGCCATGAGCGAGGCGTACAACGGATGGTGCAAGCCGGCGCCCGGCCACTGACCACAGCCGTCTATGTCAGTGAACTGCAACGTGACTGGTCCCGCGAAGAAACTGCCGGTGATGTGGCCAAGCTCTTTGCTGAGTTGGGTGGTGCTTTTGGTCAAGGATTACGTTGGGAATGGCAACTGCTGGGTCTCAAGGAAGGTACGCGGTAATCCGCTCATCGTCACAGCCGCAAGCAACACGAACAGGAGATTTCAATGAGTGAATCAACGATCCGCGCTTCCTTCGAGGGCACTGCCTTCCAGGTGAAGTTATCGGATGGCTTGCATGCATGGGCCAGCGATGTGCCGCAAACACTTGGCGGCGGAGACACTGGACCCTCGCCGCATCAATTGCTGTTGTCGGCCCTTGGTGCCTGTACGTCCATCACCGTTGCTATGTACGCACAGCGCAAGGGAATTCCGCTTGAGGCGGTCGACGTTAAGCTGAGCATTCTGC
>RCUR01000891.1_pt1 | contig 10721 bp, 7 predicted proteins | sample 2166151 | NCBI WGS metagenome assembly RCUR01 (sample SAMN09932785, study PRJNA488358) | compost metagenome | isolation source: compost soil in an enriched community | place: Germany: Experimental Botanical Garden
AATCCCCCCGCAGGTAAGGAGTTTGGCGGGAGCTGATCATTAGATAATTTTCCTCGCACAGCGAATGTCCTCTAGGTCTAATCAGCATAATTTACGAATTTTGTATCGTTGCCTATGCCCATCACGGTTAGCGTCTGACGAGCGATGTTCAATCTGATTATATTCCGCAAGTAGGTTTATGATCGAGATAGGATAATTTTTTTGAATCTCTCGTTGCCCAGAAACTCGAATTTTCGCTGAAACAAGGCGGCGAGCCGAGCGTCTGCTGTCGCGAAGAAAACCTGCTTGCGCATACTGACGGCAAGATCCCGCAGGTAGTCCAGGAATGACAGCGCGTTTAAATCATCAATGTGCGCAATGGGGTCATCGATCAACAGCACCGGAGGAGCAGTTTCTGCGCTGCGGTTCAACGCTAGAAATATCGAAAGCGCTAAAGCAGCACGCTGGCCTGTACTCACCTGCGTAGCTGAATGCGTACGATGACCATCTCGTGTGATGAGGAGATGCTCTCCATTGAAGTCGCCCAGCGTGTACTCAGCTGGAGAATGAATCCTGGCGAATATTTCGCTGACGTGTCCACGTATCGACTCAAGAGCTTCCTGCGTTGCTTTCTCAAGGGAATGATTTTCAACGATGTCAGCTAGTGCGTTAATGGCTATTGTAAGATTGTCCTTCCGCGTTGTGGCAGCCTTGAGAAGGCTCGCGCTCTGTTGAAGCTCGACCGTTTTGGCGCTTAGCTCAGTGCGCGCTTCTGTTTCCATATTTTCCGCATGCAGGGCACGGTCGAATGCATTAATTGCATCCTCGACAGCCTGCAAAATCGGTTCTAGTGGTTGATCATCCGCAATAGTAATTAATTGTGCGGCACCCTCGAAAAAGCGCATTGAAGCGAGATGCCTTTGTAGCAACCGATGGATCGAAATAATCAGATCCTTGGCGTCTTGCATGCCAAACCCTGTTGATACTGCAATCGCGCTTACCTGCGTATTCGTAAGCTTTAAAGCCTCGCGCACAACAGATACGGATTCGTTCGTTTCCTCTATGTTCGCCTGAATTTCTGCGATGCGCGTATTTATGGCTGCCAGGCTCGAATAATCCTGTTCGGTTCCCAGCCATCGGATCGCTGCGGCCTCTGCGCCAGAGAAACCGGCCTGATCGGCTCCATACTGGTCGAGCGAACGCAAGGCCGATTCCAGGCTATCGAGCTCACTGTTCGCTTCGATGAATTCATGATGTTTCAAGAGCAAACTCTCATGTACATCGCGTACGGTTGTCAGATCGTGTATGCCATTTACATCTTGAAAGCGCTGCAATACCTGGAGCGCAGCTAGCACCTCACGCTCTCGTTGGGCACGATCTCTAGCAATCTGTACTGCCTGCTGAAGACCGTTGGTGAAGGTTGAATTGTCAGAAACGGTGAGCGACTCAATTTTATGAAGCAGCTCTCCATCTAAATGTGGGGTTGAACAGACCGGGCAATGCAGTGCATCACCTGTGCGATCAATTATGGATTGGACAAGTCCCCTAAGATCGGCACGAAGGGAAATTAACGACTGACCAAGACGCTCCTGCTGCAACAGGCTTTCGGAGGCTGACTTCTCCTGCTGCTCAGCGAGAGCGAGGCTGTCCGCGGCGACCTGAAGAGCTTCAGAGAGTCCACGAACAGCATATTCAACAGGTAGCTCGTGGACGTCGTCCAAGGACGTTCCCGCGAGGGCAATTCTTGCATCAGAAGCCACACGCTTGGTCTGCTCAATTGATCTGGCAAGTGCTGGTGCACCGGCTTCGCAGTAGATAGACCATATTTCTAGATCAACGAGCTCCGCCCTACAGCTCTCAATCAGGGTTTCATGCTCGCGCAACTCCTGGCGCTGGTGTAATTCTGCCTCATCCAGTTCGTCAACTTTTTTGAGAGCGGTAAACAAGACCTGTTCGCTCTGCCGTAATTGAGTAATTGTTGCAGGCGAGGATTGTGCCAGGGTAATAGCTTGGTGCAGCCCTCGCGAAAGCGATTCAAGGCGAGTTCGATCCGAGGGAGACAAAGGCTCATTGTCACCTTCTTGCATCCAGATAGCCCCGAGCTCACGCAAACTCGCACGAAATGATTTTGCTAAGGTTGAGGATTCAGTAGGGGAGTCCTGTAATCGCTTGACCTCGTTACCTAGCAGTTCGGTCTGCTTAAGCAGGGAAGGAATGCGTTCGCTGAAACTCGTGCGCTTCGAGACGGCGTCATCATGCAGCTTGTAAAGATCCGTCCAAAGTGCCGATGTTTCTCCACCCACCAGCAATAAACTCAGGTCTTGTTTTAGTTTATCTGGGGTCGATTCACCCGAGAGGCGGAATGCAGCATCGGTGTCCAAAAAATTGAATCGAGTGAATGACTGGGCGAGTGCGCCAGTATTTGGATTTGAGCGTCCGTACCAGGCGAGATTGCGCGCCTTAAGGGTGGCCGGCAATGTGGTGCTTTTAACAGTGAGTAATTCACCGGACGCAGTGACCACATCCGCTTCGATATTTTTGAATGTGGCTTCAGGATCGCGACGGATACGCCCGCAATACAAGGCTTCGATGGACTCAAGCAACGATGTTTTGCCCGCACCGTTCTGTCCGAATATCAAATTCACATCGCCAAACTGGAACTGTTTTCCGCTGATGGCCGATCTAAATTCGCCTACCTGAAACCGACGAATCAACCCAGTGCTCAGAGGGTCAGAGAGTGGTTGAGGAAGCGGCCGCATTACCGGCATTGCATTGGCAGTAAAGGCTTCCCCTGAACCGATCAGTTCGATTTGTTGGGTTCGCGCGCGTTTCTCCAACAAGCTGCTGAGAGCTGCCGCCCGTAAAATTTCTTCCCATTGAACGCTAGCATCTGTGGATACCAATGCGCTGTGTTCTTGAGTCGAGAGGGTATCAAAGCGACCGAGGAGATCCTCCTCGGTAAGCACAAACTTTCTCGCAAAATGTCGATCCCCCTCGATGCGGGCTTTTGCTTCCAAAAAGCGATCGTTGATCTGCGATTCAGGGCCTGCCCAAAAGTACAGATAGCTGTTCCAGCGCTGGTCGCCATCAGCCGTGAAGAATTCACTCCCAAGCAAGCCTTCTTGAAATTTCGCAAGATTCGCTGCCCGCTGGATGACGCTGTCTGATAGGTCGATGTAAGCCGTGGCGAAGGTTTTTCCTTGGTAAATGCGTTCCCCACGAAAAATGCCGTTGCCCAAGTCTTGAACCCGGGAGAGTTTTTCCGTGATCGTGCGACGTAACGAGGCTGAATCAACCATATGAGGGTTCCGTGTGATCGAGCGGAGTAACAGCGAGGAATTCGGTCTTGTCGTCTGCTGGGTCATCGAAACGGGTTAGAGCATCAATTCCCGCAAACTTGAGTTCACCAAACTCCCTGTATGCAATGCACAACCGCTTTTGGTGGGGGCCACCGGCCTGGCGTAGCAGCTCATAAAGTTTGTCTGCGACCGTTTCTAATTCGTGAGGTGGGGGCAAGTCACCTAGGTAAGCGATGAGCGTGGGTTTGTTATCTGATGTCATCACATTGAAATTAGGATCTGCCGCGTCCCATCGCAAAATAGACGTTGCATCGACTCCATCCACCTGCGGAGGCCATTCAACGCGGTTCAGTATTTCATGGTGAATTTGAGCCGCTGTACTAAGTCGTTGATGACGAAAATCTCGGCTTTCACGGTCCTGAGCGACGGTCAATCTGCGTACGACTTCGTCAGGGCCGATTTTGCAAGAGTCGATATCCTTCAGTGCGCACCAATTTGGGCGGCCAGTGATTTGTCCGGCACTTAACGCCAATGCGCGCTCAATGGACAAGGGGTTTTGGGTGGCAATTACATGCTGCAGCGCTGATTGTGCCCGCGGGTTACCAGCAGCAAGCGCGGCGAACCCCGCATCAGGTGTCTCACCTGCCACCCACTCTTGGGTTGCAGTTGCCCATACGTATCGCTGCAATGCAGTTGGGCCGTTTCGATTGGCCATGATTGCCTGGCCAATGGTTAACACTTTCGGTACTCGTAGCTCGAACACCGCTTCGTCATAGTGGAAAACAAGAGCGTGGCGTCGCTCGGTCATGTAGGCGTAGTAGATGCCCAGATTGTGATTCGGTATGACAACCTCATCATTGGATGAGCAATCCTCCGCGGAGCAGTACCACGTCGATGCAGCGACGTTCCGCCAAGCTTCGGGAGCGGTTCCCGGGGTGCCGTATTGGACGATGGACTGCGCCCAATTTAGGCAGACGATGTGGCAGTTACTCGAGCGCGGGTCTGTGTTGAATGTTGTGGTTCGATAGTTTCGGTATGCCGCGTTACGCGGACTGGGATTGAGCTGAATATGAATCAGCGTAGAGCGATCATTGAAGTCAGTTAGCCATTCATCCCTTAACGCAAAGGCATCAGAACAGATGATGACGGCGGCCGTAAGACGACCACTACGGCCACGAAACCTATAGATCTGAGTTCCTCGACGTAACCATCGTTCTTCCAGAAATAGGGCGTCTCTAGAAGGGAACGTTTTGAATTGAACAAGCGCGACCAGTCTAGAAGACCCATCTGGTCGTGTGGCCTGAAACATCAAAACTACAGGATCGAAGAGATTTCGATCGATTTCCAAGCCTCGCCATGGCTCATGAATAACTAAGCAGTGATCTGTAACGTTCTGTTGGAATCGCACCAGCGCTTCTTGGGTGATGCTTTCGCAGCCCAAAACCCAGAGGACCCCTGCAGCTGGCGTGATGCCAGTGGCTATAGCCTCCTCCAGCGCTGCCCACGGCATGAAATATTCAGGTGTGACGGCAAGGTGCGCGCCTCTATCACGTGCCATCCGTAGCATCGACAAGCTCTTGGCCGTGGCGAGGGGCACATCGTAGCTACCAATACGCTGCTCTGAGGCAAAAATCGGCCCACAGGGTTGCAGCAGTAAGCACGTGTAGCTGGCCTCCGTCGGCCGCAACATTTCCAGGTCGGGCTCTTGAAGACCATGCTCCAAGAGGGCTAACGATACATCGCACGTCGGCATACTTATTTGTCTTCCGTGAGGAGTCTCAACCATAGTCGCAAAACGGTGGTGTAGAGAGTAAGTATGGCGAATGATTTTTTTGCCGGACTCCAGCGTAAACCTCTCGCATGCGGGGCGCAGTCAGATCACTTGACCCAATTGGATCGGGTGAAGGTTTCTGCTTGGATCAGATTGGGATGCGCTCACCACCTGCGGTGTGCTGTCAATTGTGATTGCTGGGATTTGCACAATGAAGATTGTCTAGCGTAGTCTTTATAGAAGGCATCCGGTAGGTGCCTGCCATCCACCAACGCAAAGCCAAGGCACTACCGTGACCGTACTGAACAAACCCTGTATTGGGTTCTCGTAGTGGATGACAGGCCCAGCCTCGGAGGCTGCAATGAAACGCACTCTTACATTCGCTGACGTACAACGCGTCAAGCATCTTGCCAAGCAACTCAAAGCCACTGCACCCGAACTGCCTCACACGAAACGTTTGGATTTGGCCGCTGCTGAACTGTGTGGCGCTCGAAATTTTCACGAATTGAGCCGATGGTTCGATGTGGTCATCAATCAGCATGTGGACACACCCGAAGGTTCTCATAGTGTTAGCCACTGTCTCTACTGTGATTATCGTTTCGCCGCTGACCTGAAATCAGATCAAAAGATGCATCGAGATTTTCACGAGCGCGTCATGGAGGCGGAAGAAAAGCTGAAGTATCGACCAGGTACTTTTGTAGAGCGCGAGCTAATGAAAAAAGACGGGTACGACGAGGTGTACCACGGTAAAGATATGGCTGATCGGGTCGAAGGTCTGCTGAAAGTCACACGTGGTTGGTTTGACCGATCACTGCACAGAGCGATCGACTCGGGGTACTGGAAAAAGCACCCCAGCTTCGAAGAGTATGTAGCAATGATGGTTCCCGAATTGGAAATCCTGCACTCGTCGCTGACTCCTATTCTGGTAGATCGCTATGGTCGGACTCCAGGAGTGATTCAGGAAGGTGAGGTCTGCTGGTCTCCGCGCTAACTCATACGTTAGGTTCAGTCCTACTTCGTTGAGGAGATTTTACCTTTTTAGCCCCTTGCATCGCGCTGAGGCAAGGGGCATTTAGGCATCACCCATCATCAACAGATCACGGCTGAAGTGCTAGATAGATGGCATGAGCTATCTGATAGTCGACCAGATGCTTACCGTGCGCATAGGCGGTCACAAACTGACGGATTTCCGTAGGAGAAAATGAGAAATCAGCCGGTAGTTTCAGTTTTTTCTTCGCAGCGCTGTCAGCAGAGTTACATTACTCACAAACTACGCCGGGAGCGAAGCGAGGTTTGCACGAGGACAATCGTCCAGGACTGAAATACCTATCGCACGCATGGTCATGGTGCTCATGGTAACCACCGGCCCAGCCAGGGCGACGGCTTTCCGGCTTGTGCGGAAAAAGTAATGTCCATCGCAGAATTTCAAATTTTGTCCGCCAACAACCCGGGCAACGCCAGTCTTCCGAAAGCCGTTTGTAGATACGGTGACAGTGTGCGCCATCAAACGACAAATACTCTTCAAAACTGGGACGCTTAGCATTGAGGTTATTCTTGAGAACGCCGACTCGGTATGTGTCTTGTACCCCAGTTCCTTTGCAGGCAATGCATTGGCCGTTTGCGTAAAACTGTAGGTCTCCTTTAACGCAAACGCAGGGGCGGATTCTGAGAGTCATGGTCGAAGCCGGATCCTATTGAGTGGTCTCAGTTTTGAGCGCTCATCTTGTATGGTATGTAGGTTTGGCGCAATTCCTGTAGACGCTAGCTGCGCTCTCCTTGCGCTGTCGCCGACGGTCATCACAATGGGAGTCGATTCTGTGCCATACCTGATTAATGATGAGATCTTTGCCACTAAAACGTTGGTCACCGAGCGGTGTCGCCAGATACTTAAAAGAACTCCCGACGGCTGCAGCATTGGTGGTGTAGATGCTGAGTTTCTCTTCTGCCTTTTTCTGCATCATGACGAATGGGCCGAAAAGTCTTCGGGTGGGGTGTCTGAGCTATCCGCTCAAACCACCATCCACGGCACGCGGTGTTTTGTGGTTCGCAGTCAGAGTGGCGCAGAAATCGACATCTCGTTTTCTCACGCTGTTCGCCTGATGCCGAACTCTCGATCTGCATCCCTCGTACCGCAAAAACTGCGGGATTTTCGCAACGGGGCCAGAACAGCCGTTCAGGATCAAATTCGCGACTTCCGGGATCAGGCCCTGCTCACTACATCCATCTGCTCAATTACCGGCGAAAATCTGAGTCGTTCTAACTCAGCTGTTGACCACGTTGCTCCAGACACCTTCGATCAGCTTCTGTTTAAATTCTGTCATCAGTGCCTAATCAATCCCCTAAACGTACGAGTAGGATCGCTGAACGGCGTGGTAGCGGTAATTGAAGATGAGAGGCTTTCGTTTCAGTGGCAGGAGTTTCACCGGCAGCATGCACGGCTAAGAATTGTGTCCCGAATGGGCAACCTTCAATTGAGTAAGGCTGTTGTACCTTGGTCGCAACTTTACGAGTGAATTCATGACACGCTCGATCGCTATGACGAACAAGCCTTTAGAACAGTATCTTTGATTTAGGCGACCCAAAAGGCGCCTTATTTGAGAAAAAATGACATCCAACCTCACCGAAATGAAGAGACACAATGAATGACTACACAGCTGAGTGAAGAGGAGATGCGTCGGGCGCTCTTCGGAGCAACGGGCTCTACGAATACCTCAACGTCAGTTGGCCGCGTCGATACCTCGGTTGGTTCGAGGCCGGCACGTGGGTCGAAATCTGCGACCTTTGCAAAAGCTGCGTCTTCGAAACTGCGGGTTACCCTGCATGTGTCAAATGTGTTTGAGGGTGATTATGAGATCGTCGATTACGACACCAGTACCCTCAGCAAAATCGTTGCTGAACTGGACGCCAAGAAGATGTTTAAGAAGAAGTACAAATACGTGACAGTGGTTTCGGTAGCACAGATCTGAAGCTCCTTGAGGGTGAATAGATGCGCGGCTTTTCAGTCGTTCAGGAGAGTGGCTGAATGCACCTCGAAAATATAAGGGCAGAAACACGTCCGGATGGTGTGTCCTACACGGTGCTGTGACGCGAATTCTTATTAGTGAGGGTGATCATTGGTGCACGCAAAAAACATTAGCCTGGAGGACATACGAGACGCGATTGCTGCTTCTCTTCACAGTGTTAAAGCATACGACTTGCCTGCGCTGTGCACCAAGCTTGGTCTGGAGGTGGGGACCGAGGAAGAAGCCTATCGCAGCAAACGGACATACGTTCGCTCTCGGTTACGCAGTCACAATTTAAACGAGCTGCTCGCCCTGGCAAAAAATGTCATGGATGAAATTGGGGATACGGAATTGGAGGACTTCGTCGGTGAGCTGATGACGCCTGAGAGTCATCGCATCTCCGATATCACCAGACGTGCAATCCTCGGAACCTTGGACCAGGTCCACCCGCTTTTTGGTGAGATTCCAGCTTTGGATGGACTCCAGGTATTGAATCCTAGTTGGGGCATGTCTGGGCCCGAAGCTGGTTTTCTTAATACGCTTTATAGTGATGTTGAGCGACATTTTGTTAGGAATGACGATTACTCAAACTCCGTAGCACTGAAACACTGTGGAGCGATGGCATGCTCACAACAGCGTTTTTTTGATCTGATCGCTTACGTCCTATCTCCCGAATGCCGAACAGACCCTGAACAGAAAGTTCTGGTGCCGATACTTAATGATCTACTCGCGGCAGACGGTTTTTCACTGATGGTGGTCAAGGAGATCTCACGCCGGGATGTTTATGGCATTCGACGCATTTCTTCAGGGGTACAGGGGGCCGCCAAGAACCTGATTTTTGCGTCAATCAACAGCAAGCCAGATCTGTATTTCACTGATGCGATCAACAATGAGGTTGGCATCAGAAATCAACATGACGCCCTAATCTATGACCGCGCATTGAGCGAGAAAGGATTGCTGTGGAGCGATCTCGTGGGCTGGTGGGGAGGGCGCGAAGGTGTGGATGATCTGGATGTCGCTCAGCGAGGCCTCTATCGGCGATTGAGAGACTCAGTGAAACAAGCAAGATCCCCAGGCGAGGCTGTGCTCTTCGACAGTTACTACCGTGAATTGGTGCCACTGTTCAAAGAACGGTTACCGGCATTGATTCCACAAGTCTATCTTCACTACGATCCCAAAACCTCACGACAGAGGGGGCCAGATAAGGTGCTGCTTCGGGAGAGAATGGATTTCTTGTTACTTCTTGAGCACGGTGTCCGGATAGTCATTGAGGTGGATGGGCAGCATCACTATGCAATCAATGGCAAGCCTGCTCCGGCTAGGTACGCTGCAATGGTTGCCGAGGATCGGCGCCTAAGGTTAATGAGATACGAGGTTTACCGCTTCGGTGGAGGCGAATTTCAGGACACGTTGCAGCGCGATGGTGCCGTAGAAATTGGTGATCAATCGCGAGCATTGGCCGTTAATTTTTTCAAGGAGCTTTTCGCGCAGCATGGCGTCACCAAGGAAGATGGCTAGTACATCACTTGATCACTTGTCTGGACGTAATCGAGATTTCAATGCGGTTAGCGAAAGTCACCTGGCGAATCGACCATGGTTCATCCTAAGCGTCACAGCGTCTATCAACATCCGGGAAAAGTTACATGGTTTTCGGTTGCAGCGGGTTTAAATCGCCCTAACATGGGGAGCCTCTTTCGCAACGAGGCTGCACCAATGACCTACCTGAAAAACCTGCTGTTTACCCTCAGTCTGATGCTGGCCACCAGCGTCAGCTCAGCCAGTACTGTTCCTGATGTTGGCCGGCTCGCACCTTGGCCAACGGTGGACGGCAACTATCTGCAGCTTTTCCAAAATGCGGCCAGTGATTGGTTTCTGGTTTCGGCCGTCGTGAAGGGTGACAGGATCTATATGGCAACTGGCCGTGTCGAGGTACCTACTGACCCATCCTCGCTGCTGATGCAGCTTGTTCCACTCGCGTCGATCCATGTGCGGGGTACCGATTGCGAGTCCCTCGAGTACAAACATCTGGTTACAGGCACCGGACCATATATGGAGTCGTACTGGATGGCTATTCCGCGCGGCATCGACATGCCAAAACCCGCTTGCCAGATCAAAAATTCTCCAGAGAAATGGCAATTTGTCGCTAGAACCTAAGGGGTTAGGCGGCTGAGCCTCAAGCCCCCGGCCAATCCAACGCCGAGGGCTCAAGTTTTTCGAGTACAGGGCCGAGGAACTATGTGGAAACGAGGTGTATACGGAAGGCTGATCAGAAACACCATCCATGTTGTCGGTGGGGGAGAGGTAGACAGGGCGCGGGCTGCAAATTTCTGGGATGCGAAATTCGATTTCGGCACGATAGTTTCGACTAACAGCTTGAGCACTTTGCCTCGCAATTCAAGCTGGAGCTGGGCCAGGCTGTTCTCGACTACAGCGTGCGCGTTGCCTTGCTGACGATAGGGCTCGGCAAGGGCACATCGCACCGAGCCTACGCGTCCACAAGGAATATATTGAGATGGGCGAGGTTTCTAATGTGGTGCGGGTGACGAAAATCGAATCATCACTTAGCATGAGAAACGTGCATTCCGCGCCGTCCTAAACCTTAAGGAAAGTTTCCCATGTCTCGTTTGGCTGAATTTCGCAAGCTTGAACAACAACTGGCCGAACAGCTCG
>RCUR01000892.1_pt1 | contig 10716 bp, 11 predicted proteins | sample 2166151 | NCBI WGS metagenome assembly RCUR01 (sample SAMN09932785, study PRJNA488358) | compost metagenome | isolation source: compost soil in an enriched community | place: Germany: Experimental Botanical Garden
CTCTCGAAATTTTTCAACGGTAATTCATCACTCAATGACGCTGTCGAAGGGCTGAGTCAGGTCGAAAGAAAACTTTGCATTGAGTCAGCCTTTGAGCAAGAGGCTATGCGTCTGGGAATCGAGGTGTGGGAGCTAACCCTCACAATGATTTCAGAGTCCCCAGAGCAACTGAAATACCTTACCCTAGAGTTCCATCGAGAAGTGGCAGAAATGGTAGAAATGGACTGGGAGGAGTATTGCCAACTAAATGGGATTAGCGGGTAGTCTTCTTAAATTGTTGAGGTGCGAACATGAATTATAAGGAAATTACAGCAGGTAACGAAGTCCCCGATGATTTTTTTACAGTTATCGAGATCCCTGCAAACCATTCTCCAGTTATTTACGCAATGGACAAATTAAGTGGCCAGGTTTTCGTTGACCGTTTTTTCAGCGCAACGATGCTCTATCCGGCCTACTACGGATTTATTCCAAATACACAGAGTGATGATGGTGATCCTCTGAACGTACTGATAATTTGCCCTTACCCAGTATCGCCTGGCGTTGTAGTTCGCAGTCGTCCAATTGGTGTGATGTACACAACAGGCGAAACTGGCCCGGGAGCCAGAGTAATCGCGGTACCTCACGAGAGCCTTAGCGCTATGTACAGCAACGTGAAGGAGTGGGAAGACCTTCCCGTAATGTTGCTCGCCCAGATCCAGGAGTATTTTGAAAACCACAAAACGTTGGAGCCGGGGAAGTGGGTGAAGATGGGCCGTTGGGGGAACTCAGATGAAGCGAGGGAGGAAATTCGCAAGTCGGTCGCCACTTTTGTCAGAAGACAGTAGATTGACGCACGCTTGAGCCACAGTTGTGAAGCGCCCCCTATCTCCATAGACAATGGACTAACCGCCGCGCCTGTATCGCCCATGGCTGACTCAACTACGCTTTAAGTGAAGGTTGAAGACTGCCGAACCCGCAACTGGGAGGGTCCCGTGAACAGTCACTGGTGGCGCCGCCTGCTCTTGGTGATGATACTGGTCTGGCTACCGACGGTTTCGGCGACGGCTGCGGGCAGTGTCGTGGTCCTGACCGTCAACGATGCTATTGGTCCGGCCAGTGCCGACTACGTGGAACGCGGCTTGATGCGTGCGGTGACCGAGGGCGCGCAGTTGGTGGTCATCAACCTCGACACCCCCGGCGGGCTGGACACTTCGATGCGCTTGATCATCAAGGCGATTCTGGCCAGCCCCCTGCCAGTGGCCAGTTTCGTTGCCCCTAGTGGCGCACGCGCGGCCAGCGCCGGCACCTATATTTTGTATGCCAGCCACATTGCCGCCATGACCCCGGGTACCAACTTGGGCGCCGCTACGCCAGTGCAGATCGGCGGCCTACCCGGGACCGCACCCGAGCCACCGCGCTCACCCACCACACCCACCACTGACAAGAATTCTCCGCCTGAGCTACGAGACACCTTGACTCGAAAACAGATCAACGATGCGGCGGCTTACATCCGTGGTCTTGCGCAATTGCGCGGACGTAACGCCGACTGGGCCGAACAAGCGGTACGTGAATCGCTCAGCCTGTCGGCCGACGAAGCGCACAAACTCAAGGTGGTCGATTATGTGGCCAATGACGTGGCAGACCTGCTCAAGCAACTGGACGGTAAGAGCCTGAATGTCGCCGGTAAAACGTTGAGGCTAAGCACCGCCGGGGCTGCGCTCATCGACCATGCGCCTGATTGGCGCACACAACTGCTGGTGGTGATCACCAACCCCAGCGTGGCATTGCTGCTGATCATGTTCGGGGTCTATGGCCTGATATTTGAATTCATGAACCCTGGATCGGGCGTCGGAGGGGTACTCGGTGGCATCTGCCTGTTGCTGGGGCTGTATGCCCTGCAACTGTTACCCGTGAATTACGCCGGGGTCGGACTGATTCTGCTAGGACTCGCCTTCATGATCGCGGAGGCATTTCTACCGAGTTTTGGTGTAATCGGCTTGGGCGGGGTAGTTTCCTTTGTAGTAGGTGCAGTGATTTTAATGGACACCGATGTACCAGGCTTCGGCATCCCGTTGACGCTGATCATCGGTATGGCACTGATCAGCGCCCTGTTGTTGATGACTCTGGTCGGTATGGCGCTCAAGGCCCGACGCCGTGCCCTGGTCAGCGGCGATGCGGGCTTGGTCGGCAGCCTGGTCACGGTGACGGGACTGATGCCTGGCCTACCAATGAGCGGCTGGGTGCAACTGCAGGGCGAAAAATGGCAAGTGCAGAGCCGCTCGCCCCTGCATCTGGGCCAACAGGTCCGGGTGGTGGCGCGCACGGGCGTGATGCTGGACGTCACTGCGCTGGATGAAACGCCACCGCGAGGAGGTTGATCCATGCTCGTCGAATTGGATTCAACCAGTCGCCGCAGCCAGCTTTGGTTTGGCCTTACGTGGCCTTGTCGGTACACGGCGAACCTAAATCCTTCAGCCGTGGTGGCCAAGGGTTTAGACCTGATCAGAGGGGACTCGCTACTGGAGAAATTCGTCATGTTCCTTTCAATGGAAAGTAAAGATAGTTGTTAGCGACGCCTTCTGCTCTTCGCCGTCCCCGACAAGCACGTAGACCGTGTTTTGAGTCTCAAACAGAAACCCGTCCAGAAACTGCACGCACATGCTGGAACGTACCCAGTACCCCGGCCGAAAGCGGCCTTGGCTGTCCAAAATGACTTCGAAGGCAAAAACGAAGAGGGGGAGGTAACCGGCGTCCGCGACTGTTACAAGCTCGTCGGGTGTAAGGTCCGCACAGAACAGTCTCCAATTTTTTACTATGCAGTACGGCTTCGCTGGGAAGCGTGAGGTAACCACAGCTATAAGCTTTTCTAGCTCTAGAGATGTTCCACGTCTAGTGACTGTAGGATCACCTATGAACCCGGGGTGCTCATCACCGTCATTGTTATTTGAGAAATCACCTTCTCAAGTGATTCAAATATGGAAGCCTTCTATCACTCGCAAGTGATCAGAAGGCTGACAAAGTCCCAACTCTTCACAGGCCTGTGCACGGGCTGTTCGTTACATGCTTTGTGCCATACCCCTCCAGAGCCTGAAGGTTAGCGAACTGAAGCCCTCTATCTGTAACGCGGGGGTTGAGCCGGTAAATATCGCAGACAACGCCTGTGACGGCTTCGACTTCAACATTACCCGTAATTTTCATCAGCTTTCTCAAACGAGTGCCTGAGATCACTTTACCAGCATACAACCACACTCCCTACGGGCAACTCACATCCGCTGATCGGGTGAAGCTGCTGCGGGGCTCGGGGCCAACGTATTATCCTATGGTGTCGCTCATGAGGATTACGGTGAAGAACGACCGAAGGGTATCGCCGCTTATTTTGGGCTTCCAAGCTGAGACTCGGGCTCTCTTGGCCACGCGATCCGATAAACAAAGCCGGTTTCTAGACAAGGCATTATCCGGTGTACCCGACTTTGAACCCATTGGCCGCATTGCGGGTTGTTGTAACCAAAAAAACGGTGACGGATCACAAGAATAATTGAAGAGAGCTGCGGGCAAAGAGAATGCTTCACCTCTTCGTATTTAACTTCGCCACTTAGTTGGCTTAAGCTTACATCAGCCTCCGTATCGGGTGTATTCAATTACTTCGTAATATCAGATATTAAGCCCTCTGAATTTTTGGCAGAAGCTATTTCGGGTAAGGACCAAGTTACTGGGATAGAAAGCTCGCTGATGTCGCGTGGAAGATTTAGAGCGAGACAATCGGCTTTCAACCAGCCAAAATATTCTGCGATCGACTGTAAGTTCATTTTTGAAATGCCGGTTATGGCTTTTAATTTGCTGACCTTCCTCTCATGCGTTCCCAGAATTGGCGCAGCCCAGAGTATGACCCTAATGTAGTAATGATGCGTAGACTCTACTGTTTCCTTTAGTTTTTTCGATGACTTGGAAAGCTCGCCATGTTTTTTCGTTAGGCGTAATTTGCGAATATTTAATTCCTTGGCAATCCGTTTGGTTGTAACACGTATGGGTTTGCCTTTTTCTGAATATAGTCGTTTCGAAAGCGTCTCAATTTCGTCTGCTGCTTGTTTGTCACGATGTTCGGTGCCAAAGTTATACTGTTTTAGCTTATGACTTGTTGCGTAGGGTCATTTTTTTTAAGCCATTGTATCAACTCTAAATTATCGCCAAGCAATTCCTGGTGATTATTGTAGTTGGAGCTATTGAGTATATTACTAAGCTTTAATCTATTTTGGTGTAACTCAGTGTGCGGCTGACTAATAAAGGTCTCGCTTTGACAGGTGTTTACATACTCAAAGAAGAGCGAAGCGTCCTTGAATAACACAAATAATATTGTACAAAAGCGCTCCCATGGCGTACTGCTTGAAAATATTGGGCGTGAGGTAATATTCAAAGTAAGTGGTGTTTCATTTAACACAGTCGCAGCGTGAGCTTCTACTGCTTTTAGATTAAAAACAAATCCTTGATTTAGTCCAAGCTCGATAGCTCTGTTGAACGACGCCTGGGTGATGGATCCTGGTTTAATCGGTATTTTTATGCTATTCAGCAATTCGGAAATAAGTTGAGCGTGTTTTAGCTCCGTAGCATTGGAAGCTTTAGAATTGCTCCGAGTATTGACCCTTTGGTGATTGTGATCATAATAATCGGATGCAGTGTGAAGTATGTGACTGAGGCCGCAGCTGCTGCAAGTTTCCTCCAGTTGAGTTGAGTGTTTATGGCAAAATCTTATTTGTGGGAAATTGTGCGATCCGTGAACATAAGCAACGCCATAAATTTTTATGTCGTCATAAATGCAATCTTGGCACATCATGCCAAGGTACTTAATAAAACGTTTATTACGGTTGGGCTTGTTGCAATTTCGGTAGTAAGTTATTGGGCTAAATGTGTGTGCCCAATTAAATTGCTCAATAAGAAAATCATTATTTAAATTTAATTTTGCATGCGCTTGTTTTAATGTGTTAGCGCTATCGAGCTTGTATTTTGGCTTGATTTTAAATTTTTGTGTGGTCCATTGTGCGCCGGTCAAATGGTCTAATCGGTTCAATATAGAAATATATAGTTCATCTGGGAAGGCTCTGGGTATGTAAGACATTCTGGAAGTTGATCTATTGATGGTGGGATATTATTAGTGGATAAGTGGTTGATTTTCCCATCACTTAACTGTGCGGTAAAGTCGGGAATACATTTAAATCAGATGCTCCCTATTTTTAAGTCCCGTATTGCTCATCAGGCCTGGACGGCGCCTCTGCCGATAGGGGTTAGTTGGAAAAATACGGCCAATAGCGCATCTCTAAGTAATATCCAAGTCTGCTAACCAGCCGATAGATTGTAGCCGGTGCGCCAGGTTGCCTTACAATGCCCTCCATGGAGGTGCATGGGATGAAATGAATGCCCACCTGAAGCGGGCATAAAAAAGGGCACAGCGATCCTGCCCCATCGATCCTACTTCTTAGGTTGGTCGTCAGCGAACCACGTAACTATTGCAGACCAGAAGCTACGAAGGTGGTGTGCTGGCTTGGCGGTTCGAAGAATCGGCGTTCCTTTAACTATAGTCTGAGTGTCTTGCTCGCTCACTGGAGAGGCTTGGGTGCTATAGAAGCGGGCCTTAGCCGCCTTGTCACCTGGTACAATCTGATCTCCGACCAGTTCTCCGGCCTAAACGCCATCACGGTGCCTGGCACCCTGCGCGACAGCCTGGTACTGCTAGCAGTCGTGCTGGAACAACAGACTAAGTTACAGCCAACGCAAATCATGACCGATACCGGTGCCTATAGCGATGTGGTGTTCGGGTTGTTCCGTCTGCTCGGCTATCACTTCTGCCCGCGCTTGGCCGATGTCGGTGGTACCCGTTTCTGGCGCACGCGCCCAGAGGCGGATTACGGCAAGCTCAACGGACTTGCCCGCCAGTCGGTCAAACTCGACCTGATCGCCGAACATTGGGATGACTTGCTTCGCCTAGCGGGGTCGCTCAAGCTCGGCCGGGTACCGGCGACCGGCATCATGCGCACTCTGCAAACGGGGGATCGTCCGACCCGTTTGGCCCAAGCGCTGGCAGAGTTCGGGCGGATCGAGAAAACGTTGCACACGCTGACCTACATCGATGATGAGTCCAAACGCCGCGCTACTCTGACCCAGCTGAATCGCGGCGAAGGCCGGCACAGCCTGGCCCGTGCTGTGTTCCATGGCAAACGTGGCGTGCTTCGCCAGCGCTACCGCGAAGGCCAGGAGGATCAACTCGGTGCCTTGGGCCTGGTTGTGAACATCATCGTGCTGTGGAACACCCTCTACATGACGGCGGCTGTTGAACGGCTAAGGCAGCACGGCTATCCGGTGCAGGACGAGGATCTGGCTCGGCTGTCGCCGCTGATCTACGAGCACATCAATATGCTGGGGCGGTACTCCTTCGCGGTACCGGAAGAGGTCGCCCGAGGTGAGCTGAGACCGCTGCGTAATCCAGACGAAGATCTGTGACATCTCTCCGGTGAAAGGTCGTCTCCAAGACCTCCGAGCTTAAGTGCACTTTCGTCGGGTAACAGCAGCGCATTACTGCGCCGCCGTCCCCTAAGAACCGGACATGAGAGTCGCCCCTCATCCGGCTCAAGCCGTTCAACAGCACCATCGTCTGGTACCGGGCAATTAATCAACGTCCATCGCGGCTCGACGTCGGGCAAAGTAAGACGACCACGCAGGATCAAAGGGATTAGCCAAGCCACGTATTTTGACATGCCGAACGATTGGAATCGTCGACGCGCGAAAAAGCCACCATCGTTGGACAATACCTCCGACTTTGGTTTGCGCAGCAAATACCCAGTTTTGGTACCTCACTGTGTGGAAGTATCTCTGTCTTACCCAGCCTGCGCCTTTATTGGGATGCCGACGCAGGGCCCATGTCCATAAGAGACGCCAAATTTGAGCATCTATAGATGAAAACAGAGACTTGGATACCGCATGACGGTGATACATGGCCCAACCGCGAATGATCGGATTGAGCTGTAGGATCAGATTCGCCTGTGTGGCACTTTTGTTGCTCTTTACGATTTCCCTAACCTTGTCCAAGAGCGCCTTTACGCTCTTGTTGGCCGGTTTGATGAGCAGCTTGTCCTGGTACTTGCGTACATTCTGCCCAAGGAAATCAAAACCCTCAGCAATGTGAGTGATCTTGGTTTTCTCTTCCGAGAGTTCCAGTCCCCGGATGGCCATGAACTGCCTGACCGCCGGGAGAACGTTGTGCTCTAGCGTTTCTTTCGAGACGCCAGTCACAACAAAATCATCCGCATACCTGACGAAGTTGATCTTGGACTTTTCGCGCGCGCGTTTTGTCGGTCCCACGCTGGCATGCACTGCCGCTTCCAGTCCGTCCAACGCCATGTTTGCGATCACCGGCAAATGATTCCCCCCTGCGGGGTACCGGCATGAGTTGCAAACAGAGTTCCTTCATCGATAAACCCAGCCTGAAGCCATCGCCGCAGGATCGTCTTATCCATCGGTATGTTCTTGAGCATCCATTCGTGGCTAAAGTTATCGAAACAGCCCCGGATATCACCCTCAAGTACCCACACTGGCGACCTGCGTTTGGCCTGCGTGATGAAACAATATTCGATGGCGTCGGCGGTCGAGCGGTTGGGCCGAAACCCATACGAGTTTGGATCCGCCAAGCTTTCTGAAACAGGTTCCAGAGCCAGCTTCCACAGTGCCTGCATTGATCTGCAGAGCATCCGGGGAATTCCCAGCGGACGCTTCTGGCCATTGCTCTTGGGGATGTAAATACGTCGCAGCAGCAACGCACGGTAGCTGCGATGTCGCATTGACTCCATCCCGCTCCACTTGGCCGCCGGGGTCGCCCAGATTTTGCCATCGACGCCCGGCGTTCTCTTGCCACGATTCTCTGTCACTCGTTTGACGGCTAACATCTTGCCGCTGTGCGAGCGGGTCAGCAGGTGTTGCAGCGCTTTCACCTTGCCCCACCGGCCTTCCATTGTTGCCTTAGCGATACGCGCCTGGAGTCGTTTCACGTCCTCTTTGATGAGGCCCCAGTTAACCTGAAGCCACATCCTTTCAGCGTGCGAAGGTGCACCAGTACCGATTGCTTCTGTTTTCACAGTGCTAACAATAGCCGTCATCTGCTTTCCTTCGAGTAACGATTAAATCAAGTTCTCTCGCCATGAATGACCCTACGGAAGTCTGCCCACTTTCGCGGCGAGCAATGTTTCAGCTCAAATCTCGCCCATTACAGGCGGGCCTTCGCTTTTTCCGTATTCCTTTACCCGCAGCACCCACAACGTTCCTTGCGGTTCGCCTGCCGTGTCCGGCGGCACTACGGGCTTACCCTGTTCCGTCTGAATTTCTGAGCGGGGCGGACCCCTCCTGTTCGCCGGCGGCCTAGTGTCCATGATGCCCCAGTAATAAAGGGGTCATACCTGGCCGCGTACCGTTTTGGTTCAAGCCTGTCAGCACATTTGGCTTGTTGAGCATGACGACGTTTAACAGAGGTTCACATGTGTTGGTCGTAGCCGCTCGTTCCTAGCCCCTCACCACCTTTGTGCTGGTAGATTCCGCTTCCCCTCACGGATAGGCGTACCGAATAATCGGCGGGTACATTGTCCCCAGAGCTTCAAACCGGGTTGTTACCGGCCCCGCATGTCCAGGTAGGAAACGGTTGATGGAACAACCGGTTTCATCAAGAGAAAACTCTCCATTAAAACAGAATTTCAGACGACCTCAGGTCGCACTGTTCCGTTGCTCCCCAAACCCCAAGGACTACGAGCAGCGTCGCGAGCGCCAGGCCCAAGGCATCAAGAAGGCCAAGGATGAAGGGATGTACAAGGGGCGCCCGGTCGACGCCGACTTGCATAAGCGGGTCGCTGAGCTGCTGAAGGCCGGCCTAGGCATCCGAGCAACAGCCCGTCACGCCGATTGCAGCACCACTACCGTTCTAAGAATTAGAGACAAGGTCTAACTGACCTTGTCTACTTCTTCTGACGACGTGAAACGCCTACGTGGCATGCCAGTTCGTCGAGCTCGATAAGTTCCTCCAGGTTGGCCTCCATCAGCATGACAATCTCCTGGAGTTTCGGCTGGTTGGTGCCAAGCGTATGCCTGATCGGCACACGTTGGTGATCCTGTTCATTTCGGATGCGTTCGTAGATGAACATTTCGGAGATGGCGGCCGCCAGGTCACGGTCGTGCACGCGGCCAATCAGATGCAGCATCATGTTGAGGCTCGGAATGGACTAGCAATGTTCATCACCGGCGGCTTCAACGTCTATCCGGCGGAGATCGAGCAGAGCCTGCTGCGCTACCCGGGCGTGGCCCAGGCCGCGGTGATCGGCATTGCCGACGAACGCCTCGGCAAGGTGGCCATGGCCTTCCTGCTGCCGGCGCCCGGCCAGGTGCTCGACAGCGCCAGCGCGATCGCCTGGTGCCGCGTGCAGATGGCCAACTACAAGGTGCCGCGCCGGGTGCAGCTGCTCGACGCCATGCCGCGGAATGCCGCCGGCAAGGTGACCAAGAACGTGCTGCGCGAGTGGGCCGTCAGCGGGGCTTGAACCAAGCCCCGCCGCCGCAGTGGGGCGTCAGTTTCGAGTTAGCCGAGCACTTGGCGTCGATAATTCAACGGCGTGTTGTCCTGCCAGCGGCGAAAGGCGCGCCCCAGGCTGCTGGCGCTGCTGAAACCGAGTTGGCTGGCGACCTGTTCCAGGCTCAGGGCCGGATTGGCCAGCAACACCAAGGCTTGCGCCTCGCGGGCCTGGTCGAGCAATTGGTTGAAGCTCAGATCCTGCTGGCTCAGATTGCTGCTCAACAGCGCCGGGCTGATTTCCAGCGCGCGGGCCAACAGTTCCAGGTCGGGCTCGCCCGTCAGCATCTCGGCCAGGCGTGCGCGCAAGGCACTGGCGGGCAGCGGCAAGCCGAGTTACGCCAGGTGGCGCAGGATCGGTTGTTCCAACTGCGCCAGTAGCTGCGGATTGGCCCCGGGCAGCGGCAGGCTCCAGGCCTCGGCCTTGAACACCATGGCCCCGCACGGGCAGCCGAACACCACCGGCACGCCCAGGGCCAGCCAGGGCGCGGGGTCCTTGGGCGCTTGCCGGGGCAGCTCCAGGCGCCGCAACAGTTGCCGGGACAACAGGCCGGTCTGGCGCTCAAACAGGCGGATATAGAAGGTATGGAAGAAGCAGTCGAGCGCCGCATCCGCGGGGGGTTGCGGACCGTGGCGACGGACCTCCAGGCGGTGGTCACCGTTGGCTTCGGTCTGCAGTTGCGGCAGGGCGGCGGTGGTCAGCACGCGGATGAACTGGACATGCCGTTGCAGCGCCTCGCCGAACGTGGCACTGGTGCACAGCGCCAGGTCGACGCCATAGAACTGGACGGGCTGGTAGTAGCGGGCCGAGCGCAAACCGAAGGCTTCATTGCCGGTCAACTCGACACAGCGCAGCCACAGCGGGCTGAGCGTAGTCACCGTCAGTCGTCGTTCGCTGTCCTGCATCACCGCCGGGTCGATGCCGACGCTCAGCAGCACGGGTTGCGGGGCGATGCCGTACTCGCCCTGCAGGGTACTGGCGATGGCGCTCACCACGGTGGCCAGGGTGGTCTGGGCCAGCGTTGAAGGGGTTGCGGTGGGCTGGCTCATGAACTCGGGGGATCGATCGAAGAGGCGGTTACGCCACAGGATGGCCGCCAGGGTCCGATCCAGCAAGATGAAAAAACGCCCCGGGGGTTTAATCC
>RCUR01000893.1_pt1 | contig 10716 bp, 8 predicted proteins | sample 2166151 | NCBI WGS metagenome assembly RCUR01 (sample SAMN09932785, study PRJNA488358) | compost metagenome | isolation source: compost soil in an enriched community | place: Germany: Experimental Botanical Garden
TCGACACCTTCGCCATCGTCGGTGACATCACCGAGGGCCGGGTCGCCACCGCCTATCTGCTGGCGCTCGGCGGCATACTGCTGACCGCGTTCAGCTACGGCCATCTGGTGCGCAAGTTCCCCTCCGCGGGCTCCGCCTACACCTATGCCCAGAAGGTGTTCAACCCCTACATCGGTTTCATGGTGGGCTGGTCTTCCCTGCTCGACTACATGTTCATGCCGATGATCAACATACTGCTGGCCAAGATCTACCTGACCGCCATGTTCCCGGGGGTCGATCCCTGGATCTTCATCTTCGGTCTGGTGACTGTGATGACCTTCCTGAACCTGCGCGGCATCAACCTGGTGGCCAACTTCAACGGCGTCATAGTGGTGATCCAGCTGGCCATCATCACCGTCTTCATCGGCCTGATGGGCTGGGGTATCTACCACGGTGAAGGCGCGGCAACCCTGATGAGCAGCCGGCCGTTCCATTTCGAATCCGCCAGCGTGCTGCCGCTGTTTACCGGCGCCACCATCCTCTGCTTCTCCTTCCTCGGCTTCGACGGTCTGAGCTCACTCAGTGAGGAGACCCCGAACGCCGGCAAGGTGATACCGCGCGCCATAGTGCTGACCGCCCTCATCGGTGGCGTCATCTTCGTGGTGGTCTCCTACTGCCTGCAGCTCTACTTCCCGGATCTGGCCCGCTTCAAGGAGCCGGACGCCGTGCTGCCCGAGATCGCGCTCTACGTCGGCGGCACCTTCTTCCAGAGCGTGGTGCTGGTGTGCACCACGGTCGCGGTGCTGGCCTCCGGCATGGCGGCGCACGCCGGCGTGTCCCGCATCCTCTACGTGATGGGGCGCGATCGCATGATCCCGGAGCGGGTGTTCGGCTACATCCACCCCACCTGGCGCACCCCGGCCATCAACGTGCTGCTGGTGGGGGCCCTGGCCCTCTCCGCCGTGTCGTTCGATCTGGACATGGCGCTGGCGCTGGTGAACTTCGGCGCCCTGGTGGCCTTCACCTTCGTCAACCTGTCGGTCATCGGTCAGTTCTGGGTGCGGGAGAAGCGCAACAAGTGCCTCAAGGATCACCTGCTCTACCTGCTGCTGCCGCTGCTCGGCGCCGCCACCATAGGGGCGCTCTGGATCAACCTGGAGCAGAGCTCGCTGGAGCTTGGCCTGATCTGGGCCGGGCTGGGGGTGACCTACCTGTTCCTGCGGCTGGCGGTGTTCCGCATCCCCTTCCGTCAGTACGAGGAAGCGGTCGACGGTCAGTAAGGATCGTGGATAAACAGAAGGGGAGCCGCGGCTCCCCTTCTTGCATTCAGACATCCGCGCGGGCGGATCATCAACCCTGATTGAGCACCGCGGTGGCGGCCGCCTTGACCGGATCCTTGGCCACCGCCTTCGCATCCCGCTGAGCCTGCTTGAGCTGCTGCCCGGTCTGATTGACCTTGCCCTGCGCCTCCTTCAGGCCGGCGCTCTGCTTGTTCAGCGCGGCATTGGTGTGCTGCTTCGCCTCTTTCAGGCCCGCCGTCTTCTTGTCCAGCACATCGGTGCTGCTCTTCTTCACCTCGGCCTTGGCCTTGTCTTTCTGCTGACGCATCAGCTTGTCGGCGTCGCAGTTGCCCTTGACCCCCAGGGTCGCATTCATCGCCTCGTTTCTGGCCGCCTTGTCGAGGTTGCACTCGGACTTGAACACGCTGGCCTGCGCACCGGCAGACAGCAACCCCAGAGACAGACACAATACCCATGCACGCATAACAACTTCCTCAGCTTGGAGACAGGAGAGTCCGGCAGCATATAACCCTGAGATCTCAGTGCAAGGGCGGGGGGCGGTTGTGGGCCAGATGGCGCCATATCGGCTTTTACTCCGACACTTTTTGTCTGCGACGAGCCGCGCCGCCCTGTCACCAAATCATCATAAAAGTGTCACTTTGTCATATTTCTGTCATGGAGCCTTGCTGTAATGCGCCCGTCCATTCTTCACAGACTGCCCAGAGGCACCATGCACAGCACCCCATCTTCCGCACAACAGCAGACCCGTCGTACCGGCCCACTGTTCAACTGGCTGGCTGTGATCACCCTGATCTACCTCATCCTGGTCGCCGTCGGCGCCGTCTCCCACGGCTTCAAGGGCTTCTCCGGCGGCGCCGAGGGCGCGGCCCAGATCTTCGCCTTCGCCAACAACCCCTTCGTCGCCCTGCTGCTCGGCATCCTGGCCACCGCCCTGGTGCAATCGTCCAGCACGGTCACCTCGGTGATCGTCGGCCTGGTGGCGGGCGGCCTGCCCATGGAGATGGCCATCCCCATGGTGATGGGCGCCAACCTCGGCACCACCATCACCAACACCATCGTCTCCCTCGGCCACATCCGGGATCGCGCCGAGTTTCGCCGCGCCTTCGCCGCCGCCACGGTACACGACTTCTTCAACCTGCTGGCGGTCTTCATCTTCCTGCCGCTGGAGCTGATGTTCGGCCTGCTGCAACGGAGCGCCGAGTGGATCGCCAGCCTGCTGATGGGCTCCGCCGACATGTCGATGAAGGGGATGGACTTCATGAAGCCCCTCATCTCGCCGGCACTGGATCTCATCGATCAGGCCGTCGCCATCCTGCCGGGCAAGGGCCCCGCCATCGCCACCATCTGCATCGGTATCCTGCTGATCCTCGCCTGTGTCACCAGCCTGGGCAAGGTACTGCAACAGGTCATGGTGGGCCGTGCCAAGGAGCTGCTGCACAAGGCGCTGGGTCGTGGCCCGCTGACTGGCATCGCCTCCGGCACCCTGGTCACCGTCATGGTGCAGTCCTCCTCCACCACCACCAGCCTGATGATCCCGCTGGCCGGCGGCGGCGTGTTCAGCACCCGTCAGCTCTACCCCTTCACCCTGGGCGCCAACATAGGCACCACCATCACGGCGCTGCTGGCGGCCACCGCCATCAGCGGTACCGGTGCCCAGCTGGCACTGACCATCGCCCTGGTCCATGTGCTGTTCAACCTGTTCTCCGTGGCGCTCATCTATGGCGTGCCCTTCCTGCGCGAGCTGCCCATCAAGGCCGCCGAAGGGCTGGCCCGGGTGGGCAGCGAGAACAAGCTGCTGGCCCTTGGCTACGTGGCCGGGCTCTTCTTCGCCCTGCCGGCGCTGATGATGGTGGCGGCCAAGTAATAACGTCTGATGGCACCAGGGGAGGGTCACCTTCACCCCCTGGTCATTTGTCTCGCCTGGGAGCGCCATCCAGCCAATCAGACGACAGAAGAAGAGGGACAACAATCGCTCCCTCCTCCTTTGTCAGCCCGCTCACATCCGCCGGCGGCGCGGCTCGCCCTGCGCCCCTGGCTGGGATAAGATGCGACTCTCATTGCACTCTTTGCATTTCAGGGAATAAGGAAAACCAATGAAGTTCATTCTGATCGCGCTGCTGGTTGCCGGGGTGGCCTACTACTTCTACTCCAGCGCCAACAACAAGAAACTGGCGGAAGAGAACGTGCGCCAGGGCGCCGAGTTCCTCGCCGGCAACAAGGAGAAGCCACTGGTGACCACCACGGCCTCCGGCCTGCAGTACGAAGTGCTGACCCAGGGCAGCGGCACGGTTCACCCCACCGCCACCAGCAAGGTGAAGGTACACTACGAGGGCAAGCTGCTGGACGGCACCGTGTTCGACAGCTCCGTCGCCCGCGGCGAGCCCATCGAGTTTGGCCTCAATCAGGTGATCAAGGGCTGGACCGAAGGGGTGCAGCTGATGGTGGAAGGGGAGAAGACCCGCTTCTACATCCCCGCCAACCTGGCGTATGGCGATAGAGCCGCTGGCAAGATCCCGCCTGGATCTGTACTGATCTTCGATGTGGAGCTGCTGGGCATCCAGTAAGCCCCAAGGCTCAACCGCCATCAAAAACCAAGGCCAGCGCTCACACGCTGGCCTTGTCGTTTCTGCCCATCCCCCATTTCACCGCGCTCTCTGACCGAGCCACCCTGGCGGGCTCGCGTCCATCCGCCAGCGCCTCGAGCCGACCAGACTATCAACCCATGGTGAACAGTGCTTATACATGGCAGTGGATTGTTAACCATTATTCCCGGGCAGATAATGACCTCATCCTCAGTGGCCCCCGCCCTGATCCCGTTTCCCGCGGTGCCGGCCGATCCTGCCGAAGCCGCCAACAAGGAGTCTCATCATGGCTATCGCCCCCGTCTGGTTTATCTCCCACGGCGCCCCGGATCTGGTTCTGCGTGACCAGCCGGCTACGCAATTTCTAACGAAATTGCGCCTCGGCGACATCAAGGGGCTGGTGGTGATCTCGGCCCACTGGTTCAGCCGCGGCGAGCTGCAACTCAACGTCGAGCCCAGCCCGGCGCTGATGTATGACTTCTACGGCTTCCCCGCGCCCCTCTACCAGATCCGCTGGCCCGCCAAGAGCCCGGCCTGGCTGCAGGAGGCGGTGAGCGATCAGCTGCTGCTGGCCGGCCTGCCGGCCAGCCCGGTGCGGCGCGAGCTGGATCACGGCGTCTGGTCGCCGCTCTCCCTGATGGATCCCCAGAGCGCCACCCCGCTGGTGCAGCTCTCCATCCCGGCCAGCTTCACCCCGGCCCAGCTGTGGCAGCTGGGGGAGGCCCTGCAGGCCCTGCGCGAGCAAGGGATCGGCATCCTCGCCTCCGGCGCCATCACCCACAACCTGCGCGCACTCGGGCCGGATGACAGCCCGGTGCCCGACTGGGCAAGCGCCTTCGTCCGCTGGCTGGAGCAGGCCATGAGCGACGGCGATCGCCCGGCGCTGGAAGATTATCGCGCCCGGGCCCCGGGCGCGGTGGAATCCCATCCCCACGACGATCACCTGCGCCCGCTGTTCGTGGCGCTGGGCGCGGCCGGCCAGGACAAGCCCCACAAGCTGCACGACAGCTGGGACTACGGCAGCCTCTATATGGGTTCCTACCGGTTCGGCTAGGGCGACGGGGATGAGCGGTGGCTGACAAGGCGCAGCGATGGCGGGCCTGTCCCGCCATTTTTTCCTGTCGTTCCCGCGGGGAAATTCCGAACAAAGTGGCTGGTTTTGCGATAATTCCGGTAGAATGACCGCTTTCTGGTGCATTTGACCGACAAGGATGACTGTCGCAACCCGGGTGACATGATGAACCTGCTTCGATCGCTGACCCTGCTGTGCCTGCTGTTCGCCCAGCCCGCGCTGGCGCTCACGCTGCACAGCCGCCACTATATCCAGCACACCGACTCCCCCCGGCTCCCGGCCGAGCAGCGCTGGCTGCAGCAGACCGCGCAGCTGCGCGTCGGCATCCTGCACCACGACTATCGCCCGTTCAGCATGACAGCCTCGGACAGCCGCTTCGAGGGGATCTCCGCCGACTATCTCAACATCCTGGCCAAGGCCCTGCAGAAACCGTTGGTGCTGCGCCGCTTCGAGGACAAGGAGAGCGCCCTCGCCGCCCTGCGCCAGGGTGATGTCGACATCGTCAATCTCGGCAACCTGACCCTGGCCGACGGGGATAGGAGCGGGATCCGCCTCAGCCGGCGCTACTTCAGCAACACCCCCGTCTTCTCGGCGCCAAAGCAGCGCCAGGATCCCCTGCTGACCCCCGGGCAGAGCGTCGCCACCGTGCGGGGCTTTATCGATGAGCAGGCGTTCAAACGCGACTACCCCCTGCTCAGCCTGGTGACCTACCCCTCCAACGTGGCGGCCTTCGACGCCGTCTTCTTCGGCCGGCAGGATGCGCTGCTCAGCGACATCCACTCCATGTATTACCTCAACAGCGAGCGCTTCGACAAACTCAGGCGGCGCGGCGCGGCGCCGCCGAGCCTGGCTTCCGACGGCTTTCGCTTCGCGGTCTCCGCTCGGGCGCCGCAGCTGCTGAGCCTCATCAATCGCACCCTGCGCGATGTCAACGACATCACCCGCAACCTCATCTTCAGCCAGTGGAACGGGCCCATCCGCGACATGGTCGACAACCCGGCCGATCTCTATGACGCCGCCGAGCTGGCCTGGTTGCGCAAGGCCCCCCCCATCAAGGTCTGGCTGATGGACGATCTCTACCCTTATGGGGTCAAGGATTATGATGATCAGCTCACCGGCATGACGGTCGACATGCTGGCCAAGGTGAGCAAGCGCACCGGCCTGCGCTTCGAGTTCGCCTCCTTCGGTTCGGATCGCCAGCGCAACAACGCAATGCGGGATGGCCGGCTCGATCTCATCGGCGCCATCTCCCAACCCGTGGCCGAGAGCTATGGGCTGCGCCCTTCCCTGCCCTATGCCAGCGACGACATCTATGTGATCCTCGCCCAGCAAGCGGATCGGACCACCTCCAGCCTGCAGGATCTGGCCGGCAAGCGCGTCGGCATGGCCCACTACCATCCCCTCGCCGCACGCCTCGGCAGCAGCGAAGTGAGTTTCATGGAGAGCGCCGAGGAGGCGATGCAGGCGCTCAACCGGGGCAGCCTCGACGCCGCCATAGTGCCGCTCTACTTCGCCCAGCATGCGGTGGACGGCCACCGCCTGACCCGGCTGCGCATCGCGGGCCCCGCCGACGACGAGCCGATCCGCATGGGCTTCGCCAGCCTGGCGGACAACGACATGCTGATGAACATCCTCGACAAGACCATCCTCTCCATCTCCCCCAATGAGCTGGCCATGATGAGCTACGAGTGGCGCAACCGTAAGCTGCCGGCCCCCACCTTCATGGAACGCCACGCCGACTACTTTTACCTGCTGTTTGCGGTCCTGTTTGGCCTGGCCCTGCTGCTGCTGTACCGCAATCGCATGCTCAACCGGCTGGCCCGCTCGGAGCAGGCGTCCCGCCAACAGCTGGAGGCCCATGTCCGCTTCATCGAGGCGCTGGGGGAGAGCCTGCCCCACCCCATAGTGGTGCGGGACAGGAGCGGCAAGGTGCTGCTGTGCAACAGCAAGTACCTGGCGCTGCTCAATGCCCAGCCAGGCGCCGTGCTGGACAAGCCCCTCATCGAGGGCCTCCGTGGCCGGGTCGATGCCGATGCCCTCGCCGGGCTGGAGCGGGACTTCGCCAAAGTACTGCGGGATGGTGAGCCCATCTTCGCCGATCGCGTCTTCAACAAGGGGGATCACAGCAAGTGCATCTATCACTGGATGGTGCCCTACTGTGACAGTCAGGGGGTTATCAGCGGGGTGATCAACGGCTGGATCGACATCACGGAGCGCAAGGCGATGGAGAGCGCGCTGCGTCTGGCCAAGGAGCAGGCCGACAGCGCCAGCCGGGCCAAGAGCGACTTCCTCGCCACCATGAGCCACGAGATCCGCACCCCCATGAACGCCATCCTCGGCATGCTGGAGCTCGCCATCCAGGATCCGGCGCTCTCGCCCCATACCGGCGAGCAGCTGCGCATCGCCTCTGAATCGGCCAACGGCCTGCTGGATCTGGTCGGGGATGTGCTGGATATCTCCAGCATAGAGGCGGGTCAGATGACGCTGGCCCCGCAGCCGTGCGCGCTCACGCCGCTGCTGCAGTCGGTCGCCCAGGTGTTCGCCGGCATGGCCGAGCAGAAGGGGTTGAACTATCGCATCGAGCTCGCGACCCAGTCGTTGCCATTGGTGCTGGTCGACCCCTTGCGGCTGCGCCAGGTAGTCTTCAACCTGCTGAGCAACGCCATCAAGTTCACCGAGCGCGGCGAAGTCAGCATCCGGGCCACCCTGGAGGGGGAGCACGAGCAGGCCCCAGTGCTGCGACTGCGCATCAGCGACAGCGGGGTCGGCATCCCGGCCGACAAGCTGCCACTGCTGTTCACCCCCTTCTACCGCGCCCACTCTCCCTATCAATACGCGGGCACCGGTCTTGGCCTCAACATCGCCAGGATCCTGTGCCAGATGATGGGGGGCGATATCGGGGTCAGCAGCCAGATCGGCGTGGGTACCCGACTCGATGTCAGCCTGCCGCTGACGCCGGTGGTCTCGGCCCTGCCGTCGCCAGAGAGCCTGATCAGGCAGGAGGAGGCCGAACAGACGCCACTGCGGATCCTGGTGGTGGATGACAACCACGCCAACCAGACGCTGCTGCGCCAGCAGCTCAAGTACCTGGGGCACGAGGTGAGCGTGCGCAGCAACGGGCTGGAGGCGCTGCGTGCCGTCGGCAGCCACCACTTCGATCTCGTCATCACCGACTGCCAGATGCCGACGATGGATGGCTTCGAGCTGACCCGCCGCCTGCGTGCGCGCGGCCATGAGCTGCCCATCTGGGGCTTCACCGCCCACGCCCTGCCCAGGGAGCGGGAGCTCTGCCTCGCCGCCGGCATGGACGAGTGCCTGTTCAAGCCCATCGGCCTAGCCCGCCTGCGCAGCGTGCTGGCCGGGCTGAGCCGATCGGAGCGGCGCGAGCCTTGATGAGATGCCAGCTGCTGCCAGGTCAGAGCTGGATCCCGATGGGCGATAGATGAGAGAGAGGCAGCCCTGGCTGGAGGCTTGCAACGCCCAGAGACAGAGGAGCGAGACGGCAACCGCCTGCAACTCGAAGTGAAGCTAGAAGAACTGCCAGAGTGACATGAAGTACCAAAACCTCTTCAGGGTATGTTCACCCCTCTGTGTTAAAAGCGATATGGGCATAACAGGTGACACCAACGAGGGATAAAGCTGCAAAACTGTTGAGGTTTAGAAATGCTACTTGATTACTTTGCGTTAGGGGTCTTGGTATTCGTCGTCTTGGTGTTGTTCTACGGCATAATCGTCATTCACGATATTCCTTATGAAATAGCCAAACATCGTCAGCATCCCCATCAGGATGCCATTCATGTGGCTGGCTGGGTCAGCTTATTTACTCTGCATGTTATTTGGCCATTCCTTTGGATCTGGGCCACCCTCTACCGCCCCGAGCGGGGGTGGGGGTTCGTTCAACGCTTAAAGAAAGATGAAGAGGACATTTCAGCGCTCAGGCAAGAGCTCGCCACGCTGCAAGCCCGCATGGCGACACTCGAACAGAATGAGAGAGGGTGATAGCCATGGACCTGCTACTGATCCTCAGTTACGTTGCTTGCGCTACGGGCATATTCAAGATATTCAATCTCCCGCTCAACAAGTGGACCCTGCCGACCGCCGTGCTCGGTGGTTTTTTTCTCGTGGGTGGGCTCATCGTTCTGATGAACTACAACCATCCCTACGCGTCAATAGCGCGTAACTACTATGTCTCCACGCCTATTGTGCCGCTGGTGAAAGGTCGTGTCAGTGAGGTGCCCGTCCAGGCAAATCAGATGATCAAAAAGGGCGATGTACTGTTTCGCATTGAGGCCGAACCCTTTGAACAGAAGGTGGCCAGCTTGACCGCAAGGCTCGCATCCAATCGGGAGCAACTCAAGTCCATTGATGCCAGGCTCCGCTCCGCCAGCCTGGATCGTGACCGAGCACTGGCATTGGTGAATCGTGGCATCGGCAAGCGGCGTGACCTCGATATGACCCAGGCTAATGTGGATGACATTACGGCCCAAATAGACCAACAGAAGGCCATGATCGTAGACCTGCAAGCCCAACTCAACGAGGCCAAGTATGAGCTGGAGCAGACCGTGGTCACGGCTCCCAGTGATGGCTATGTTTCTCAGTTGGCGCTTCGTCCCGGTATGATTGCGGCCCCTTTTCAATATCGCCCCGTGATGAACTTCATCCACCAAGATGATACTACCTATGTTGGCTGGTTCTGGCAGAACAGCATGCAGCGCTTAGCCGAAGGGGATGAAACCGAAATTGTAATAGATGGTATCCCTGGTCGGGTCTTCACTGCTGAGGTGATGTCTGTCATACCGGCGTTGGCGGCCGGGAATGTGCAGGCGAACGCCAGTCTGATCGATCAGACATCGGCCCAGACACCAGGGCGCCTGCCTATCGCTCTCAAGATCACGGATCCTGACTGGCCCAAGTATCAGGTTATTGCGGGCTCCAGCGGTCAGGCCGCCATCTATACCAAGTACTTCACCCAGGTTTCCATTATCCGCAAAGTGCTGTTGCGAATGACGAGTTGGCTTAACTATCTGTTTCCCTTTCACTAGCGCCGCGGCGGAACCAATGGCGGCCCGGAGTCCATTCGGGTCGCCTGAATGTGGGAAACAATCCTCTAAATATGTCTGACGTGGGCACAGGCACAACAACAGGTCAGCTACGTCTCGTTTGCAGGATTCCATTCTTGTCTGCGCGCCAACACCATGAGGGATTCACTCATGAACCGTTTACAACAGCAATGGACCTTGATCAGTCCATAGAGGGATATCTGTGAAAATATGCTTATGGTTCCTCGTAGCCAACTATTTTCTCGTGCTCTTTGATGTGTCCGTCCATCGCTCAGACGAATACTCAATTCTGGCTACTTACTACATCTTCTACCCCTTTGTATTGGTGCTTAGCATTGTGTGTGAGGTCGTGTTCATTGCCAAAAAGCAGTGGGTATATACCACGATAAATGCCGTCCTTGGCGTCGCCACTGTCGTCATTGCGGACTACCTCGGCAGATAATCCCCACCAAATAAAAAGCCCCAGTCAAAACTGGGGCTTTTGCTTCCGATTATCTCAACGTGGTCAATGCGTGGACGCGATAAGAAAAAATCATTTAATTTCATATGCTTAAAAAGTAAAAAAGACAGCCTTGGCTGTCTTTTTTACTTGAGGAGACGGTTCAGTAGAAGATCCGCTCGCCCCGTTCGCTCATCTTGAGCCACACCGGCTTGGTGCTGGTCTTGTTCCAGATCCGGTGCAGGTAGCTGTAGAAGCGGGCGCGATCGCGGCGAAACAGCAT
>RCUR01000895.1_pt1 | contig 10705 bp, 9 predicted proteins | sample 2166151 | NCBI WGS metagenome assembly RCUR01 (sample SAMN09932785, study PRJNA488358) | compost metagenome | isolation source: compost soil in an enriched community | place: Germany: Experimental Botanical Garden
CCGACTCAACAACCAGCAGTACTTCTTTGCTCATCGTACGCCTCGCCTTTCGCAAGCCATTGGATCCGCGGGATCCGCAGTATCTGGCACGCCTCAGTCAAAACTGGGAATAATGTTGGCCTTGTCGATCATATCGATCGGCAACAGGAACTCATGGTCATCTACCTGCACCACGACGTCCTGCTCTTCTACACCGCGCAGAAGGCCCTGAAAGTTGCGTCGACCTTCAAAAGGCGAGCGCAGCTTGATCTTCACTTGTTCACCGGCAAATTTTGCAAACTGCTCAAGAGTGAACAGCGGGCGTTCCATGCCAGGCGAGGAAACTTCAAGGGTGTATTCAACGGCGATCGGATCTTCAACATCCAGCACACCGCTGATCTGACGGCTGACGATGGCACAATCGTCCACCAGCACGCCGCCTTCTTTATCGATATAAACGCGCAACATCGAGTGACGACCCTGAGCCGAAAACTCGATACCCCAGCATTCATAGCCTAGGGCCACGACCACCGGGGCCAGCAAGGCCTGCAACTCTTCTAGCTTGCTCGACACCTGAACCCCCTAGTGCATGTATGTGCATGCTATGCAAAATAAAAAAATGGGCGAAACGCCCATCCTTGAAACGCCGTCGAACAGCGGCGTTGAAAGTGTCCAGCTAACAAAAAGCCCCTTAAAAGGGGCTCCTTAAACTGGTTGCGGGGGCCGGATTTGAACCGACGACCTTCGGGTTATGAGCCCGACGAGCTACCAGACTGCTCCACCCCGCGACAAAGCTGGGGCGGAAGTATACGACCGATCCCCTACAGGGTCAATGTAACCTTCCACCTGCAAGAAAGCCCGCAACAGCGGGCTCTCCTGACTAATTGGTACCGAGAAGGGGACTCGAACCCCTACACCCTATGGGCACAACCACCTCAAGGTTGCGTGTCTACCAATTCCACCACCTCGGCAAAACTACGTTTGAAACCCTTCTTACTTCTGCTCTTGAGCTGGAGGTACGTCAGTCGCTGGAGTAGCCGACTTTTGCTCTTGAAGCACCGGGACATCATCAGAAGCCGGTTGTTGCTTTGGAACTTCCAGTACCGCTGGATTTGGGAGACCTACTTGAGTCAGCTGGTGAGCCTTCTCTTTAGCAAAGTAACCTAACCCCAAGCTGGTTATGAAAAAACCTGCGGCAAGTATAGCAGTAAACTTACTAAGAAAGGTAGAGGAACCTTGGCTTCCGAACACAGTATTTGAAGCACCTGCTCCGAAAGACGCGCCAGCATCCGCACCTTTACCCTGCTGCAGCAAAACCAGAGCTACTACGCCCAATGCACCCAGCAGATGAAAAACGACTACGACTGTTTCCAGCATTTTTTCAGTTTCCCGCGGCGCGACAGATCGCACCGAACTCATCTGCATTCAGGGAAGCCCCACCAATGAGACCCCCATCGATATCCGGCATGCCGAACAGTTCGACCGCATTGGCCGCCTTCACGCTGCCGCCGTATAGAAGCCGCACACCTTGTGCGACCTCAGAATTCTCTGCCGCCAACTGAGCGCGGATGGCTGCATGCACATCCTGCGCCTGTTGCGGCGAAGCAGTCAGCCCGGTGCCAATGGCCCAGACCGGCTCGTAAGCGATCACTGCCTTGGCAAAGGCACCGACACCCAGCTCCTCAATGATACTGCCAAGCTGACGCGAGACAACCTCAAGAGTTTTTCCGGCTTCACGCTGCTCCAGGGTCTCCCCTATGCACAACACCGGAGTCAAGCCACATGCCTGTGCCGCTGCGAACTTGCGGATCAGCATTGCGTCCTGCTCCCCCAGAATCTGGCGGCGCTCGGAATGCCCGACAAGCACCAGGGAACAACCTGCATCCACCAACTGACTCGGTGCAACTTCACCGGTCAACGCACCTTGCCCGGATTCCACCGCAGAATTCTGCGCGCCGACCAAAATCGACTTTCCTTCCAAGCCTTCAATCACTTGATTGATATGCAGGAAAGGCGGGAATACCGCGACATCAACACCGCTCGGCAAGGCCAAGTCACGAAGGCCGTTGATCAGCTCAGCGACGCTGGCGCGGGTACCGTGCATCTTCCAGTTACCAGCTACCATAGGGCGACGCATGCTGTACCTCGTCGGTCAAAGTGGGCGCAGATGTTACCCAACACAATCATGGCTGGCAAGCCGAATTCAGGCAGAAACTTCAGTAACCAGTTTTGCCAGCTCTTCGGCATAGCCGCGAACCAGGGTTTCGTCTTCGCCTTCGACCATCACACGCACCAGCGGTTCGGTTCCGGACTTGCGCAACAGCACACGCCCGCGACCTGCCATGGCCTTGGTCACACGCTCGCTGGCCTCCTTGACCGACGGATGTTCGAGAGGGCTTGCGCCGCCGCCGAATCGCACATTGATCAGCACCTGAGGACACTTGCGCAGCGCCTGACGCGCTTCAGCCAAACCTTGCGCACGGGCTTTCAACGCCTTCAGCACCTGCAACGCGGCGATAATCGCATCACCAGTGGTGGTGTAATTGAAGCAAACGATATGACCCGAATTTTCGCCACCGACCAGCCAGTTACGCTCCAGCAGATCAGCAATCACATAACGATCACCAACATTGGCGCGGACAAATGGAATCCCCAGGTCGGCCAAGGCCAACTCCAATCCCAGGTTGCTCATCAGTGTACCGACTACACCACCTTGCAGCTTGTCTCGCTCATGCAGGTCGCGAGCAATGATGAACAGCAACTCATCACCATCGACGATGGCCCCCGTGTGATCCACCATCAACACCCGGTCGCCATCACCATCGAAGGCGATACCCAGATCGGCGTGTTCAGCCAGCACAGCGGCCTGCAGTTGCCCCATATGGGTCGAGCCGCAGTTGTCATTGATATTCAAACCGTTGGGCTGCGCGGACAAGACCACGACTTCGGCACCCAACTCACGAAACACGCTCGGCGCCACTTTGTAGGTCGCACCATGGGCGCAGTCGATCACAATCTTGAGGCCGGTAAAGCTGGTACCGGTCGGCACACTGCTCTTGCAGAATTCGATATAGCGTCCCGACGCATCGTTGATTCGCGACACCTTGCCGATCTTGCTCGACTCAACCACAGTCATTGGGGTATCGAGCAGCTCTTCGATCATGTGCTCGACTTCATCCGGAAGCTTGGTGCCCTGGCCGGAGAAAAACTTGATGCCATTGTCATCATGCGGATTGTGCGACGCACTGATCACGATGCCAGCTTCGGCATGGAAGGTACGCGTCAGGTAGGCAATCGCCGGAGTCGGCATCGGCCCCAGTAGCATCACATCGGCACCTGCCGACGTCAGCCCCGCTTCAAGCGCCGACTCAAACATGTAGCCGGAGATTCGGGTGTCCTTGCCTACCAATACCTTGCAGGCACCCATCTTGCGGAAAGCCATGCCTGCAGCCCAGCCGAGCTTGAGCATGAAATCAGGAGTAATCGGGTACTCACCGACACGCCCACGAATACCATCGGTGCCAAAATATTTTTTGCTCATAAGTGCTCCATCATTCTTATTCGGCTGATTCCACTGCGGCGATCATCCGCACCACATCCACCGTTTCGGCTACATCATGGACGCGCAATATACGCGCACCTTTCGCCAAAGCCAGCGCCGCGAGCGCCAAACCACCATACAGCCGGTCTCCCACCGGACGATTCAATGCCTGACCAATCATGCTCTTACGCGAAACCCCGACCAACAGGGGCCGCCCCAAGACATGCAGGGCTTCCATATGTTTGAACAAACTCAGATTGTGCTGCAAGGTTTTGGCGAAGCCAAAGCCGGGATCAAGAATGATCCGCTCAGCTGGAATACCCGCCAATGAACACTGATGCATGCGCTCGGCGAGAAACTCGCCGACCTCCCGGGTGACATCCTGATACTGCGGATTGTCCTGCATATCGCCCGGCTCGCCCAGCATGTGCATCAGACAAACCGGCAGCCCGGTGGCAGCAGCAGCATCCAGGGCACCATCGCGTCGCAACGAACGCACATCGTTGATCAGGCCCGCACCCAGGCGCGCTGCTTCTCGCATGACGGCAGGCGTTGAGGTGTCGACCGAGATGATCACATCCAGCTCGCGATTGATGCGCTCGACGATAGGGGCTACGCGCTCCAGCTCTTCGAGTGGCGACACAACCCTGGCACCAGGGCGGGTGGACTCTCCACCGACGTCGATCAGCGTCGCGCCGGCCGCCACCATGGCTTCGGCGTGGCGCATGGCCGCGTCAAGCTGGCTGTATTGGCCACCATCGGAGAAAGAATCAGGGGTGACATTGAGAATACCCATGACATGCGTCTGGGCCAAATCAAGAACCCGGTTGCCGCAAGGCAACCGGGTCGAGGACTGAACAGAAGTCATTTCAAACCTTATACGTCAGCAGCAGGACCACCGATCGGTGTTTCCGGACGCTCATCCTGCACCACCGGCGGAGTACCGGAAGTACCCGTGCCACCCGACCAGTCGCGCGGCTCGCGAGGCGGACGACCGGCCATGATGTCGTCAATCTGCTCGGCATCGATCGTTTCGTACTTCATCAAGGCATCAGCCATCGCATCGAGCTTGTCACGGTTGTCCGTGAGAATCTGCTTCGCCGTGCCATAGCACTGATCGATGATGCTGCGCACTTCGGAGTCGATCAGCTTGGCTGTCTCACCAGAGAAGCTTGCACTCTGACCGCCACCGCCGCGACCGAGGAACACTTCACCCTCTTCTTCGGCGTACATCAACGGACCGAGCTTTTCCGAAAGACCCCACTTGGTCACCATGTTCCGCGCAATCTGGCTGGCGCGCATGATGTCGTTGGAGGCACCGGTGGTCACGCCATCGAAGCCCAGGGTCATTTCTTCAGCGATACGACCGCCGTACAGCGAGCAGATCTGGCTGATCAACGCACGCTTGGACAGGCTGTAACGATCTTCTTCCGGCAGGAACATGGTCACACCCAGCGCACGACCGCGCGGGATGATCGACACCTTGTACACCGGATCATGCTCAGGCACGACACGACCCACGATGGCGTGGCCCGCTTCGTGATAAGCCGTGTTCTGCTTTTCTTTCTCGGACATGACCATGGATTTGCGCTCGGCGCCCATCATGATCTTGTCTTTCGCCAGTTCGAACTCTTTCATCTCGACGATGCGCTTGCCGGCACGGGCAGCGAACAACGATGCCTCGTTCACCAGGTTCGCCAGGTCAGCACCGGAGAAGCCTGGAGTACCACGAGCGATCACGGCCGGGGCAACGTCGTCGCCCATCGGCACTTTGCGCATGTGAACCTTGAGAATCTGTTCGCGACCACGGATGTCCGGCAGACCAACTACAACCTGACGGTCGAAACGGCCCGGACGCAGCAGCGCAGGGTCCAGAACATCGGGACGGTTGGTCGCGGCAATCACGATGATGCCGTCATTCATCTCAAAGCCGTCCATCTCAACCAGCAATTGGTTGAGCGTCTGCTCGCGCTCGTCGTGACCACCACCCATGCCAGCACCACGATGGCGACCGACCGCATCGATTTCGTCGATGAAGATGATGCATGGAGCGTGTTTCTTGGCCTGCTCGAACATGTCGCGAACACGGCTGGCACCCACGCCGACGAACATTTCGACGAAGTCGGAGCCGGAAATGGTGAAGAACGGTACCTTGGCTTCGCCGGCGATGGCCTTGGCGATCAAGGTTTTACCGGTACCCGGAGGCCCCACCATCAGCACACCGCGAGGAATGCGGCCACCCAGGCGCTGGAATTTGCCCGGATCGCGCAGGAACTCGACCAGTTCACCGACTTCTTCCTTGGCTTCGTCGCAACCGGCAACGTCAGCCAGGGTCGTTTTCACCTGATCTTCGGAGAGCAGGCGCGCCTTGCTTTTGCCGAAGCTCATCGGCCCGCCCTTGCCACCGGCACCGCCCTGCATCTGCCGCATGAAGAACATGAACACGGCGATGATCACCAGGATCGGGAAGCTGGCAACCAGAAGCTGAGTCCAGATGCTTTGCTGTTCAGGCTGCTTGCCTTCGACCACGACGTGGTTATCCACCAGGTCGCCGATCAGGCCGTTGTCCTGGATCGCCGGGCGAATGGTCTTGAAGCTGTCGCCATCGTTGCGCTTGCCGGTAATCACGTAGCCATCAACCGCTACGCGCTCGACCTTGCCATCCTTGACCTGCTGGATGAAGTCGGAATAGTTGAGGGTCTGCGGCTCGTTAGGGCTGGAGAAGTTGTTCATCACCGTCACCAGGACTGCCGCGATGATCAACCACAGGATCAGATTCTTTGCCATATCGTTCAATTAACTACCCTCTGAAGCAAGCTCCGCTACTGGCGCGCGCTTCGCATGATATTCACCGGCCTAACTTACTACATTACCTACAACTTGGCAGGCGCCGTCTGTAACCCTTTGTGAAACACTTCCTACACAATATTCGCTAATTCTGACAAGGCGTAATACAAAAATCCTATCGCCTTGATCGAAAATTCACTCAACTCTCACTGCGTCCGCGGAAACCACGGCCCAGCAGGTACTGCTCGCGAGAACGGTCGCGCGACGAGGTCGGCTTGCGCATCTGCACCTTCTCGAACTGCTGGCGAACGCTCTTGTGGAACTCGTCGAAACCTTCGCCCTGGAAGATCTTGATCAAAAAATCACCACCGGGCTTGAGCACCCGAGTCGAGAGATCCAGTGCCAACTCGCACAGGAACATCGCTCGCGGCATGTCCACGGCCGGTAGTCCACTCATATTGGGGGCCATATCGGAAATCACAAGGTCTACTTCCTTATTTCCGACGGCATCGAGGATCTGGGCCAGCACGGCATCCTCGGTAAAGTCGCCCTGAATGAAGGTCACGTCCGGGATGCTGTCCATTTCCAGAATGTCAGAAGCGATCAGTGTGCCCTGCCCACCAATCAGACGACTGGTCACCTGGGACCAACCACCCGGGGCCGCACCAAGGTCGATTACGCTCATGCCCGGGCGGATCAGACGGTCCTTTTCCTGGATTTCCAGCAGTTTGTAGCTGGCGCGGGAACGGTACCCGTCTTTTTGCGCCATTTTGACGAATGGGTCGTTGAAATGTTCTTGCAGCCATTTAAGACTTGTCTTGGAACGGGCCACGGGCCACCTCGAAAATAAAACGGGTCGTGATTAACTGGGCGGTCCCGGACTCGCTCGGGTAAACTGGCCGCCGCTTTTTACAAGATCAGACGCAGGGGTCAGATTATGCCGCTCACTCAAGAGCAGAAGAAACAGTACAAATCCATTGGCCACCATCTGAAACCAGTTTTGATTGTGGCTGACAACGGTTTGACTGAAGGTGTGTTAGCCGAACTTGAACGCGCTTTGGCGGATCACGAGCTGATCAAGATCAAGCTCAACATCCTCGATCGCGAATCGCGCCTGGCGTCCATTGCAGAACTCTGCAAGGTCGGCAAAGCGGATCTGGTTCAAGTCATCGGCAAGATGGCACTGATTTACCGCAAGAACTTCAGCGTCAACAAGCAGCTGTCGAACGTCCATCGCTTCAAGTGATGGCAAGGGTCAAGGGTGTGCTTCGCGCACCCTGCCACTCCATCCCGGCATCGGCTGCAACACCAGCACCAGCCCGGAAAAGCCCAGGACAAGATAGCTGAACACCTGCCAACGATCGGCATCCGGCCAGCCGAAACGCACCGCGAAGTACATCGCGCACGCATACAGCGCCATCAACAGCAGTTGCCCGCGAATATCGCGCCATAGACTGACAAGGCCCTCGGCCTTAACCAGCACCAAAGCCTGCAATATCACACACGCCGTAGCGAATCCCACTACCAACGCATTGAGCATGCCTGCGATTTCATCGATCAGCAGCGGTGCCAGGCCAATTCGTCCCAGCACCGGCAAAAGACCGACGTGCAACAACCACAAGCCGCCGACCCACAACATCTGGGTCAGCTGCCAAAGCATGACGCCCGCACGAAACGGGCGCCGGCCTTCAGACGTGGCGAACTTCGACAATCTCGTACTCGATAACGCCACCAGGCGTTTTGACTGCAACCACATCACCCTCTTCCTTGGCAATCAAGGCGCGGGCAATCGGCGAGCCGACAGAGATCTTGCCGAGTTTGATGTCAGCCTCATCCTCACCAACGATCTGGTAAGTCACGCTTTCATCGGTTTCGACGTTGGCGATTTCGACGGTTGTGCCGAAAATCACCTTGCCGGTGTGAGGAATGGTCGTCACATCGATGATCACCGCGTTCTGCATGCGGCCTTCGATGTCACGGATCCGCGCCTCGACCATACCCTGCTGCTCGCGGGCAGCGTGGTATTCGGCGTTTTCCTTCAAGTCACCCAACTCGCGGGCCGTACCGATGTCCTGGCTGAGCTTCGGACGAACGACCTTGGTCAGGTGAGTGTGTTCTTCTTCCAGGGCGCGAGCGCCCTGAACGGTCATTGGGTACTTCGTTATGCTCATGCCTTCAATCCTGCGTGTAGATCCTGCAAGCGGCGCACGGTCTTCTCGGGACCGAACTTCAGCGCTTCACAGATGGCTTCGCCAGCAGCAATGGTGGTGGTGCAGTAAATCTTGTGCTGCAGGGCATTACGACGAATGGAGTACGAATCAGCAATCGACTGACGACCTTCGGTGGTGTTGATGATCAGGGTGACTTCGTCATTCTTGATCATGTCGACCACGTGCGGACGACCCTCGGTCACCTTGTTCACACGGCGCACTTTCAGGCCTGCAGCCTCGATCAGCTTGGCAGTACCGGCAGTGGCAACCACTTCGAAGCCCAAGTTGATCAGATCACGGGCCACGCCTGCAACCAGTGGCTTGTCGTCGTCACGTACGCTGATGAACGCAGTACCGCCGGTCGGCAACACTTCGCTGGCACCCATCTGGGCCTTGGCGAACGCTTCACCGAAGGTGTCGCCCACGCCCATCACTTCACCGGTCGACTTCATCTCTGGGCCGAGGATCGGGTCAACGCCAGGGAATTTGGCGAACGGGAACACCGCCTCTTTCACGCTGTAGAAGTTCGGGATGATTTCCTTGGTGAAACCCAGCTCTTTCAGGGTTTTACCGGCCATCACGCGCGCCGCGATCATCGCCAGGGAAACACCGATGCACTTGGACACGAACGGTACGGTACGGGAAGCGCGCGGGTTGACTTCGATGACGTAGATGTCCTCGCCTTGCAGCGCCAACTGTACGTTCATCAGGCCGACCACACCCAGCTCCAGGGCCATTTTCTTGACCTGTTCGCGCATCTCGTCCTGGATGTGCGCCGGCAGCGAGTACGGCGGCAGCGAGCATGCGGAGTCACCGGAGTGAACACCGGCCTGCTCGATGTGCTGCATGATCGCGCCGATTACCACGTCCTTGCCGTCGCAGACCGCATCCACGTCCATTTCGATGGCGCAGTTGAGGAAGTGGTCCAGCAGCACCGGGCTGTCGTTGGACACTTGAACCGCTTCACGCAGGTAGCGCTTGAGTTCTTCTTCTTCGTAGACGATTTCCATCGCACGACCGCCCAGTACATAGGACGGGCGCACCACCAGCGGGTAACCGATCTTGCTGGCGGCACGAATCGCTTCGTCTTCGCTGCGCACGGTGGCGTTTGGCGGCTGACGCAGGTTCAGGCGCTGAACCATCTGCTGGAAGCGCTCACGGTCTTCGGCGCGGTCGATTGCATCTGGGCTGGTGCCGATGATCGGCACGCCAGCAGCTTCCAGGGCACGAGCCAGTTTCAGCGGGGTCTGGCCGCCGTACTGGACGATCACGCCTTTCGGCTTCTCGACGCGGACGATTTCCAGCACGTCTTCCAGGGTCACTGGTTCGAAGTACAGGCGATCGGAGGTGTCGTAGTCGGTGGATACGGTTTCCGGGTTGCAGTTGACCATGATGGTCTCGTAGCCGTCATCGCGCAGGGCCAGTGCCGCGTGTACGCAGCAGTAGTCGAACTCGATGCCCTGGCCGATACGGTTAGGACCGCCACCCAGGATCATGATCTTGTCGCGACCCGATGGCGCCGCTTCGCACTCTTCTTCGTACGTCGAGTACAGGTAAGCGGTGTCGGTGGCGAACTCAGCGGCGCAGGTGTCGACGCGCTTGTAGACCGGGAAGATTTCCAGCTTGTGACGATGAGCACGCAGGCTCTTCTCGGTCACGCCCAGCAGTTTGGCCAGGCGCATATCGGAGAAGCCTTTGCGCTTGAGGCGGAACATCAGATCGCGGTCGATGCTGGTCAGACCCAGGGTCTTGACCTTCTCTTCGTCCTTGATCAGGTCTTCCATCTGCACCAGGAACCAAGGATCGATCATGGTCATGCCGAAGATGTCTTCAACACTCATGCCGGCGCGCATGGCGTCCGCCACGTACCAGATACGCTCGGCGCCCGGCACGGTCAGCTCGCGCTTGAGCACGCTCATGCTTTCCGGGTTGGCCAGATCAACCTTCTCGTCCAGACCGCAAACACCGACTTCCAGGCCGCGCAGGGCTTTCTGCAGGGACTCCTGGAAGGTCCGGCCGATGGCCATGACTTCACCGACCGACTTCATCTGAGTGGTCAGGCGCGCGTCAGCCTTGGAGAACTTCTCGAAGGCAAAGCGTGGCAGCTTGGTGACGACGTAGTCGATGGACGGCTCGAAGGACGCCGGGGTCTTGCCGCCGGTGATGTCGTTCGACAGCTCGTCGAGGG
>RCUR01000896.1_pt1 | contig 10699 bp, 9 predicted proteins | sample 2166151 | NCBI WGS metagenome assembly RCUR01 (sample SAMN09932785, study PRJNA488358) | compost metagenome | isolation source: compost soil in an enriched community | place: Germany: Experimental Botanical Garden
GGTAGTTGAAGGACACCAGCTCGTTGACGCCGTCGAAGTCCCAGCCGTCGTGCGGGGTGGTCTGGAAGTGCCACTTGATGGTGCCGTCGTCCGGGTTCAGCGCCAGGCGCGAGGACGAGTAGAGGTTGTCGCCAGGGCGCAGGTGCGAGTTCCACGGCGCCGGGTTGCCGGTACCGAACAGCAGCTGGTTGGTTTCCGGGTCGTAGTAGCCGCCCAGCCACGGCGCCGCGCCGCCGGTCTTCCACAGGTCGCCCGGCCAGGACTTGCCGGCTTCGCCACCGGTGATGCCGTGCTCGACCTTCTTGCCGTCCTTGTAGACGTAGCCCATGTGGCCTTCCACGGTCGGACGGGTCCACAGCAGCTCGCCGTTGGTCGGGTTGTAGGCTTCGATCTTGCCGACCACGCCGAACTCGCCACCGGACACGCCGGTGATCAGCTTGCCGTTGACCACCAGCGGCGCGGCGGTGATCGAGTAGCCGGCCTTGTAGTCGGCCACGGTCTTCTTCCACACCACCTTGCCGGTGTCCTTGTTGAGGGCAACCAGCTTGGCATCCAGGGTGCCGAAGATCACCAGGTCGCCGTACAGGGCGACGCCACGGTTGATCACGTCACAGCACGGCATGATGCCGTCGGGCAGGCGCGCGTCGTACTGCCACAGCTCCTTGCCGGTACGCGCATCCACCGCGAACACCCGCGAGTAGGAGGCGGTCAGGAACATCACGCCATCCTTGACCAGCGGCTGGGCCTGCTGGCCGCGCTGCTTCTCGCCACCGAAGGAGAAGCCCCACACCGGACGCAGCTCCTTGACGTTGTTGCTGTTGAGGGCTTCGAGGGTGCTGTAGCGCTGGCCCTGCAGGCCCATGCCGTTGGTGACGATCTGGTCGGGGGTCTGGGCGTCCTTGAGGATGTCGTCGTCGGTGACGGCCCAGGCCGACATGCCGGACAGCACCAGCGCAAGGCTCAGGGCGGTCCGGGCAAAAGAATGGGTGAGACCGGAGTGATTCATTGCGGCTACCTCTGCGGGTTCATTGTTATCGCCGGGAATTTTTCCCGGTCTGCAGGGAATTCTTCGCCGCAGGGGGTAACGCAACAATTGATCGCAGGGGGCAAAGACATGCTTCCTTGGTAGCAATACCCCGCCCAAAGGCCCGCACGGCGGTGCTTTACAACGGCCAGACCCACAACAGCATCGGCACCCCCACCGCCACCACGATCACCTCCACCGCCAGGCCCAGGCGCCAGAAATCGCCGAAACGCAGGCCGCCGGGGCCGAGAATCAGGGTGTTGTTCTGGTGGCCGATGGGGGTGAGGAAGGCGCAGGAGGAGCCCACTGCGATGGCCATCAGGAAGGCATCGGCATCCACCGCCAGCTGCGCCGCGCTGCTCAGGGCGATCGGGCACATCACCGCGGCGGTGGCGGCGTTGTTCATCAGGTCGGAGAGAGTCATGGTCACCACCAGCAACAGCACCAGCGCCAGCACCGCGTCGCCACGGGCCAGGTACTCGAGCAGCAGGCGCGCGATGCTGCCGGCCGCGCCGGTGCTCAGCATGGCATCGGCCACCGGCAGCATGGCGCCGAGCAACACGATCACCGGCCAGTCGATCGCCGTGTACAGGGATCGCAGCGGAACAATGCCGAGCACCGCGAAGGCCAGTGCGCCGCCGGCGAAGGCCACGACCACCGGCAGCAGGCCGCTGGCGGCGGCGGCCACGCTCAGCGCCATTACCAGGCCGGCGAGCAGCGCCTGGCCCTGCCTCGGCACGCGGATGTCGCGGGCCGCCAGCGGCAGGCAGCCGAACAGCCCGGCAAAGCCGGCCAGCGCCTCGCTGCCGCCCTGCATCAGCAGCACATCGCCGGCGCGCAGCGGCGTCGCGCGCAGGCGGTGGATCATGCGCAGGCCCTGACGCGAGATGGCCAGCAGATTGATGCCGTAGCGGCTGCGCAGTTCCAGATCGGTGGCCGAGCGGCGGATCAGCGACGAACCAGGCGTCACCACCAGCTCCTGGATCACCACCTCTTCCGCGCCGCTTCTGGCGGTCTCCCTGGACGATTCCACCGCAGCAGCCTGCCCCGCTTCCGCGGCGGGCTGGCCGTCGTCCGGCGGCTGGCGGCCGGCGGGTTCCGCCTCGGCGCTCTCGACAGTTTCGACAGCCTCGGCAGTCGCCGCGATCTCCGGCGGTGGCGCCGGCACATCCCCCACCAGATGGAGTCCCAGGCTGGACAAGACCTTGGCCAACGACGCCGGCTCGACCTGGACAATCAGGATGTCGCCTTCGTGCAGCCGCCGCCATGGGCCGGGGGCGACGACCCGCACGTCACGGCGCACCAACCCGACAATCTGCGCGTCGGCCTCGTCGAGCATCTGCTCGACCTCGTGCAGGGTCTTGTTGGCGGCCTTGCTGCCCTCCTCGATGATCACCTCGCTGAGATAGGCTTCGCTCTCGAAACCGGCACTCACGGCCGGTCCGTGGCTGGGCACCCAGCGCCAACCGAGCAGACCGATGAACAGCAGGCCGAACAGCGCCACGGCCACGCCCACCGGGGCGAAGTCGAACATGGCGAAGCCGACCAGGCCATTGGACTCGCGGTAGGCGGAGACGATCAGGTTGGGTGGCGTACCGATCAGCGTAGTCATGCCGCCGAGGATCGAGGCGAAGGACAGCGGCATCAGCACCCTGCCCGGCGCCAGCTGGTGTTTCGCCGCCATCTGCAGGGCGATCGGCATCAGCAGCGCCAGGGCGCCGACATTGTTCATGAAGCTCGACAGCACCGCGGCCAGCACCAGCAGCGCCAGCAGGCTGGCCCTCGGCCCGACGCCGCCGGGCAGCAGGCGCTGCGCCAGGATGTCCACCGCGCCGCTGGTCTGCAGGCCATGACCGAGCACCAGCACGCAGGCGACGGTGATCACCGCCGGGTGACCGAAGCCGGCGAAAGCCCCCTCCGCAGGCACCAGGCCGAGCAGCACGCAGGCCAGCAGGGCCGCCATGGCCACCAGGTCATGCCGCCAGCGCCCCCAGAGAAACAGGGTCAGGGTGGCCAGCAACACCGCGACAATCGCAACCTGAGGACCCGCCATACCGCCGCCTCGCACCGAGTGGCACCTTGTGCCGACTGCCATGAACCCTAGTCAGCGCCGGGCCGGGCGACAAGGCGCCGCTACCGGCACGTTGGTCGGGATCCACCGGGGCGGAGAAAATGCCCTGCTACGCTGAATCTGCATCCATGGAGAGGGGATTCCAATGAAGCAGGCGGTGGCAGAAGTCGCCAGAACCTGGTGGCAAAGGCTGAACTGGCATGCGCAAGCGGCTCCGACAGGGCGCGAAAAGACGCTGCGGGAACTGATGGCCGAGCGGGGGTTGGACGAGAACGGGCGAACGCTTGCGGCTGCAGCACGAGAGCCAAAGCCAGTGCCGCCCCAGCCGGTGGTGTCCAAGGCGATCTTCGTCGCCGAATTCACCTACGATGCCGCGCACCTGCTGACGGTCAGCGTGGTTGACCTGAGCGGCCAGGAGTTGCGTGGCCGCTGCCATCAGAGCGGCAAGCTGGAGCTGTTCTCGTTGAACAAGGTGCGGGGGCTGATCAAGATCGTCGACAGCGGCGAGATGCTGACCCCGTCCGAGCTGGTCGATCGCTACCTCTGAAACAAAAAGCCCCGCACGCTGGCGGGGCAAAAGCTCTCAGTCCATGCAGCCTAATGGCTGAAACGTGAAGGTTTCGTGAGGAAGATCGCGGAGCCACGAAAAGCCCCGCGCAGGGCCAGGCTGGCGACATTCGGTTGGCCTTGGCGCCGGCGCCCCGGCCCCCGAATCAGCCCGAGTTTATTCGCCGCTTCTGGTGGGATCGAACGGCAGCGGCCAGTTAAGCAACTGACTCGCCTGGGCCAGCTGGCTGGCCGCCGTCGGCAGCACATCGACGGCGTGCTCACCGCGGATGATCTCCTGGATCAGATGATGGGCCTGGTCCACCAGCTCGGCGATGGCGATGCGCTCCTGGGCGCGCCACTCCAGTTCCAGCTCATGCACGCTGCGACTGGAAGCATGGCGCTGCTCGTTCTCACACTGGCCACTGCACTCGTGCAGGCCGTCAAGGTTTCCACTGGTCTTGCAGTTCATCAAAATCCCTCTCTGTCGGCGCTCGCTGTCGAGCTAACTCGCCCCCACAGTTTCCCTTGTCGCCGTTTCAGGTCGCGGATCTGTTTAACATTTGTGAAAGCCGGCCCGGCGCCGAACGTTGATCCAGAGCAGTCCCAGGCGTTTCAGCGCGTTGGGACGGGTGGAGCGCAGCGATACCCATCGACAAGGTCGGGCCCTCCCTACTCCCCCGCATCCACCCGCTGGAACACCTGCGCCTCGTACTTCGGGTACAGGTGGCTGACCGTGCGGATCAGCTCGAAGCGGGTCAGGCTGATGGCGGCGAAGCGCTCGGGGATCGGCGCGCGCATCGCCTCGTTCATGTCCTGCCCCTCGGCCACCGCCGCGCGCAGCAGGCCGTCGAGCCAGCCGAGGTAGTCGCGCATCTGCGCAAAGGGTTCGCGCCCGGTGGCTACCGGACCATGGCCGGGCACCAGCAGGGTGTAGGGCAGCTTTTCCAGAGCCTCCAGATCGCTCAGCCAGACGTCCAGTCCCGGCGTCTGCGGGGTGGTCAGCGCGCGCTGGTAGAACACCAGGTCGGCGGCGAACAGCACGCCGGTGGTCTGGTCGAAGATCGCCAGGTCGGCGCCGGTGTGGCCACTGAAGGCCAGCAGCTGCAGGCGATGGCCGCCGATCTCGCGCACGCCGGGTTCGAGGGTTTCGCCGGGCAGCAATACCTCGGTGCCGCGCATCCAGTCGCCGAGCAGGCGGTACATGTTGTCGGCGAAGGCGCCGCCCTGCTCGGCGAGCAGCTCGCGGGTACGCGCCAGGGAGGCGATGGGCACGTCGCTGAACGCCTGATTACCGAACACGTGGTCGGGGTGGTGGTGGGTGTTGATCACCAGGACGATCGGCCGCTCGGTGACCCGGCCGATGGCGGCGCGCAGGGCCTCGCCGTAGCGTTTGGAGATGCCGGTGTCGATCAGCACCACGCCGGCCTCGGTGACGATGAACGCCACGTTGACGATGTTGCCGCCGTTGCTCGCCGCGAAGTTCTCCGTGCTGCCTTCCAGCAGCCAGGTGTCCGCGGCGATCTGCCGGGGCTGCAGGTCGTAGGCCAGCTCGGCCGCGGCCAGTGGCAGGCTCAGGAAGATCGCCACAAGCAGGCTCAACAGACGCATGGTGCCTCCTTTCAGGGTCGCAGGCTCAGAACGCCGCCTCGAACTCGTTGCCGTTGTTGTCGCGCAGCCACAGGCGCTGGCCGGCGTCCGCCTCGCCCAGCTGCAGGGTCAGGGTCGGGTTCTCGCTGACCGAGGGGTGCAGCTCCAGGCTGGCCAGGCGCTGGCCATCCGCGCCACGCAGCTCGGCGCGCTCGATGAAGAACTCGGGGATGCCGCCGGACAGGCCGTTGTCCATCGGGTGCGACACCCGCAGGCGCAGGCGGCTGCCCTCCCCGGCCGGGAAGCGCGCGCCGAAGATTTCGCCGAGATGCTCCTCCCAGCCGGCCTCGGCGCGCACGGCACTGGGCGCGGTGCAACCGCCGCCGGCGGCGTCGACGCGGGTCGAGCCGACGTGCCAGACGCCGTCGCGGGTCAGCACCGCGGCGCGCAGCGGGGTGGCCTGCTCGACCCGGATGTTGAGGGCGATGCGCGGTGCCACCGGACCTTCGGGGAAGAAGCTGAAGATGTGCGCGATGGGATTGAGTTCGGCCCAGGCGACGATGCGCACCACCTCCTGGCCCAGCGCGGAGGCGTCGATGCTGATCGGCACCTGGCGCGAGTCCTCGGCGAACGGCGGCGCCGTCAGCACCACCCGCTCGTCGAATTCGTAGGGCGCCGTGCCGAGGAAGCGCGTCTGGTGGAAGCCCCACATCGGCGACTGCAGCGGATCGGAATCGCCGGCCCAGACCGGGCTGCTCAGCAGCAGCCAGCCCAGCGCCAGACCCATGCTACGTACGGTCATTCCCTGCCTCCCGTCCTCTGCCTGGATGATGCCCACGGGACGCGAGCGTCCCCGGAGACGCTGCCACTCAGGAGCGTGGCAGCGATCACCGATCAGCTCTCACTCGCCGTGGGTCTGCGCCTGCACCTCGCCCTCGTACAGCTCCGGCACCTCGTAGCGCAGGCCGTAGCGGGCGTAGATCTTCGCCAATTCGCCGGAGCCGATCAGCTCCACCAGTCCGCCTTCCAGGGCGTAGGCCAGCTGACGATTGCTCTCGTGCACCGCCATGCCGATGTCCCACTGCTGGCGACCCATTTCCGGATAGGCGTTTTCCGCCGCCTTGAGCTGCGGGTCGGCGGCCTCGTGGAGCAGCCAGTCGATCTCGCCGCGCATGGCCATCACCGCGTCCACCTTGCCCTCGCGCATCGCCGCGAAGGCCAGCGGCGGGCTCGGGTAGTGGCGGGTGTTGCGGCTCATGCGCCCGCCGAAGGCGGAGCTGAGGTAGAACGACGGCACACTGTCCACCTCGACACCGATCGGGTGATAGGCGAACACCGCGACGCTGGGCACTTCCTTCAGGCGCCGGGCGTCGTGGGCCACCTGCCAGCGCTCGCGCTGGTAGGGGGCGAACATCACCACCAGCTCGTTGACCATCTCGCCCAGCTCGTTGCGCTTGTAGGAGAACTCGCGGTCGTAGGGCACCCGCAGCATCACGTCGGCGAGTTCCTCGGGACGCAGGTAGTGGCCCTTCCAGACGAAGTTGCGCAGGTCGTCGTCGAGCTTCTCGCCCGGCGTCATCCACATCAGCTCGAGCTTGAGGTCCTGGCTGGCGGCCAGCTGCTGCGCCAGCTCGACATCGACGCCGCGGGCCTGGCCGTCCTCCTGGAAGCTGTAGGGCGGGAAGTTCTCGTATACGGCGACCTTGAGCACGCCCGAGGCGACGATGTCATCGAACGGGCGAACCTGCGCCTGCGCGACCTGGGCAAGCGTCAGCAGACTGCACAACACCAGGACCAGTAGGCGCATGGCGGCTTACTCCTCGACGGCGACGCTTTCCAGGTAGCTGCGGATGGCCCACAGGGCTTCCTGGCTCAGGTAGTCGGCCATCTTCGGCATGTACACGCGACCGTCGCGCACCGCGCCGTTGATCACCCGCTCCTTGAACCACTCGTCGCCCTCGATGCCGGCATCGAGCATGCGCAGGTCCGGGGCGATGCCGCCGGAGATGGCATCCAGGCCGTGGCAGCGCGCGCAGTTCTGGGTGTAGGCAGATTTGCCGATTTCCACCGCATGAGCATTCTTCTCATAGGGCGCGCGGTAGGGGTTCTCGTCACGCCATTCGGTACCCAACTGCTCCAGCCCCTCGGTATTCACCGCCTGCGGGGTGACGTCACCGTGAGCCATGACCTGGGAAGCGACACCGAGTGCCAGGGTAGCCAGCAGGGCGGGCAGGAATTTCTTGTTGTTCATGACGGAACCTCGTTTCGATGCGGTGCAAGGCGGTGCATTCCAGGACGCGGAATGCGTTGATCGCATCTTAGGGAGGCAGTGACCAGCGTCAGTATTCTGCTTTGGTGCCCGCAACCTACTCCCTTGGTAGGAGATGCACTGGGAGGCCTCTGCACCGCCCTTGGAACATGAAAGCAAGCCATTGTTTCGAAAGGGATTTTTTCCCGGATTCGGCGGGAAGCCTTCCCTATCGTGGCACGCCGGAAGCGGACCACCATCGGGGTGAGCGGCTGCCCCGTGCAGCCTTCCACCACCGATCAGGGACACCGCCCCCATGACAACAAGAGACATCCTGCCCTCCGCTCCGCGTCCGCTCGGCCGCGCCATCCACTGCCTGATCCTCGCCGCGGGCCTGGGCATCGGCCTGCCGGCACTGGCCAAGCCGGTGAGCTGGGAAGACATCGCCAACGACCATCTCAGCACCGCCAACGTGCTGCAGTACGGCATGGGCACCCACGCCCAGCGCTACAGCCCGCTGGCCCAGGTCAACGCCGACAACGTGTTCAAGCTGACCCCGGCCTGGTCCTATTCGTTCGGCGACGAGAAGCAACGCGGCCAGGAGTCCCAGGCAATCGTCCACGACGGAGTGATCTACGTCACCGGCTCCTATTCGCGAGTATTCGCCCTCGACGCCAAGACCGGCAAGCGCCTGTGGACCTACAGCCACCGCCTTCCCGACGACATCCGTCCGTGCTGCGACGTGGTCAACCGCGGCGCCGCCATCTACGGCGACAAGATCTACTTCGGCACCCTCGACGCCTCCGTGGTCGCGCTGAACAAGGACACCGGCAAGGTGGTGTGGAAGAAGAAGTTCGGCGACCACGGCGCCGGCTACACCATGACCGGCGCGCCGACCATCGTGAAGGACGGCAAGAGCGGCAAGGTGCTGCTGATCCACGGCAGCTCCGGCGACGAGTTCGGTGTGGTCGGCCAGTTGTTCGCCCGCGACCCGGACACCGGCGAGGAAGTGTGGATGCGCCCGTTCGTCGAGGGCCACATGGGTCGCCTCAACGGCAAGGACAGCACCCCGACCGGCGACGTCAAGGCGCCGTCCTGGCCCAACGACCCCAACCACCCGAGCGGCAAGAAGGAAGCCTGGAGCCACGGCGGCGGCGCGCCCTGGCAGAGCGCCAGCTTCGACCCGCAGAGCAACACCATCATCGTCGGCGCCGGCAACCCGGCGCCGTGGAACGGCTGGGCGCGCACCGCCGAGGGCGGCGATCCGAAGGACTTCGACAGCCTGTACACCTCCGGCCAGGTCGGCGTCGACCCGAGCACCGGCGAGGTGAAGTGGTTCTACCAGCACACCCCCAACGACGCCTGGGACTTCTCCGGCAACAACGAGCTGGTGCTGTTCGACTACCAGGACAAGGCCGGCAAGACCGTCAAGGCCACCGCCCACGCCGACCGCAACGGCTTCTTCTACGTGGTCGACCGCGCCAACGGCAAGCTGCAGAACGCCTTCCCGTTCGTCGACGGCATCACCTGGGCCAGCCACATCGACCTGAAGACCGGCCGTCCGGTGGAGAACCCCGGCCAGCGCCCGGCCCCGCCGGCGCCGGGCGAGAAGCACGGCAAGTCGATCGAGGTGTCGCCGCCGTTCCTCGGTGGCAAGAACTGGAACCCGATGGCCTACAGCCAGGACACCGGGCTGTTCTACGTGCCGGCCAACCACTGGAAGGAGGACTACTGGACCGAGGAGGTCGCCTACAAGAAGGGCGCCGCCTACCTGGGCCAGGGTTTCCGCATCAAGCGCATGTACGACGACCACGTCGGCATCCTGCGCGCGATGAATCCGACCACCGGCAAGGTGGCCTGGGAACACAAGGAGAAGCTGCCGCTGTGGGCCGGCGTGCTGGCCACCAAGGGCAACCTGGTGTTCACCGGCACCGGCGACGGCTACTTCAAGGCCTTCGACGCCAGGAACGGCAAGGAGCTGTGGCAGTTCAACGTCGGCACCGGAATCATCTCGCCGCCGATCACCTGGGAACAGGACGGCGAGCAGTACATCGGCGTGACCGCCGGCTACGGCGGCGCAGTGCCGCTGTGGGGCGGCGACATGGCCGAGCTGACCAAGCCGGTGGCCCAGGGCGGCTCGTTCTGGGTGTTCAAGCTGCCGAGCTGGGACAGCAAGACCGCCCAGCGTTGAGGAAATGACGCCCGCTCACGCCCTGCACATTGTCGGCCCTGGTGCAGGGCAATCGTGAGCGGTCTTCACCGTCGGGCTCCCCTCCGCAGCCCGGCTCCCTTTGCGGAGGCGCCAGCGTGCGCCTCCGCCCTTTTTGCCCGCTCACAGGACATCATCCGCCATGAAGCCATTGCTCCCGCTCCTGCCCCTCGCCCTGCTGCTGGCCGGCGCCGTCGTCCAGGCCGACGACGATGGCGTCACCGTCATCAACGGCTGCCGCCTGGAGGCGGACAGCCAGTGCCCCGCTGCCGACCTGCGCGGGGCCGACCTGCGCCATCTCGACCTGCGTCGCATCAACCTGGCCGGCGCCGATCTCTCCGGCGCCGACCTGCGTCACGCCAACCTGGATCTGGCCAATCTGGAGAAGGCCAGACTGCACAAGGCCGACCTGACCCGCGCCAGCCTGCAGCAGGCCAACCTGCGCCTGGCCGACTTTTCCGCCGCGCGTCTGGTCGCCATCAACGGCTGGGCTCTGCACGCCCAGGCCACGCGCTTCAACGGCGCCGACCTCACCGGCGCCAACCTGGAATTCGCCCGCCTGTCCGCCGCGCGCCTGCACGACGCCAACCTCAGCGCCGCCAACCTGGAGATGGCCTGGCTGAGCAAGGCCGACTTCAAGGGCGCCACCCTGCGCGACGCCAACCTGCAGGAAGCCAAGATCAACGACGCCAACCTGACGGCCGTCGACCTCGCCGGCGCACGCCGCCACTACGCGACCTTCCAGGGCACCAACATGGAAGGCTGCAGGGAGTGTCCGCTGGATTGGGAACGCTGAGGGAGAGCCAGATCTGTAGGGGCGAATTCATTCGCCAGATACCCCGCAAAGGCGAATGAATTCGCCCCTACAGGCTCGACACTCAGGCGCAGCACATGCCTACGCCATGCCCACCCGCAGCAGCCCGGTATCGATGGCCAGGTGCACCAGCTCGCCCTGGCTGGCGACCTGCAGCTTGTTCTTCAGCAGGGTCTGGTAGTTGGACACCGTCTTGG
>RCUR01000897.1_pt1 | contig 10697 bp, 10 predicted proteins | sample 2166151 | NCBI WGS metagenome assembly RCUR01 (sample SAMN09932785, study PRJNA488358) | compost metagenome | isolation source: compost soil in an enriched community | place: Germany: Experimental Botanical Garden
TGAATCGCGCACTCCAACACCTAAGTAGGGAAGAAGCCGACTTCATGGCCCGCCACCATGACGAAATCGTATCGTTTTTAAGTGAAGGCTCGGCAGCGATTGGTATCAGTGCTGTCATGTTCGACACGCACCTGAACAACATGAAGAGTACTTTGGAGCAATTGGAGTCGTTGCACCAGCGCACATATTTACAACACGGAACGTTGAAAAGCCCTGATTTTTTATCTGAGCGTAAGCGCTTGATGCTGCAATTGGATAACAGCCTGGGTCCGCTCATACGCAAAGGTATGGGTATACCCGACCACCCAAAGCTGAAAAATGCATTGGGGATCTCCAATCGCCGACTTGTTCATCATTGGAATAAAGCAGGAGCACCTGGACGTATTCCAGGCTATGCGACCCACATCGACGGCTTGGCCAAGGCGAGCAAATACATCAAGGCTGGGGGCTGGATTGGAATTGGGCTGGGTTCAATAGCTTCAGAGTTGAAAACACAGGAAACATGTTGGATCGGGCGTGAAGATGATTGCCTTAAGGTAAAGCTCACCGAGAGAGGGAAGTTTTTTGGTGGGCTGGCAGGCGGGGCGGCTACCGGTGCGTTGGTTACCGGATCAGCTGCCACAGGGGTGTGTACAGCTATCGGCGCTGGGACGGCTGGGGTGGGCGGAATTGTTTGTGCCTTAGTGGTCGTTGCTGGCGCATCGATTGTGGGTAGTGCTATTGGAGAATCAGGGGGTGAAGTCGTTGGCGAGCAAATTTACAAAATATCCAACTAACCATGGATAATTATGCCATTAGCTGGATATTGGTATTTTTATCAATCCCAACATCGCTAACCCTTTGGCTTTATACGTCTTATACAAAAATGAATGAGATACTGGAACACCTTTCTAATTGTCGTGCCATCCAGATCAGAAAGCCCATAATGGGAAAAGATCCGTTTGGGCGTTTATTCATGATGGGGACCATTGCCGGTATACTATTAACCCCGAAGCTCTACCTAAGGGATGGCGGCGCAGATCCGCACGACATAGAAAACTTCCCAAAGCATCTGAAGAAGATGATAACCATCCAATATGCACTCTTGGCAGCTTCTGTCATTTCAATGTTTGCACTTTGGGGGATTGGAAAATACATGGGCTGGCTAAAATAGCTCAATCAAGAAAACACTTAGCCCGCCGTTCGGCGGGCCTTTATTTTCCGAGCTTTAATCCTCAACTGCGTCCCTCACATCCTCTCCACCACCGGCGGACTCCACTTCCCATTCAACGCCTCCGCCTTCGGCCCATACAACCGCATGGTCAGGTTGAACGACCCCTTGGGCGCCGGCAGCCAGTTGGCTTCCTTGTCCTTGCCCGGGTTGGCGTGCTGGAAGTACAAGTCCAGCGAGCCATCGTCATTGGTCTTGAACGGCATCCAGCTGCTGACGGCAAAGCGGTCGAGCTCGTTGCCGACCTGGAAGCCTTCGGCGTCGTACAGGGTGATCGACCAGAACGCATTGACCGGCGGCGTGGTTCCGGCCGGGAAGTGCAGGCGGTAGGTGTTGGCGCCGTCCAGCGGCTTGCCGTTCTGATCGCCCAGGTTCAGTGGGTAGATCGCGTCCTCGGGCAGGTTGGCGCCCAGGCCGACCTGGGTCACGATGGCGCGCTTTAAGTAGTAGTTGCCGTATACGCCCATGGTGTCGGTGTTCATCGACCAGCCGTTGACCACCCGGGCCAGGCTTTCGACTTTCCACTTCATCAGTTCCTGGGCCTTGGCCGGGACGGTTTCCAGCGCCTGTTTAACTTCTGGCTCAAGGCTGTCGAAGTCGAACGGCTTGCCCGGTTCGATGCCGATACGCTGCATCTGCGCGATGATCGGTTGGTCGGTGCTGTGGGGCGGGTGCAACTTGAGCAGTTCAGCGGCGTAGGCGAAGTACTTGGCCGCCGACATATTGTCGACCTGGAGTTTGGGCGGCGTTTTCATGTCCACGTTAGGGTCGATCACCACTTTGACCGGTACCGGTGGCTTGTCCCATTGCGACAGTGGCGTGACCTTGTAGCCGGCCTGAATCTTGTGCACCGCTGGGTAATCGGCGGCGCCATCGGTCTTGGTGCGGCCGATGATCCACACGTAGGGGGTTGGGGCCGGCAGATGGGTGAAGCCGTCCGGCGTGGTGCCCTTCCAGCCGGGCGCGGTCACCAGGAAGTTAGCTGCGTGGGTACCGGTGGTGCGCCAACCGGGGGAAGCGAAGACGTCGCTCCACATGTCGAGCATCGGCAACAGGTAGTAGCGCCCGTCGGTATCGGGCGCGGAAATCACCAGGGGCTCGGCGGTGAGGTCCAGCCAGGCAATGGAATAGAGGGTGTCGAAGTTCGAGCGCACCACGCCCTTGAAGTTGGTCGGTGGGTACTCCGGCACGCTGACGAACATATTCATCGGCCCCTTGCCGAATGCCTTGCCCGGTTCGATGTTGGTGAACTGCTTGCGGGTGATGTCCATCGACAGCATCGGGTAGAAGTACACATAGGCATCGACCCCGATGGACGTGGCCTCCTCGCTGGTCAGTGGCGCGGCCGACGCGGGGAGTGCTCCCATAACGGCGAGTGCGCAGGCGGCAGCCTTCAATGTATCGATCATTTTTCCATGCCCCGGCAAGGTTGGGCCGAGCAGCCCGTTCATGCAGGTTTAGCATAGGGATTGGATCCCGGCGCTGAAACGGGCACGAAAAGGCCCGCCGAACAGCGGGCCAGGCTTTCAGTTTCGCCACGGGCACAGCCGTGGCGATATCGAGCTTCGGTGTTTACCTTCTGTCGGGATTGTCCTTGTTGATGTTGGTGTCGCGATTTTTCATCGGATCTTCCCAATCCTGTGGGCGGTTGCCACCGCCAGTCTGGCCTGGCTTGCCGGGTTGCTGGCCAGGTTGCTGGCCGGCGCCGCCGGTTCTGCCGGAGCCTTGGCCGCCTTTGTCTGGCGAGTCTGGACGCATGCCAGGGTCTTTCTGGCGGGAAGGATCTTGTGGACGTTGTTCGTTAGCCATTTTTTGCACCTCTGAACGTAAGGTCCAGTGAATCTGGGCCGTATTGGTTGGAGGCTGCCCTTCCCGGGATGTGCCTTGCAGACGACAGACGGTCAATGACTCCGGCGTTGCGACGATGCTGTAAATGATTCGTATTTTTCAAAGCCATCTATAATCGTATCGATCCGTGCCAGACCTCGACCGTTTCCTTGAACAACAGCAGGAGCCGCCCGCGCAATGACGACCCTCACCCCTTCCTTGTTCAAATCAGCACTGCTGGCAACCCTGTTGTTCGGCGCGGCTGGCCTCGCCCAGGCGGCGCCCAGCGCCGAGGGCATCGTGGTCTATAACGCCCAGCATGCCAGCCTGACCAAAGCCTGGGTGGAGGGTTTCACCAAGGAAACCGGGATCAAGGTCACCTTGCGCAACGGCGATGACACCGAGATGGGCAACCAGATCGTGCAGGAAGGGGCCGCCTCGCCTGCCGATGTGTTCCTGACCGAAAACTCGCCGGCCATGGTGCTGGTGGATAACGCCGGTTTGTTCGCAGCCGTGCCACCTTCCACCCTGGAGCAAGTGGCGGCCCCCTATCGCCCGGCCCATGGGCGCTGGGTCGGTATTGCCGCGCGCTCCACGGTGTTTGTCTACAACCCCGGCAAATTGCCCGAGGCCCAGCTGCCCAAATCCTTGATGGACCTCGCCGCGCCGAGCTGGAAAGGCCGCTGGGGTGCCTCCCCGGCCGGTGCCGATTTCCAGGCCATTGTCAGCGCCGTGTTGGAACTCAAGGGCGAAGCGGCCACATTGGCATGGCTCAAGGGGATGAAAGCCAACTTCACCGCCTATCGCGGCAACAGTTCGGTAATGAAAGCCGTCAATGCCGGGCAGATCGACAGCGGCGTGATCTACCACTACTACCACTTCGTCGACCAGGCCAAGACCGGCGAGAACAGCAAGAACACCCAGCTCTATTACTTCAAGCACCAGGACCCGGGTGCCTTCGTCAGCATCTCCGGCGGTGGCGTACTGGCCTCCAGCAAGCACCCGGACGAAGCCCAGGCGTTTCTCAAGTGGGTCACCGGTAAAGGCGGCCAGGAGATTCTCAAGACCGGCAATTCCTTCGAATACGCCGTGGGCATGAACGCTGAATCGAACCCGAAGCTGCCCCCCTTGCAGTCGCTGGATGCACCGGCGGTGGATGCATCGAAACTCAACAGCAAGAAGGCCGTCGAGCTGATGACAGAGGCCGGCTTGCTCTAACCTGAAGTCGGAGCCGAACATGCTCCAGGAACGCGCAGCAATCGCCGACCCGGCCATTGCACCGCCAGTGTCGAAACGAAACCGCAGCGCCTCGCCGGCCCGGGTCAACGCCTGGGTCACCAGCCTGGCGGTGCTGGTATCGATGCTGGCGCTGTTGCCGCTGGCCTTCGTGACCTGGGTGTCGGTGCAAACCGGCTGGGCGACCATCGAGGCGCTGGTGTTTCGCCCGCGGGTCGGCGAACTGCTGGTCAACACCCTGTTGCTGGTGGCGCTTACCCTGCCCCTGTGCATCGTGCTGGGCGTGGTCCTGGCCTGGTTGACCGAACGCACCGACTTGCCGGGCCGACGCTTGTGGTCGCTGCTGGCCATCGCGCCGTTGGCGGTGCCGGCGTTCGTGCACAGTTATGCCTGGGTCAGCCTGGTGCCGCCGATTCACGGTTTGTTCGCCGGTGTGCTGGTGTCAGTGATCGCCTATTTTCCGTTTCTCTATTTACCGGTTTCGGCGACGCTGCGACGCCTCGACCCGGCCATGGAAGATGTCGCCGAAACGCTCGGGCTCAAGCCTTGGGCAGTGTTTTTCCGGGTGGTACTGCCACAGTTGCGCCTGGCCATCGGTGGCGGTGCGTTGTTGGTCGGGCTGCACCTTCTGGCCGAATACGGCCTCTACGCGATGATCCGTTTCGATACCTTCACTACCGCCATCTACGATCAGTTCAAGTCCACCTTCAACGGCCCGGCGGCCAACATGCTGGCTGGCGTTCTCGCCCTGAGTTGCCTGCTGCTGTTGACACTGGAGTCCACGTGCCGCGGCAAGGCGCGCTACGCCCGGGTTGGCTCGGGCAGTGCACGGGTACAACGGCTGGTACGCCTGAACCGCACCGGCAAGGGGTTGGCCCTGAGCCTGGTCGGGGTGACGTGCATCCTGGCCCTCGGGGTACCGCTGCTGACCCTGGGCCGCTGGCTGGTGGCCGGTGGTGTGCAGGCCTGGCAGGCCAGCGAACTGTGGCCGGCCCTCGAACAGACCCTGCTGCTGGCCAGCGCCGGTGCACTGATCACCACCTGTGCAGCCATTCCCGTGGCCTGGCTGTCGGTGCGTGCGCCTGGCCACTTGCACCGGGTTCTGGAAAGCTGCAATTACATCAGCAGCTCGCTGCCGGGTATTGTTGTTGCCCTGGCGCTGGTGACCATCACCATCCATGTCGCCCGGCCGCTGTATCAGACCATTTTCACCGTGCTGCTGGCGTACCTGCTGATGTTTCTGCCCCGGGCCCTGGTCAGTTTGCGCGCCGGTATCGCCCAGGCCCCGGTCGAGCTGGAATACATGGCTCGCAGCCTGGGCCGTTCGCCCGGCCGCGCGCTGTGGTTGATCACCTTGCGCCTGGCCGCCCCCGGCGCCGCCGCGGGTGCGGCGTTGGTGTTCCTGGCAATTACCAACGAGCTCACCGCCACCCTGCTGCTGGCACCCAACGGCACCCTCACCCTGGCCACCGGTTTCTGGGCCATGACCAGCGAAATCGACTATGCCGCGGCCGCGCCCTATGCGCTGCTGATGATTGTGTTGTCGCTGCCGCTGACCGGGCTGCTTTACCATCAATCCAAACGCATGGCCGGCCGATGAACGCCCTGGAACTCACCTCGCTGTACAAGGCCTTCGGCCGTCACCAGGCCCTGGACGACATCTGCCTGTCGGTACCGGCCGGCAGCCGTACGGCGATCGTCGGCCCGTCGGGATCAGGCAAGACTACCTTGCTGCGCATGATCGCCGGGTTCGAGTTCCCCGATAAAGGCAGCATTGCCCTCAATGGCCGCACCCTGGTCAACCACAGCACCGCCGTGCCGGCCCACCAGCGCCTGATTGGCTACGTGCCGCAGGACGGCGCGCTATTCCCGCATATGACGGTGGCGGCCAATATCGGTTTCGGGCTATCGGGCACAGGGAAAGAGAAACAGCTGCGGGTAGCCGAACTGATGGCCATGGTGGCGCTGGAGCCGCAGATGCAGCGACGCTGGCCCCACGAGCTGTCCGGTGGGCAGCAACAGCGGGTGGCCCTGGCTCGCGCGCTGGCGCAACGACCGCGGCTGATGCTACTGGATGAGCCCTTCTCGGCACTGGACACCGGCTTGCGCGCGGCCATGCGCAAAACCGTGGCACGCCTGCTGGCAGACGCCGGCATTACCACCATCCTGGTCACCCACGACCAGGCCGAGGCGCTGTCCTTTGCTGACCAGTTGGCCGTCATGCGCCAAGGCCGCCTGGTTCAGGCCGGCCGTCCCATGGACCTGTACCTGCGGCCCCGCGACGCGGAAACGGCGTTGTTCCTGGGCGATGCCGTGGTGATACCGGCCTGGGTCGAGGACGGTATCGCCACGTGCGAGTTGGGCCGCATCACGGTGGGCGACAGTAGCCATCGCGGGGCGGCGCAGATCATGTTGCGGCCCGAGCAGATTCGCTTGTCCAGCCCGGCCAGGGAGCCTCTGGACGGTTGCCTGGGAGTGGTGACCGACTGTGATTTCGGCGGTAATACCTGCACCCTGACCGTGCAATTGCAGGCACCGGCGGCAGCACTCAATGGCCATCCTGGCAATCGTTCCTTGTTGGTCAGAAGCACCGGCATGAACGCGCCACTGACGGGCAGTACCGTGCATGTGGCGGCGGTGGGGCATGCTCATGTGTTGACGTAGGCGCGTGAGTTTTCGGGTGGGTGACGCCAGCCTGCAGCACACATTCAACACCCAATGCCAATTGACGCCCCCCACCCGGCCATGGTCTCCTACGCAGATTCGTTTGGGTGCCCTTCACAGGGTGAAACGGGAAACCGGTGCGTCAGGGGGTCGTTACACCTCCCTGGCAAGTCCGGCGCTGCCCCCGCAACGGTAAGCGAGAGAAGAATCAGATCCACTGTGCCAGCAGTCCGGCATGGGAAGGCGATTCTTGCAGGCTCGGCAACATGCCAGCCCCTCGCAAGCCCGGAGACCGGCCCAAACCATTACCTGACATACCCGCGGTGGGCGGGCGCTGTTGATACTTCTGCGTGCTTGCCCGCAGGAGCTCTTCGCGCATGCCTGCCTCAAATACCACAGAGGGAAGCGCCATGCCGATCACCACCGCCAGCCACTCCAGCGTCGTGACATCCACCCAGACCCAACGCCTGGTCGTCGCCATCGGCGCTTCCATCCTGGGCATCTGCCTGGTCTATTTCGCCGGGTTCTCGCACATCGAAGCCGTCCACAACGCCGCGCATGACACCCGTCACAGCGCCGCCTTCCCGTGCCATTGAGACCTGCCCCGATGATCAAGCGCATTGCCCAGACCGCCGGCTTCACCGGCCTGCTCGCCGCCCTGCTGCTGACCCTGCTGCAAAGCTTCTGGGTCGCACCGCTGATTTTGCAGGCGGAAACCTACGAAAATTCGGCGCCTGCCGTCGAAACCCATGAACATGCCGCAGGCACCGCCGCACACACCCACGATGCCGAAGCCTGGGCACCGGAAGATGGCTGGCAACGCGTACTGTCCACCACCGGCGGCAACCTGGTGGTCGCTGTCGGTTTTGCCCTGATGCTGGCCGCGCTCTACACCCTGCGCGCGCCGGGCCGCACCCGCGAGGGCCTGCTCTGGGGCCTGGCCGGTTTTGCCGTGTTCTGCCTGGCACCAACCCTGGGCCTGCCACCGGAGTTGCCGGGCACGGCCGCCGCCGACCTGGCCCAACGGCAAGCCTGGTGGGTCGGCACGGCCGCTTCCACGGCGGTGGGCCTGGCCTTGATCGTGTTTGGCAAGCAGTGGCTGCTGAAAATCATCGGGGCCGCGATCCTGGTCGTGCCCCATGTCATCGGCGCACCTCAGCCCGAGGTCCATGAAAGCCTGGCGCCTGAAGCACTGGAAGCGCAGTTCAAGATCGCCTCGCTGCTGACTAATGCCCTGTTCTGGTTGGCCCTGGGGCTGATCAGCGCCTGGCTGTTCCGTCGCAAAAGCCAGGCTTGATGAGCCCGGTCGCCCATGCGCCAGCCCTGGTAGCCGGTTTCGGCTGCCAACGGGGCTGCCCGGCCAGTGAGTTGGGCGACCTGCTCGAAGAGGCCCTGCGACAACAGGATTTGCCCCGTTCGGCACTCAAGGGCCTGGCCAGCATCGAACTCAAGCGCAACGAACCCGGTCTGCGGCAATTGGCTGCGCGACTGGGTTTGCCGTTGGTGTTTTTCAGCGCAGCCGACCTTGCCCGTTTCGAGCCCCGGCTCAGCCACCGCTCTGCCCTCGCCCATCGCCACAGTGGCTGCTACGGGGTCGCCGAAAGCGCCGCGCTGGCACTGGCCGAACACATGGGCGCAGGCATCGCGCACCTGCATGTACCCCGCTGCTCTTCGGCGCGCGCCACCCTGGCATTGGCCATGGCGGAGCAAAATCTTCGATAATCCCCTTTACCTTGCACCCGCTACTTGAATTTTATTCAAGCACGCTGCGCTTTCAGGCTTTTCAGGAACCCTTGCATGACGGTCTACTTCATTGGCGCAGGCCCCGGCGATCCCGAGTTGATTACCGTCAAGGGGCAACGGCTGATCCGCACTTGCCCCGTCATCATCTACGCCGGCTCCCTGGTACCGGCGGCCGTGCTCGAAGGCCATCGTGCCGAAGTGCTGGTCAACAGCGCCGAGTTGCACCTGCAACAGATCATCGAATTGATCGAGGCAGCCCATGCCAAGGGCCAGGATGTGGCGCGCGTGCACTCCGGTGACCCGAGCCTGTATGGCGCTATCGGCGAGCAGATTCGCTGCTTGCGTGAACTGGGCATCCCTTACCAGATTATTCCCGGGGTCACCGCCACGGCGGCCAGCGCGGCCCTGCTCGGTGTGGAATTGACCCTGCCGGACATTTCCCAGACCGTCATCCTGACCCGCTTCGCCGACAAGTCACCGATGCCCAGCGGCGAGGAATTGGCCAGCCTGGCCCAACACGGCTCGACCATGGCTATCCATCTGGGTGTCCAGCACCTGGAGAAAATCCTTGTGCAATTGCGTCCGCATTATGGCCACGACTGCCCGATCGCCGTGGTGCACCGTGCCACCTGGCCGGATCAGGATTGGGTGCTCGGCACACTCGATGACATCCTCGAGAAGGTCAAGGCCAAGGGGTTTCGCCGCACCGCGCTGATCCTGGTCGGTCGGGTGCTGGCCAGCGACAGTTTTTCCGAGTCGGCGCTATATCGCGCCGGTCACGCGCACCTGTATCGCCCCTGAGTGGCACTATCCGTGGGGTTATTGTCATTGCCGCCACCGGCCTGACATCGCACACTGACATCTCAACGAATTCGAGGTGTTTATGCAGCTTGCCCGGCGTATTGCCTGCCTGATCTTCCCCGATGTCATGAGCCTGGACGTGACCGGGCCGATGCAGGTGTTCGCCAGCGCCAACGTGGAACTGGCGCGCACGGGCCAACCCGTCGCCTACGAATTGCTGACGCTGGCCGACGAACCCGGGCCCGTGGCCACTTCTGCCGGTTTGCGCCTGGTCGCCGACCAGCGTTGGCAGGACGTCAACCCTCACCTGCTCGACACTTTGCTGATTCCAGGCGGCAGCACGGTGCAGGGTCTTTGTGCCAACACACAGCTGCTAATGTGGCTGCAGAACAATCATCGGCACCTGCGCCGCCTGGGCTCGGTGTGTTCAGGGGCGTTGATCCTGGCCAGTGCCGGCCTGCTCGACGGCTTGCCTGCCACGACCCATTGGGACGATATCGACGCCTTGCGCGGCTTCGATGCCATCGAGGTACAGCCCGATCGCTTGCACACCTTTGACCCGCACAACCGCGACGGCAACGGGCATATTTTTACCTGCGCCGGCGTCACCGCAGGCATTGACCTGGCCCTGGCACTGGTCGAAGCGGACCTGGGCCGCGAAATTGCCCTGGCGGTGGCGCGGCGCCTGGTGATGTTCCTCAAGCGCCCCGGCGGCCAGACCCAATTCAGCGCCTGCCTGGTGCCGCAGGCCAGCCGCGCCCCGCGCCTGGCGGGCTTGCTCGAGTGGATACCCGCTCATCTGCATGAGCACCTGACGCTGGACACCCTGGCCGAACAAGCCGCCATGGCCCCACGCACCCTGTACCGGGTGTTCCTCAGCGAGTTGGGCATCACCCCGGGCCGGCACGTCGAGCGCGTGCGCCTTGAAGCCGCGCGCGCCTTGTTGCAGAACGGCCAGGCCTCGATTGGACGCATCGCCCAACTGTGCGGCTTCGGCCACCCGGAAAACCTGCGACGTACGTTTCAAAAACACCTGGGCATCAGCCCGCTGGCCTATGCCGAACGCTTTGGCAGCCACGCCCTGCATGAATAAAGGAGAAGACCATGCTCGAACTACGACCTTTTTGTGAATGCTGCGGCGTGGCATTGCCAGGTGACAGCCCGGACGCGTTCATCTGTTCGTTCGAATGCACATTTTGCCGTCAGTGCAGCGAGA
>RCUR01000898.1_pt1 | contig 10693 bp, 8 predicted proteins | sample 2166151 | NCBI WGS metagenome assembly RCUR01 (sample SAMN09932785, study PRJNA488358) | compost metagenome | isolation source: compost soil in an enriched community | place: Germany: Experimental Botanical Garden
CGGGGGCGGTGCGATCGAAGGAGAGGTTGAAGGTAGCGAAGCGAACCATGGGATCGGGGGCCTTGGAGTCATTGTTGCTGTGACAGCCTGCCATCAATCCGAGGGAAATGGCAGCGGCGAGCAGGGTCTTGTGGCTATTTTTCATTGTAATATTCCGTAGCATCAACAGGTTATGCCAGGACACCGAAGAGGCCCAGGCGGGCCCATTATAGAGATGCTGATCTGAAACGGGCTCTGAATGAGCCAAAGTGTGAGTCCATTCACAGCCTGAAGAAGAGGAGGGCGGCGGGATGAGCCGGCAGCCTGGCCCTGACAGCTGGATGCTGGCCCGGGCCTGCGCCGTTCTGGATAAGCGCGAGGGCAAGAGGAGCTGGCCCACTGGCCTCGGTTGATCCTCTGGTCCCGGGTGCCTAGGACCAGCGGGAGAGGGGGGAGGGCATGGCGTAGGCGTAGCCCTGCTGATAGTCGCAGCCGAGGCGGTTCGCTATCTCGACATGGAGCTGGGTCTCCACCCCCTCGCACACCACGGCCATGCCGAGGCGCTGCAGGTAGGCCACCAGGCCCACCAGCATCTTGAAGGCGTGTGAGGTGCGTGCCGCCTGCAGCAGCAGGGAGCGGTCCAGCTTGACTACCTCGTAGGGCAGGGCCATCAGGCGCTGAAAGTTGCACTCCAGAGAGCCGAAGTCATCGCAGGCGATGTGGGCGCCATGGGCGCGCAGCACCTCAATCAGCTCCCTGTAGCGGCTCTCCAGCCGGGCGTACTCCAGCACCTCGAACCAGATGTCGATCCCCAGCTTGCGGGCATGGAGCAGCACCAGCAACAGCAGGTTGCGGTAGGTGGGGCTGGAGAGCGCCGGATTGAGGTTGATGGAGAGCGTATAGGGGCCTTTTTGCGCGAGCACGGGCAGGTCGCGCATGATGGCCCTGAGCATGACGATATCCAGGTGCAGGGACTCGTCCTGGCTGAGGGAGGCAAAATCGATGCCTTTGTAACACTGGGCCACCGGATCCCAGCGTCTGGCCAGCGCCTCATACCCCTTGACCTGACGGTCCCGACCTATGATCGGCTGGTAAAAGGGGACGGCGACATCCGCCATGGCCATCGTTGCCATGGCACTCATCGGATCCTCTTCTTTGAACGCAAACATGGCACTCACCTGATAGACGAATATGGCTGTGCATAATACAGGGCGCAGTCATCCAGCCGATGTAGGAATTGTCTGATAATGAGCCTGCCACCTGAAATTCAATATAGGACTATTCCGATTAACATCCCCCTGCGTGCTGCATAAACTGGCCCCAGTGATATTAGAACAGCTCGTTAATAGCTTGTTCAAGAGAAGAAGTAGCGTCGTAATGTCGCAATAAAATCAGTCTGGAATAAAGATGAGAAAAATATTTTTTATCTTGTTGCTAATACTCAGCGGCAACGTATTGGCATCGGCCGAAATCAGCATAGGCACCCTTTATGACTATATGGCCGGTCAGCAGGGCACTTATTTGAAACGGATCCGAAATCAGGGCGAAACAACCGCCTTCGTCAAGGTGGCCATTCACGAAATAACCTATGACGGCGCCGGCCAGCCCCGTGAGTCGGCGGAGCTGACCGAAGGCAACCGGGCCCTGATCGCCAGCCCGTCGCGCCTGATCATCCCGGCCAACGGGATGCAGGCCACCCGTTTGCTCTATATGGGGGCGCGGGACAAGGAGCGTTATTTCAGGGTTCGCTTTATTCCCGTGCTGCCCAGGAAAGAGGATGGATTCGACATGGATGACCAGGATATTGATGGTCAACAACAAGTCTCTGCCGGCGTAAATATATTGACCGGATTCGGCGCCATTATTTTCGTCATGCCAAAAGAGACCCGATTTGATACGAAATTGATAGAGACCGACACCATGACCACTGTCGTGAATAACGGCAATGCCACCATAGTGCTGGACTTTTTCGAGGAGTGTGATGGACGGGCAAAAAACTGTTCAACACCAGGAAAAATTCATCTGTTGCCGAACATGAAGAAGCAACTTTTGAAAAAGAAAGATCACCTCTATCGCTTTGCGCTGATTGAGGGTGACCAGAGTAGAAACATGGTGATTGGACACTGATGTTTCTTGTTTATACAGAGGAGAAGAGTAATGAAAGTATGGATTGTTGCGCCCCTGGCGATGCTGGTATCGGCCCATCTGATGGCGGCAGAACGCATTGAGCATCAGGTCACAGTGACCGCCCAGATCCCGAGCGAGGCCTTCTATGTACAGCCGACCGGTGGCGACAACTGGATGAGCACGCCGCAGAAGCTGGCCTACAACCCCTACACCAAGAAGCTGGACACGCTGAGCAAGCAGCTGGATGCCAAGAGCACCATAGGCGCCATCACCGGTTACCTGACCAACCCGGCCGTGATGGCCAGCGGCAACGACAACATTCCCCTGACCATCAAGGTGGGGGGGGTCGCCCTGTCGACCACCTCCGTCGAGGTGATGAAGGCAGAGGATGCCAAGACCGGCAAGTTGCTGGGACTGGAAGTGATCCCCGCCGACGCCCCTGTGGCCGGCTATCAGCCCGGCAACTATCAGGGCGTGGTGAACATGATGTTTGAATCGGAAGCGCCTAAAGGCGGCGCATAAACCGTCGGGTAGAGGCTCCCTGTCGCGGGAGCCTTTTTGTTTGCGCTGATGCCAAGAGTGAGATGATCCGTGCCGTATTTTGCTTTTCTGTTGGCGCTGGCCGTGATGGGCCAGCCTGTCTGGGCGACCGAGGGTCGTGCCACCCAGCCCCTCGATGTGCTGCAACAAGCCCAGGACTTGCCTGATGGCTTTGCCGATCACTTCTTCGACGTCCCGCTGGCGGTGCGCATCCTGGTGGATGGGCAACTGCTGGGGGAGGGCGAGATAGTGCTGGGCAAAGACACCAGCGTACAACTGCTGACCCTGACCGACGGCCACGAGAGTGAGCTGGACGAGCGCACACGTCAGCGCTGGGTCGAGGTGCTGGCTGTGCCCCACCGCCTGGGCCCGTGTCAGGGTGAGTGTGCCAATGGCGTGCTGGCCCTGGAATACAGCCTGGAAAACTCCCAGCTCTCGGTGCTGACTACCCGGGTGGAGAGCGGATCACAGACGACCCGCTACCACCCGTTGCCTGCCGCGGGCAGCTATGGCGCCCTGATGCGCCATCAGCTGAACCTGACCCTGGGAGAGGAGGAGCAGCGCAGCGGCCGCTACAACCTGACGGCCCAGGGCAGCCTCGGCCAGTGGACCCCCCTGTTGGAAGGGGAGCTGAGCCAGTTTTCCGGTCAGCCTGCCCAGCACCATGTGCAGCAGCTTTACGCCGAGCATGAGGGGGAGGGGCGCTTCTACCGGCTGGGTTATTTCTCACCCTATGCCCAGGGGCTGGTGCGCCAGCCTGCCCAGTTTGGCGGCGGCACGCCGACCGTGCTCGGGGTCATGCTGGGGGATTCGGACACCCTGCTGGTGGAGCAGGGCAAGGCCAGCACAGTCCCGCTCTATGTCACCCCGAGTCGGCCCGGCATGGTCGAGATCTACAAGGATGGCTTGCTCATCAACTCCCAGCAGGTGGGTTCGGGGCTGCAGGCCCTGGATACCCGGGTGCTGCCCACCGGCATCTACGAGGTGGAGCTGCGGGTGCTGGAAGATGGCCAGGTCACAGAGCGGCGGCGGGAGATGATCTACAAGCCGGGCAACTGGCAAAACCCGGAGGAGACCTGGCGCTTCAACCTGTTTCTGGGCCAGCAGACCCGACTGCTCAGCGACTGGGAAGAGAAGCGCCCCGAGAGCACGAGTGGCGGCGTCATGCTCAACCACCTGCTCACCCCCTCGGTGATCCTGGGGGCGTCCAGCCAGTACATAGACCAGGGCTGGCAGCATGGTCTTTCGGCGGACTGGAGCCCGGGCAACCAGTGGCGGCTGTTTGGCAACCTGATGGCGACCCAGGGGGTGGGTACCGGCTTCGATCTGCAGGCGCTCTATCACTATGGGGATGGCAGCCTGGTGCTCAGTCATCAGCAGCAGCGCTATCAGGGGCTACGGGAGGGGGAGGCGCGTTACCTTGCCCAGAGCAACCTGTCGTTGCAGCAGCGACTCGATGAGTATCACTCCGCCAACCTCTATCTGGCGCACCGGGAGGGGCAGGGGCTGGGGGCCGATCTGGGCTGGCGTTACAACGGCGAGTTGCTCGGCCAGGGGGTGAGCTGGAACCTGACGGTGTTCGACCGCCCGGGCAGCATCAGCACCGACAATGCTCGGGACAGGGGCGGCATGCTCTCCCTGAGCATGAACCTGGGGGGAGAGCGCAGCCAGCTTGCCATCGGCCTTGGCAGCCGGACCTCCCGCTCCGGCGGGCAAGAGCGCAACGCCTCCCTCGGCTACCAGCAGTGGCTGGAGTGGGGCGCCTTGCAGAGTGTCGGGGCCAACCTGACCACAGACAGCTATGGGGTCGGGATGGCGGGCCATGCCCGCTTTCTGGGGGCGCTCGCCAGTGGCGACGCCCACCTGCTCTCTTCTTCCTACAACCGGGCCTTGAGTGGCGGGCTCAATCTCGACAGCACCCTGGCCTTTGGCGATGAGGGCAGCCTGATCCTGACCGGTCAATCCCAGGGGTATGAGGCGGGAATGATAGTGGATCTGGAGTCCGACCTTCCCGAGCTTGCCCTGCGCGCGGATGACGATCAGGGGGGGAATGTGGTGCTGCGCCCCGGCCGCAACCTGGTGCCCGTCACCGCCTATCGCGGCGGCGCCGTGCAGCTGGACATGGCGGGCGCCGAGTCGCCATCGGTGACCATCCGCCCCAACCTGTTGCCCTATCACCTCAACAAGGGGGGAGTCGCCTATCACAGGGTGCGGGTGATGAAGACGGTGACAGTGATAGGTCGCCTGCTGGATGGGCAGGGGACACCGCTCAAGGGAGCCATGGTGGTCAACCACGCGGGGCGTACCGTCAGTGAGGCCGATGGTTTCTTTGCGGTGGAGATGAGCGAGCGAAACCCCAGCTTGCAGGTGGAATTCCATGGTGCACAGCAGTGCGACCTGGCGCTGGATACGGCCCGTACCGAGCGCCAGCAGGATCTGTTGTTGCTGGGGGATCTGGTGTGCAGCCCCGAAATCTGGGCCAGCCAATAGGCCCTCGAACAGGAGTCGATAATGAGAGTGCAGATGATGCGTTGTGGTTGGTGGCTGGCCCTGTTGATCGGCTGGTCCGCCCAGGGCGCCACCCTGAATGTGACGGCGGAATATAACCCGGCGACCTATGAGGCGGGGGGAGCCAAGTTTATCAACACCACCCCCTGTGCCCAGTTCCCTGACGCAGCGAGCTTCTGGTGCAGTACCACGGCTACAGTCGATACACCCCAGGCAGTACGCTTCGATACAAGCATCACTCGAACGGTGAAAGCGGGCGGCGACAGCCGGGAGGGATTGCACTATCTCGGTTTCCCGGGCGCCCGTGACGTGACCCTGGTCAAGCAGGGCGGAGGCACATCCTACACCTTCAAATTTATCGTGACCGCAATCGGATCTCAGATGGACCTTGATTCATTGCCAGCATATGTAAGTGTTCCAGAAAATGGTAATTGCATTTACTCCTATCCACAGAGCCGTTCTAAATCTCTACTTGTTTTCCGTCAGGTCAAGGAATCCGCCAGCGCATCCGGTGGTCGCTGCCATGGCCAAAGTGCGGGTTCGGTGGGCAAGGATCTCAATATCAGTTCGATTTACCTAGGGTATAAATTGAAAGCCCCCAATCCACTGGCGATGGAAAATGGGACCTATACCGGCAAGCTGACATTATCCATGGGGCATAATCAGGACTTCGACTTCGGGGCCGGTACCTATAAGGATACCCAGCTGACCGTGAATTTCACCATCCAGGTACGCCATCAGATCAAGATTGATTTTCCGGCCGGCGGGAATCGCGTCGTCTTGCAGCCCCCGGGAGGATGGTTTCACTGGATTTATCGTACCCCGGATTATCTGGATGCCGTGCTGCCGGCGCGCTTCTGGGTCGCAGTGCCTTATCATGCCAGCCTGAGCTGCCAATATCTGAATGCACAGGGGGATGGTTGTCAGATAAAGAGCGACAAGAATGACCATAAAGTACCTGTCAAGGTGTATGGCACCGGCATCCGAAATAAAGAATGGCCTCTCTATGCAGGAAAGAAAGACCTGTATGCTTATCATAAAATATTGGTCGATAGTAATAGGCCATTCAGGTTTGTCGTGGAAAAGAAATCCGTGCAAGAGATGATGAAATATCCGGGCAGTACCTATAAAGGTGACATCACCATCATCATCGATGTGGCCATCAATTAACCCTTATTACAGTCCCATCTCTTTTGCATAGTGAAACAGGGCGCTATCGCTTTGCAGGCCGAGCCGCAGCATGGCGCTCTTTTTCTGGGTGCTGATGGTCTTGACGCTGCGATTGAGGTACTCCGCCACTTGGGTGACCGACATGCCGCTGGCCAGCAGGCGCACCACTTCGTTCTCTCTGGGGGTGAGCTGCACCGCGGGGGGGTGGTGAAGCAATCCGGCCTCGGCCAGCACGGTGTTGACCGAGTTGCCAATGTAGTGCCGGCCTGTCTTTATCTGGCGAATGGCGTCCGTCAACTCATTGAGCACGGCCTTCTTGAGAATGATCCCGCTCACCCCTGATTGAATCAGCGACTGCAAGATCCCGGCGTTGTGTATCTGGGTCAGCACTATGATGGGCAACTCGGGATATTCCCGTCGCAACTGCTGGATCATGGCCAGACCATCGCAGCGTTCATCCCCCGGCATACTGAAATCGGTGATCAGCAAATCGCAGCTATGTTGCTGCAATGTTTTCAATAATTCAGAAACTTGATGGGCCTCGGCAACAATATCGCAACCGATGTGACTCTGGGTAATAAGGCTGCGGATCCCGGCCAGTATCAATGGATGATCATCGGCGAGAATGATTTTTAAAGACATGATTGAGCCTCATATAAATCAATGAATAATATTTGGGGTGTTAAACATGTGGATTATATAATACTTTATGCGCCGATTTTTTCCGAGCAATAAAATGAAACATGTTTTCCAGCTTGCTGACAGGGTGAGGTGTTACCCATCTATTTTATTTAGACTTGCCATGCTAGCGCTGCTATTTAATTTCATCCTATATTGCCACTCTGTTATTGCCACCAGCAAGCCCCCTTTGAAAGTGATAAAGGTGGGGGTGCTAAAAGGCGGCTGGGGGCCATTTCAACAATGGGATGGAAATAATGGCAGCGGCTTCAGTGTGGAGCTGATGGCCTTATTGGCCAGGAATCTTGATTATCGCATCGAGTGGAAAGCCTATACGGACTGGCGTCATCTATACAAGGCGAGCTGTCGCGGTGATGTCGATGTTTTGCTGGATGCCTTTCGCGCCGACGAGCGCAAGTGTATCTCCTATAGCCGCCCCTATTATTCCTCCCCGACCGTGGTAGTGGTTCGCCACGACAGCCCCCTGTTTAGGGATGTCAGCGGCCTGAGCCAGGCCAGGATCGCCGTCGAGATCGGGTTTCTGACGGAGAAGCTGGTCCGGCTGCACTATCCGTCGGTCTCCCGCATCCTGTTTTCCGATTCGAGCTCTGCCCTGCGCGCCGTGCTGGAGGGGAAGGCTGATGCCTACATTGGCAACCTGCATGTCACCAACGAGTTCATCGGGCAGCACCCTGAGCTGGCCGTGGTGGCCCAGTCCCCCCTCTTGATGGAGAGCCTCCATCTGGGAGTCAGCAGGCATAAACCCAGCCTGGGGGTGCGGCTCGACACCGCCATCCTGGCCCTGACGGTGGAGGATCGCACCGAGCTTGAACGGCGCTGGTTGGGAAATAATCGCCCTATTTTTCAGGGATATAACCGTTTCTTGCTGCGACCCGATGAGCGGGAGTGGCTCGCTCAGTTGCCCCCGCTCAGAGTCGGCCTGCTCGAGGGCTGGGCGCCCTTCTCGTTTTTGGACAGCCAGGGACGGGTGAGCGGGCTCATCGACGACTACCTCGGCCTGTTCAAGGAGAAACTGGGCCTGGCCTATCACCATCGAACGGACCCAAGCCGCTCGGCCCTGTTGCAGGCGCAGATCCACCAGGAGGTGGATCTGATAGTGCTGCCCCGTCGCGTCAGCCAGCGGCTCACCGGCTGGCAGGTGAGCCAGCCTATCGCCTCCTTCCCCATTGTCATCGCCACGGCCCGTGGCAGCAACAGCATAGGGGGGGTTGCCGAGCTGGCGGGCAAGCAGCTGATCGTGACCGATCGTATGCTGGTGGCCGAGCTGAAGGCACGTATCCCCCACGTCATGGTCACTGTGGTGTCCGGCCCTGAGGAGGGGCTGGCCAGGGTGGCCGCCGGTCGTGGGGATGCTTATCTCGGCAACCTGGCAGTGCTTTCCCGGTTGATTGATGAGCGCTTCGGCGACACCCTGCACATAGCCGCCCCGACTCCGTTTCGGGACGAACTGGTGGTGGCGGTGCGGGAATCCTATGCCCCCCTGCTGCCCCTGATCAACCGGGTGCTGGCGAGCATGAGCGACAAGGAGAAACAGCAGATCCGCAATACCTGGCTGGCCTTGAACTACAGCGAAGGGATCCCGTGGCAGAAGCTGCTGCGTACCCTGATCCCCATCGGGGCCGGAGTCCTGCTCGCCATCCTCATCCTCAGCATCGCCTACTGGCGTCTGCATCGGGAGATACGGCGTCGCCGCGAGGTGGAGGCGGCACTCGCCCATGCCAAGGCGCTGGCGGAGCGGGCTGCCAGCAAGAAGGCCGAGTTTCTGGCGACCATGAGCCACGAGATCCGCACCCCCATGAACGGCATCCTCGGCATGGCGGAGCAGTTGAGTTTTACCCCGCTGGATCTCGAGCAGCGCCAGATGGTCGCCATCATCAACCAGGGGGCTGAGGGGCTGCTGCAGCTCATCGGCAATGTGCTGGATTACGCCAAACTGGATGCGGGCAAGATGCAGCTGGCGCCCACCTCCTTCCTGCTGCGGGAGCTGGCCGACAATGTGCTCACCATGATCAGCAGCGAGGTGGATCGCAAGGGGCTGCAGATCTATTTGCGGGTGGATGATGAAGTGGGGGCGCGCTTCAACGGGGATGTACTCAGGCTCAAGCAAATCTTGTTCAATCTGGTGAGCAATGCGGTCAAGTTCACCGAGCGTGGTTTTATCGAGCTGTCGATAAGCCAGGAGTGGCTGAGTGCCGGTGAACAGCGGCTGCTGTTCGGGGTGCAGGACACCGGCATCGGCATGAGTGCCGAGGTGCAGGCCCGCATCTTCAATGCGTTTGAACAGGCCGACGGTGCCACTACCCGCAATCATGGCGGCACCGGACTTGGGCTTAGCATCAGCCACACTCTGGCGGAGTTGATGGGGGGAACGCTCAGGCTGGAGAGTGCCCCCGGGGTGGGCACCTTCATCGGCCTCTCAGTCACCCTGGTGCTCGAACGGCAGAAGGAGTGCGATCCTCTGCTCGCCGGATTGCGTGCCTTCCTGGCCGTGGACGATGAGAGGTTGCGTCATACCCTGCGCCAGCACCTGTTGTCACTGGGGGTGCAGATGTGGGAGGAACCGGGAGGGGCCGATCTCGTCTTCGGCGAGGCGCGGGATCTGCCGGACAACGGCATCTGCATCGCCCCCCTTGGCAATGTGCTGGGCTATCAGCGGCGAGACGGAGTCTACTGGCTCAACAGCAATCCCCTGACCTGGCAGGCGGTGCGGGAGGTCTGTCATCGTCATCTCGCCCTGGGTGAGGTGGCTCCCTTGCCTGCGGCTTCGCCTCTGACAAAGGCCTCCCTGCCGCTGCCCGCTCGCGTGCTGGTGGTGGAAGACAATCCCCTCAACCAGACCCTGATCCGGCGTCAGCTCAGGCAGCTGGATCTGGGGTGCGATCTGGCTGAACATGGCGGGCAGGCACTCCTCATGCTGGATCAGCAGCCATATGAGCTTATCCTGTGCGACTGCCAGATGCCGGTGATGGATGGCTACGACTTTACCCGCAGGGTGCGCGCCACCCGGGACCAGGTCTCCCTTCCCATCATCGCCATGACTGCCAATGTGATGCCGGAGCAGGCGCAGCGTTGTCTGGCCGCCGGGATGAACGATGTGCTGGGCAAGCCGGTACTGCTGGAGGGGCTGCGTGGCATGCTGATGAAATGGCACCTGCTGCCGTCCCCCGGTCTGCTTGATGTGGCCGCGTTGCAGCGTCTGTTCGGGACGGGTGAACCTTTCGCGCAGATGCTGCGCCAGTTTTGTGAGGAGCTGGTGCAATCCCTGGCACAGGTGCAGGAGGACGACAAGGGGTTGGCAGACTGGGTGCATCGCCAGGCGGGTACCATCTCCATGATGATGGTCGAGGATCTGGCGCAGCAGGCCTGGCATCTGGAGGAGAAAATACGCCAGCAGGGGGCGAGGGCGTGCGAAGCCGAACTGAGGGAGTTCAGGGCACTGCTGGGGCAGATCCTCGATGAACTGAGGGCTATCCTCCTTCGCGCCTGAGGCGACCTCAGCGGGCCGCCATGGCCTGCAGGGCTTGCTGGCTCGGAATCGCGTGCATGGCCTGGGCCAGCCACTCCCAGTCGAGCTTGGGGGAGCCGGCTTTGAAGCGCTGGTAGGCCTGGCCTTGCGCAACGGTCAGGAACAGGGTGCTCGGCAGGCCGAGGCGGTTGAGATAGCGCACCA
>RCUR01000899.1_pt1 | contig 10690 bp, 8 predicted proteins | sample 2166151 | NCBI WGS metagenome assembly RCUR01 (sample SAMN09932785, study PRJNA488358) | compost metagenome | isolation source: compost soil in an enriched community | place: Germany: Experimental Botanical Garden
GGACACCGCCCTTTCACGGCGGTAACAGGGGTTCGAGTCCCCTAGGGGACGCCATTTTTGCCCGCTCTGCGGGACTTTTAAGGGTCATTCTTTGCGGAATGGCCCTTTTGTTTTTCTGCTCCGCCTTTGCTTCCCGATCAATCGGCCCGACCAGCGGCAAGGCTTTCTGCTTGCTTAAATTTATTATGAGCATAATATTTCAATCGTAATATTTTGGAGGCGAGCATGAACGACAAGAAAGCCCAGACCCGTGAACGCATTCTTTCTGCCGCGAGTGCCGCGCTGGTGCAGCGCGGTCCCGCCGAGCCGAGTGTCGGCGAGGTGATGGGCGCCGCCGGGCTGACCGTGGGCGGCTTCTATGCGCACTTCGAGAGCAAGGATGCGCTGATGCTGGAGGCGTTCAGGCAGTTGCTCGGCCAGCGCCGCGAGTTGATCAAGCAGATGGACAGCGACCTGCCGGCCGACGAGCGGCGGGCGTTGCTGGCGGCGTTCTACCTGTCGCGCAAGCACCGCGATGCCAGCGAGCAAGCCTGCCCGCTGCCGAGTTCGCTGGGCGAGCTGACGCGCCTGCCCGAGGGCTTTCGCACGGCCCTGGCCGAGCATCTGGAGTTGATGGTGGCGCAGTTGTCGGCAAGCCCCGAGGACGCTTCCCGGGTGCTCGCCGATGTCGCCTTGATGGTGGGGGGGCTGGCGCTGGCGCGGGCGCTGGGTCCCGGCGAGTTGTCCGACCGCGTTCTGCGTGCCGCCAAGTCGGCGATCGTTTGAGGCAATCGTTAAATCGTTTGATGTGGGCCTGTCGTTTGACGTGGCCCGTCGTATGAGGAGAAGGGCAATGAACAGCATGAACTGGGTACGTGGATTCAACGCCACCGTTGGCTGGGTGGCGCCGCAGGCGGTGGCGAGCAATCTGCGGCGTCAGTTCATGACGCCGCGCAGGCTGCCGCCGCGCGATTGGGAGCTGCCGCTACTGGCGCAGGCCGAGCGCATCACCCTGCGTTTCGGGCTGTCGGCATTGCGCTGGGGCAGCGGGCCGACGGTGCTGCTGATGCACGGTTGGGAAGGTCGGCCGACCCAGTTCGCCGAGCTGATCAAGGCTCTGGTGCAGGCCGGTTACGGCGTGGTCGCCCTGGATGCCCCCGCACATGGTCGCTCGCCGGGAGAGGAGGCGAATGTGGTGCTGTTCGCCCGCGCCCTGCTCGAGGCCGCCGGTGAGTTGCCGCCACTGCAGGCGGTGATCGGTCACTCGATGGGCGGCGCCAGCGCCTTGCTGGCGACGCAGCTGGGCTTGCGTGCCGAGGCCGTGGTCAGCATCGCGGCGCCGAGCCGGATTCTCACCATGCTGCGGCGTTTTGCGAGTCATGTCGGCTTGCCCGCCCGGGCGCGGGCGCATTTTGTCCGGTTGGTCGAGGAGAAAGCGGGCATGCCGGCCGGAAAGCTTGACGTGAGACACTATCAGCTGGATTTCCCGGGTTTGATCGTGCACGCCGCCGATGATCCGCTAGTGCCCTATAGTGAGGCGCAGGCGATCCATGAGGCCTGGTTCGACAGCCGGCTGTTGCGTATCGAGCAGGGCGGGCACCAGCGGGTCTTGGCCGATCCGCAGCTGGTCCAGGCGGTTGTGCAGCTATTGGCCAGTTTGCGTCAGGCTTCGCTAAGCGAACTGGCCTCATAGTTTTCCACGCGATTGCGCCCGGCCGCCTTGGCTCGGTAGAGGGCCAGGTCGGCGCGATTGAGCAGCTGTTCGCTGTCCGCGCTGGCGGGGATCGCGGCGCACACGCCGATGCTGATGGTCAGGTTGATGATCCGGTCTTGATGGATGCAGGGGTGGCGGGCCAGGTCATCGCGCAGTTGTTCCGCCAGCTCATGGGCGCCGGCCAGATCGGTATCGCTCAGCACGGCGACGAACTCTTCGCCGCCGAAGCGGGCGAGCAGATCACCCGCCCGCAAGCGCTGTTGCAGACGTTGGGCGGCATGCTGCAGGCAGGCGTCGCCGGTCAGATGGCCATACTGGTCGTTGACCTGCTTGAAATGGTCGAGGTCCATCATCAGGATGGCCGTGGGGCGCTGGCTGCGCATGGCCTGGGCCTGGGTGCGGTGCAGCTCTTCGTTGAGGGTCTGGCGGTTGAACAGGCCGGTAAGGCCGTCCCGGCGGTTGCGTTCGGACAATTGCTGGTGGGCGCCGGAAAGCTCGCTCAGGGCCTGTTGCAGAGCCGCGGTACGCTCTGTGACGCGCAGTTCCAGGCCGTCATTGATCTGTCTCTGCAGGTCCAGGCCCTTGGCCTGCTCCAGGCGCAACTGGTGCTCCTTGGCGAACAGGCGCGCCTGGGCCAGATGGTGGGCGCTCTGCGCCTGGCGGATGCGCGCGGCCAGGGCGATGGAGAACACCGTCAATTCGATCAGGCCGCCAATCTGTTGGGCGTGCAGGGTCAGTAGCGAGTTGGCGATCAAGCCGGTGCCGCTGAGGATGCTGAACAGGCTGGCGGCGATCAGCACGAACCAGCCGATGGCGAAGAGTCGGGCGGCCCGAAGGCCGGCGCGCCAGCGCAGCAGGGTGAACAGGCTGGCGAGCACGGCGCCGACGATGACCAGGGCGAAACTGCCGATCAGCGCCACCCGGTAGGGGGCGAACAGGGCCAGGCCGATGACCAGCCAGGTGCAGGCCTGCAGCAGGCGGGTGATCCGGGTGTAGAAGGGCGGAGCATTCTTGAGGTCGAGCACCCCGTAGGTGAACAGGATGGCGAACAGGGTGGTCACGGCCGAGCTGAGCGGAAAACTCAATTGCTGCCAGCCGAGCGAATGCGGCCATAGCCATTGCAGGGCGAAGCCGAGCTGGATGAACTGGTAGCCGCCGAAGCTGGCGACGAACAGGCTGTACCAGAGGTAGTTGCGGTCGCGGGTGATGAGGAAGATCGCCAGGTTGTAGATGAACATCGCCGCCAGTGCGCCGAAGAACAGGCCTTGCAGAAGCAGCATGCGTTGTTCGTGACGGTCGAAGGCTGCGCGGCTCATCAGGCTGGCGCTGAGGTTGGCCGAGCCTTCGCTGTGCATGCGCAGGATCAGTTCGCGGCTTTCTCCGGCGGCCAGGCGCAGCGGTAGCAGCAACTGCCGGTGCTCGATCCAGCGCGCCGCGAACGGACGCTGGTCGCCAGAGCGGTAGACCCGTTCGCCCTCCAGGCCATAGGCATCCAGGTGGTCCAGCAGCGGGTTGGCGACCAGCAGCACCCAGTCCATGCTGCGGGTTTCGGGGTTATGCAATTGCAGGCGCAGCCAGTAAGCATTGCCGGTATAGCCGAAACTGGCGTCGCGGCGGCCCACCGGCTGCCAGGCCGCATCCGGCAGGCGACGTACATCGCTTATATCCGCCTGCTTTTCCGGGTCTTGCCAGACCTGCATGAAGGGGCCGGGCAGCACGGGTTGCTCCGTCGCGGGCAGCGACAGGACATCTGCCTGGCTCAGGCTGGGCAGTAGTAACAGCAGCAACAGGCGTAAGGCGGCAAGCAAGTGCAAGGTTCTCGGGCGAGTGGCGCGCCGGTGTGGATTGATGTCCGGGCGATAGCCTAGTGGCTTTTAGCTATTAACCAAAGCGGTTTAAGCCTGTAGTCGCTCGCAGGCTGGCGGTGCATGCCGTGCTGTTGCCCGCATGTAGAATTGCAGCCAGCATGTGCGGCATGGAGTTGCCGCCCCTTTAATGCCTAGAATGGTGCGCCGGCCAGCTCCGGCGGTACCTCACTTGAAAACTCAGGAGCAAGCCCATGCGCCCGGCGGTGAAGATCAATCAACTTTCGACGCGTCCTGTGCCTGCGGGCGCATCTCGCGGCAGACTGGAGCGGCAGCGATGAATTGGGATCTGGCGAATCCGTTCGTGATCGACATCAGCGTGGTTGCCGACGACATCGACGGTCTCGGTCACGCCAATAATGCTGTCTATGTCAGCTGGCTGGAGCGCTGCGCCTGGCGTCATTCCCAGTACCTGGGCCTCGACCTGGCCGAGTACCGCCGGCTCGACCGGGCCATGGCGGTGCTGCGTCACGAGATCGACTACCTGGCCAGTGCCTATGAAGATCAGCAATTGCAGATGGCCACCTGGATCGTCGAGTCGGATCAGCGTTTGAAGATGGACCGGCGCTTTCAGCTGGTGCGTCCGGAGGATGGCCTGACCCTGTTGCGGGCCAAGACCACCTTCGTCTGCATCGAACTGTCCAGCGGCAAGCCCAGACGCATGCCGGCCGAGTTCGTCGAGGGGTATGGCCGTGCGTTGCAGTTACCCTTTCCCCTGGAGCTTTGACTGGTGCCGTTAGTGCAGTTGCGGCGCCAGGAACAATGCATGGTTGTCGAGCATAATCTGGTACTGCCGGGTCTCTCCTGGCTTGAGCAGAATCGACTGGCCGCTGGCCAGGCCGGCGGCATCGCAACTGCCAGCTGATTTCAGGCGCGCCCTGAGGTAGAGCGTGCCAGCCGGCACCTCCAGGCTCACCGACTCACCGCCCGGCAGTTGTGCCGCCGGCTGGTTCTCCACGAACAGCTCGACAGCGCAGGCGTTCGGCACCTTGCGGTCGCGGCCGATCACCAGTTGGGCCATGTGTTCGGCGGTGGGGCGCAGTTCGGATTCGCCGGTTTCCCGTGACTCCGCCTGGCTCAGACCGAGGCTGAGGTACAGGCCGGCGAGCAGTATCGGAATGCGCATATTTGTCCTCCATGGCGTTGTAGTGTCCTTGATATGGACTCCCTGAGGGTGACGGTGTTCCATGTCGTTCGCCTCGGCGTGCGCTGGCAGGCATTTCATCCGGGGCCATGCGCCGCGTACACTAGGCGGCGTTTTTTCGAGAATTTCTCTATGCAGATCGCCCTTGCACCCATGGAAGGATTGGTCGATGAGATCCTCCGCGATGTGCTGACCCGGGTCGGCGGCATCGACTGGTGCGTGACCGAATTTATCCGGGTAACCGAGCGGGTGCTGCCCGTTTCGACCTACCAGAAGCTGGCGCCGGAACTGTTCAGTGGCGCGCAAACGGCGGCCGGTACGCCGCTGCGCGTGCAGTTTCTCGGCTCCGATCCGCAGTGCCTGGCGGATAATGCCGCCTTCGCCTGTGGCCTCGGCGCGCCGGTGATCGACCTCAACTTCGGCTGCCCGGCGAAAACCGTGAACAAGTCCCGTGGCGGCGCGGTGTTGTTGAAAGAGCCGGAACTGCTCCATGCCATCGTCCGCGAGGTGCGCCGCACGGTGCCGGCCGGGATTGCGGTGACAGCCAAGATGCGCCTGGGCTTCGAGCATAAGGACTACGCCCTGGACTGCGCCCGGGCCCTGGCCGAAGGAGGGGCGTCGCAGCTGGTGGTGCACGCGCGGACCAAGGTCGAGGGCTACAAGCCGCCGGCTCATTGGGAGTGGGTGGCGCGGGTGCAGGAGGCGGTCAGGGTGCCGGTGTTCGCCAATGGCGAGGTGTGGACGCTGGACGACTGGCGGCGCTGCCGCGAGATCAGCGGCGTCGAAGACATCATGCTCGGTCGCGGCCTGGTGGCGCGGCCGGATCTGGCCCGGCAGATCGCCGCGGCGCGGGCCGGGCAGGCCGTGGTCGAGATGGACTGGGTCGCTCTGCAACCGGTACTCGCCGATTTCTGGCGCCAGGCGCGGCGCAAGATGTCCCCGCGCTATGCCCCGGGACGCCTGAAGCAATGGCTGGCGATGCTGACCCGCAGCTACCCCGAGGCCTTCGCCTTGTTCAATGCGCTGCGCCGGGAGAACGATTGCAGCCGCATCGATGCCATGCTCGGCATCGATTTGCCGCTGAGCAAGCGCCAGGAACAGCTGGCCAGCGCTTGAGCGCAAGGCGTTTTGCAGGAGCCAGGCGGCGCACTCAGCGTCCGCCGCTGACATCCAGCAGTGCGCCGCTGGTGTAGGACGCCTGGTCGCTGGCCAGCCAGAGAATCGCCTGGGCGACTTCCTCGGCCAGGCCGCCGCGGCCCATGGGTACGCTTTGGCTGACCCGGGCGACCCGTGCCGGTTCGCCGCCGCTGGCGTGGATCTCGGTGTCGATCACCCCGGGGCGCACGGCGTTGACGCGGATGCCTTCGCCGGCGACCTCCTTGGCCAGGCCCAGGGTCAGGCTGTCGATGGCGCCCTTGGCGGCGGCGTAGTCGATATATTCGCCGGGCGCGCCGAGGCGGGCGGCCACCGACGACAGGTTGACGATGGCGCCGCCGCGACCGCCATGGCGGGTCGACATGCGTAGCACCGCCTCGCGGGCGCAGAGAAAGCTGCCGAATACGTTGACGGCGAAGACGCGCTGCCAGCGGCCAAGGTCCATCTGTTCCAGGCGCATCTGCTGTTCCAGGATGCCGGCGTTGTTGACCAGCACATCGAGGCGGCCGAAGTGCCGGTCGAGGCGGGCGAACAGCTCCAGCACCTGGGCTTCTTCGGCTACATCGGCCTGCACGGCGATGGCCTGGCCGCCAGCCTCGACGATCTCTTTGGCCAGGGTTTCGGCGGCCTCGGCGTGCCGGCAGTAGTTGAGGCACAGGGCATAGCCCTGGGCCGCTGCCAGCCGGGCGGTGGCAGCGCCGATGCCGCGGCTGGCACCGGTTATCAGCATGACTTTAGTCATGGACGGACTCCTTCTTTGTCGCGCACGCCTGTTGCTTTTCATGCCCGGCGCGGGCGTTGCGGGGTGTGCATCAACAGGGCGCGAAACTCCCCTAGTGGCAGTGGTTTGCTGAACAGGTAACCCTGGTACAGGTGGCAGCCTTGTTGCTGGAGAAAATCCAGCTGTTCCTGCTGCTCGACCCCTTCGGCGATGATCGCCAGGCCAAGGCTGCGCGCCATGGCGACTATGGCACGGATGATTTCCGCATCGTTGGCATCATGGGGGGCGTCGCGGACGAAGGATTGGTCGATCTTCAGCAGGTCCACCGGCAGGCGTTTGAGGTAGGTCAGCGAGGAATAGCCCGTACCGAAATCGTCCATGGCGAAACTGACACCGAGCTTCTTCAGGCGATTCATCTTGGCGATGGTGTCCTCGATGTTCTGGATGACGATGCCTTCGGTGATTTCCAGCTTGAGCATGGGTTTGGGCAAGGTGCTGCTGCGCAGGCTGCTTTCCACCCGCTCGACAAAGTCGTGGTGGCGGAACTGGCGCGGGCTGATGTTGACGCACAGGCTGAAGTTCTGCGCATCGATCAGCCCTTCTTCGAGCAGTTGCGCGCAGGCGTGGCAGGATTCTGCGAGCACCCAGCCGCCGACTTCGAGGATCAAGCCGCTCTCCTCCAGAACGTGGATGAACTGTGCCGGCGACTGCGCGCCAAGGGTCGGATGGAGCCAGCGCAAGAGTACCTCGGCGCCGATGATCTGGCCGCTACGGGCATCCGCCTGGGACTGGAAATGCAGCTCGAACTCGCCGCGCGCCAGGGCCAGGCGCAGGTCGTTTTCCAGGCGTAAACGCTCGCTGGCGGCTTCCTGCATGGTCCGGCGGAACAGCTGGACGGTATTGCGCCCGGAGTCCTTGGCGCGATAGAGGGCGATGTCGGCGCGTTTCAGCAGGTCGGCCGGGGTGGCGCCGTGGTCGGGGATCAGGGCGATGCCGATGCTTGGCGTGACCTGCAGGCGATGGCCGTCGATGAGCATGGGTTCGGCCAGCAGCATGCGCAGTTTTTCGGCGACCAGGCGGGCCTGGCGGGTGACGGCCGAGCGACTGCCTTCGAGGCCGGAGAGCAGTACGACGAACTCGTCGCCGCCGAGGCGGGCGACCGTGTCTTCCTGGCGCACGCTGGCTTCCAGGCGGGCGGTGACCAGTTTGAGCACGCTATCGCCGATCGGATGGCCGAGCGAGTCGTTGATGTGCTTGAAGTGGTCGAGATCGAGAAACAGCAGGGCGCCGCGCAGGTCGTGGCGCTTGAGCAGGGCGATCTGCTGGGTCAGGCGGTCCATCAGCAGGGCGCGGTTGGGCAGATTGGTCAGCGAGTCGTGGTAGGCCAGGTGCTGGACCTGCGCCTGGGCCTCCTTCAGCAGGCTGATGTCGCGGGCGGTCAGCAGCAGGCAATCGAGGCCGTTGAGGTCGATCGGCTCGACCGAGACCTCCACGGTCTTGACCCTGCCATCGAGGTGCTTGCCGAGCATTTCCTGATGCGTCACACGGCCTTCGCGCTGGAGCGTCTCGAGCATCTCCTGGCGCTGCCTGGGGTCGGCCCAGACGTTCATCTCCAGGGCCGAGCGACCGATGACCTCCTCGGCGCGGTAACCGGTGAGGCGGTGGAAGCCTTCGTTGACCTCGATATAGCGGGCCGTATCGCGTTCGGTGATGGTGATGGCGTCGGGGCTGGAGTGAAAGGCCTTGGCGAACTTTTCCTGGCTGGCCTTGAGCGCGGCCTCGGCTTGCAGGCGTGCGCCGACGTCGCGGAAGGTGGAGAGGATGCACAGCTGGCGCTCGACCCTGATGAAACGGCAGGACACCACGCAGGTCAGTTCGGCGCCGGCCTTGGTGCGGTAACGGGCCTGCTCGTTGTCCAGGCCCTGTTGCGCGGTGAGCTTGTCATACAGGCGTTGGCGTTCGTCGCGCTCGACCCAGAAGTCGAGCGCCGGGCCGCTATGCCCGACGATCTCCTCTGGCGTCCAGCCGAAGGCCGCGCTGAAGCTCTGGTTGATTTCGACGAACACGCCGTCGCGGATGCGCGACACGCAGATGGGATCGGGGCTGGCCTGGAACAGGGTGGCGAATTTCTCCTCCGAGGCGGTCAGGCGTTGTTCGCGCTGCACCCGCTCGCTGATGTCGATGAGGATGCCGGCCATGCGCAGGGGCTGGCCTTGTTCGTCACGGTAGAGCTTGGCGGTGCTTTCGAGGAAATGGACTTCGTCATTGCCGTAGATCGCCCGATAAGTGACCTGGTAGTCCTGTTCGCCACTTCGCGTCAGCTCGTTGTAGGTCTGGCGCATGGCGCGCCGGTCGTTCAGCGGCACATGGCTGAAGAACTCGTGGAAAGCACCATGAAAGGGTGCCTGGCTCAAGCCGTGCAGCATCGAGGCATGGGGCGAGGCGAACAGCATGTTGCTCGGGATGTGCCAGTCCCAGGTACCCAGGTCGGCCGATTCCAGGGCCAGGTTCAGGCGTTCCTGGCTGTTTTTCAGGGCCTGCTCCTGGGCGCGCTGCTGGGTGATGTCGCGTACCGTCAGGACCAGCCCGGTGCGCCCGCCCAGCTCGATTTCGCCGCCGAACAGCAGGTTGCTGCTGACGCTGCCGTCACGGCTGTGCAAGCGCACTTCCAGCTCGTTCAGGCGGCCCAGGCGCACTGCGTCGAGCATGCGCTGGCGGTCCTGCGGGTCGGCCCAGATCCCCAGTTCCAGCGAGGTGAGCCCCAGGGTTTCCTCACTTTTCCAGCCGAACTGCCGCTCGAAAGCCGGGTTGACCTCGACAAAACGCCCGGTTTCCTTGTCGGTGATCACCACCGCGTCGGGGGTGTGGCGGAACGCCTGGGCGAATTTTTCCTCGCTGCTGCGCAATGCGGCTTCGACGCGCTTGCGTTCGCTGGTGTCGAGAAAGGTGCAGAGCAGGAAGGCTTGCCCGTCCAGTTCGAGGTATTGGCTGGACATCACGCCATCGAGAATACGGCCGTCGCGGGCGCGCATCTGCACTTCCTGGGTGATGGGCTCGCGACTGATCGGCGTGGTGTGGCGCAGGTAATCGCGCTGCTGGCCATGCACCCAGAGGTTCAGCTCGAGGGTCGAGCGGCCGATGACCTGGTCGGCTGGCCAGCCGAAGGTGCTGGCGAAATGCTGGTTGGCCTCGGTGATCACGCTGTCGGCGAAACGCACCAGCAGGATCACGTCGGGGCTGAGGTGGAACAGATTGGCGAAGCGCTGCTCGGAGTTGAGCAGCGCCTGGGCGCGTTGCTGTTGGGCGCTGATATCGCGAACCACCCCGAACATCTTCTGCCGGCCAGCGTCGTCAACCTGCAGGCTGCCGCTGATTTCCAGCCAGTGCAGGCTGCCGTCCGGCCAGCGGATACGGTGGCGCAAGGCGCTTTTGCTCGGCACGCCATCGAGCACGGCCTGGAACATCTGCAGTACATCGCGGCGATCTTCTTCCGGGATCAGTTCGATATAGTCGACCCGGGTGCGCACGGGGCGACTCGGGTCCAGACCGAACAATGCCTGGGCGCCCCGTGACCAATTGATCTGGCCGCTATCCACGTCCCAGAACCAGGCGCCCAGTTGCGCGCCGTTCAAGGCTGCCAGCAGGCGCGGGGCGTTGTCCCAGGTTTTCTCGACTACGGCCGGATCCAGGGCAGGAATGTGCGGCAGCGGTGGCCGGTTGTCACTGGCATTGGCCATTGGCGGCCTTTTGGTCATGGGGAGAGCTGTGCCGGGTCGAGCGGTGCAGGGTCATGTACAGGGCCCTTTGTTATCGTTATGCGCCTCACGTTAGCCTTTGCGCGGGCGCCAGTGCAAGGCTCTCGCGCTGCGCATCGAGCAACTGCATGAAGGCCCGCGCGGCATTCGACAGGGTGCGCTCGGTGTGCGAGATATAGCCGAGCTGTCGCGTCAGCTGGATGCCAGGCAGCGGCAGGCGGGCGACCTGCTCGTCGAGCATGGTGCGGGGGAGTACGCTCCAGGCCAGGCCGATCGACACCATCATCTTGATGGTTTCCAGATAGTTGGTGCTCATGGCGATATTCGGCGTCAGTGCCTGGGCCTCGAACAGGCGCC
>RCUR01000902.1_pt1 | contig 10673 bp, 9 predicted proteins | sample 2166151 | NCBI WGS metagenome assembly RCUR01 (sample SAMN09932785, study PRJNA488358) | compost metagenome | isolation source: compost soil in an enriched community | place: Germany: Experimental Botanical Garden
TGTAGGAGAAGAGTTTAGAAAAAAGACAAAGAGATAATAGACGGATAGATGAGAGACGAATAGATCAAAGGTATCTTTCACATTATAATCTATCGTCTTAAAACATAAAAATGACTGATTTCAAGAGACATAATTTTAAAAAGCTGAAAATTTGGCAAATGGCAATAGAGGTAGCGAAAATAATTTTGGATGTTACGGATACTTTTCCTGTTTCTGAAAAATTCGGTTTAAAGAGTCAAATGGATAGATCCTCAGTTTCAATGCCTTCAAATATTGCTGAAGGTTCCAGTCGAACAAATAAATCTTTTAGTCATTTTCTAGATATTTCTTTAGGGTCATCATTCGAATTGCAAACGCAATTACTTCTTGCGAATCACAGAAAATACATAAACGAAGAATATACAAATCATATTGAAATGAAAATTGAAGAGTTTCAAAAAGCGACAATGTCATTTCAAAACACACTAAATAAATAATAAGTTAATCAATAAATAATACAACGTCTATCATCTATTCGTCTATTATCTATCATCTTAAAACAAAACAAAATGAGCGACAAAACAAGAGGAGGACAATTCCTTGTAAAAGAAACAAAATGTGAAGATATATTCACTCCGGAAGATTTTTCTGAAGAGCAATTAATGATGCGTGACTCGGTAAAAGAGTTTGTAGACAAAGAAATTTGGCCAAACAAAGACCGTTTTGAGAAAAAAGATTACGCATTTACAGAAGAAAGTATGCGTAAAGCTGGTGAACTGGGACTTTTAGGAGTTGCTGTTCCTGAAGCTTATGGTGGACTCGGAATGGGATTCGTTTCTACCATGCTTGTTTGTGACTATATTTCAGGAGCAACGGGTTCATTTTCTACGGCTTTTGGTGCGCACACCGGAATTGGAACCATGCCAATTACTTTGTACGGAACCGAAGCGCAAAAACAAAAATACGTTCCTAAATTAGCTTCAGGTGAATGGTTTGGTGCTTACTGTTTAACAGAACCAGGTGCCGGATCAGATGCTAATTCAGGAAAAACGAAAGCTGTTCTTTCAGAAGACGGAACGCATTACAAGATTACAGGACAAAAAATGTGGATTTCAAATGCAGGATTTTGTTCGCTGTTTATCGTTTTTGCACGTATTGGCGATGATAAAAACATTACCGGTTTCATCTTGGAAAACACTCCGGATAACGGAATTTCTATGGGTGAAGAAGAGCATAAATTAGGTATTCGTGCCTCTTCTACCCGTCAGGTTTTCTTTAATGAAACTAAGGTTCCAGTAGAAAACATGCTTTCTGAAAGAGGAAATGGATTCAAAATAGCCATGAACGCCTTGAATGTGGGACGTATCAAATTGGCAGCTGCCTGTTTAGATGCACAAAGAAGAGTTACAACTGGTGGAATTAAATACGCCAATGAAAGAATACAATTTAATACTCCAATATCACAATTTGGTGCTATCCGCTATAAATTAGCTGAAATGGCAACCAGTTGTTATGCAGGGGAAAGTGCTTCATACAGAGCTGCAAAAGATATTGAGGACCGAATTATAGCCCGTGAAGCTGATGGCGCTTCTCATCAGGAAGCTGAGTTGAAAGGCGTTGAAGAATATGCTATTGAATGTTCTATTTTGAAAGTAGCTGTTTCTGAAGACGTACAAAACTGTGCTGACGAAGGAATCCAAATTTTTGGTGGTATGGGATTCTCAGAAGATACGCCAATGGAAAGCGCTTGGAGAGATGCACGTATCGCCCGTATCTATGAAGGTACTAATGAAATCAACCGAATGCTTTCCGTTGGTATGTTAATCAAAAAAGCAATGAAAGGTCATGTTGATTTATTGGGGCCTGCGTCAAAAGTTCAAGAAGAGCTAATGGGAATTCCTTCTTTTGAAACACCTGATTATTCTGAGCTATTTGCAGAAGAAAAAGAAATGGTGGGTAAATTGAAGAAAGCCTTTCTTATGGTTGCTGGTGGTGCCGTTCAAAAATACGGTCCTGATTTAGACGGACACCAACAATTATTGATGGCTGCTTCTGATATTTTGATTGAAATCTATATGGCGGAATCTACAATCTTAAGAACAGAGAAATTAGCCAAAAAAGAAGGCGAAGCCAAAGTACAGGAGCAAATTGCGATGGCTAAATTATACCTATACAAAGCGGTTGATATTGTAACTCAAAAAGGAAAAGAAAGTATTATTTCTTTTGCTGAAGGCGATGAACAACGCATGATGTTAATGGGATTAAGACGTTTTACGAAATACACCAATATGCCAAATATTGTTGGATTAAGAGAAATCATCACATCTAAATTAGTAGCAGAAAACGAATACTGCTTCTAAAACATAAAACTTTTTTAGTTTTTATTTGTTTAAAAAACCGCAATTGTCCCTGAAGACATTGCGGTTTTTTTATATGCAGAACGGTCTGAAATATCAGATTGTATTAGTTCTGGCTTAAATACCCTTAACATTTTAATTGTTTTCCTTAAAGTTCTTGATTTGCGTGAGGGATAAAAGCTAGCTACCGAAGTAGCGCGGATAGCCCGACAGCATAAAGAAAAGGAGCCAACTCACCGTAATGACGAGTTGGCTCCTTTTCTTTATGGTGGCACGCCCACAGAAGCTTTAACGAACTAAATTATACTTCTGATTTAGAAAATTGGGGTGTTGGTATTTCTTGGACCGAAACACTTTCTGGTTTATCATCCATCCAAGCGGCAAATAATTTGTACCCAATGGAAAATATGATTGGTCCCACAAATAAACCTACGAATCCTGACATCATGAATCCGCCGATTACCCCTAGGAAGATAACTAGCATAGGCACTAAAGCTCCTTTTCCTAACAACAATGGTTTTAGAACATTGTCGGATAGTCCGCTTAGGACAAAAAACACGGACCACAAAGCCGCTGCAGTAGTGTTATCCTGCGAAAAAAGATAGGCAATTACTCCAAGATTGATGATGATAGGACCAATTTGAATAATGGAAAGCATCAAACACACGAGCGTTAACACTCCAGCAAAAGGGATATTAGCACCAAAGAGTCCCACAGCCTGGATTAAAGTTTGAATAATGGCCACACCCAGTATCCCTTTAACCACCTGATACACTGTCGATACTGAAATATTTAGAAATTCTTCTCCAGAATCACCCGCAATTCTCTTAATGAAATTGCTTGCCAAATCTTGGGCACTGGTAGAAACTAAGAATACCCCCGCAATGATAACCGAAAGGATAACCTGTAATAAAGCAACAGTAGAACTAAGAACGCTGCCTAATATTTTTTTGGACACCTCAACGATTTGTTCTTTGTATTGGAGTATTCCTGTTTTCAAATCGGTAGATAATGTATATAAAAAGTTGTATGCTTTATCCCCTATTAGAGGCCATTCCTTGATGTTTTGACCTGGTGTTGCTACTTTCAAAGTACCATTCTCTACCCCTGCTTTTAACTCGACAATACTTGATGTAACCGAATTTACAAATAATACCGTTGGCAAAATAATGATTATCAATAAGGCTGCAGTGATTATGAAGGAAGCCAGACTTTTGCGTCCCTTCAATTTTTTTTGCAAGAAATTGAAAGCGGGGTACAATACAATTGCCAATATAATAGCCCAAAGAATTGGCATCATAAAGGGCAATAAAAGTTTAATGCAAAATCCTAAAATAAGGAAAATAAGTCCTAGTTGTAAAATAGTTTCAAAAAGCTGTTTGCTTTTGTACGGGTTTGAACTTTCCATAAGAATTGATTTAAAGATTAGTTAAATTAAGAATATGATTATTGCTTTTGTTTCTTTTTGGCACTGTTTTCATTGGCATCCGAAACAAGGCGACCAATAAGGATAACGGGATACAAAACCCCAATAATAGCTTCAATTTGCACCATTGACCTCGCAATAGGATGCAAAGGTACAATCTCGCCAAAACCAGTTGTGGTAATTGTTATATAACTAAAATACAAAAAGTTAGCTTGCAAAGTATTGCTTTCGAATGGCGGCAAGGTGATTTGGAATGCACCCGGAATATGTTCGTAAATAAACAAATAAATCACAGACCATAAATTGGCCAGAATCATATAAACCACTATGGAACCCACAACTCTGTATTCGGTAATTGGCCCCGGTTCAAAAACTTTTTTCAAAACCAAAACAATCAGCAGTCCAAAAGTGGCGATAGTAAAAATGATATCGGCCAATAGAATAAATGGAGTCTGTCGGAAAACCGAAATCCATCCGAATAGGACAAACAAAAAAGGAATGATCGTGAAAAAGATTGTTTGTTTTTTGGATTTGGATAACGAAAAAATACCCGCAATCAGAAACAACATCCAAAATATATTGATAATAACCATAAAGGAGGAATAGCTCCCAAATATTGGAATCAGGACAAAATGCATGATACAAAGCAAGATGAACATACCACTAAGCCCACTTTCCTTATCCCACAGATGATTCAAAAAACGGTATTGTTTATTTTTTATCATATTCTTTGTTTTTTATTTTTTTTTAAGTTGCTAAGAGTCTAAGATACCAAGGTGCTAAAGTTTTAAGAAACTTAGAAAAGTAGTTGTGTCCCTTCCATAAACATTAATCATTTACTATTTAACATTAGAGAAATTATTTCATCTTTTTTTAAACTATCTACAAAATACTAACAACCTACGGCCTTATTATCTTAGAACCTCAGCAACTCATTTAAAACGGTATTGGTTCTACGGATACACTACCTATTGGTCTTCGTCCTAACCGAAACAACAAGAGAACTAAGATTGGAAAGAAACACAATGCTGCCATTACCAGATAAATATCTTTGTAAGCCAGCATTAATGCCGACTGTGACGTTTGATTGGATAGGCTTTTTTCTGCTTTTTTTTGTGCCTCCCATGCCGATAATCCTTGAAGCATATAATAATTTTTATTCTTATCCAACTGTGCTTTAGCCATAGTATTTAATTCCGACAATTGCTGGCTAAGACCTGTTTTATGCTGTATGTTTACATTGGAAATAAAAGTTCCTAAAATTGCCCCTCCCAATAATGAGGCAAAAACGGCACGCGAAATCACACCACTCATCATTCGGGAATCGCCCAAAGGTTTAGGCACATTCTCGGAAATATATAGTGAGGCAGCAGGATACAAAAAGCCAATTGCTAATCCTTTGAATATAAAAGGTCCAAAAAAATCGGATGAATCAATTTCGGGATAAAATCTAAAATAGAGAATAATATGGTACATTCCGTAACAGGCAAAACCAGTGATCCAAAGTGTAGCCAAATAGATTCTTTTGAACAAAAGATAAGTAGATAACGGAATGGCTATAAAAAGACCAATCAGGATGGCCAAATGCGTACGGGCAACATAAATACTGTCAAATCCTAAAATATTGGTCATAAATCCGGTCACGATACTTCCTGTACCGTTCATCATTCCGGTATAAAAAAAGAGAAAAGATCCCAAAACTACATTTCGGTACTTATACACATCAGTATTGATTATAGGATTATCGCTAAAGCGAACGTGAAGCAAATAAATACCAATTATGAGCAGCAAAAAAGCAGTTGCCGTGGCCACTCTTGGGTCAGTCAGCCAATTTCGAGTTTGACCTTCGGCACAAAGAAAAAGAATAATGATAAAAAACAACAACATAATAATCCAGCCCCGCCAGTCAAATTGAAAAACTGATTTCATGGGCGCCACATCTTTTTTATAAAAAATCCAAGCCAAAAGTATCGCCAGCAAAAAATTGACATTCAAAAAGTAAATCCCAAAAGTCCAATTGTGAATACTGGTCATTTGTGTTCCAAAATATTGGTACAATTGTTTGCTTCCCTGAAGAATAAATTGGACAATACCATACAAAATAGGCATATTAAAAGCTGGATTGTATTTTAGAAGTATCGGAATTATCGAAGCAAAAATCCCAATTATTGACAAAATCGCCAACAAAGCACGCCAAACGGTAAACCATTGGATAGTGGTTGCATACAAAGAAGCCGTGTTGCAAATTATAGACAAAAAGCTCACGCATAAAATCATTGTCCGCATCGGGATTTGTTTTCCGATTTTCAATCCCAGGGGCAAAAAGCCCAGCATTGCAAAAAAAGGAATATAAGTAGAATAGGTAAAAACAGTTGTGGAAGCACCAAAATGTCCTAATATCTGCGAGTTGTCATAGGAGGTCACATTCAAGGCATTAAAAAAAGGAATCGTAAGGAGATAAAGTCCTACGAGGGTAAACACACTTCCTTTTTTTATTAAAGCCATCCTTTATTATTTTCTGTTATTCATATTTTTTTTCTAACCGCAAGGTTCGCTAAGGGTACGCTATGAACGCAAAGCTTTGCGAACTTTGCGGTTAATTTTTAGAACTATCATTTAGCTATTTCTTTATTTCTACAGTAACATTCATCCCGGGCTTTACAGCTTCCAGTTCTTTTGCGGAAGCCTCAAAATCAATTTTTACTGGAATTCGCTGGGTTATTTTTACAAAATTTCCTGTGGAATTATCTGGTTCTACCATCGAAAACTTAGCCCCTGTTGCGGGAGAAAAACCAACAACCTTTCCTTTAAATTCTTTGTCGTCAAGTGCATCAATAGTAATGGTCACTTCTTGACCCAGTTTAATTTTTTCGATTTGGGTTTCTTTAAAATTGGCAGTAACCCATACTTTTTGGTTCAAAACCAGTGTTGCCACAACCTGATTGGCATTAATCAGTTCGCCTACTGATATGGTTCTCTCTCCCGCATAACCATCGGCAAGCGCAATGATACGGGTGTAGGACAACTGTAATAAGGCATTATCTAAATCAGCCTTTTTTCTGGCTACTGTTGCTTTGGCCGCTTCGAGATTGGTATAACTTTGCTTAGTTACAGATCCGCTGGCCAATAATTCTTTTTTGCCTGCATCCAGATATGCTTTGGTCGATTGTAGTTTAGAAACCACTTGATCGTACTGATTACGTGTCACGGCAGAATCGGCATACATGTTCTTGAATCGTTCGTAATCTTTTTGTGCTTTTTCAAGATCGGCCATATCACCTGCCAATTTATCCTTGGAAGCGGCTTCATTAGAAATTGATGTAACGATAGATTGTTCCAGTGAATGGAGATTTCCTTCGGCAACAGCCAAATCAGCTTCGGCTTGTTTTACTTTTATCCTGTATTCCTCATCATCAAGGATTACCAAAGTATCCCCTTTATGCACAAACTGATGGGAATCAAAATGGATTGAAGCCACATGCCCTGTTGCCCTTGCCGTAACACTGTTGATATAAGATTCAACTTGGGCATTATTGGTTGTCTCATATCGATGAAAGTCGAAAAACAGACTTAAGATCCAAATGCCTCCTCCGATAATGAAAATAAAAGAAAGAATAGTCAATATTGTATTTCTCTTTTTTTCGCTTTTTACGGCAGCTTCGTTTATGGTTTTATCTTCGCTCATAAAAAAAATTAAAGTTTACCCATAGCGTATTGCAGGGAATAATATTGAATAATAGCATCTATATTGGCATTATTCAGTGAAATTTTAGCTTCGTTCAATTGTAATTCGGCGTCAACAATATCACTGATTAGGGCAAAATCATTATCATAGCGGCTTTTTACAATTTTGTAATTGCTCAATGCCAGATCGACATCTTTCTTAAAAGTTGTTATGTTCCTCACGCTTTCCTTAAATCGAACATAGGCTGCCTTTACATCTTGATTGATTAAATCTTTGGTAGCCTCAAGTGCAATGTTGCTTTTATCAATTTGCAGTTTATCCCCATTGGCCCGGTGTTTTAAATTATAAAAACTGGAAATATCCCAATTCAGAGATACACCGGCTGCCCAGTAATTGAGAATATTATCGGAATAGTCTGGCCATTGTGCAGGGTACTGCGTATTGAAAAGTAAACTGGCATTGATATAGGGCTTAAACCCGCTTTTTGTAATATCCAAGGATGATTCGGCTATCTTAACATTAATTTCCGATCTTTTGATTTCATTTCGACTTTGATAAGCTTCAGCCAAACTTTCTTCTAAAGTCACGTCAGTTTTGGGAATTAAAATACCATCCAATACCGGTTTTAATCTGGTATTGGTAGGCAGACCGATTAGTATATCTAAATAATTACTGATTAACTCGATTGAATTCGAACTGTGAAAAACAGCCACTTCAAAATTCGATTGCTGCAATTCGGTTCTTAACAAATCACTTTTGAGATTTTGACCATTAGCTACCCTTGATTTTAATTGTTTGATTCTAAGCTCAGTATTGATAATATTCTGCTTTGTAACCTCAATTTGCTTGTATAACTTTTCAAGAGTAAAAAATTGCGTTGTAATGGCTTGTTTAATCTCTGATTCGGTCATCTTGGCAACCGATTCTTGCATATTGACAATCAGTTGTTGCTTATCGACTTGATTATTGATTACCCCTCCATAATACAAGGGCATGGATGCATAAATATTTGCGGAACCTTGCTGATTAAAATAATCAACGGTGACATTTTTTTCATAAAAACCCTCAAATACTTTGGGGTTCCCAATATAATTATACCCCATATTCAAACCAACAACAGGTGCTTTGGCTATTTGGGACTGGTATAAATTTTCATTGGCAATAGTAACATCAGAAATGGCTATTTTAAGCTGATTATTATTCTGGATACCCAATTCTAATGCCTCATCCAATTTTATAACCCTCGCCTCAGTAATACTATCATTATACTGGGCACTGACAAGTCCGCTATAAAAACAAGCTGCAGTCAAGATCAAATATTTTACTTCCAGAGTAATTGAAATGCAATAATTCATCAAATTTTCCTATGTTTTCTAGTCAGTAATACTGTATATAAAAATCTTGTAACTCCTTAAAATAGTAGCTAATATAATACTTTTTAACAATTTTATAACAAAAAAAATACTTAAAATATTATGAAACAACGCAGCTTGAAATTAAACACAAAAAAACCGTCTTTTAGACGGCTGCATACAACTAATAAAAAATTAGTTTTTTCAACAGCATAACATCCTCAACATGCTTTCCTTCTTTAGAATGTTTCGCCTGCATTTAGGTAAAAGGCTTCAGAATCCCTACCCCAAGCATAATTAACTATAAGATTGGTACGTGTCGCTTTATCAATTAAAACACGAAATCCTACACCAATTGCAGGTTGAATATATTGTAAAAGGCGGATATCCCTGTCTTTATCACTGGTAGAGGTGGCATTTGCGAATACGGTTCCACTCAACAATTGATTACAACTGATGGGAAACCGGTACTCAACCTCCATATTCACATAATTATACCCTCTGAACAAACCCTGTGTATACCCTTTTCCACTTCGACTCCTTTGATCCCATCCTATAGCCGGTAAATTAAGGTACGGAACTGTACCACTTGTCAAAAATTGCCCTTGAGCCCAAACACAAAAAACATGCTGCTTGTTTATCGCACTCAAAGGTTTAAAATATCTGTATTCTCCAAATAGAACAGAACTGGCCTTTTGATTTTCTCCTAATGATGGGTTAAACCGATAATTGATATTACCATACCAACCATTATTCGCATTGATTTGATTGTCTCTCGAATCATGGATAAAATTAAAGCTAAATCCATTTACATAGTATTCTTTATTACTAAAACCATACTTTTCACTATAGTTGTAATGCTCCGTAAACAAACCATTATCCACATCTAAATTTTTATCCTGAATTTCGGTATAACCATCCAAATGTATCCCTGCACCAATGAAAGAATTCCCTCCCACATTCCAAGAAACAGTTTGATGAAACTTAAAATAATTATAGTCCATTGGCTCTCTCAAAGCATTAATATCGAAACCATCATCTCTCCTGTTAGGAGGAATAATATCAGAACCTAATCCATAATTATCTTGAGAAAAAATATAATAGCGCCAATCCCCACTAAAAAAAATTTTATTATTTTTAAGCAACAAATTATTTTTTACGTTTACAAGTAATTGCTGTTTAGTAGTATAGGTTACACTAAGGTTAACCGTTGAATACTTATCTTCCTGTTTTTTTCCTTTAAATGTGTACTGTCCTATTCCACCATAAATAAAACCAGTCGCAGGTTGAGAACCGATAACTGGTATTACGAGGAAAAAACTATTTTTAACCGGTTTTAGAACCAATACAGAATCTTTCTTTTTAAATATATCCGGAAGTGATTTTACAGGACAACTCTTAACGGAATCATTCGTTGTTTGTGCTATAGAAGTACCATGAACAAATAAAATCAGTACCATAGATATACCAAAATTAATCAGAAGCATCTTTTTAAAATCAGTTGCCATAACCCATCGTGTTAAATTATGTATTTAAAAAAAAGTGAGTTAGGTATTACCCTAAACTATCCTCAAATTAAACACTTTGAAATTGCCATAAAAACCCCAAATTCCTTATCAAATATAGTAAAAAATCACTTGAGAATCTCTGATTCCATGTAGTTTTTATTCTTTATAAATCTGTTAATCATTACATTAACAATAAGTAAAACATAATTCACACAGTAGTCTGATCGAGTTTTACATTTTACTTAATTGTTTTCATTATAGCCAGAACTATTATTTAAACAATCATTTCTTTGGCCCTTTAAATTTGAAATAAAAAACCTCGAAAGTTGTCACATTCGAGGCTTACTTTTGTATATAATTTATTTG
>RCUR01000903.1_pt1 | contig 10668 bp, 11 predicted proteins | sample 2166151 | NCBI WGS metagenome assembly RCUR01 (sample SAMN09932785, study PRJNA488358) | compost metagenome | isolation source: compost soil in an enriched community | place: Germany: Experimental Botanical Garden
TCATCGCCGACACCCCCGGCCATGAGCAGTACACCCGCAACATGGCCACCGGCGCGTCGACCTGCGACCTGGCGATCATCCTGATCGACGCCCGCTACGGCGTGCAGACCCAGACCCGCCGGCACAGCTTCATCGCCTCCCTGCTGGGCATCAAGCACATCGTGGTCGCCGTCAACAAGATGGACCTGATGGACTTCGATCAGGGCGTGTTCGATGCCATCCAGGCTGACTACCTGCAGTTCGCCGAGCGCATTGGCATGAAGCCCAGTTCGCTGCACTTCGTGCCGATGTCGGCGCTGAAGGGCGAGAACGTGGTCAACAAGTGCGAGCGCGCGCCCTGGTATCAGGGGCCGACGCTGATGGAGATCCTCGAGAGCGTCGAGATCGCCGCCGACCGCAACCTCACCGACATGCGCTTCCCGGTGCAGTACGTCAACCGACCGAACCTGAACTTCCGCGGATTCGCCGGCACCTTGGCCAGCGGCATCGTGCTCAAGGGCGACGAGATCGCCGTGCTGCCGTCGGGCAAGACCAGCAAGGTGCGTTCCATCGTCACCTTCGACGGCGAGCTGGAGCAGGCGATCCCCGGCCAGGCGGTGACCCTGACCCTGGAAGACGAAATCGACGTGTCGCGCGGCGACATGCTGGTGCACGCCGACAACCGCCCGCGGGTTGCCGATAGCTTCGACGCCATGCTGGTGTGGATGGCCGAGGAGCCGCTGCTGCCGGGCAAGAAGTACGACATCAAGCGCGCCACCAGCTACGTGCCGGGCAACATCGTCGGCATCGAGCACCGTGTCGACGTCAACAGTCTCGAGCAACTGGCCGCCAGCGAACTCAAGCTCAACGAGATCGGCAAGGTGCGCGTCAGCCTCGATGCGCCGATCGCCCTCGACGGCTACGAACACAACCGCACCACCGGCGCCTTCATCGTCATCGACCGCCTGACCAACGGCACCGTCGGCGCCGGCATGATCATCGCCGAACCGCTGGCCGGGCAGAACACCGTCGGCCACCACGGCCAGCTGGCCCACGTCAGCGCCGAGGAACGCGCCGCGCGCCTCGGCCAGCAGCCGGTCACCGTGCTGTTCAGCGGCCTGTCCGGCGCCGGCAAGAGCACCCTGGCCTACGCCGTGGAGCGCAAGCTGTTCGACAGCGGCCGGGCGGTCTACGTGCTGGACGGCCAGAACCTGCGCCATGACCTCAACAAGGGGCTGCCGCTGGATCGCGCCGGGCGCACCGAGAACTGGCGGCGTGCCGCGCAGGTGGCCAAGCAGTTCAACGAGGCCGGCCTGCTGACCCTGGCCGCCTTCGTCGCCCCGGATGCCGAAGGGCGCGAGCAGGCCCGTACAGCGATCGGTGCCGAGCGACTGATCACCGTCTACGTGCAGGCCTCGCCGCAGGTCTGCCGCGAGCGCGATCCGCAGGGCCTGTACGCGGCCGGCGAGGACAACATCCCCGGAGAGTCCTTCGCCTATGACGTGCCGCTGGATGCCGATCTGGTGATCGATACCCAGTCCGTCTCGGTGGAAGAGGGCGTGCGTCAGGTGCTGGCGCTGCTGCGCACGCGCGGCGCGATCTGATCCTGCGCTACTGAACGACAAGGCCCCGGCAGCACTGCCGGGGCCTTGTCGTTTGTGGGGCGGCGCAACGTCACCGGGACTTTCCTGCGGGCAAAAAGAAGCCCCGCAGCGGGCGGGGCTTGGCGGGGTGCGCTGGCGTCAGGCCTTCTTCAGCACCTCTTCGTCGTGCAGGGAGCCGGAGTTGCCCGGAGCGTAGTCCTTCGGCGGCTCGGTGCTGGCCGGCGCGGTGATGCGCTCGCGGGTCGGCTGGCTGCTCTCGCTGAGGGCGGCGAGCAGGCGCTGGCGGGTCAGTTCGTCGAGCGCCAGGCGGCTGGCCCCCTCGGAAAGGTGTTCCTGGATGTCCTGATAGTTCTGGGTGAGCTTGTGCACCAGGCTGGCCGTGGTGTTGAAGTGGCTGACCACTTCGCTCTGATAGGCCTCGAAGCGTTCCTGCATTTCGTCCAGCTTGTTCTGGACGCCGCCGGGGGCAGCGCCCGGCAGCAGGCGGGCGAGCAGAAAACCGATGGCAACCCCGACCACCAGGGCCAGGGCTGGCAGCAGCCAGGCAGCAAATGACTGTTCCACGAATCCTTCCTCTATACACGGGATTTGCATTACGTTAGCGGGTCAGGCCGGCGCTGTATAGCACTGGCAGTGTGCTAGACGAGTCTCCCCCTGCTGGGGTCACGGAGCTTCCAGTGTCATTGACCGAAATTCCCCTGCTGCTCGAGGGCCCCTGCGGCGCGCTCGAAGCCTTGTATCTGGGCCGCGACGATGCCCGCGGCCTGGCGCTGATCTGCCATCCCCATCCGCTGCATGCCGGCAGCCTGCACAACAAGGTGGTCGCCACCCTGCAGCGCGCCGCGCGCGATGCCGGCTACGCCACCCTGCGCTTCAACTTCCGCGGCGTCGGTCAGAGCGTGGGCGAGCACGCCCATGGCGAGGGCGAGATCGATGACGCCGAAGCCGCGGCGCGCTGGCTGCTGGCCCAGCATCCCGGACTGCCGTTGACCCTCTTCGGCTTCTCCTTCGGCTCCTGCGTGGCGGCTTGCCTGGGCGGGCGCCTGGAAGACGCGGGGGTGGCCATCGAGCGGCTGTTCATGCTGGCCCCGCCGGTGCAGCGCTTCAGCGTCGACGGCCGTCTGCCGCAGCATGCTGCGCTGACGGTGATCCAGCCCGAGGCCGACGAGGTGGTCACCCCTGCGGCGGTGTATGCCTGGTCGGCGGCGCTCGAGCGTCCCCATGAGCTGCTCAAAGTGGCAGAATGCGGCCACTTCTTTCACGGCAGGCTGAACGAGCTGAAAGCGCTGGTTCTGCCGCGCCTCCAATCCTGATGCAGTACGACAAGCGATCGACCATGACCACCCGTATTCTCACCGGCATCACCACCACCGGTACCCCGCACCTGGGCAACTACGCCGGCGCCATCCGTCCGGCGATCCGTGCCAGCCGTGCGGACAACGTGGACTCCTTCTACTTCCTCGCCGACTACCATGCGCTGATCAAGTGCGACGATCCGCAGCGCATCCAGCGTTCGCGCCTGGAGATCGCCGCCACCTGGCTGGCCTGCGGCCTCGACCCCGAGCGGGTGACCTTCTATCGCCAGTCGGACATCCCCGAGATTCCCGAGCTGACCTGGCTGCTCACCTGCGTGGCGGCCAAGGGCCTGCTCAATCGCGCCCATGCCTACAAGGCCTCGGTCGACCAGAACGTCGCCAAGGGCGAGGACCCTGACGCCGGGGTGACCATGGGCCTGTTCAGCTACCCGGTGCTGATGGCCGCCGACATCCTGATGTTCAACGCCCACCAGGTGCCGGTCGGTCGCGACCAGATCCAGCACGTGGAGATGGCCCGCGACATCGGCCAGCGCTTCAACCACCTGTTCGGTGCGGGGCGCGAGCTGTTCACCCTGCCCGAAGCGCTGATCGAGGAGAGCGTGGCGACCCTGCCGGGCCTCGACGGGCGCAAGATGTCGAAGAGCTACGACAACACCATCCCGCTGTTCGGCACCAGCAAGCAGCTCAAGGACGCGGTGGCGCGCATCGTCACCGACTCCCGGCTGCCGGGCGAGCCCAAGGATGCCGACGACTCGCACCTGTTCACCCTGTACCAGGCCTTCGCCAGCACCGAGCAGAGCGCCGAGTTCCGCGCGGCGCTGGAAGGCGGGCTGGGCTGGGGCGAAGCCAAGCTGCGCCTCACCGAGCTGCTGGAGGGTGAGCTGGGCGCGGCCCGCGAGCGCTACAACGCGCTGATCGCCCGCCCGGCCGATCTCGAGGACATCCTCCTCGCTGGCGCCGCCAAGGCGCGGCGGATCGCCACGCCGTTCCTCAGCGAGCTGCGCGAGGCGGTCGGCCTGCGCTCGTTCCGCAACGAGGTGCAGGTGGCCGCTGGGGCGAAGAAGAAGGCTGCCAAGGGCGCGCGCTTCGTCAGTTTCCGCGACGACGACGGCAGCTTCCGCTTCCGCCTGCTGGATGCCGACGGCAGCCAGCTGCTGCTGTCGGTGAGCTTCGCCGACGGCAAGAGCGCCGGTGCGGTCAGCAAGCGCCTGCAGGGTGGCGAGCTGGACCTGCGTGCCGAGGGTGACGGCTTCGCCCTGTGGCTGGACGACGCCCCGGTGGCGCACAGCCCGGCGTTCGCCGCTGGCGACGAGCGCGAGGCGGCGATGGCGCGCCTGGCCGAGGCGCTGGCCCCGCAGGACGCCTGAACACGGCCCGGCGGCCGTGCCTGCGGCCGCCGGAGGCAGTGGCGAATTGCCAAGAGCGGGGTGCGTGGTTAAAGTGGCGGCCCCGTTTCTTAACCATGTTGCCGTCATGACCCCGCTCGAACGCTACCAGGCTGATCTGAAACGCCCCGACTTCTTCCACGATGCCGCACAGGAAAACGCCGTGCGCCATCTGCAGCGTCTGTACGACGACCTGGTGGCCGAGCAGCAGGATCCGGGCTTGCTGGGCAAGCTGTTCGGTCGCAAGAAGAACCCGGCGCCGATCAAGGGCATCTACTTCTGGGGTGGCGTGGGGCGTGGCAAGACCTACCTGGTCGACACCTTCTTCGACGCGCTGCCGTTCAAGCAGAAGATGCGCACCCACTTCCACCGCTTCATGAAGCGCGTGCACGAGGAAATGAGGACCCTCAAGGGCGAGAAGAACCCGTTGACCATCATCGGCAAGCGTTTCGCCGACGAGGCGCGGGTGATCTGCTTCGACGAGTTCTTCGTCTCCGACATCACCGACGCGATGATCCTCGCCACCCTGCTCGACGAGCTGTTCAAGAACGGCGTCAGCCTGGTCGCGACCTCCAACATCGTGCCGGACGGCCTGTACCGCGACGGCCTGCAGCGCGCGCGCTTCCTGCCGGCGATCGCCCTGCTCAAGCAGCACACCGAGATCGTCAACGTCGACAGCGGCATCGACTACCGTCTGCGCGCCCTCGAGCAGGCCGAGCTGTACCACTTCCCGCTGGATGCCGAGGCCGAGCTGAGCCTGGACCGGAGTTTCCGCAGCCTGCTGACCGAGAACTGCCACGTGCAGGACGACGAGGTGCTGCTGATCGAGAATCGCGAGATCCGCGCACGCAAGGTGGCCAACGACGTGGCCTGGTTCGATTTCCGCGCGCTGTGCGACGGTCCGCGCAGCCAGAACGACTACATCGAGCTGGGCAAGATCTTCGGCGCCGTGCTGGTGTCCAACGTCGAGCAGATGGGCGTGAGCAAGGACGACATGGCGCGGCGCTTCATCAACCTGGTGGACGAGTTCTACGACCGCAACGTCAAGCTGATCCTCTCCGCCGAAGTGGAGTTGAAGGATCTGTACACCGGCGGGCGCCTGGAGTTCGAGTTCCAGCGCACCCTCAGCCGCCTGCTGGAGATGCAGTCCCACGAATTCCTCAGCCGGCCGCACAAGCCGTGACCCGCAAGGGCGCCCGAGCGGGCGCCCTTGTCGTTTGCAGGGTGTGAAACTTCGCTCGTCAGTAGCGGTCGCAATGAGCGCCCTCTGTCGCGGCGCCGTGCCTGGCTGGGTATACTGCCGCGCATTTGCTGTCCAACCTCCGGAGAGATGAACATGCTGCCCCGTTTGCTGTTTGGCCTGCTTGCTGCTGCCAGTCTGGCCTTGGTCGGCTGTGCCCACAGCCCGCAACACCTGAGTCTGCAACCCATGGTCACCGCCCAGCTCAATCCGATCGGTCAGGGCCAGCCGGTGGTGGTGCGCGTGGTCGACGGACGCCCCTCGCCGGTGCTCGGCACCCGTGGCGGCCTGTATCCGGAAACCAGTGCGATCAGCGTGGCCAGCCAGGACATCGTGCCCAAGCTGCAGGGCCAGGCCGAAGCGGCAGTGCGCCTGCTCGGCTTCACCCCGACGCCGAATGCCTACAATGCGCCGCAGCTGACCCTGACCCTGACCGACATGAAGTACCAGTCGCCCAAGGACGGCAGCTACGTCACCGAGGCCAACATCAGCGCCAGCATCCGCGCCGATGTGCAGAACAGCGCGCGCCGCTACAGCGGCCGCTACGCCGCGACCATGAATCAGCGCTTCGGCATGGCGCCGAACCAGCAGACCAACACCAAGCTGGTCAGCGATGTGCTCAGCGATGCGCTGACCCGGGTGTTCAAGGATCCGACCATCGGCCAGCTGCTGAACAACCAGTAAGCCCGATCGGCAGTGAAGCAAGGCGGTGGCGATCCCACCGCCTTTTTTCTGCCCGGCGGTTGCTGCGCCGGTCGGAAAGGCGGTGAGCACGGGGCGGGGCGGGGGATAGACTTGGGCGTTTTTTCTGGGGCGCCGGTGCCACCGGCGGATCGCTTGCTTCTTGCCTGGCGGAGATACCGGGCCGTTGTCGGGAGGTTGTGGATGTCATTGCAGCAGTTGTGGTTGATGTGCCTGAACTATCCGTCGCAGGTGGTCAACGGTTTGGCATTGTTCCTGGGGCTGGCCGGAGGCTGGCTGCTGCTGGCGACGCGCCTGCGCGAGCAGCGCGCGCAGGCGCGACTGCTTCTGGATGGCGAACTGGCTGCGCTGGAGGAGGCGGGGCTGGGCGGCGATGTCCGCAGCGAGCGGCTCAATCGCTTCTTCTACGCCTTCGGCGCTGCCAGCCTGCTGGCGGCGCTGCTGCTGTCCTGGCTGAGCACCGGCCTGCAGGCCGCTGCGCCGCTCTGAACGCCGTCACCCGGAGCGACTGGGTCGCGCCGGGTGGGTATCGTTCTCTATAGCAGTCCGGCGCGGCTGCGGTACTGGTTTCGCACCGGGTTGGCGTACTGCATGATCAGATACGGGCGCTGCTCGGTCGGGCAGGCGTCCAGGCGGCGCTGCCACTCGCCTTCGGCGCGCGCCAGCTCGGTGCTATCGAACAGTTCGCTGGCGGTCGGCACTTGCAGCTGCGGGTCGCGCCCATCCCACATGGCGTAGGCCAGGTAGTTCACCGGGAACAGGCGGTAGTTGCCGAGGATCGCCTGGTCGATGCGCTGCGCCAGCTGCTTGGCGTCGGCGTCGGGTGCCAGCACCTCGGGGTTGAAGCCGATGTGCACGCGGCCCTTGTAGCCGGTGATGCCCAGCGCAATGCTGGCGTCGTCCTCGCCCTGTGCCTTGCTGTAGCTGCCGGTTGTTGCGCGGATGTACAGCTCGCGGGCCTTGGCCTGGTCGCAGGGGTCATATTCGTAGCTGATCGAGATCGGCACCAGGTGCAGGTCGCGCAGGGTGCTGGCGAACTCCTCGTCCTTGCGGCTCATATGGAACATCTTGAGGATCGCCGAGTCGGTACGGTCGTCGCCGTCCTTGGCGCGGCCTTCGGCCTGGGCGATCCAGATCGACTCGCCTTCGCTGCGGATCGAGTGGTTGATATAGGCGGACAGGGTCTGGAAGGCCGCCAGCTTCTCGCGCCGCCCGGTCAGCGAGCGGTGCACGATGAAGCACTTGTTCAGGCGCATCAGGTCGCTGACGAAGGGCTTCTGCAGCAGGTTGTCGCCGATGGCCAGGCGCGGCGTGGGCAGTCCGGCGTGATACAGCGCATAGTTGACGAACGCCGGGTCCATGACGATGTCGCGGTGGTTGCTGAGGAACAGGTAGGGGCGGCCCTTCTGCAATTGCTCCAGTCCCGAGTAGCTGATGCCGTCGCTGGCGTGCTCGATGCTGCGGTCGACGTAGGGCTCGATCTTGCCCTGCAGGGCGGTCACGCTGTCGACGCCCTGGATTTCGCGGCGCAGGTAGTGGGCAATGACCGGCTTGAGCAGCCAGCCGAGCGGTCCGGCCAGACGCGGGAAGCGGTAGCGGGTGAGGGTGGAGAGGAAGGCGTCGTCGGCGAGCAGGCGCTCGAGGACGGGGCAGACTTCCGCGTCGGCATAGGGTCGGATGGCTTCGAACTCGCCCATTAGTGTCTCTTGACCAAGGGATTTGGTGTGCGGCGGCTGGAAGTTCCGCCCGGTGGGGCGACAATTATAAACGAAGACCATCGGGAGGCGTGGATGCTGGAAGTCGAGCGCTATCACTGTCCGTATTGTGGCGAGCCGGCCGAGGCCGTGCTCGATCTGTCCGCGGGCGATCAGTGCTACATCGAGGATTGCCCGGTGTGCTGCCGGCCGATCGTCTTCGAGCTGCGCACCGATGGCGTCGCCTGGACGCTTGAACTGCGCCGCGAGGATGACTGATGCAGCGCATCCACGAGCCGGCGGGGCTGGGCGAGGGCGAGCTGCTGGTCGCCATGCTGGGCAGTGAGGGCATCAGTGCCCACCTGCTCGGCCAGCACCTGCTGGGGGCGCTGGGCGAGCTGCCGGCCAGCGGCCTGCTGGCCATTCTGGTGGCCGACGAGGATGTGCCGCGGGCCAGGGCGCTGATAGCTGCGTACAATGCCGCCGAGCCGTTGCCGGCGGAGCCTCCGGTCGCTGACGATCCCGGCCGCCAGCCGGGCGTGCTGCTGTGCTGAATCCTTCTGCTGCAGGTAAGCCCCTCCATGTGTGGACGTTTTGCCCTGTTTCGCTGGTCGCCGTCGCTGGCGGCGCTGCCCGGCTTCCCGGTCGGGCTGGAGCCGCGCTGGAATATAGCGCCTGCCCAGCAGGTGCTGCTGCTGCGTGCCGGCGTGACCGGGCGCGAGGCCGCGCTGGTGCGCTGGGGGCTGACCCCGGCCTGGCTGCGCGACCTGTCCCGCTCGCCGGCGCAGGCGCGCGCGGAAACCCTGGCCGAGCAGCCGCTGTTCCGCGAGGCGTTTGCCCAGCGCCGCGGTCTGCTGCCGGCCAACGGCTTCTACGAGTGGCGCGGGCCGCGGCGCCGGCCGTTCTGGATGAGCTCGGCGGAGCGACCGCTGCTGTCGATGGCGGCATTGTGGGAGGCCTATCCGGCCGGCGAGCGGGTCTACCTGAGCGCCGCGGTGGTCACCGTGGCGGCCGGGCCGCAGCGCCGGCCACTGCTGCTGGACGCCGCCGGCGAGGCCGTGTGGCTGGATCCGGCGGCCACCCCCGAGGATCTGCAGGCGCTGCTGCAGGCCCCGCCCCTGCCGCTGCGCGAGCGCCTGCTCGCCGGGCTGGGCAACAGCCCGCAGGAAGAGGGGCCGCAGTGCCTGACGCCGGCCTGAACTCGGTCCGTGGCCGATTGTCTGAAACAACACGGCTGTCTACGATGCAACCCTTGCGTTTCTGGGAGTGTTTTTCATGAATCGTGTCCTTCGCCTTGCCGGTCTGGCTGGCGCGCTGCTGCTGGCCGGTTGCCAGGCAGTCAATACCACCAGTGCTGGCGCCGTGGGCGTCGAGCGCAAGCAGTACATGTTCACCATGCTGTCCAGTCAAGAGCTGAACCAGATGTATGCGCAGTCCTACCAGCAGACCCTGAGCAAGGCGGCCAGCGCCGGCAAGCTGGACAAGAACAGCGCCCTGGCCCGGCGGGTCAGTAACGTGACCCGCCGGCTGATCGCGCAGACCCCGGTATTCCGTCCGGATGCCGCCGGCTGGAACTGGGAAACCAACCTGATCGCCAGTGACGAGCTGAATGCCAACGTCGGGCCGGGCGGCAAGATCATCGTCTACAGCGGGCTGATCGAGAAACTCAACCTTACCGACGACGAACTGGCGGCGGTGCTCGGCCACGAGATCGCCCACGCCCTGCGCGAGCACAGCCGCGAGGCCATGTCCAAGGCCTACGGCGCCGAACTGGCCAAGCAGACTGCGGTGGCCCTGCTGGGCCTCGGCCAGGCCGGCGGCCAGCTGGCCGATGCCGCGGTGCAGTACGGCATGACCCTGCCCAACAGCCGCGGCAACGAGAACGAGGCCGACCTGATCGGCCTTGAGCTGGCGGCGCGTGCCGGCTACGACCCCAATGCGACCATCACCCTGTGGAACAAGATGGCCCGTGCCGGCAACGGCGGGCCGCCCGAGTTCCTGAGCACCCACCCGTCGTCCTCCACCCGCATGGCCAACCTCAAGGCGGCCATTCCAAGGGTCATGCCGCTCTACCAACAGACCCGTGGTCAGCGTTGAGGCAGGTGGTTCACTGGCGAAGAGGGCAAATTCGGCTTGTAATTTCTGCGCGGCTCGGTAAAATTCCCCGGCTTTCGTGACGGGGATGCCTAGCCCGTCCTGCTCGGCGGGAATGCCTAACCTGCCGATTTTGCCGAATGCAGACGCACTGACCCGAGCCCCCCCCCGATTTAGTGTCTGCAGTTGGCCGCGGTTGCCTTGTTGTAAAGGCAAGTACTGTCCAGTATGATTTGCTGCTTGATATTTCAGGTGGCCCCTGAGGCTATAACTAATGAAAACTTTCTCTGCGAAACCGGAAACTGTTAAGCGCGACTGGTACGTTGTCGACGCTGCTGGCAAGACCCTGGGTCGTCTTGCCACTGAAATCGCTACCCGTCTGCGTGGCAAGCACAAGCCCGAGTACACTCCGCATGTCGATACCGGCGACTACATCGTCGTGATCAATGCCGAGCAGGTACGTGTTACCGGTGCCAAAACCACCGACAAGATGTACTACCACCACTCCGGTTTCCCGGGCGGCATCAAGTCGATCAACTTCGAGAAGCTGATCGCCCGTGCTCCTGAGCGCGTCCTCGAGACCGCCGTCAAGGGCATGTTGCCGAAGAACCCGCTGGGTCGCGACATGTATCGCAAGCTGAAGGTGTACGCTGG
>RCUR01000905.1_pt1 | contig 10661 bp, 7 predicted proteins | sample 2166151 | NCBI WGS metagenome assembly RCUR01 (sample SAMN09932785, study PRJNA488358) | compost metagenome | isolation source: compost soil in an enriched community | place: Germany: Experimental Botanical Garden
TAGATTTTTTCGGCCGTGGTGTTGTCCTGGATGGCCATGCCGGTGGAGTCGAAGAGGGTGATTTCTTCGTCATTTTCCCGGCCCGGCTTTCTACCCAGCAGAATCTCGCCGAGCTCGCCGTGGATATCGTCCAGGCCAATGATCTTCGCGTTCAGCGGATGCCAGGTTTCCCCTTTTTCGATGCACTGCGAAATAGAGTCGTTGACGATCTTGGCGTGCCTGAAAATCTCGGGCTCGAACTCCTGCTTGCCTTTCATATCAGTGCCGATCGCGACGATATGAGTGCCGGGTTTCACCCAGCGCGCTTCCACCAGCGAGCCCTTGCCACGGGTGGTGGTGATGAGGATGTCGGCCTGCTCGACCGCCGCCTGCTTCGAGTCTGCCAGGATCACCGGGATACCGAGCTCGCCTTCGATATCTGTCTTGAAGGGGGCGAGCGTCTCCGGGTCTCTGCTCCAGGCATGGATCTCTTCGATCTGCATCACCAGGCTGATGGCGCGAATCTGCATCCGCGCCTGGTTGCCGGTACCGATGGTGGTGATCTTCTTCGCGTTCTTTCTTGCCAGCGCCTTGACCGAGACGGCTCCCGACGCTCCGGTCCTGAGACCGGTGAGCAGGCTGCCATCCATCACGCAGATCAGCGCGCAGCTCCTGGCATCGAACAGCAGAACGCTGCCCATGCCGTTGGGCACGCCATGCGCGGTCGGGTTATCGAGAAAGCCGCCGGAAGAGGCTTTCATCGAGATGATTTCATTGGTCTTGCAGTAACCGACCTTGAAGTCGATCTCGCCGCGCGGCTCAGGCAGATGAATGCCTATGTAGTCGGGCTGCACCACCTGCCCAGCGCTGAAGGCCTTGTAGGCCTCTTCCACCGTGCCTATGACCTCCTTCATGGATATCAATTTGCCGACTTCTTCTTTGCTAAGCAGCAGTGTTTTCATCCACACGACCTCGTTGTTTTCTAATCAGGGCAACCGCAATTGACCGGGGTCAGGCGAGCGTCATCGACGCCGGAATCACTCCACATGATCGATGCCACTGCGGCAATGCATTGCCGGTTTGGCCTTGATATCCAGAACCAGGGCGGCGATAGCGAGCGACACGGAAAGACGCTATTGCTATCCGCTGATAAAGCTCAGATTGCGCCTACTTCCATCTTCGAGCCATCGTTCAAGCGCGACAGGCGGAAGGGTTTGGGGTCGACACAGGGCGTATCGTTGGCGACCAGATCAGCCGCCAAATGGCCGATCCCCGGCCCCAGGCCGAACCCATGCCCGGAACAGCCCGCCGCCAGGAAGAAGCCTGACACCCCATCCACGGCGGAGATCACCGGCACTGCATCGGGCGTGAAATCCACGTAGCCTCCCCAGGTCTCGGCCACTTCGATGTTCGCCAGCGCCGGGAAGCGCGCTCTGACCCGCTTGAGGATCTCGGCAACGGCCTCGGGCCGGGCCTCGGGATCGAGCACACGGGTGCGCTCGAACGCGGAGGGTTTATCCGAACCCCAGCCTGCCAAGCCTTCCGGGCCGTGAAGAAAGGACTCGCCGATGCCGAACTCCATGGCGGCCAAGCGCTTGATGAACATGGGCATGAAGGCCTTGCCAAAGCGCATGCCCTGCGGCGTGATGTCGAGCCGTGCCTTGCCACTGATGGCAATCGTATAACTGCCATCGAGGCGGCGGGTCAGCGCGAAATCCGGCGTGTAGATCGCGTCCCCGAGGTCCGGCGCCGGGCGCGTACGCAGCGCGGTCTGGCGCACGCTCGCCTGCGGAAAGCGCAGCCCGTGCCGGCGGCAGAACGCCGATGCCCAGGCGCCGGCGGCACACAGGACCGCATTGGTGCGGATAAGCCCTTTTTCGGTGATCACACCGGTCACCGCGCCGTTGGTGATGTCGAGACCATAGGCGGCGCATTTCTGGTGGATGCTGGCGCCAAGCGCCCGTGCGCCCTCGGCAATCCCCGGCGCCGCGAGGGCGGGCTCCGCCTTGCCATCGTCGACCGAGTGAATGCCGCCCAGCCATTGCCGCCCAGCCGCCGGGATCTCGGCGGTGGCCTCCGCGGGGCTCAGCATCCGCGTATTGATGTCGAACTGGCGCGCCGTTTCCTGCCAAGCGTCCCATTCGGCGAGCTGCTTGGCATCGTGAGTGGCGTACTTGAGGCCGCAACGGCGAAAGCCGAGATCGATACCGGTCTGCGCGGTGAGTTCGTCCCATAGCCGCAAGGCGATGCCTGAAAGCGGCAGCTCGCGGGCATCGCGGTTCTGCTGGCGGCACCAACCCCAGTTGCGGCTCGACTGTTCGCAGCCGACATTGCCCTTCTCGATAAGAGCGACCGAGAGCCCCCGTTTTGCCAGAAAATAGGCGGCGGTCGCGCCGATGATGCCGCCGCCGATGATCACTACATCGGCATGGGAAGGAAGCTTTTCATCGCTGTGGATGTGTTTTATCGAGGGTGACATGCCAGGAGTCTCATCTAATTTTTGGCTTAGCAAGCCGTTGGAAAACCTAGGCGAGGCAACATGAGTAGTTTTTCAATAGCCCGTTAGGATCATTACGCCATGTATCGCATATAAAGCCGTCTCGTATTCACGCCACTGAGTCGTAGAAATAACTTTGTTGACGGCTTGCTACAGCACAATCTGCCGACCTCTCAAGCAGCCACCCAACACGCTGACGATGAAGTTCGCTACGCATGCCGGATATGCCAAGTCCCTGTCGGTCTTTCGCAGAAGGCGCCCATAAAATCCCAAAGAAATTTCCCTTGGGCAGGGTGCGGCTACGCCAATCGCCTGCAGCCCACCCACGCCAAAGCGCACAAGGCGGATGCACCGGTAAAACCGCAGGCTATGCCAACTAATAGCCTGGTTCGTCGTTGTTGACGCCGCCGGGTCATTCGGCGCAGAGCCTGGACATTTCCCGCATCAGCAACGGCGGGCTCGCCAGCACCGGGCAGCTCAGGTCCGCGGCGAGCGCGTCCCGCAAATGCGCCAGCGATGCCTGAGCGAGCACCAGCACATCCACCTCGTTGGAAACCTCGGTGGACGCCTCATAGAGAATGGCGTCATGCCGCGCGCGGTCACCTGCCATCAGCGCCTGGTAGGCCTCGGGGCGCAGCACGGTCTTGATCGTGATTTCGCGCCCTTGCTCTGCTGCATGCGCATGCAGTAGTGCGCTGCTCGGTTCGACCGTACTGGTTGCCGTGCAGAGCAGACCGATGCGCGGGCCGCTGCGCACCGCTTCCGCCGCCATCGGATCATCGATCTTGAGGATCGGTTGCGGCACGATGCGCCGTGCGATATCGACGGCCGGAGACGTCGATGAACAGGTGACGACGATCAGGTCGGGCTGCGCGTCCGCCGCCAGCACGATCTGATCGACCACGCGCCGGTAAACCAGTGGCTGCGGCGCTCCGCGCAACAGGTCTTGCAACAGGCTTTCGTTAAGGATGTGGAAGCAGTCGGCGGTGGGCATCTCGGCGCGCATCCGCGCCCGGAAATCCTCGATCAGGAAACCGACGGTATGGACAAAGGCAATGCGCTTGGCCATTGAAAATTCTCCTACAGGCTGGGTGGAGCGCAGCATCCGCCGTCAGGCGTCGAGCCAGACGAAGACCTCTCGTTGAACATCGTCGTGAGGTTGGCGGCGAATCTCGGCACGGTGTCTCTAGAGCTCGAGCTTGAAGACCGACTTCAGTTCTTCGATCTGCTCCCTGTTCAAAGGGCTGGTCGGCGTATTGCGCAGCATCAGGAACAGCTTGGCCGTCTCTTCCAGTTCCTCCGTCGCGTAGACGGCAGCTTCGAGCGAGGTACCGGAAACCACCGGCCCGTGGTTGGCAAGCAGCACGGCACAGTGCTTGCCCGCAAGGCCGCGAATCGCCTCGCCGAGGGCGGGGTCGCCGGGGCGGTGATAGGGAATCAGCGGCAGGCGGCCGACCTTCATCACGAAGTAAGCCGTCAAAGGCGGGATGCAATCGTCATGGTTCAGACCGCACATGCAGGATACGGCGGCGGAATGCGTGGAGTGCAGATGCACGATGGCGCCTGCGCCTGCACGTTCCTCGTACATCGCGCGATGCAGGAAGGCCTCCTTGGAAGGTGCATCGCCGCTGATGTGACGGCCGTTCCAGTCGAGCTTGGCCAGTCGTGCCGGATCGAGATTACCGAGGCAGGCATTGGTCGGCGTCAGCAACCAGCCGTCATCCAGCCGAACGCTGATGTTGCCGCTGCTGCCGGCGGTCAATCCGCGATCGAACAGCGAGCGCCCGAATCCGACGATTTCTTCGCGCAATGCGGCTTCGGCGCGGCCGGTGGAAATCATTATGCTCATTGCAGTTTCTCCCAGGCCTTGAGGAAGAAGTCCTCGCTGCCGAAATTGCCGGACTTGAGTGCGAGCGCCAGCGGTTGCGTGCCGTCGTCGTGCAGGGTGCTGGTCCACGGCACGCCGGGATCGATTTCAGGACCGATGCGCAATCCCTTCACACCGAGTCCCTTGACCACCGCGCCTGAAGTCTCGCCGCCAGCGACGAGCATCTGGCCCACGCCAAGCCGCACCAGTCCGCGCGCAATTTCCGCCAGCGCGTTTTCCACGAGATTGCCGGCTTGCGCCACGCCGAGTTCGGCCTGCACTTGCTTGACCGTATCCGGTGTGGCCGTGGCATAGATCAATACGGGTTGCTGCGCGATGCGCGCGCTCGCCCAGTCGAGCGCGGCGGCGACGAGGTCCTCACCGCGCGCCAGTCGCATCGGATCGACACTGAACGACGGGAAGGACGCGCGCATCACTTCCACCTGCTTCTGCGTGGCCACCGAACAACTACCTGAGATCACGGCACGCAAGCCGCCGGTCTTCGGCAACGCATCGGCAACGGTATTCTCGGCAAGCAGGCCGCTGCGGCGAAAGTTCTGTGGCAGGCCGAGCGCGATGCCGGAGCCGCCGGTAACCAGCGGCAGATCGGCACAGGCCGAGCCTATCGCGTCGAGGTCCGCATTGGACAACGCATCGACGATGGCCAAACCGTGGCCCTGTTGGCGTAGCGCGTCGAAGCGTTCACGGATCGCCGCGTCTCCCCTGCTCACCGTCGCGTAATCGACCAGGCCGACCTTGCGCCCCGCCTGTTGCTGCAGCACGCGCACCAGGTTCGCATCGGTCATCGCTGTCAGCGGATGATTGCGCATGCCGGACTCTGAGAGCGGCACATCGCCGACGAAAAGATGGCCCTTGTAGAGGGTACGTCCGTTGGCGGGGAAGGCCGGGCAGGCGATGGTGAAATCGGTGTCCAGCGCCTGCATCAAGGCCTCGGCGACGGGGCCGATGTTGCCGTGCGGCGTGGAATCGAAGGTCGAGCAATACTTGAAGTAAAACTGCCGGCAGCCTGCTTCCCGCAGCCAGCGCAACGCGGCAAGCGACTCCGCCACTGCGTCCTCGACCGGACTGGTACGTGATTTCAACGCGATCACCACCGCGTCGACATCATCAGGCGGCGGCCCGTCCGGCACACCGAGCAATTGCACGGTGCGCATGCCCGCCTTCACCAGCATGCCGGCGAGGTCCGTACCGCCGGTGAAATCGTCCGCGATGCAACCCAACAGCGCTGTCATGACCGTCTCCTCGGGGTGTCGCCGGCGAACGATTCTGTGTGCCCGTCGATGACCAGGCGCACGCACGGGCGGTTGGTCTCAGCCAGGTGGGCATATCGGTGGCCGGCAAAACCAGGCTTCGGCTTTGAAGGATCAATCATGTTCACGTCTCCACATCACCGGATTCTCGCCGCCGGATGCAGCATGCTTTTCTCGACGCACTGACTCCTTGCCCCATGATGGTGGAAGCACGTCCCCAGTTTAAAAATCCGATTTTAGGAACACGGATTCGTGTGACTCATTACGCCATGCATCGCATACGAAGCCGTCTCGTTTTCACGCAACTGAATCGCAGAAAAGTTTGTATTGACGGCGTAGTGCAGCACGATCTGCCAACCGCCCAAGCAGTCAGAAAACACGCGATTGATAATGAGCTGCGCTGCATATGCCGGACATGCCAAGTCTTTGCCGGTCTTTTGCAGAAGGCGGCCAGTGGTGCGCGCACGCGCTGCATCTTGCGCAGGATCTGGTCGCCCTTGGCATGCCAGACGTAGTGGATGAAACCTGACTGCGAGCACCGCTTCCAATCGAACGATTGATCAGTCCTCAACGTTGAGCTCTTGGTGTGCTGATGGGTCCGTCGCCTGCAGCAGAAACTTCCGAGCGCGCGCTCGAAAACACCCGATTCTGCGATTGCGCACACTCAATACGACAGCCCACTTCGGGCCCAGATACCTAATATGGAATCAACGCAACGGTATTGGCGACCGGGCCGATACCTGCCGCAGCCTATTCCGCGGCTCCGAATCGACCAACACCCGGCATCGCTTGCTGCAAAGCCGTGACAACTACAAGCTTCATGCCAGGAGAACAGAATGCCAGCTCCCTTGATCACTATGCAGTCCAGTCCGGAGCTGCCGAAAAGCGCCGATGTCGTCGTTATCGGCGGCGGCATCATTGGCGTATGCGCCGCCTATTTCATGGCCCGCCAGGGCATGAGTGTTGTCCTGGTCGAGAAGGGCCGTATCGGTGCCGAGCAATCCAGCCGCAACTGGGGCTGGTGCCGCCAGCAGAACCGCGATGCGCGCGAATTGCCGCTGGCGACCAAGAGCCTCGCGCTCTGGGAGGAGATCAGCGCCGACCTAGGCGAGGACCTCGGCTTCCGTCGCTGCGGACTGTTCTATCTGTCGGACAACCAGGCCGAGCTCGATGGCTGGGCCAAGTGGCGCGACTTCGCCATCACCCAGGGCGTCACCACCCATATGCTGAGCAGTGCCGAGGCCACGGAGCGCGGCGCGGCCACCGGCAAGCCCTGGCTGGGCGGCGTATTCTCGCCGTCCGATGGCATCGCCGACCCGGCGCGGGCGGCGCCGCTGATCGCCAAGGGAGTGCTCAAGCATGGCGGGACGATCCATCAGTTCTGCGCTGCCCGCGGTGTCGAAACCGAGGCGGGCCGGGTATCCGGGGTGATTACCGAAAAGGGCGTGATCAAGACCCGTCAAGTGGTGATGGCCGGCGGCGCCTGGGCGTCGTCCTTCTGCGCGCAACTGGGCATTCGCTTTCCCCAGGCCTCGGTGCGCTCCTCCATCCTCTCGGTCATGCCGGGCGTCCAGGGAATTCCAGATGCCCTGCATACCAGCGAGGTGACCGTCACCCGGCGCGGCGACGGCGGCTATACCCTGGCCATTTCCGGACGTGCCTGCGTGGATCCGACGCCACAGCAACTGCGCTTCTCCTCGTACTTTCTGCCGATGTTCGCCAAGCGCTGGCAGATGCTCTCGCCGGGCGGTCTGCAGGGTTGGCAGTACGGGCATGAGACGCGCAGCAAATGGGCGCTCGACCGCCCCACACCGATGGAGCGGGTGCGCATCCTCGATCCGCGCCCCTCGGAATCGATACTGCGCGATACCCTGGCCCGCGCGCGCCGTCTGCTGCCCGCCCTGGGCAGCGTACCGGTTCAGGCAGGCTGGGCCGGCTATATCGACAGCACCCCCGACGGCGTACCGGTCATCGAGGAGGCGCAAAACCTGCCAGGCTTCATCCTGGCCGCCGGCTTCTCGGGTCACGGCTTCGGCATCGGTCCCGGCGCCGGGCGCCTGATCGCCGAACTGGCGCAGGGGCAGACGCCGTTCGTGGACCATACCCAGTACAGCCTCGCCCGGCTGAACAAAGGCGTCTGGGGCAAGGTCTCGGAATTCTGACCACCTCGCCGCTCTCGCGGGAGCCTCGCTCCCGCCTCCTCTCGCCCTTCGTTATCGACCACGCTGCTCGAACCTGCGAGCGCGTATCAGACTGCCTTGGGCAACCCTGCCCCTCCCCTGCAATCTGATCCAATTGGCTGAAACGCAGCAGCCCCGGCTTGCCGCTCGGGACAGTTACGCGCCATAGGCAGAGAAGACGAGCCGGGGGCTGATTGGTAAAGCGCCTGCGGATCGCTATCGCGCAAGCGCCGACCACCAGGGCTTATTTGACGACGTACAGCTTGCGAACGTAGACGCTGCTCTCCCAGGCGCAGGGTGTGCCCTGGGCCACGAACACCGTATCGCCGGTATTGACCTTCAGCTCGACGCCGTCGGCCAGCTGCAGGGTGACGCTGCCCTCGATCAGGTGCATCAGCTCATGCATCTTGTGCGGGCGAGCGCGACGCGCGTAGGGCGTCGAATCCCACACGCCGGCTTGCAGATTGCTGGTGCTGTCGGAGAACGCGTTGTGCGAGCGGCATTGCGGCGCGGCACTGATCAGAATCTGTGCGTCCAGCCCCTGCGAGGGATTGAGCGCCGCGCGCGGATCGAGTGGAGTCAGGCCGGGCTTGCGCTCACCGCCGGCCTGGCTCAGTGCACAGAATGCCCAGAGGCTGCCAGCCTGCGCTTGCACGCGCAGCGCCGTGCCACGACCGACCACCACGCTGGCTCCGACGCTCAGTTCGATTGTCTGCTGCTCGTCTTGCAGCGTGACCTGCCCGGCGTGGACGACCAGCATTTCGATGTGCGGGTAATCTTCGATAACGAAGTCTCCACTCGCCTGGACGATGCCGGCGGAGATGCCGTCGTCGCCCAGATAAGCCACCTGGCGCACTTGGCCGAAGGGGTCGGCCTGACCCAGGGCAGCAGGGGTGAAGGCAGAGGCGGGATTGCCGTCGGCAAGTGCCAGCAGCGTAGCGATAGGGTCTGACATCGATTTTGTCTCCGGTGGTGGATGAGAGCATTACTCTGCTCAAGAAAGACACGCAAAGAAGGCTTGGCATCAGCTTGGGGAGCTGCGCTGCCAAGGCTCCATGCTAGGAAATATCGCTCGATATTTGCTGCGGACTTCAACCCTTGCCCAAGCATTAGATGCGGCCGATCAGGCTGAAACTTATGCAATCAACCGAATTGATTTAGCCCTCTTGCCAGTACTCATTTGCAGCTGAGATATAGCCACCGCGCTCGGGGGAGAGCGCGGTGCGGTCCTCACCGGTCAGCCGCTCTCAAAGTCCATTGCGATGACTGAACGAGCCCAACCTCCTCTCACCTCGAACCGACGCGATTCATCTGAGCTGCCATAAGAGCGTTGCCCCCCACGGGCAATGAACACTAATAAGATCAATGGAGTACTCCATGAGCGCCCTTAAACCGAGCTGTCTCGCCCTGGCGATCACCGCCGTCTCGCAATTGGCCGTAGCGGGCCAGGAACAAGCCAAAGGCTTCATCGAAGACAGCAGCCTCACTCTGCTCAACCGCAACTTCTACATGAACCGAGATTTCCGTCACGGCGGCAGTAACAGCCAGGGGATCAACCGCTCGAAGCCCGTCAGCGAGCGCAATGGTTATCGTGAGGAGTGGGCGCACGGTGCCATGCTCAACTTCACTTCCGGCTTCACCCAGGGCACGGTCGGATTCGGCACGGATGCGTTCGCCTATGGTGGGGTCAAGCTTGATACCGGTCGCGGCCGCGCTGGCGCAGGCCTGCTGCCAATCAGCAACAATCAGACTGCTGACGCCGAAGTACCTGATGCGTTCGGTGAGATCGGTGGCGCAGTGAAGATGCGTGTCTCTTCCACCGTACTGAAGTACGGCGAACAGCGCCCTACCGCACCGGTATTCGCCATGGGTGACAACCGCCTGCTGCCTGAAGTGGCCACCGGCTTCCAGCTGTCCAGCAGCGAGCTCGATAATCTGCTCCTGGAGGCGGGCCATTTCACTGCCTATAACGGTAGAAACTCGACCAACTCCGACGACAAGCTGCTAACCACCTACGGCGGCGTAGAAGCGGACAGCGTCGACTTTCTCGGTGGCTCCTACAAGGTCAACGACAGGCTCGTCTTCATGGCCTACGCCAGCGAAGCCGAGGAGGTCTGGCGACAATATTTCGGCAGCGCTTCGTACATCCTCCCGCTTTCCAACCAACAAGCCCTGTCGTTCGGGGTAACCGCTTACAAAACCAGCGATGACGGCGAGGCACGTGCCGGCGAGCTGGATACCACCAGTTGGTCTGCCAAGGCTGCGTATGCCTTCGGCCCACATAAACTCACAGTGGCGTATCAGAAAATCGATGGCGACGAAACCTTCGACTACATCGGCGTTGACTCGATCTGGCTGGCCAACTCCGTTCAGTATTCGGACTTCAACGCGCCCAACGAACGGTCCATGCAAATCCGCTACGACCTCAACATGACAAGCTTCGGCGTGCCTGGCCTGACCTTGATGGCGCGCTACATCAAAGGCGATCAGATCGACTTCACCAAAGCCGATCCGACAGGCACCTCTTTCCGTGCTGGAGCTGACGATGAGCGTCACTGGGAGCGCGACCTGGAAGCCAAGTATGTGGTCCAGGAAGGTGCTGCCAAAGACCTGTCGTTCCGCCTACGCCAGGCCACCCATCGTTCCACTTCGTTCGACAGCGACGTCGATGAAGTACGCCTGATCATCGAATACCCGCTGAGCATCCTGTAAGCGCAGCGATCGCCTTGTTCTGCCACGGATTGGCCCATGCATTTCAAGGCAGACTCCATGCTCCTTTGCCTTAAGGCGCCCAAACGGGCGTCTTTTTTTAGGTTCTTCGCGGATTCTGGGGAAAGAGCGAGTTGACAGTCAGGGAAGCGGGTAAA
>RCUR01000906.1_pt1 | contig 10654 bp, 4 predicted proteins | sample 2166151 | NCBI WGS metagenome assembly RCUR01 (sample SAMN09932785, study PRJNA488358) | compost metagenome | isolation source: compost soil in an enriched community | place: Germany: Experimental Botanical Garden
GTTGAAGCTCCCGCGTCTTGGTGCTTAGCTCAGAGCGGGCTTCTGTTTCCATGTTTTCGGCATGCAGGGCGCGGTCGAAGGCATTGATCGCATCCTCGACAGCCTGCAAAATGGGTTCCAGAGGTTGATCATCCGCGATGGTAATTAATTTGACTGCATCCTCGAGAAAGCTCTTGGCAGCTACATGCTTTTCCAACACTCGCTGGATCCCGATAGCCAGGTCTTTGGGAGAGGAGCTATCCGCAGTAAGCCCTATCGATCCTGCAATTTCACTCGCCCGGGAATTCGTAAGCATCAGAGTCTCGCGTACTTCAGAAGCAGTTTCGTTCGCTTCCTCTGTGCTCGTCTGAATCTCTGCGATACGTGAGTTTATGACTGCCAGACTCGAATAGTCTTGTTCCGCTCCAAGCAGTTTAATAGCAGCAGTCTCTGCGCCTGAGTAACCGGCCCAGTCGGCGCCATACTGGCCGAGCGAACGCATGGCAGATTCCAGTTTATCCAGCTCGTAAGTCGCCTCGACGAATTCCTGGTGCTTCAAGATCAAATGCCGATGAACATCGCGCGCGGTTGCTAAACCCTGTATGTCATTTGCATCGAAAAAGCGTTGCAGTACCTGCAACGTAGCTAATATTTCACGCTCTCGTTGGGCGCGATCTCTGGCTACCTGTACTGCCTGATGAAGCCCATTCGTTAAGCTTGTATTGTCGGTGGCTGTGAGCGACTCAATTTTATGAAGCAGCTCTCCATCTAAATGGGGGGTAGAGCAGACAGGGCAATGCAGTGCATCACCTGTGCGATCAATTATGGATTGGACAAGTCCATGTAGATCAGCACGAAGGGCAATTAACGACTGACCAAGGCGCTCCTGCTGCAACAGGCTTTCAGAGGCTGACTTCTCCTGCTGCTCAGCGAGAGCGAGGCTTTCCGTGGCGACCTGAAGAGCTTCAGACAGTCCACGAACAGCATACTCAACAGGTAGCTCGTGGACTTCCTCCAGGGACGTTCCCGCGAGGGCAATTCGCGCATCAGAAACCATACGCTTGGTTTGGTCAATTGATCTGGCAAGCGCTGGTGCCTCGGCCTCGCAGTAGATCGACCATCTTTCCAGATCAACGAGTGCTGCCCTATAGCTCTCAATCAGGGCTTCATACTCACGGAGTTCCTGGCGCTTGTGTAAGTCTGACTCTTCCAGTTCCTGAATTTTTTCGAGTGCAGTGAGCAACGCCTGCGCGCTCTGCCGTAGTTGAGTAATTTTTGCAGGCGAGGTTTGTGTCAGGGTAATAGCTTGGTGCAGCCCTCGTGAAAGCGATTCAAGGCGAGACCGGTCCGAGGGTGAGAGTGGCTCATTGTCACCTTCTTGAATCCAGGTACATCCGAGCTCACGCAAACTCGCACGAAATGATTTTGCAAAGGTTGTGGATTCAGTAGGCGAGTCCTGTAATCGCTTGACCTCGTTACCTAGCAGTTCGGTTTGCTTAAGAAGGGAAGGGATGCGCTCGCTGAAACTCATGCGCTTCGACACGGCGTCATCATGCAGTTTGTAGAGATCGGTCCATAGAGTCGATGTTTCACCACCTACCAACAACAAACTCAGATCTTGTTTTAGTTTTTCGGGGGTCGATTCACCAGAGAGGCGGAATGCGGCATCGGTGTCCAAAAAGTTGAATCGAGTGAATGACTGGGCGAGTGCGCCAGTATTTTGATTCGATCGTCCATACCAGGCGAGATTGCGCGCCTTAAGGGTGGCAGGCAATGTGGTGCTCTTAACGGTGAGTAATTCACCGGATGCAGTGACGACATCTGCCTCGATATTCTGGAATGTAGCTTCAGGATCGCGACGAACACGACCGCAGTACAAGGCCTCGATGGACTCAAGCAACGATGTTTTACCCGCGCCGTTCTGTCCGAATATCAAATTCACATCGCCAAACTGGAACTGTTTTCCGCTGATGGCCGATCTAAATTCGCCTACCTGAAACCGACGAATCAACCCAGTACTCAGTGGATCAGAGAGCGGTTGAGGAAGCGGCCGCATTACCGGGATTGCATCGGCAGTGAAGGCCTCCCCTGAGCCGATCAGTTCAATCTGTTGGGTTCGAGCGCGTTTCTCCAACAGGGTGCTGAGCGCTGCCGTACGTAAAATCTCTTCCCATTGAACGCTAGCGTCTGTGGATACCAGCGCGCTATGTTCCTGAGTTGAGAGGGCGTCAAAACGTCCGAGAAGATCCTCCTCGGTAAGGACAAATTTTCTCGCAAAATGCCGATCCCCTTCGATGCGAGCCTTTGCTTCCAAGAAGTGACCGTTGATCTTCGATTCAGGGCCTGCCCAAAAATACAGATAGCTGTTCCAGCGTTGGTCACCATCGGCGGTGAAGAATTCACTTCCAAGCAAACCTTCTTGAAATTTCGCAAGATTCGCCGCCCGCTGGATGACACTATCTGATAGGTCGACATAGGCCGTAGCGAAGGTTTTGCCTTGGTAAATGCGTTCCCCACGAAGAATGCCGTTGCCCAAATCTTGAACCCGGGAGAGTTTTTCCGTGATCGTGCGACGTAACGAGGCTGAATCAACCATATGAGGGTTCCGTGTGATCGAGCGGAGTAACAGCGAGGAATTCGGTCTTGTCGTCTGCTGGGTCATCGAAGCGGGTTAGAGCATCAATCCCCGCAAACTTGAGTTCGCCAAACTCCCGGTATGCGATGCACAGTCGCTTTTGGTGGGGACCGCCGGCTCGGCGTAGCAGCTCATAGAGTTTGTCCGAGATTGTTTCTAACTCGTGAGGTGGGGGCAGGTCGCCTAGGTAAACGATAAGGGTGGGATTGTTATCTGACGTCAGCACGTTGAAGTTCGGATTAGCCGCATCCCATCGCAAAACGGAAGTAGCATCGACTCCGGCCACCTGAGGAGGCCAATCAATACGGTTCAGTATTTCGTGATGAATTTGAGCCGCAGTGCTAAGTCTCTGATGACGAAAAACTCGGCTTTCACCGTCCTGAGCTACGGTCAATCTGCGCACCACTTCGTCAGGCCCAATCTTGCAGGAGTCGATGTCTTTCAGTGCGCACCAATTCGGGCGGCCAGTTATTTGTCCAGCGCTCAACGCCAATACGCGTTCAATGGCCAAAGGATTTTGTGCGGTAATAACATGTTGGAGCGCTGTCTGCGAGCGCGGGTCGTCAGCAGCAAGCGCGGTGAACCCCGCATCTGGCGCTTCTCCTACCATCCACTCTTGAGCATCCGTCTCCCATGTGTATCGCTGAAACGCAATCGGGCCGTTACGATTGGCCATGATTGCATTGCCAACTGTTAACACTTTCGGAATCCGTAGCTCGAACACCGCTTCGTCATAGTGGAAAACAAGAGCATGGCGCCGCTCAGTCATGTAGGCGTAGTAGATACCTAGATTATGATTCGGTATGACGACCTCATCATTGGATGAACAATCCTCCGCAGAACAGTACCAGGTGGATGCAGCGACATTCCGCCACGCATCAGGAGGGGTTCCCGGGACGCCGTATTGGACGATGGACTGTGCCCAGTTTAAGCAGACGATATGGCAATTGCTGGCGCGCGGGTCCGTGTTGAATGTTGTGGTGCGATAGCTCCGGTATGCGGCGTTACGCGGGCTCGGATTGAGCTGAATATGAATCAACGTTGAGCGATCATTGAAGTCAGCTAGCCAATCATCCCTTAACGCGAAGGCGTCAGAACAGATGATGACAGCGGCCGTGAGATGTCCACTACGACCACGAAATCTATAGATCTGAGTTCCCCGTCGCAACCATCGTTCTTCCAGAAATAGCGCGTCTCTAGAAGGGAACGTTTTGAATTGAACAAGCGCGACCAGTTTTGAAGACCCGTCTGGGCGTTTGGCCTGAAACATCAGAACTACAGGATCGAAGAGATCTCGATCGATTTCTAAGCCTTGCCATGGTTCATGAATGACCAAGCAGAAATCGATAACGTTTTGTTGGAATTGCTCAAGTGCTTCCTGGGTGATGCTCTCGCACCCCAAAACCCAGAGCACACCTTCACCAGGTGTGATGCCAGTTGCTATAGCCTCTTCCAGCGCTGCCCACGGCATGAAATATTCGGGTGTTATGGCAAGGTGCGCGCCTCTTTCACGAGCCAACCTCAGCAACGACAAACTCTTGGCCGTGGCAGCGGGCACATCGAAGTTACCGATACGCTGCTCCGACGCAAAAATCGGTCCACTGGGTTGCAGCAGTAGGGACGTGTAGCTGGCCTCTGTCGGCCGCAACATTTCCAGGTCTGGCTCCTGAAGGCCGTGCTCCAAGAGGGCTAACGATACATCTCGCGTCGGCATATTATTTTGTCTTCCGTGAGGAGTCTCAACAATAGCCGCAAAATGGTGGTGTTGGCAGTCATTATGGTAAATGGTTTTAAATCCTCTCACCTGCTGTACAGGATGAGGGCACAAGACTCACGTCGATCAGACGAGAACTGCCGGGTAGATCGGATAAAGATATGCCCACCATACTCAGGCGCGCTGTCAGTTTTCACTACTGAGGTTTGCAGGATGTAGGTTGTTTCACGTAGTCTTTACAGAAGGCATCCGGTAGGTGCCCGCCGTCCACTTAAGCAAAGCTAACGCTCTACCGTGACCGTACTAACCACCCTGTATTGGGTTCTTGTAGTGGATGCCAGGCCCAGCCCCGGAGGCTGTGATGAAACGCTCTCTTTCTTTCGCTGACGTCCAACGCGTCAAGCATCTCGCCAAACAACTCAAAGCAGCTGCCCCTGAACTGCCTCACACGAAGCGTTTGGATCTAGCCGCTGCTGAGCTGTATGGCGCTCGAAATTTTCACGAATTGAACCGATGGTTCGACGTGGTCATCAATCAGCATGTGGACACGCCCGAAGGCCCTGATAGCGTTAGCCACTGTCTATACTGTGATTATCGTTTTGCTGCCAATCTGAAGTCAGATCAAAAGCTACATCGAGATTTCCACGAGCGCGTTATGGAGGCGGAAGAAAAGCTGAAGTATCGACCAGGTACTTTTGTGGAACGCGGGGTAATGAAGAAAGACGGATACGACGAGGTGAACCACGGAAAAGATGATGCTGATCGGATCGAAGGTCTGCTGAAAGTCGCGCGGAGTTGGTTTGACCGATCACTTCACGGAGCGATCGCCTCAGGTTATTGGAACAAGCATCCCAGCTTCGAAGCCTATGTGGCCATGATAATTCCCGAGTTGGAAATCCAGCACTCGACGCTAGCCGCTATGCTGGTAGATCGCTTTGGTCGAACTCCAGAGGTGATTCCGAAAGGTGAAACTTACTGGTCTCCGCGTTAACTCACCACGTTAGGTTCGGTCTTCGTTCGTTGCGTAGACTCTACCTTTTAGGCCCTTGCATCGCACTGATGCAAGGGGCACTCAACCGGTCGCTGGTTGCAACCGTAGTCAGTCAACCCTCATCTCCCATCATTTTCAGATCACGACTGCAGCGCTAGATAGATCGCATGAGCTATCTGATAGTCAACCAGATGCTTCCCGTGTGCGTAGGGAATTACAAACTGGCGGATCTCCCAAGGAGAGAACGAGAAATCAGTTGGCAAACTCAGTTTTCGCTTCGCAGCGCCATCAGCGGCGTTACATTGCTCACAAACCACGATGGGTACAAAACGGGGAGTGAACAAGAATAGCCGTCCAGCTTTGAGATATTTATCGCCCGTATGGTCATGGTGCTCGTGGTAGCCGCCGGCCCAACCAGGTCGACGACTTTCAGGCTTGTGCGGATAAAGAATTGTCCACCGCAGAATTTCAAACTTCGTACGCCAACAGCCGGGGCAGCGCCAGTCTTCCGAAAGCCGGTTGTAGATGCGGTGACAGTGGGCGCCATCAAAGGCCAAATACTCTTCAATACTTGGACGCTTGGCAGTGCGGTTATTTTTGAGAACGCCGACTCGGTAAACATCTTGTACTTGAGTTCCTTTACAGGCAATACATTGGCCATTGGCGTAAAACTGCAGGTCTCCTTTGACACAGACGCAGGGGCGGATTTTGAGGGTCATGGTCGCCGCCTGATCTGATCGAGTGGTCGTAGTTTTGAACGCACATTTTGTATGGTGCGTAGGTTTGGCGCAATTGTTGTTAACGCTAGCTTGGGCTGTCGCGAGCAGGTCAACATCACAACGGGAACCGATTCTGTGCCATATCTTATTAGTGATGAGATCTTTGCCACCAAAGCGTTGATCACCGAGCGGTGTCGCCAGATACTTAAACGCACTCCTGACGGCTGCAGCATTGATGAAGCGGGTGCTGAGTTTCTCTTCTCCCTGTTTTTGCATCATGATGAATGGGCCGAAAAATCCAAGGGCGGAGTTTCCGAGCTATCCACTCAAACCACCATTCACGGCACGCGGTGTTTCGTGATTCGAAGTCAATCTGGCGCTGAAATCGACATCTCTTTTCCTCACGCTGTCCGTCTTCGGAGTGCTCAGGTGCTCAGTGGCTTTCTGACTGAACTCTGGGAGCAAGATAGGAATCTCGCGCAGGACCTCCTCGACTCGGCGCTTGAACAACCAGCTGTGGTAGTTTTTCTTCCCGCTCTGCATTCGGCCGCGCAACTCGATGAGCGCGGTATCGAGCGGCTGAAGCGAGCACTGAGTAGCGGGCGGGTGGAGGTCGGGGCATACCGGAGCCTAGCTTTTGGAGGAATTACGAATCACTTGGTTGGTGCCAGCCTCAAGGATCTGCTGTTGCTTATCGCCGACCAGCTCGACGGCTTCGACGTGGCGCTGGAGATCCTATGCATGCGCTTATTCTCCGATCGCTCAGCTCATAGGGCGCACGAACCGAAAGTTCTTGAGGCAGGCCGAGAGTTACTCCAGCGGGTTACATTCGGCAAAAACATCAACAAGCGCGTAAATCGCCAGCTTGCCGATGTTGTGAAGGCCAGCTTGACTACCCCGGATTCTTTTAGAATTGCCGCAGAGCTTGCTGCTCGATTGAAGCATGCCGTGGCTATGTACGAAACCCGTTGGGTCGGCAATGACAGTCTTCTTAAAGCGTTACTCGTAAGCCAACCGGTGGTCGTCCTGGAAGCGTTATTCGCGGGTGAAGAAAAGGACGAGCGTGTGGCTGTCAGCATGTTCTATCGCACGCATGGCAGGCGGGGTGATCTAGCTGACTCGATCTCTTGTGAGGCGCTCATCGCTTGGTGTGAAGGCGATCGCGAGCGGCGTTATTCACTAGCGACATCCATCATAACGTTCGCATGCCACCCAGAAGCAAGTGGCCCCCAGATCTGGTCTGAGCAGGCGAAGACACTACTCGCCAATGCACCCGATCCCAAAAGAGTGTTGACGGTGCTTATAGGTCGGTTCCGGCCGATGCGCTGGAGTGGCTCACGCGCTGCACTGATCGAAGCGAACGCTCAGTTACTGAACAGTCTCGAGCTTGAAGTGTCTCTGGCCTCTTACAGTTCTTAACTGAAGCTAAGGCCCAGCTCGCCCAAGACGTCGCGAGGGAACAGCAGCGTGAAACAAAGAAAGATCGAGTACGGGATGAGCGATTCGAATGGTGACGGATGAGTGCCGAAATCAATTCGGTTCTGATCAAAGGTCCGATGCTTGAATAGAGCTCAGCTCCACCTCTGGTTGCGATTTTTGAAACAACGCATTTGAGCAGGTAAGCGGTCATGTGAACGAAACCTGCCGGCACGTAGGAATGATTGGTTGAAATCCGCCCCTTTTGTTATTCACGAACCAGCTCATGGCTGGCATAAAAAAGTCAGGACAGCACGAGCATGGATGATAATCCCGTGACCGGTGGAGCAACAGGACAGGGGCGGGAGCACCAGACGACAAAGTCGTCGGTCGGTGCTACGGCCGCCCAGGCTGGCTACGCGTATCAGCTCAACGTATCGGTGCTGGCGGCATTGCGTTTGCTGCTGATCACCAAGTCAGCGACGCGCATTACTTTGGAGCCTGCCAATGAAGAGGATTTGGAAACGGAGTTGGCGCCTGCCGAGCCGGGTCTAGTGACACCACAGGCAACGCTCGCCAACGGATACAAACTAGTGGTGCAGGTGAAGTCCCGTGCAGGGGAACCGTGGTCGATCGACGACTTCGACCACCTGCTGAAGCACGGCGAACGACGAACACCCGCCAAACATCATCTCGACGATCTCAATACGCACTATCTATTGGTTACCAACGCCGATGCCAAAGGCGCCGCTCGCAAGTTGCTTGTTTCCGATTTTGAGGACAGACCAGACCCGCTTGAGTTCCCGGGATCTCTTAAAAAGACCCTGCCGAACAAGCCGGAAGGCCGTGTGGCCATTTGGGGTGGGCTGACCGAACAGCTGATAGAACTCCAGATCAAAGAGATACTGACCGAGTTACTGCGCATTCCTCATTCTCGTTTGCTGCAATGCTGCGCGAGGCTGAGGGAAGAGTCGCTACGTCGCATGCGAGGATCGAGTCCAGGCATTTGGGAACGCGATGATCTACTGACAACGATCCGTGAACACGGAGGTTTTCTAGCGAGTGCGGCTGAATTAGCGGCGTTCGTCGAGCCCTCGAATTTTGCGGCGATGCTTTCGCTGCTCGAAGAAAAGAATGCCATCGTTATTACTGGCCCCTCAGGTACGGGAAAAACCTTGGCGGCGTTGGCATTGTGCGAACGAGCCCGATTGAGAGAAGGACCGTTAGAAGTAATCTCGGTCAACCCGAATGACAGCCCGTCGACAACCAGGCGTTTGGTCAATACGGGGCCAACGCTCTTTTACTTGGAGGACCCCTGGGGGCAGTACAGCCTCAGGAGCGGGGCGGAGGCCTGGACGGATCAATTGCCCAGATTGTTGCGTGATGCACGGCCGTCAAATCAGTATGTAATTACTTCGCGCAGTGACGTACTGGGGCATGCCCGCGCAGACAGTGGACTCAAACGATGGTCTATTGAGCTTAATGCCGATCACTACAGCGATGGTCAACTGGCGGCCATTTACGAAAAACGCATGGCGGTTATTGCCACCAACCTTCAGCCAAAGGCATTGCAGTTTCGGCGCGAGGCGCTTGAGGCTTTAGAAACCCCACTTGAATTAGATCTCTTTTTTACCAATCTCGCCGATGGTCCGCTGCTGGATGAGTTGGACCATGTGTTTGTCCGGCGTCTATTGGATCTGGCCCACCGAGATGCAGTCGAGGAGGTCGTGGTCAAATATCTGAACTCGATTGATGACATTGGCCTGTCGGCGGTGATATGGGGCTTACTGGCGGCACGAGGTCAATTTGACCGAACACAACTGATCGCCGTAGCGCGTCAAATACGACGGGCGGATGCAGTCCTGGGCGACAGGCTGGAAAAGACGGTCGATCGCTTAATTGCGACACGACACCTTCGTCAGCCCTCGCGAATAGTCACGTTTGCACACCCTAGTGTCCGAGCAGGGTTTGAGACGTTCCTTAAGGAAAACTGGTCTCGCAGTGAGGCTACTCTCGAATTACTTGTGTCAGCTCTTGTGTCATTGACTGGCGAGCAACGTACTTGGGGATTGGAAACTGCAGCGCGTACTTTGGATACGGCTATAGATTTTCGGGCCACGATCGAAAGCATCGACGGTACATTTGAAGCGACTGAGGCGAGTCGGGACGCGATTGACAAGTGGCTCAATGAATCACTCCTTGATATTAACGCTGAATTTCAGCCATTACTAAAACTGGCGGCCGATGTCGGGACCTCGAAATCAATCCCCTCTGAGGTTGCACGATGGTTCATTAAAGGGACAAGAAGGGGCGGGGAGTTTTTTATAGATGATTGGGCTCCCCCCGAATTTAGTAATTCTTGGTATGACCGGGTGAGTGCCGACCCCCAATCTGCAATGATTGCCGATCGGTTTATTCGTGAGCAATTACCACAAGACGACGGCCACTACGGTCGTGAATTCGTGTCCAACCTTGACCAGATTGCTGATGGTCTGGCACCTGCCTTTCTTGCCGCAGCACAGAAATTAGTGGGCACTCCGTTTCATGCAAATGCACGCGCGGTGGCATCAGGCGCTGTAAGGGATATCGTTGGATACGAGGTTGTACTGGAAGAGGCACTTGCCGAGTTAGAAAGACTTCAGCGAGCGTATGAACAAGCGGCAGGTGAACAATGGCGAGCCATTGAGGACGGCGAATGCGACAGTGCCTACGAAGAGGCTTACGCGTCGGGCCATGATGAGGACGGTTATGCTTCAGGCGTCATTGTTGATACCTACATTTCAGCCAAGCGATCCTCGGGCTGTTGGCGCGATTTGGCAAATCATGGGCGAGTGAACAGATTGGCCAAGGGGTGGGCGCGAGCCATTTTAACCACTAAAAATCGCCCGAGTGAGGAGGAGGTCTTGGCAGTGTTGAGCGCCACGCAGGCGAGCAGCGACGAGAGTGTCGGCTGGGACGCAGCTTGCAAACACTGGTCCTCGGCCTTCGAGGGCAAAATATCGGACCGGATTCTATCTCTGCCCGAGGACGAGAGCCTGCGTAGCTCGCTCATGGTTTGTGCGTGCATTGTAGCGCCAGACGCTTTAACGAGATGTTTTAAGGCGCTTGCGAGTTCACCTTCTGACTTCATTCACCTGCTTGTGGATCTCAGTACTGTCCAGCGCGAGGAGGAGATGGAAGGTAATAGGCCGGGGTTGAGT
>RCUR01000907.1_pt1 | contig 10649 bp, 5 predicted proteins | sample 2166151 | NCBI WGS metagenome assembly RCUR01 (sample SAMN09932785, study PRJNA488358) | compost metagenome | isolation source: compost soil in an enriched community | place: Germany: Experimental Botanical Garden
CACCCCCGGCCCCTCTCCCGCAGGCGGGCGAGGGGAGCAGAGCGCAGGCCCCACCGCGGACGGCCCCCTCGCCCCTCCGGGGAGAGGGCTGGGGTGAGGGGAAAAGCCGCGCGCCGCTACGCCCCGGCTTTGGCTCGTCGCTGCTCCAGCAACTTGCGCAGCTGCTGGTCGAGCTTGTCGAGGGTACCGGCGGGGTCGAGCCAGTAGTCGGTGGACCACAGGCGCAGGATCTCCCAGCCGAGGCCGCGCAGCACGCTTTCGCGGATCTTGTCGCGGTCGCGGGCGGTGGCCGAGCGGTGGTAGGTGGCGCCGTCGCACTCGATGCCGGCCAGGTAGCGGCCCGGCGCGTCGGGGTCGACCACGCCCAGATCGATCCTGAAGCGCGACACGCCGACCTGCGGGTGCAGGATCCAGCCTTTCTCGGCCAGGGCGCGGGCCACCGCCTCCTCGAACGGCGAGTCGAAGCTGCCCACCGAGCCGTGCACCGCCTCGTCCAGCGCGCGGGCGCCGCGCTCGGCGAATTCGAGGAAGTGCCTGAGGTCCTTCACCCCTTCGGCGGCCGTGCGCGCCAGGTCGATCTGCTCCGGGCGCAGGCTGGAGAACACCTTGAGCTCGGCGCGCGCACGGGTGATCGCCACGTTGAGGCGGCGCTCGCCGCCGTTCTTGTTAAGCGGGCCGAAGTTCATGCTGACCGTACCCACGCTGTCCGGGCCGAAGGTGGTGCTGAACAGGATCACGTCGCGCTCGTCGCCCTGCACCGACTCGAGGTTCTTGACGAACACCGGCTCGATCAGCGCCTCGTCGAAGTGGCGGTCCAGCGCCGGATTGCGCCGCCGCGCGGCATCCAGCAGGTCGAGGATCAGGGTCTGCTGCTTCTGGTTGAAGGTGACCACGCCGAGGGTCAGCCTGCCCGGCTCGATGCCGGCCAGGCGCTGCTCGATCTCGGCGACCACCGCGTCGGCTTCGGCGCGGTTGGTCTGGCTGCCGCCGCGGTCGTAAGTGCCGGCGACGTACTGCAGGTTGACCGCGCGGTCCTCGGTGGCCGGCGACGGGAAGGTGATCAGCCCGCCCTTGTAGTAGCGGTGGTTGGAGAAGGTGATCAGGCTCTCGTGGCGCGAGCGGTAGTGCCAGGACAGGTCGACGGTCGGCAGGTTGGCGCCGAGCAGTTCGTCGAGGATGCTTTCCAGATCCTCGTCGTCGCTGCCCTCCTCCTCGCCGGCCTGCGCCGAGCTGAAGAAGCTGGTCGGCGGCAGCTGCTTGGGATCGCCGACCACCACGGTCTGCCGGCCGCGGGCGATGGCGCCGATGGCGTCCCACACGGTGATCTGCGAGGCCTCGTCGAAGATCACCAGGTCGAACGGCTGCTGGCCGGCCGGCAGGTACTGGGCGATCGACAGCGGCGACATCAACAGGCACGGGGTCAGCGCGGCGATGGCGTTGGGCGTCTCGCCGAGCAACTGGCGCAGCGGCTTGTGACGGGTCTTCTTCTCCAATTCGCGGCGGATTACCCCGAACTCGGAAGACTTCTGCGCATCCTCGCGCTCCACCAGGCCCTGGCGGATGCGCGTGCGGATGCACTGCGCGGTGATCTCGCGCACGCGGTCGTCGAGGGCGCGGAAGCTGGCGATCTTGCGCTCGTGCTCGACCGAGACGAAGTTGCGCAGCGCCGGGGTGGCGTCGATCTTCTGCACCAGCCAGCCGCGCGCGTAGTTGACCTCCAGGGCACGCTGCGCCTGGCCGGCCGGCACGCGGCCCTGCTCGATGGCTTCCACCAGCGGCAGCAGACCGAGCGCCAGCGCCTCGCCGCGCACGCGCAGCCAGGCGCACCAGGCGTGCAGGCGGCCGTGGGCGGAGTCCAGGCGGGCGGTCAGCTCCAGTAGCTGTTCGAGGCCCGAGAGGCCGGGACTGTACAGCTCGTCCGCGCTGCGCCCGGCGAGGCTGGCGAACTCGTCCAGCGCCTCGGCGAAGTTGTCCTCCAGTTCGAGATAGCGGCCGCACAGGCGGCCGACCGGGGCATCGGCGGCGAGCAGCTCGTTGGCCTCCACCACCAACAGACGCAGCCCGCTGCGCAGGGCGGCCAGTTGCTCGGGATCGGTGGCCAGCGCGGCGAGCAGCTGGCGCAGGCGCCAGGCCATCTCGGCCTTGACCCGCAACTGCAGCGGGTCGGAGTCCAGGCCGCGCCAGCCGGGCAGGCCGTCGACCCGCGCCAGCAGCGGCTGCAGCTCGGCGTGGATTGCCTGCAGCTCGCGCAGCGCCGGCAGGTCGGCGGCAACCTGGACGCCCTCGCCGACGCCGGCCTGCTCCTGCAGCCAGGCATGGAACTGGCGCAGCTTGAGGATCTTCAGCGGCCACCAGCTGCCGTCGGCTTCCTGCCAGCGCCGCTCCAGCGCCGTCAGGTCCAGTGCCAGCAGGCGCTCGCGCGGATAGCGCACCGACAGTTCAGCCTCGGCGGCGGCGAAGCGCTCGAGCAGGCCGACCGCCTTGTTCAGCGCGTCGAGGCGCTCCAGCACGTCGGCCTGGAAGGCGAAGCCCAGCTCCTTGCCGATGGTCTGCGGCAGCAGCTCGAGCAGCTGGCCCAGGGCGGCGAGCTGGCCGCGGCCGTTGAGCGGACGGATCAGGCCGAGGCGCTGGCTCAGCTCGACCAGGGCGCCCTGCAGCGCACGGGTGCGCGTGGTCAGGGTGGCGGCCTGCTGCTGCAAAGCCTGCTGCCAGGCCATGCTCCACTCCTCCACCCGCAGGAAGGCCAGCGGATGGTTGGCCATGTCGCCGACTTCGCCGGCATTCAGGTCGATGCGCTCGGCCACCGCGCGCAGCTGCTCCAGCGCCGCGGCGTCGTGCTGCTCGGCGCTGGCCCAGCGCAGCTTGATCTCCGCCACCCCGGCATTGGCCACCGCGGTGGCCAGCGCCTGGCGGATGCTCAGGCCGTTGCGCTGGCGCTCGTGCAGGGCCTTGACCAGCTGGTTGAGTTCGTCGCGCAGCAGGCGCAGGCGCCGCGTCTCGCGCTCCCACTCCTCCTCGCTCAGCGCCGCGCGGGCCTGCCAGGCCTCGCCGAGCTGGCGGATCACGTCCTGCTTGCGCGCCTTGTTGGAGTGCAGCTCCAGGCAGAACTCGCCGAGACCGTGTTCGCGCAGGCGGCGGTAGACCACCTCCAGCGCGGCGGCCTTCTCGGCGACGAACAGCACGGTGCGGCCCAGCGCCAGGTTGTGGGCGATCATGTTGGCGATGGTCTGCGACTTGCCGGTGCCCGGCGGGCCGATCATCACGAAGTTGCGCCCCTGGGCGGCGGCCACCACCGCGGCCAGCTGCGAGGAATCGGCGGACAGCGGGGTGAACAGCTGCTCCGGCGACAGGCGCTGGTCCAGTTCGCGCGGCGCGACGAACTCGCCCGTGCTGGCGAACGGCTCGCGCGGGGTGTCGAGCAGGTGGCGTACTACCGGGTTGTCCTTGAGCTGCTCGACGCGGTCGACCAGGTCCTTCCACATCAGGTACTTGGCGAAGGAGAAGGTGCTCAGCACCACCTCGTCGGCGATCTCGAAGCCGTCCACCTCAAGCACCTCGCGGCGCATGCGGGTGAGGATGCCGGCGATGTCGAGGCCATGCTCGTCGCTGGGCAGCAGGGCGTCGAAGCCCTGGATGTCGAGGTTGAAGTCCTGGCGCAGCATCTCCAGCAGGGTGGTGTTGAAGCGCGGCTCGTCGTCGCCGAGGGTCAGGCGGATGCCCGAACTGATCGACTTGCGGGTCAGGGTCACCGGCAGCAGGATCAGCGGCGCGCGATAGCTGCGGTCCTTCACCCCCGGGCGCTGCCAGCGCAGGAAACCGATGGCGAGGAACAGGGTGTTGGCGCCGCCTTCCTCCAGGTCGGCGCGCGCGCGGCGGTACAGCTCGACCAGGGTGGCGTCGAGCTTGTCGGCCTCCAGCGGCGCGAACAGGCGGCCCTTGGCCAGCGCATTGAGTGCGGTCTGCGCCAGCGCGGCGGCGTCCTCGGCGGCATTGCCCTCGCCAGCCGGGCGCTTGGGCTGCGGGTCGATGGCGAAGGCCTTGCCGCCGGCCAGTAGATCCTCCAGCGCCGCCGGATCGGGGGTCAGCAGCGGGATGGCGACCTTGCTGTCGCGCAGGCTGAGCAGCGGGTTGCGCAGGGACAGGTCGAGCAGGCGGCGCTGCCACTGCTCCAGGCGGCCGCCGGGGCCGGCGGGCAGTTCGTCATTGTCCGCCGCGGCGACCGCGGCCAGCTCAGGGGCGTCGAGCACCTGCGGATCGGCCGGCGGTTCGGCGGCGCTGGCGTCCAGTGGACGGATCTGCGCGGCGCGCGCCTGGGCGAGGTCGAGGACCAGCACGAAGCGCGCGTCGTCGTTCAGGCGCTGCTGGGCGACGCGGATCGCCTCCTTGAACGGCGTGCCCTTGCCGAGCAGGCCGCTATCGAACAGCAGCACCTCGCGCAGCTGCACGCGCTTGCGCAGGGTCAGCGCATCCTCGCTGCAGATGCGCGGGAAGAAGCCCTCGGCGTTCAGCCACAGACCGACGTAGGCGTGCTCCTGCTCCAGCACGATCAGCGGGTGCAGGCCGATACGCTCGAGCAGCGCGGCGAACAGCAGCGCGCAATCGAGGGGGCCGGCGCTGCGGCCCTGGACGATCTGCGCCGGACTGCGCAGACGCTGCGCCTCGGCCAGTGGCGCCGGCGCCGCCAGGGCGTCGAGACGCAGGCCGTGCAGCACGTTCCACAGCGCCGCCACCTGCAGGCCGAGGCGCGTGGCGTCGGCAGCGGCGTAGCCGTGCAGGCTGGCGTCGTGGCCGTTGCGCTTGAGCAGCTCGCCGGCCAAGTGCAGCAGCTTGTCCACCACCGGCTGACCGGGCAGACAGAAGGCCGCCAGGCGCTCGGGGGCATGACGGTAGCCTTCCCAAGTGTGGCGCTCCGGCGAGGCGATGTCCGCTAGCGTCGCTTCCCGTCCCGGGGGATGGCGCTCCTCGCCACGGGCCTGCTCCGGGAATAGGGCTTGTTCGGACATCCAGCGGTCTCCAACCGGCGGGCCATCGACACGACGACCCGGTGCCGGCGCAGCGGCGTCGGCAGCAGTGTTCATGGGGGAAAAAGGTGCCGAGCAGCGGCTGGCTTTGCCATCCAATTGTCATGCACCTGTACGGGCGAACAGTATCCGCCGCTACCGCGCAGGTAAAGGGTTTTCCTGCAAAGTCAGACACTTGGACCGCATAGTGGAGGAGAAATTGCAGGAAAGACGATTTTCCGCCGCGACCGGGCACACCGGCCGGCTTTGCGGCACAATCGAAGGCACCGTCGCCACCGAACGCCATCATGCAGATCGACGAAGAACTGACCTTCAAGAAGCTGGAAATCTTCCTGGCCTTCATGCGCAGCGGCAACCTGTCGCGCGCCGCCGCCGAGTTGGACACCAGCACGGTCAGCGTGCATCGCGCACTGCACTCGCTGGAAAACGCCCTGCGCTGCCCGCTGTTCAAGCGCGAGGGGCGCAAGCTCAGTCCGCTGGAAAGTGCCCACGTGCTGGAGGACCGCGCGCAGAAGCTGATCGCCGACATGCTCGACACCGTGCGCCTGACCCGCGAGGCGGCCGGCTTCTCCGCCGAGCGCTTCAAGCTCGGCGCGCTCTACTCGCTGACGGTGAAGACGGTGCCGCAGCTGATCATGGGCCTCAAGCTGCGGCGCAGCGAGCTGAACATCGACCTGATCCTCGGCTCCAACGTCGACCTGCTGTACAAGCTGAAGAACTTCGAGCTGGACGCCATCCTGGTGTCGCTCAACGACAGCGTGGCCGACCCGGACTGCGAGTCGCTGCCGCTGTTTCGCGACGACATCTTCCTCGCCGTGCCCACCGACTCGCCGTTCGCCAGCCAGGCCGAGGTGGACCTGGCCGACCTCCACGAGGCCACCTTCATCACCCTGACCCAGGGCTTCGCCACGCACCAGGACGCCCAGCGGGTGTTCCAGCAGGCCGGCTTCGCGCCCAAGGTGGCGATGCAGGTCAACGACATCTTCACCCTGCTCAGCATGGTCAGCTCCGGGGTCGGCTACGCCCTGCTGCCCGGGCGCATCGCCGCGGTGTACGAGAACCGCGTGCGGCTGATCCCGCTGCAGGCGCGCTACCGGATGCAGCAACAGATCGGCGTGGTGTTCCTCAAGAGCCGCGAGCGCGACCCCAACCTGCTGGCGCTGGTCGCCGAGTGCCGGATGTACGCCAAGCGGCATGAGGGTTGAGTACGGTCCCGCCGACTCAGTAGGTGCCGGCGAAATCCACCTCGCCGCGCAACGCCTCGTCGGCCCGGAAACGCGCCAGGTTGTCGACGAACAGCCGGGCCAGCGCGGCGGGCACCAGCGGCCCGGCGATGTGCCCGGTCAGCGTCATTCCCGGCGCGGCCCAGAACGGATGCTCCGCCGGCAGCGGCTCCTCGCGGAACACGTCGAGCACCGCGCCGGCCAGGCGCCCTTCGCGCAGCGCCGCCAGCAGCGCCGCATCGACCACCGCGGTGCCGCGCCCCACGTTGAGGAACAGCGCCGACGGCCTCAGCGCGGCGAAGAAGCGCGCGCCATAGAGGTCCGCGGTTTCCGGGGTATCGGGAAGGATGTTGACCACGTAGTCGGCCGCCGCGGCCTCGCGGCACAGCGCGTCGAGGCCTGTCACTCGCTCGAAGTGCTCGAGCGGGCGCGGGCGCTGGGCGACGCCGCTCAGGCGCAGGCCGAACGGCGCCAACAGGCGGGCGACCTCGCGGCCGATCTCGCCGGCGCCGACGATCAGCAGCCGGCGCCCGAACAGGCTGCCGGGAATGCGCGCGTCCCACTGCCGCTGGTGCTGGCTTTCCCGGCGGCTGCGTAGCTGCTGTTCGTGCTCCAGAATGTGGGCGAGCAGGTACTCGGCAATCGGCTGGCCGAACACGCCGACGGCGCGACTCAGCCGGTAGCCGCGGGGCAGGTCCGCCGCCAGCAGCGGCCGGTAGCCTGCCCAGGTCGACTGCAGCCATTGCGGGCGCAGCCCGGCGCGCAGCAGCGGCACCAGCCGGTCCGGCTCGCCCAGCCAGATCGCGCAGCGGCGCATGGCCTCGACATCGGCGGACGCCTCCAGCAGCTCGAGTGCGGGGTTCAACTCGCCGAGTGCGGTGCGCAGCTCGGGGTTGCGGGAGTCAGCGAGCAGAATGGGGCCCATCGCGGGACGTCCTCCAGGTCGGTTGGCTCGGGTCCGCGACTATACGCGCCCCCGACCGGCTGGCGCTGTTTGCCAAGTGCCGGATGATGGGCGAAGTCCCCGACTTCGGCGCCAGACTCATCAGCATTCCTCCTCGTCCGCCCCGATGCGCCGGCGGAACAGCGGCCGCGGCTCGAGCACCGAGCGGCCATAGAGCACGCTGATGCCCTGCAGGCCCTTGAGGGCGTCGGCGGCGGACTTGTCCGCGCGTACGGCGAAGGCGTCGAAGCCGCACTGGCGCATGTGGCTGAGCTGGTCGCGCAGCACATCGCCGACCGAGCGCAGTTCGCCCTGCCAGCCCAGGCGGGTACGCAGCAGGTAGGCCTGGCTGTAGGCGCGGCCGTCGCGGAAGCTGGGGAACTCCAGGGCGATCAGCGGCAGGCCGGCCAGCCAGGGCGCCAGCTCCTCGGGCTCGTCGTCGGGAGCCAGCCAGAGGCCGTCGCGGGTGTCGGCGCGCCCGGCCAGCACGTCCTCGCTCTGCCGCTGCCGCCACAGCGCCAGGGGCAGCAGCAGCGGGCCGTCCGGCAGCGGCTCGAGCGGCTCACGCACCCAGTTCCAGGGATCGTCGGCGACGAGGTGGGCGCCGCCCGTGCCCAGCTTGATCAGGTTGTTCATGCCGAAGCCTCCGCCTGGCGGTAGACCCGCTCCTTGAACGGCTCCAGACCGATGCGCTGCACGGTGTCAACGAAGGACTCGTCGCCCTCGCGGTAGGCGAGGAAGGTGTCGACCAGCCGTTCGATCACCTCGGGAATCTGCTCGGCGCCGAACGCCGGGCCGATCACCTTGCCCAGTGCGCTGGCCTTGCCCTGGGCGCCGCCGATGGTGACCTGGTACCACTCGCTGCCGTTCTTGTCGACGCCGAGGATGCCGATGTTGCCGATGTGGTGGTGGGCGCAGGCGTTCATGCAGCCGGAGATGTTCAGGCTCAGCTCGCCCAGATCGTGCAGGTGGTCAAGATCCTCGAAACGAGCCTGGATGGCCTGGGCGATGGGGATCGACTTGGCGTTGGCCAGCGAACAGTAGTCGCCGCCCGGGCAGGCGATGATGTCGGTGAGCAGGCCGATGTTCGGCGTGGCCAGGCCCAACTCGCGGGCACGCTGCCAGACGGCATGCAGGTCGGCCTTGCGCACGTCGGGCAGCACGAGGTTCTGCTCATGGGCGATGCGGATCTCGCCGAAGCCGTAGCGCTCGGCCAGCTCGGCGATGCCTTCCATCTGCGCGGCGGTGACGTCACCCGGCGGCATGGCCGGCCCAGGCTTGGTGGACAGCACCACCGAGGCGTAGCCCGGCATCTTGTGCGCCTGCAGGTTGTGCGCAGCCCAGCGAGCGAACTCGGCATCGCCAGCCAGCGCGCTGCCGTAGTCCAGGTCGGTGTCGGATAGTGCCTCATATGCCGGCGGCGCGAAGAAGGCGGCGACGCGCCGGTATTCCGCCTCGGTCAGCTCGGCCGGGCCGTCCTTGATGTGCTGCCACTCCTCCTCCACCTCGCGGGCGAAGGCCTCGACGCCGAGGGCCTTGACCAGGATCTTGATCCGCGCCTTGTACTTGTTGTCGCGCCGGCCGTGGCGGTTGAACACCCGCAGGATGGCCTCGACGTAGGACAGCAGGTGGCGCCAGGGCAGCGCCTCACGCACCTGCTGACCGAGGATCGGCGTGCGCCCCAGGCCGCCGCCGACCATCACCCGCAGCAGCAGCTCGCCGGCGGCATCGCGGTAAAGGTACAGGCCGATGTCGTGCATCATGATCGCCGCGCGGTCCTGCTCGGCCGAGCAGATGGCGATCTTGAACTTGCGCGGCAGGAACAGGAATTCCGGGTTGATGGTCGACCACTGCCGCAGAATTTCCGCCAACGGTCGCGGGTCAATCATTTCGTCGGCCGCAACCCCGGCAAAGGCTTCGGTGGTGATGTTGCGCACGCAGTTGCCGGAGGTCTGGATGGCGTGCATCTCCACCTCGGCCAGGCGTTCGAGGATGTCGCCGACCTGCTCCAGCTCGATCCAGTTGAACTGGATGTTCTGCCGGGTGGTGAAGTGGCCGTAGTCACGGTCGTAGTGGCGGGCGATGTGCGCCAGGGTGCGCATCTGGACGCTCGACAGCGTGCCGTAGGGGATGGCCACACGCAGCATGTAGGCGTGCTTCTGCAGATACAGACCGTTCTGCAGACGCAGCGGCAGGAACTCCTCCTCGCTCAGCTCGCCGTTCAGGCGACGCTCGATCTGGTCGCGAAACTGCGCGACCCGCTCGAGCACCAGGGCGTGGTCGTATTCGTCGTATTGGTACATGCGGGCTACCTCGTCCGGCCGGCCCATACCTTCAAGCAGGTGCGGGCAATCAGGGCGACGACTATGCCCGCGGCAATCGACCAAAAACAGCGGCAGATCCGGCATAAAAAACCATATCAGATGTCTGACCTGTGCTCCGGCAACCCGGCGTAGCTGCTGCACACCGGCATGGTTCCCTCCGCTCGCTATTTCCGCCTCCGAAATTGCGCAAGAGCCTCCGGAATATCCGCAGGGAGGGCGCCTTGGAGGTTCCCGTGCAAGTCCTTGTGCCATTCTGATACGGTTTTAACGATTTAATCTGAGTCTGTTTTACCCAAGTCACGCCTTCTACAGTGGGCCCTGCACAACTCCCCGCGGAGCTGTAGCCATGGACTCATTCAGTAGAAAGGTTTCGACATGAGCACAACGAATTCCGAGCAGGCGTACGACTACCGAGTCGTGCGCCAGTTTGCCGTGATGACCGTGGTCTGGGGCGTCGTCGGCATGGCCATGGGGGTGTTCATCGCCTCGCAACTGGTCTGGCCCGCCCTCAACTTCGACCTCGAATGGACCAGCTTCGGCCGCCTGCGCCCGCTGCACACCAGCCTGGTGATCTTCGCCTTCGGCGGTTGCGGGCTGTTCGCCACCTCCTACTACACGGTACAGCGCACCTGCCAGACCCGCCTGTTCGGCGGCCCGCTGATCGGCTTTACCTTCTGGGGCTGGCAGGCGGTGATCGCCATCATGCTGGTCAGCCTGCCGCTGGGCTACACCACCACCAAGGAGTACGCCGAGATCGAGTTCACCGGCGCGGTGGTGATGGCCATCGTCTGGGTCGCCTACGCCGTGGTGTTCTTCGGCACCGTGATGAAGCGCCAGACCAAGCACATCTACGTCGGCAACTGGTTCTTCGGTGCCTTCATCCTCGCAACCGCCATGCTGCACATCGTCAACCACCTGGCGATCCCGGTGGGATGGTTCAAGTCCTACTCAATCTACTCCGGCGCCACCGACGCCATGGTGCAGTGGTGGTACGGCCACAACGCCGTGGGCTTCTTCCTGACCACCGGCTTCCTCGGCATGATGTACTACTTCGTGCCCAAGCAGGCCGACCGCCCGGTGTATTCCTACCGGCTGTCCATCGTCCACTTCTGGGCGCTGATCACCCTGTACATCTGGG
>RCUR01000908.1_pt1 | contig 10647 bp, 6 predicted proteins | sample 2166151 | NCBI WGS metagenome assembly RCUR01 (sample SAMN09932785, study PRJNA488358) | compost metagenome | isolation source: compost soil in an enriched community | place: Germany: Experimental Botanical Garden
CTGGCCGTGCCGTTCGGCGCCGTCGCCCAGCTGGACTTCGCCTGGCTGGTCGCCGACACCCTCAACGGTCTGATGGCAATCCCCAACCTGTTGTCCCTGTTGCTGCTCAGCCCGGTGGTGGTCAAGCTGACCCGCGACCACTTTGCCCGTGAGGTTCGCGTGGGTGGCATCGAAAGCCTGCAGCGTTAAGCCATGCGGGTCGATCGAGTCGCCTGAGATAGGCGCCAGTTATCTGCCGTAATGAAAAAGCCCCGGATTTCGGGGCTTTTTCATGGGCGTCATGTTTAAATCTGGCTTGGCGTTTTCGCTTACATTCCCAGCAAGAGGACACTTCCGATGGCACAAGTAACCCTGCATGGTTCCCCGGTACAAGTCGATGGCCAGCTGCCACAGGTCGGCCAGCAAGCCCCTGCCTTCACCCTGGTCGGCACCGGGCTGGCCGATGTCAGCCTGGCCAGCCTGGCGGGCAAGCGCAAGGTGTTGAATATTTTCCCCAGCATCGATACCCCGACCTGTGCGACCTCGGTACGCTCCTTCAATGCCAGTGCCAGCAAACTGGATAACACCGTGGTGCTGTGCATTTCCGCCGACCTGCCATTCGCCCAGGCGCGCTTCTGCGGTGCCGAAGGCCTGGAGAACGTGGTCAACCTGTCGACCATGCGCGGTGCCGGCTTTCTCAAGGACTACGGCGTAGCCATCGCCGACGGCCCGCTGGTCGGCGTCGCCGCCCGCGCCGTGGTGGTGCTGGACGAGAACGACAAGGTCCTGCACAGCGAACTGGTCGCTGAGATCGGCGACGAGCCGAACTACGAGGCGGCCCTGGCTGCACTCAAGTAACACCTGGCAACACTCCCGACGGCCTCCTTTGGAGGCCGTTTCCATTTGTGGTTCAGTGGCTTAGCTACGTCAGCCGGAGGTAAATAGCCGGTAAAGAGGCTTTGCTTCGTGGCTGACACTGCTTATCGTTCAGGCATTCCAAGGAAGCTATCCCCGCCATGCCTGAGACAACCGCAATGCCCCATGCTACGAAGCAGTCCCGCCAATGGCTGATCGGCCTGATTCTATTAGCGCTGCTGCTCGTCCTGATCTGGTGGTTCTGGCCGGCCAAGCCCGAGGCACCCTCTGGCGGTCGCTGGCGCGATGGCGGGCCGGTGCCGGTGCGGGTGACGACTGTCACGCAGGGCAGTTTTCCGATCGAGCTGAAGGCCCTGGGTACGGTGACCGCCTACAACACGGTCAATGTGCGTGGCAGGGTGGACGGCGAGCTGGTCAAGCTGCTGTTCGAGGACGGCCAGCGAGTCGAGGCCGGCGATCTGCTCGCGGTGATCGATCCGCGGCCCTATGAAGTGGCCCTGCAGCAGGCCCTCGGGGTGCAGCAGGAAAACCAGGCGCAGTTGCACAATGCCGAGTCGGACCTGGCGCGTTACCGTGGCCTGTACGCCGAAGACTCGATCGCCAGACAGACCCTGGACACCCAGCAGGCCCTGGTCAACCAGTACCGCGGCACCCTCAAGAGCAATCAGGCCGCGGTCGCCGAGGCGCGCCTCAATCTCGACTTCACTCAGGTGCGCGCGCCCATCAGCGGACGGCTCGGTCTGCGTCAGGTGGATCTCGGCAACCTGGTCAGCTCCGGCGATGCCCTGCCGCTGGTGGTGATTACCCAGACCCTGCCGATTGCCCTGATGTTCACCCTGCCCGAGGCCGAGTTGCCGGCGGTGCTGCGCCCGTTCAGGGCGGGGCAGACCTTGCGCGTCGAGGCCTGGGACCGCAGCGAGAAACTCAAGCTGGCCGAGGGGCGACTCGAGAGTCTGGATAACCTGATCGATACCGCCACCGGTACGGTCAAGCTCAAGGCGCGCTTCGAGAATGCCGAAGAGCTGCTGTTTCCCAATCAGTTCGTCAACGTCCGCCTGCTGGTGGAAACCCGCGAGCAGGCCCTGCTGATTCCCGCTGCGGCCCTGCAGTTCGGTACGCGCGGGACCTTCGTCTATGTGATCGATGAGCACAACAAGGTGCAGGTGCGACCGATAGTGGCGGGGCCGAGCAATGGCCGGATGACGCTGGTCGAGGAGGGCGTCGCGGTTGGCGAGCGCCTGGTGCTGGAGGGCACCGACCGCCTGCGTGACGGCAGCGTCGTCGAGGTGGTCGGCGAAGGCCGGGCGCCGACCGTCAGGCAAACCACCGTGCGCACACCGGCAGACGCATGAACGCCTCCCGCCTGTTCATCCTGCGCCCGGTCGCCACCACCCTGATCATGCTGGCGATCTTCCTCAGCGGCCTGATCGCCTATCGCCTGCTGCCGGTGTCGGCGCTGCCCGAGGTGGATTACCCGACCATTCGCGTCATGACCCTCTATCCCGGCGCCAGCCCGGATGTGATGACCAGTGCGGTGACCGCGCCGCTGGAGCGTCAGTTCGGCCAGATGGCCGGCTTGCAGCAGATGTCCTCGAGCAGTTCCGGTGGCGCCTCGGTGATCACCCTGCGCTTCAACCTGGACGTACACCTGGATGTCGCCGAGCAGGAAGTGCAGGCGGCGATCAACGGCGCGAGCAACCTGCTACCCGACGATCTGCCGGCGCCGCCGGTGTACAACAAGGTCAACCCCGCGGATACCCCGGTGCTGACCCTGGCGATTCGTTCGGCCAGCCTGCCGTTGCCGCAGGTCTTCGACCTGGTCGATACCCGCCTGGCCCAGAAGCTGGCGCAAACCAGCGGTGTCGGCCTGGTCACCCTGGCCGGCGGCCAGCGCCCGGCGGTACGCATCCGGGTCAATCCGCAAGCCCTGGCGGCCTATGGCCTGAACCTCGCGGATGTGCGCAGCCTGATCACCGCCAGCAACGTCAACCAGCCGAAAGGCAACTTCGACGGCCCGACCCGGGTCTCGCAACTGGATGCCAACGACCAGCTGAAGTCTCCAGACGAGTACCGCGAGCTGATCCTCAGTTACCAGGACGGCGCGGCGCTGCGCCTGAAGGATGTCGCCGAGATCGTCGATGGCGCGGAAAACAATCGCCTGGCGGCCTGGGCCAATCGCAACGAAGCGGTGCTGGTCAATGTGCAGCGCCAGCCCGGCGCCAATGTGATCGAGGTGGTCGAGCGCATCCAGACCCTGCTGCCCAGCCTCAGCCAAGGCCTGCCGGCGGATGTCGAGGTCAGCGTGCTGACCGACCGCACCCAGACCATTCGCGCCGCGGTGCGTGATGTACAGCACGAGTTGCTGCTGGCGGTGCTGCTGGTGGTGCTGGTGACCTTCCTGTTCCTGCGCAAGCTGTCGGCAACCATCATTCCGTCGATCGTCGTGCCGTTGTCGTTGATCGGCACCTTCGGCGTGATGTACCTGGCCGGCTTCACCATCAACAACCTGACCCTGATGGCGCTGACCATCGCCACCGGTTTCGTGGTGGACGACGCCATCGTCATGCTGGAGAACATCGCCCGCCATCTGGAGGAGGGCGAAACACCGCTGAACGCCGCGCTCAAGGGGGCCAAGCAGATCGGCTTCACCCTGATCTCGCTGACCATCTCGCTGATCGCGGTGCTGATTCCGCTGTTGTTCATGGCCGATGTGGTCGGCCGGCTGTTCCGCGAGTTCGCCATCACCCTGGCGGTGGCGATCCTGATTTCCCTGGTGGTGTCGCTGACGCTGACGCCGATGATGTGCGCGCGCCTGCTCAAGGCCGAGAAACCCGAGCAGGAGGGGCGCTTCTACCGGGCCAGCGGAGCCTTTATCGACGCCATGATCGCGCGCTATGGCATCTGGCTGCAGTGGGTGCTCAAGCGTCAGCCGCTGACCCTGCTGGTGGCCATCGCCACCCTGGCCCTGACCGTGCTGCTGTACCTGGCGGTGCCCAAGGGCTTCTTCCCGGTGCAGGACACCGGGGTGATCCAGGGTATTTCCGAGGCGCCGCAGTCGATTTCCTTCGGCGCCATGAGCGAGCGCCAGCAGCGCCTGGCCGAGGTGATCCTGCAGGACCCGGCGGTGGTCAGCCTGTCGTCCTACATCGGCGTGGATGGCGACAACCCGACCCTCAACAGCGGGCGCCTGCTGATCAACCTCAAGCCGCATGCCGAGCGTGACGTGAGCGCCAGCCAGGTGATCGAACGGCTGCGCCCGCAATTGGTCAGGCTGACCGGCATCGAACTGTACCTGCAGCCGGTGCAGGACCTGACCATCGAGGACCGGGTCAGCCGTACCCAGTTCCAGTTCAGCCTGGAGTCGCCGCAGCAGGCGCTGCTGGAGGAATGGGTGCCCAAACTGGTCGCCGCGCTGCGTCAACAGCCGCAACTGCGCGATGTCGCCAGCGACCTGCAGAGTCGCGGCCTGCAGGTGTTCCTGCAGATCGACCGGGACATCGCCTCGCGCCTCGGCGTGAGCATCACCGACATCGACGACGCCCTCTACGACGCCTTCGGCCAGCGCCAGATATCCACCATCTATACCCAGGCCAGCCAGTACCGGGTGGTGCTGGAAAGTGAAAACGCCGGCAGCATCGGCCCGGCCGCGCTGGGGCAGATCCATGTGGCGACTGCCGAGGGCGGGCAAGTCCCCTTGTCGTCGCTGGCGCGCATCGACGAGCGCGCCGCCAGCCTGTTGATCAACCATATCGGTCAGTTCCCGGCGGCGACCCTGTCGTTCAACCTGGCCGCCGGGGTTGCCCTCGGCGAGGCCGTGGCGGTGATCGAACGGGTGCAGCAGGACATCGCTCTGCCGGGCGGGGTGCAAATCCGGTTCCAGGGCGCGGCCGAGGCCTTCCGTGCCTCCCTGTCGAGCACCCTGCTGCTGATCCTGGCGGCGATCGTCACCATGTACATCGTCCTCGGCGTGCTCTACGAGAGCTACATCCACCCGATCACCATCCTCTCGACCCTGCCCTCGGCCGGGGTCGGCGCGCTGCTGGCGCTGCTGCTGTCCGGTAACGACCTGGGGATGATCGCGGTGATCGGCATCATCCTGCTGATCGGCATCGTCAAGAAGAACGCGATCATGATGATCGACTTCGCCCTCGACGCCGAACGCAACCAGGGCATGCAGCCTGAGGCAGCCATCTATCAGGCGGCGCTGTTGCGTTTCCGGCCGATCCTGATGACCACCCTGGCCGCGCTGTTCGGCGCCATCCCGCTGATGCTGGCCTCGGGCTCCGGCGCCGAGCTGCGCCAGCCGCTGGGCCTGGTGATGGTCGGCGGCCTGCTGCTCAGTCAGGTGCTGACGCTGTTCACCACGCCGGTGATCTACCTGTACTTCGACCGCCTGTCGCGGCGCCTGAGCGGTCGCAGTGCGGCGGGGGTGGAGGCGTGAACGCCAGCGGCCAGCGGCAAGCGGCAAGCGGCAAGATAACAGCGGGCCGAGCTTCGGCTTGTAGCGTGTGGCTTGCCGCTTGGAGCGGGCGACTATGAATTTGTCGGCTCCTTTCATCAGGCGTCCGGTCGCCACCCTGCTGCTGAGCCTGGCGCTCCTGCTGCTCGGCGGGGTCAGCTTCGGCCTGCTACCGGTGGCGCCGCTGCCGCAGATGGATTTCCCGACCATTACGGTACAGGCCAGCCTGCCCGGCGCCAGCCCGCAGATCATGGCGTCGAGCGTGGCCACGCCGCTGGAGCGCTCGCTCGGCACCATCGCCGGGATCAGCCAGATGAACAGCCGCAGCAGCCAGGGCAACACGCGGATCATGCTGCAGTTCGAGCTGGACAAGGACATCAATGCCGCCGCCCGTGAGGTGCAGGCGGCGATCAATGCCGCGCGCGAACTGTTGCCCAGCGGCATGCGCGCGATGCCGACCTATGCCAAGGTCAACCCGTCGCAGGCGCCGATCATGGTGCTGTCGCTGACCAGCGAGGTGCTGGACAAGGGCCAGCTGTATGACCTGGCTTCGACCATCCTGGCGCAGAAACTGGCGCAGGTGAGCGGCGTCGGTGAAGTGACCATCGGCGGCAGCTCGCTGCCGGCGGTGCGCGTGGCCCTGGAGCCGCGCCTGCTCGACCAGTACGGCATCGCCCTGGACGAGGTGCGCCAGGCGATTACCGCAGCCAACGCCAAACGGCCGAAAGGTGCGGTGGAACAGGGCGACCGGCACTGGCAGGTGCAAGCCAGCGACCAGCTGGAGACAGCCGCCGATTACCTGCCGCTGATCATTCGCTACCAGGATGGCGCCGCCGTGCGCCTGGGCGATGTGGCGACGGTCAGCGATGGGGTGGAGGATCGCTACAACAGTGGCTTCTATAACGATGAGCAGGCCGTGCTGCTGGTGGTCAACCGCCAGACCGGGGCCAATATCATCGAAACCATCGCCAGCATTCGCCAGCAGTTGCCGGCACTGCGCGCGGTGATTCCGGCCAGCGTCGAGGTGGCAGTGGCGATGGATCGCTCGCCGGTGATCCGCGCCACCTTGCACGAGGCCGAGCGCACCCTGCTGATTGCCGTAGCCCTGGTGATCCTGGTGGTGTTCGCCTTCCTCGGCCGCTGGCGCGCGGCGCTGATCCCGGCGCTGGCGGTGCCGGTGTCGCTGGTCGGCACCTTCGCGGTGATGCACCTGCTCGGCTTTTCGCTGAACAACCTGTCGCTGATGGCGCTGATCATCGCCACCGGCCTGGTGGTGGACGACGCCATCGTGGTGCTGGAAAACATCAGCCGGCACATCGAGGCCGGCGACACGCCCATGGCCGCCGCATTCAAGGGCGCGCGCGAGGTGGGCTTCACCCTGCTGGCGATGAACCTGTCGCTGGTCGCGGTGTTCGTCTCGATCCTGTTCATGGGCGGCATAGTCGAGCGCCTGTTCCATGAGTTTTCCATCACCCTGGCGGTGGCCATCGTCATCTCCCTGCTGGTCTCGCTGACCCTGACGCCGATGCTCTGCGCGCGTTGGCTCAAGGCCGAGGTGAGCGAGCGCCAGCCGGGGGCGCTGCGCCGCTACGGCGCGCGGCTGCAGGCGCGGGTGCTGGACGTCTATCGGCGCAGCCTGGACTGGGCGCTTAACCACTCCCTGCTGATGCTGTTCAGCCTGCTGGCGACCATCGCGCTGAATGTGTTCCTGTTCGTCAGCGTGCCCAAGACCTTCCTGCCGCAGCAGGACACCGGCCAGCTGATCGGCATGATCCGCGGCGACGACGGCCTGTCGTTCCAGGTCATGCAGCCGAAGATGGAAATCTTCCGCCGCGCGCTGCTGGCCGACCCGGCGGTGGATAGCGTGGCCGGTTTTATTGGCGGCTCGGGCGGGATCAACAACGCCTTCATGATCGTGCGCCTGAAACCGGTGGGCGAGCGCAAGCTGTCTTCGCAACAGGTGATCGAGCGCCTGCGCCGCACGGTGCCCAAGGTCCCCGGCGGGCGGATGTTCCTCATGCCCGACCAGGATCTGCAGGTCGGCGGGCGCGAAGGGCGCAGTTCGGAGAACGAATACATGCTGTTGTCCGGCGATCTGGATCTACTGCGTCTGTGGCTGCCGAAGGTCCGCGAAGCGCTGCGGGCGCTGCCGGAACTGACCGATATCGACGCCAAGGAAACCGATGGCACCCAGCAGATCCGCCTGCTGGTCGACCGCGATGCGGCCAAGCGCCTGGGCGTGGACATGGCGATGATCACCGGGGTGCTCAACAACGCCTTCAGCCAGCGCCAGGTGTCGACCATCTACGCCAGCCTCAACCAGTACAGCGTGGTGATGGAAATCAACCCGCAATACGCCCAGCATCCCGAAGCGCTGGAGCAGATCCAGTTGATCACCGCCGCGGGCGCCCGGGTGCCGCTGTCGAGCTTCGCCCGCTGGGAGCGCAGCCTGGAAGAGGATCGGGTGCACCACCAGGGCCAGTTCGCCGCGGAGAATATCGGCTTCGCCCTGGCCGAAGGCGTCAGCCTGGAGCAGGCCAGCGCGGCCATCGAGCGTACGGTGGCGCGGCTCAACCTGCCGACCGAGGTGCAAGGCATGCTCGGCGGCACCGGTGGCGCCTTCCAGCAGACCCAGCAGAACCAGCCCTGGATGATCCTGCTGGCGCTCGGCGTGGTGTATATCGTCCTCGGCGTGCTCTACGAGAGCTATATCCACCCGCTGACCATCCTCTCCACCTTGCCCTCGGCCGGGGTCGGCGCCTTGCTCGCGTTGCAGCTGATGAGCATCGAATTCAGCCTGATCTCGCTGCTCGGGCTGTTCCTGCTGATCGGCATCGTCAAGAAGAACGCCATCCTGATGATCGACCTGGCCCTGCAGCTGGAGCGTCAGGAGCGGCTGAGCCCGCAGGAGTCGATCCGCCGTGCCTGTCTGCTGCGTTTCCGGCCGATCATGATGACCACCCTGGCGGCGATCCTCGGCGCCCTGCCGCTGGTGCTGGGCAGTGCCGAAGGCTCGGAGATGCGCCAGCCGCTGGGCATCACCATCGTCGGCGGGCTGATTCTCAGCCAGTTGCTGACGCTCTATACCACCCCGGTGATCTACCTGTATTTCGATCGCCTGCGCCACCGGGTCAACCGCTGGCGTGGCGTGCGTACCGACGCTGCTTTGGAAACTCCGCTATGAGCCCCGCGATGCCTGCCAACCGCCCCCTGATCCTGATCGCCTTGAGCCTGCTGCTGGCCGGCTGCGCCATCGGCCCAGACTACCAGCGCCCGCCACTGGCCACCCCGGCGCAGTTCAAGCAGATCGAAGGCTGGACCGCCGCGCTGCCCAGCGATGCGCTGGAGCGCGGCGCCTGGTGGGAGCTGTATGGCGATGACGAACTGAGTGGCCTGGTCGGCCGCCTCAACCTGTCCAATCAGAACCTCGCCGCCAGCGAGGCCCAGTACCGCCAGGCCCGCGCCCTGGTGCGCGGCGCGCGCGCGGCCTTCTATCCGAGCCTGTCGGGCAGCGCCGGCGTGACCCGGGCCGGGCAGGGCGGCGGCGACAGCACCCTGAGCACCGCCGATGGCTTCGCCGTCAGCGGTTCGAATGCGGCGAGCATCTCGAAGAGCTACGACCTGAGCCTGAACGCCGCCTGGGAACTGGATATCTGGGGCAAGCTGCGCCGCTCGCTGGAGTCGAGCCGCGCCGGTTTCGCGGCCAGCGCCGCCGATCTGGCCGCGCTCAAGCTCAGCCTGCAGGCCGAACTGGTGCAAACCTACCTGCAACTGCGCGTGCTGGATGATCAGCAGCGCCTGCTCGATGCCACCGTGGCCGCCTATGCGCGTTCGCTGCACCTCACTGAAAACCAGTACAACGCCGGCATCGTGCCCAAATCCGACGTCAGCCAGGCGCTGACCCAACTGCGCAGCACCGAAGCCCAGGCCATCGACCTGAGGTGGCAGCGCGCCCAGCTGGAACATGCCATCGCCGTGCTGATCGGCGTGCCGCCGAGCGAGCTGAGCATCGCCGCCCGTGAGCAATTGCCTGCCCTGCCCACGATTCCCGTGGCGCTGCCCTCGCAACTGCTCGAACGGCGCCCGGATGTCGCCGCCGCCGAACGTCGGGTGATCGCTGCCAACGCCGAGATCGGCGTGGCCGAGGCCGCCTGGTACCCGGACCTGACCCTGTCGGCCAGCGGCGGCTACCGCGGCAGCAGCTTTGCCGACTGGGTCAGCCTGCCCAACCGCTTCTGGTCGCTCGGTCCTGACTTGGCGCTGAGCCTGTTCGACGCTGGCGCCCGCCGCGCCGAGCTGGAACGCAGCGAGGCGGCCTATGACCAGACGGTCGCGCAATACCGTCAGGCCGTGCTGGACAGCTTCCGCGAAGTCGAAGACTACCTGGTGCAGCTGCGGGTGCTGGAGCAGGAGGCGGTGTTCCAGCAGGAGGCGCTGGACGCCGCCCGCGAGTCCCTGCGCCTGATCGAGAACCAGTACCGCGCCGGCACCGTCGACTTCAACAGCGTGGTCAACGTGCAGGCTACCGCCTTGAACAACGAACGCAGCAACCTGACCCTGCTCGGCAGCCGCCTGACCGCCAGCGTGCAACTGATCGCCGCCCTGGGCGGTGGCTGGCAGGCGCCTTTCTCGGCTGTGGCAGAGCCCTAGCAGTCGTGGATCTCTCGACTACGCCACTGGACGTTGGCCGCTTCTGAACTAGGGTTCTAGGAGGATAAACAGCGTACGGTGACAGGGACACATCTATGGACAGATACGTGATGTTGCCCTTCTGGCTGGCCGAACAACGCCTGGCGGTAACCCTCGATCAAGTGGTGCGCGTGCTGCCGGCGCTGCAGGTTAGCCCTTTGCCTGGTGCACCCGAGGCGGTCTGTGGGCTGGTCAATGTGCGCGGAAAACTGCTCCCTGTGGTGGATCTGGCCCGGCGTTTCGGCTGGGCCACGCCTGTGCCCGGCCTGTGGCAACCTTTTATCTGGCTGCGCAGCAGCGTGCGCGAGCTCCTGCTCCCGGTGGCGCGGGTGGAGTCGGTGTGTAGCGCTGCGGCAGAGGACTTCATTCCGGCACCGGATCCGCGGGTTCCCTCCAGCCTGCTGCGCGGGGCGTTGCGCACCGACCAAGGGCTGCTGCTGATCCAGGACGTCGAACAACTGCTCAGCGCTGGCGACGAGCTGCAGCTGGCTGCGCTGTTGACCGATGACGGGAGATTGGCCGATGCAGCGGACTGAAGCGCGCTGCTCGCCGCGTCTGCTGGCGGCGTTGAATCACAAGGTGCATCAGCACCTGGGGATGGATTTCTCCGGGCCGCGGGGTGGCGACTTGCTGCGGCGTCTGCA
>RCUR01000909.1_pt1 | contig 10637 bp, 10 predicted proteins | sample 2166151 | NCBI WGS metagenome assembly RCUR01 (sample SAMN09932785, study PRJNA488358) | compost metagenome | isolation source: compost soil in an enriched community | place: Germany: Experimental Botanical Garden
CGGATGGCGCTGGCGGTCTGGCGCTTGGCGCGGCTTTCCAGGTACTTGCCCAGCAGCACCAGGGCGATCACCACCGCCGAGGCTTCGAAATACAGATGCGGCATGCGCCCGGCGGCGGTGGCCCATTCGTACAGGCTCAAGCCATAACCGGCGCTGGTGCCCAGGGCGACCAGCAGGTCCATGTTGCCGGCTCCGGCGCGCACGGCTTTCCACGCGGCGACGTAAAACCGTGCGCCGAAGATGAATTGCACCGGCGTGGCCAAGGCGAATTGCGCCCAGGCCGGGAGCATCCAGTGCACGCCGAATGGCTGTAGCAGCATCGGCAATACCAGCGGCAAGGCGAGGGCAATGGCGATGATCAAGGCCAGGCGTTCGCGGTGCAGGCGCTGTTGCTGATTGTCGGTTGGCGGGTGTTCGGCTTCCCAGACGCTGGCGCTGTAGCCAGCCTTTGTCACAGCGGCGATCAAGGTCTGCGGATCGATCTGGCCAAGCAGTTCAAGGTGGGCGCGTTCGTTGGCCAGGTTGACGCTGACGCTTTTCACTCCGGCCACCTTGCCCAGCGCACGCTCGACGCGACCGGTGCAGGATGCGCAGGTCATGCCGTCGATGCTCAATTCCAGGCTCTGTTGCGGCACGCTGTAGCCGGCCTTGGCCACGGCATCTATCAAGGCCGGCAAGCTGTCGCCGGGTGCCTGGACCCGCGCCTGTTCAGTGGCGAGGTTGACGCTGACGGCACTGGCGCCAATGACTTTGCTCAAGGCGCGCTCGACCCGCCCGGCGCAACTGGCGCAGGTCATGCCGGCAATCGGCAGGTCGAACGTGGTGGATTCGGACATCGGTCGCACTCCCTGTAGTAGATGACCACAGGATCAACCTTGCCATGCTGGCAAGGTCAAGCGCCAATCTCAAACGTGCCGCTGATCTAATATGGGAGCGGCGGTGCGGCGATCCGACTTGCTCGCGAAGGCGGAGTACCAGTCAACAGAGTTGTTGAATGTAACGGCCTAATCGCGAGCAAGCTCGCTCCCACAGGGGGGTATTGATGTCAGTAGCCGAGACCGGCGCGCTTGAGGTACATCCCTTCCTGCGTCATCGCGATCCGGTACTTGAGCACATCGCCGGCCTTGAGCTGGATATCCTGCGAACCCGGCGCGAGCATGCCCGGATTGCAACCCGGCACCTGGCCCGGCAGCAGTTTCAGGCGTAGCGATACAATGCCCGGCGGCAGGTTGAACGAGGTGCTCTGTTCCTGAAACAGCCGCGCTGCCAGTTGATCCTGGATGTACACGCCGATTTCGCAACTGGTCGCGACTTCCAGGCGCTCGCGGGAAATGATCAGCACGCCATAATCCTGACCGGCAGCATTGACCGAAGGCACGGCGGCGAAAAGGCTGAGAAAGCCAAACAGGCTGAAAACTGACCAGCGCATGGCTGAATCTCCTGAGTTCGAGTCATTGATGGACGCAGCTTGGCCGAGCGTCGCGCCGATTGCCAGCCCGGCAGATCACTTCAGAACTTGACCTTGCCATGGTGGCAAGCTCGAAACTGGGTTCAACCCTCGGAAAAAGGAGTCATCCCATGCAAGTGTTCAACGTCGAAGGCATGTCTTGTGGTCACTGTGTCAAGGCCATCACCCAGGCGCTCCAGGCCAAAGACCCGGCAGCCAGTGTGCGGGTCGATCTGGCTGCCAGGGAGGTCGGTGTCGAAAGTGCGCTGACCGCCGAGCAGGTGATCGAGGCGATCAGCGAAGAGGGTTACGGCGTCAAACTGGCCTGAATTTGATAGTTAGCGAGCTACCGGAATGTTCAAGGCGTCCATGCGCGGCTAGACTGTCGGGCTGCCGACTACTGCCCCACTGGATGCCTGATGAACTTTCGTACCATTCTGATTCTTGGCGCCTTGAGCGCTTTCGGTCCGCTGGCGATCGATTTCTACTTGCCGGCCTTCCCGGCCATGGCTCTGGCTTTCGGGACGGACGAAAATCACGTTCAGATGACGTTGGCGGTGTACTTCCTCGGCTTGTCCATCGGTCAGTTGGCCTATGGCCCGGTGGCGGATCGTTTCGGGCGACGCATTCCATTGCTCATCGGTGTCGGCCTGTTCACCGCTGCATCTGTGGCGTGCGCCTATGCGCCGAACCTGGAATGGCTGATCGGCGCGCGTTTCATCCAGGCGTTGGGCGGTTGCGCGGGGATGGTGATTTCCCGGGCGGTGGTCAGCGACAAGTGTGATGCGGTGGGGTCGGCGAAAGTCTTTTCGCAGCTGATGCTGGTGATGGGACTTGCTCCCATCCTTGCGCCATTGCTGGGTGGGTTGTTGGTCAACACGACAGGCTGGCAGTCGATTTTCCTGGCCTTGACCGGTTTCAGTGCGCTGGCGGGGCTGGCGGTTGCGACGGGCTTGCCGGAAAGCTTGCCGGCCCACATACCGCGTCAACCGCTGTCGGGTGCGCTGCGTCAGTACGGTCGGTTGCTGGCCGACCCGATATTTCTTGGCCATGCCTTGACCGGGGGCATCGCCATCGCCGGGATGTTTGCCTACATCGCCGGTTCACCCTTCATCATCATCAAGCTCTACGGCGTTCCGGCCGAGCATTTCGGCTGGCTGTTCGGCATCAATGCGGCGGGCTTCATTCTGGTGGCGCAGGTCAACGCGCGGTTACTGGCCAAACGTGGCCCGATGTTTTTGCTGGCGCGCGCGGTGTGGGTTTATCTGGCGGCCGGTTTGACCCTGCTCGCTGTCAGCTCTCTGCACACGGCACAATTGTGGCCGCTGCTGATTCCATTGTTCATCTGTATCGCCAGCCTCGGTTGCATCAGCCCCAACGCGGCGGCTTGTGCGATGAGCGGGCAGGGCGCACGGGCCGGCAGCGCGTCGGCGCTGCTCGGTTGCCTGCAATTCAGCGTGGCTGCCGGCGCCTCTGCGCTGGTGGGCGTGTTGCACGACGGCAGCGCCGTGCCGATGGCCATGGTCATCAGCCTGTGTGGAATTCTGGTGGTGAGCGCAGCGGTGCTCACCCGGCGTTTGCAAAATGCCCGGGCGCTGGCGCAAGCCCAGGTTTGAGGCCGGAGTCAGCCGGCTGCACGCTGCGCAAGGAGGACGGGAATCTGGTGAGGGGCCTGGATGCGGGCTTCAAGGGTACGCGTGAAAGCGCGAGCTTCTGCTTCGCTGCGGAACGTCACAGCATGTTGGTCAAGACGGACTTGCCACTGGGATTTTGCCAGTTCTTTTATCAGGATCTTCACAGCTGATCACCTCTCGTAAAAGACGTTACGCAAAAGAATGCCTCGCAGGAGATTCGATTGTAGACCCGTACACGGTCACCATTGTGACAAGGATCAACTGTCTGACTGACGGTTTGTAACTAAAAAAAACACGGCTTTTCGAGGGCGCCCACAGAGGTTGTCCGCGACCGGAGCGTCCCGGTCGCAGACGGAAAACAGCAGAAAGCGATGAAATCAGTGGCGGTTTTTTCAGCGCTTCAGAACCCTTCCAATACAATCTTGCCCTTGGCTTTGCCGCTTTCCAGTAGGGCATGGGCACGGCGCAGATTGGCCGCGTTGATCGTGCCGAAGTGTTCGCCCACCGTGGTTTTCAGGGTCCCGGCATCGATCAGCCAGGCGACGCGATTGAGCAGGTTGTGCTGCTCGATCATGTCCGCGGTTTCAAACAGCGAACGGGTGTACATGAACTCCCAGTGCAGCGACAGGCTCTTGCGCTTGAGCTTGGTCACGTCCAGCGACTTGGGGTCATCGATCAGCGCCAGTTTGCCTTGGGGCGCCAATGCCTCCACCAATTGGTCCAGATGCTGGTCGGTCTGGGTCAGGCTGGCGACGTGGGTAACCTGGTCCACACCGGCACGCTTGAGTGCTTCGCTCAGTGGCTGGCCATGGTCGATCACCAGGTCAGCGCCCAGTTCCTTCACCCAGCTTTGGGTCTGCGCACGCGAAGCGGTGCCGATGACTTTCAGGGCCGTCAGTTGGTGAGCGAGCTGCGTAAGAATCGAGCCCACGCCACCTGCCGCGCCGACGATCAACAGGCTCTGGCCTTCGTCGGTTTTGCCTTCGCGCACTTGCAGGCGCTCGAACAACAGTTCCCAGGCCGTGATCGCGGTGAGCGGCAGGGCAGCGGCTTCGGCGAATCCGAGGGTCTTGGGCATGTGGCCGACGATGCGCTCGTCCACCACATGCAACTCGCTGTTGCCGCCCGCCCGCGCGATGGAGCCAGCGTAAAACACCTGGTCGCCGACCGAGAACAGCGTCACCTCACTGCCCACGGCCTTGACCACACCGGCCACGTCCCAACCCAGCACTTTGGCCGCGCCGCCTTCGGGCTGGACGTTCTGGCGCACCTTGGTGTCCACCGGGTTGACCGAGATGGCTTTGACTTCCACGAGCAAGTCGCGGGGGCCGGCAACCGGCTCTGGCAGCTCGATGTCTTGCAGAGCCTTGTTGTCGCTGATCGGCAACGAGGCGTAGTAGGCAATGGCTTTCATGGGCGGCTCCTGAACACTAATAAAGAAGGGATTCGATGGGGCAGATGATTGGCTATTTCTCCTGAAGATAAAACCGGCTAAAAGAGCAGTCTCTTTCAATATTTTTTTGATAATCGGTGCTCTTGATGTTGCGTTTCGATGACTTGCAGTTGTTTGTCCGGGCGGCGGACCTGGGCAGTCTGTCCGCCGCCGCGCGGGGCATGGACATGTCGGCGGCGGTGGCCAGTGCGGCGCTCAAGCGCATCGAACAGCAACTCGGCGCCCGTTTACTGGCCCGCTCGACCCGCAGCCTGCGCCTGACCGCCGAAGGCGAGGGCTTTCTCGAATACGCCCGCGCGGCCCTGAGCAATCTCGACGAGGGCCGGCGATTGCTGGCCAGTGGTCAGGATCAGGTCAGCGGGGTGCTGCAACTGTCGGCGCCATCGGACTTTGGCCGCAACCTGCTGCTGCCCTGGCTCGACGAGTTTCAACGCGAGCATCCGAAACTCACCGTGCGCTTGCTGCTGGGGGACCGCATCGCCGACCTGTTTCGCCAGCCGGTAGACATTGCCCTGCGCTACGGTGAACCGGAGGACTCCAGCCTGGTGGCGCTGCCCATCGCCCCGCAGAACCGCCGGGTGTTGTGCGCCGCTCCCGGCTATCTGGCCCGGCATGGCGAGCCGCGGCAGCTGGAGCAACTGGCACAGCACAATTGCCTGTTGTACATGCTCGGCAGCCGGGTCCACGATCACTGGAGTTTTCACGACGGCAAACGCGAAGTCAGCCTGACCGTCAGCGGCGATCGCTTCAGTGACGATGCCGATGTCGTGCGCCTTTGGGCCGTGGCAGGAGCCGGGATCGCTTACAAGTCCTGGCTCGATGTGGCCGCCGATGTACTGGCCGGCCGCTTGAAGGTGCTGATGCCGGAGCTGCTCTGTGAGCGCGCACCGTTGAATCTGTTGTGCGCCCATCGCGCACAATTGAGTAAGCCGGTGAACCTGTTGCGTGAAATGCTTGCCAGACGATGCGCCCTTTTGAGCAGTCAATTTCCAGGCTTTTCGGGAATCGATCATTAGTCGCACGAAAAAAGAGAAATTTCCCTCAGGAACGATCACCACCTACGCCGGGTGGAGGAAAGGATCCGCCGACCAACCCGCATATACTAGCGCCCTCATCATGTAAGTAGCGTCGATCCCCAATGGTGGGTCCACGTTCGAGTCGGCCCGGCTGCACGGTCATCCTTCTGGCCTTCGCAGCATCGGCCAGGTAGCGCAAATGGTTGAGCAAGGCGTTGCCGGGCTTATGGCAGTTTCCACGGATTGGCCGACGACACATTACTGGTCAAGATTTCTCTGGGCAGTAGACGAAACGATTCAACAGGGAGTGAATACATGGAACATGCACCTTGCATCAGCCAGATCGCCACGTTGCTGGCTGACCCAAAGCGCAGCGCAATGATGTGGGCCTTGATGGATGGTTCGGCGCGAGCAACCGAAGAGTTGGCATTGCTGGCCGGCCTGTCATCGTCGTCGGCCAGTGCACACTTGGGCCGTTTGTCCGCCGGAGGTCTGCTGAAGGTTGAAAACCGCGGCCGCAAACGCTTCTTCCGCCTGGCCGCTCCCGAGGTCGGAGCGGCAATCGAAGCACTGGCCAGCGCGACCTTCGCCAGCGCACCCCAGGATATTCCGGACGTATTCAAGCGCAATGCACCTCTGGTCAAACCCCGGGTGGTGCGGTCGCCATTGTTGAGTGCCCGACTGTGCGACGATCATTTGGGGGGCACCCTGTCCGCCGATCTGTATCAGCGGCTGCTGGAGGCAGGCTGGATCGAACACTTTGATCAGCGGGTCACGGTCACGCTCAAGGGCGCGACGGAGTTGGCGGCACGGGGAGTGTTCATCCAGGCGCTGGCCCATCACAACGGCAGGGTTGCCTGCGCGTGCCCTGACTGGAGCGAAAGACGCCCGCACATGGGAGGCTCGCTGGGCGCGGCATTGTTGCAGCTGTTCATGCAGTCGGGGTGGTTGAGCCTGCCCAACGATTCCCGAACCTTGCAGGTGACGGCCTCCGGGCAACGGGAAATTCATCGCTTTGCCAGTGAGTCCGAACTGGAAATGGCTCTGTAGGAGCCGGCTTGCCGGCGATGGCGGCCTCTCATCAGCATCAATACTGGAGGTGAGGGCCTTATCGCTGGCAAGCCAGCTCCTGCAAGGTTTGCGTTTGCCTTTAGGGTTTTACCAACCGCGCATCGAGACTGTTCTGCGCCAGGCGCTTGGCCTGATCCTGGGTCATGCCCAGATGGGTGTGCAACGCATGGAAGTTCTCGGTGACATAACCGCCGAAATACGCCGGGTCATCGGAGTTCACGGTCACTTTCACGCCGCGTTCCAGCATGTCGAGAATGTTGTGCTGCGACATGTGATCGAACACGCAAAGCTTGGTGTTCGACAACGGGCACACGGTCAGCGGGATCTGCTCGTCGATGATTCGCTGCATCAGGCGCTCGTCTTCGATGGCGCGCACGCCATGGTCGATGCGCTGGATTTTCAGCAGGTCGAGGGCTTCCCAGATGTACTCGGGCGGGCCTTCTTCACCGGCGTGGGCGACGGTCAGGAAGCCTTCGTGACGGGCACGGTCGAACACGCGCTGGAACTTGCTCGGCGGGTGGCCCATCTCGGAGCTGTCCAGGCCCACGGCGACGAACGCATCGCGGAACGGCAGCGCCTGGTCGAGGGTTTTCTGTGCCTGGTCTTCGCTCAGATGGCGCAGGAAGCTCAGGATCAAACCACTGGTGATGCCCAGTTGCTGCTCGCCATCCTTCAGCGCGGCGGCGATGCCGTTGAGCACCACTTCGAACGGGATGCCACGGTCGGTGTGGGTCTGCGGGTCGAAGAACGGTTCGGTGTGAATCACGTTCTGCTCTTTGCAGCGCAGCAGGTAGGCCCAGGTCAGGTCGTAGAAATCCTGGGAGGTGCGCAGCACATCGGCACCCCGGTAATACAGATCGAGGAATTCTTGCAGGTTGTTGAAGGCGTAGGCCTTGCGCAAGGTTTCGACATCGCTCCACGGCAGGGCGATCTTGTTGCGGTCAGCCAGGGCGAACAGCAACTCGGGCTCGAGCGAGCCTTCCAGGTGCAAGTGCAGTTCTGCCTTGGGCAGGGCGTTCAGCCAGTCGTACATAATTCTTTTCTCATCAGGTGCAATGGTCGCCATTCTACAGAGGGTTGCCGCAACAATTGGTAAAACCTGACCAGGCGGTTGATCACACCGCTTCCGGTTCCCGTCGATAAGCGTAGGTATCGGCGAAGCGCGAGAGCAGGAACTCGGCGCAGGTGGTGGCCGGGTATTTCGCCGGGTGCAATGTGTCCTGACATCCGGGCAGGCATTCGATGCGGGTATCCGGGTGCGGCTCGGCGAAGAACGGCATCGAATAACGATCCACGCCCAGGGGGCTGATCACCCGGTGCGGCGTCGACAGGTAACGGTCGTTGCTCCAGCGCGCCATCATGTCGCCGAGGTTGACCACGAACGTACCTTCGATCGGCGGCGCGTCGATCCATTCGCCTTTGACGTTGCGTACCTGCAAGCCACCGGCGGCGTCCTGATAGAGCAGGGTGATGCAGCCGTAGTCGGTGTGCGCGCCGGCACCTTGTTGCTCTTCGGAACTGGCGGTGTGGCGCGGCGGGTAATGGATCATCCGCAGCACGCTGACCGGCTCATTGAAGCGCGCGTCGAAGAAATCACGCTCAATCCCCAGCGCGATGGTCATTGCCCGCAACAGCGTTTGCGCGAGGGCTTGCATGTCGACGTAGTGCTGCTCCATCAGCGCTTCCCAGCCGGGTATGGACGGATGGCGATTGGGGCCGCGCAAGGGTTTTTCCGCCAGTACGTCAGGGTGCTCGGCCGGCAGGTGCAGGCCCATGTCGAAGGTTTCTTTGAGGTCGCTGGGTTTGCTCGGGTCCAATTGCTCGGTGGCAATGGCGCCGTAACCGCGATGGTGACGGGTCTGGGTGATGTCGATCTTGAGCTTTTCGGCGGTAGGTTGGCCGAAGAAGCGTTTGGCGCTGTCGAGTAGTTCGTCGATTCGCGCAGTGCTGATCGGATGGCCCTTGATGTAGAAGAAACCCCACTCGCGGCAGGCGAGGTCGATTTGTTCGGCCACCGCTGGCCAGGCGGATGGATCGTCGCTGTAGAGCGGGGTGATGTCGATGATGGGGAGTTGATTCATGCGCAGTCCTTAAGAACGCTGAAGATCCAATGTGGGAGCGGGCTTGCTCGCGAAAGCGGTGTGTCAGGCGACATATACATCGACTTAGATGACGCTTTCGCGAGCAAGCCCGCTCCCACAGGGGGGTTGTGTTCTGGCTGAAGAATTACTTCGGAATCTCGGCCTTCATGCCTTCCACGTAGTAATTCATCGACGCCAGTTCCGCCGTGGTCGCGCTCACACCCGCCGGAATTTTTTCGACCCCGGCCTGATCCTTGATCGGCCCGGTGAACAGTTGCAGCGCACCGCTCTTGATGTCGGCGATGAGCTGCTCGGCTTCGCTCTTCACCGTCGCCGGTACCAGGTCGCTGATCGGTAGTTCAACGGTGCCCTCCTTCAAACCGCCCCAGTAGTCCCGGGATTTCCAGTCATGGTCGATCACGCTTTGGGTTGCCTGAACGTAGTGCGGGCCCCAGTCGTTGACGATGGAGGTCAGCACCGCTTTCGGCCCGAAGTGCGCCATGTCCGAAGCGTAGCCCACGGCATACACGCCGCGACGTTCGGCGGCCTGGATCGGCGCCGGGCTGTCGGTGTGCTGGAACACCACGTCCACGCCCTGGTCGATCAGCGCGTTGGCGGCGTCCGCTTCCTTGCCCGGATCGAACCATGAGTTGACCCACACCACCTTGATCTCGGTGCCGGGATTGTATTTGTTCAGGGCCAACTGGATGGCGTTGATGTCGCGGATCACTTCCGGGATCGGGAACGAGGCGACGTAGCCGACCTTTTTGGTCTTGGTCATCTTCGCCGCGAGGAAGCCGCCGACGTAGCGACCCTCGTAAGTACGCGCCAGGTAAGTGCCGAGGTTCTTGTCCTGCTTGTAGCCGGTGGCGTGTTCGAAGGTCACCTTGGGAAACTGTTTGGCAACTTTCACCGTCGGGTTCATGTAGCCGAAGGAGGTGGTGAAGATCAGGTCGTATTTGTCCTTGGCCATGTTGCGGATCACCCGCTCGGCGTCGGCGCCTTCGGCGACGTTTTCCACGTAGTTGGTGGTGATCTGGTTACCGAGTTTTTCCGCCAGTGCCTTGCGCCCCTGTTCATGCTGATACGTCCAGCCGTGGTCACCGATCGGACCGATATAGACGAAGCCGACTTTCAGCGGATCGGCGGCTACGGCGGTCAGGCTGGCGCTCAAACCGATGGCCGCCGCAACGGCGCAAAGCAGCTTCTTCAACGGACGTTTGTGCATGAATTGAAACTCCATTTTGTTGTGAGGTTGGCTGGGCTCTCGGGCTTGCACAGGGCAATGCAAGTTGCTGACCAACAAGACAACAAAATTGGAATCCACGGTGATGCCATTGCGAGCAGGCTCGCAACAGGTCCTTCAAGTCCGATAACAGTGCGTGTCCTTGCACAGCTGCCACCCACTGGTGCGCCAATCCACAAAACCAATGTGGGAGCGGGCTTGCTCGCGAAGGCGGTGTGTCAGTCACATAAATATCGACTGATACAACGCCTTCGCGAGCAAGCCCGCTCCCACAGTTTTAATCGGTGTTGTATCAGGTCCCGGCGATCAACTGCCGAGCCGCCTGGCTGTGATCAGCAATCAACCCCTTCAGATCCAGCCCTTCGACCTGCCCATCGATCACCCGCCACTTGCCGCCGACCATCACTCGATCCGCGCGATCAGCACCGCACAGCAGCAACGCCGAGACCGGATCATGACTGCCGGAGAAGCGCAGTTCATCGAGCTTGAACATCGCCAGGTCAGCCTGCTTGCCCACCGCCAACTCGCCGATATCGGTACGGCCCAGCAGGCTCGCCGAACCCTTGGTCGCCCAACCCAACACGCGCTCCGGGGTGATCTTCTCGGCGCCGTAGCGCAGGCGTTGGATGTACAACGCCTGACGCGCTTCGAGCATCATGTTCGAGGCATCGTTGGACGCCGAACCGTCC
>RCUR01000911.1_pt1 | contig 10632 bp, 9 predicted proteins | sample 2166151 | NCBI WGS metagenome assembly RCUR01 (sample SAMN09932785, study PRJNA488358) | compost metagenome | isolation source: compost soil in an enriched community | place: Germany: Experimental Botanical Garden
TCGATGTCGTAGTTCTCGCCGGGATCGGCACCGTCGGTTTGATGGTCGCCTTCTTCGCAGGCGTTGGTTATTTCATCTGGAAAGACTCACACAAGCGCAAGGCGCCCTGAGTCTTTCCGGAATCACGGGCACGCAAGGCAATTTGGGCGACTTAGGTCGCCCTTTTTTTATGCGCGCGAATAAGCGCCGAGGGTGGGCCGGCCAGCCCACGTCGCTCCATGGCTCAGCGGGTGCCGAGGAAGTCGCGCTTGCCGATGGCCACACCGTTGTGGCGCAGGATGGCGTAGGCGGTGGTGAGGTGGAAATAGAAGTTCGGCAGCACGTGATCGAGGAGGAAGGCCTGGCCCTGGAAGTGGGTGTCCTTGCCGCGACGCGACAGGGTCACGGTGCGCTCCTCGCTGCCGTCGAGCTGCGCCGCGTCGACGCCTTGCAGGAAGGCCTGGACCCGGGCGATGCGCGCCTGCAGTTCGGCGAAGCTGGTTTCGTCATCGGCGCAGCTGGGCGCATCGATGCCGGCCAGTAGTGCGGTGCCGGCCGAGGCGCCGTCGCAGGCGATCTGGACCTGACGGCTCAGCGGGAACATGTCGGGGGCCAGGCGGGCATTGAGCAGGACGCTGGGGTCGATCTTGCGGGTTTCGGCGTCGCTGGCGGCGAGGCCGAGGATGGTCGAGAGGTTGCCGAGTTGGCGGATAAACACCGGCACGGATGCCTGGTACATGGATAGGGACATGGGATTCTCCAGTGAAACAGTGGGGGCGGGCAGGGTTGTTCCTGTAGCGGGCTGGGACAGCGTGGGCTGGGCGGCGGGCGATCCGTTAGCCCAGTACAACATCCAGGCCGGCATCTGCGGAGGCAGATAGCGCCTCCGCAAAAAACCTCAACCGATGGTAATGGGCGGCAGTTCGGCCAGTTCCACGGTCTGTTGTTTGCGCGGGGCGAGGATTTCCGCTTCGCCGTCGACTACCAGCTCGTCGTTCTGGTTGAACACCCGGGTGGCGATGCGCACGCGGAACTTCGGCAGTTTCTCGAGGATCTCCAGGCGCACGGTGAGGGTGTCGCCGAGTTTCACCGGCGCGGTGAAGCGCATCTGCTGGCCCAGGTAGATGGTGCCGGGGCCGGGCAATTCGCAGGCCACCGCCGCGCTGATCAGGGCGCCGCTGAACATGCCGTGGGCGATGCGTTCCTTGAACATAGTGGTGGCGGCGTATTCGGCATCCAGGTGCACCGGGTTGCGGTCGCCGGAGACTGCGGCGAACAGCTGGATGTCGCGCTCTTCGACGGTCTTGCTGTAGCTGGCGGTCTGGCCTACTTCGAGAACTTCGTAAGGCGTGTTGCGGCTTTGACTCATGGGTGTGTCTCCTGGGGCTGTGGGTGAAGCTGGCGGGGATGGCTCAGGGCCTGTTCCAGCCAGTCGATCAAGTCGGCGGTGACCTCGTCGCGGTTGCTCTCGTTGAGCAATTCGTGGCGAGCGCCCGGATAAATCTTCAGTTGCACCTGGGTATTGCCGGCCTGGCGCAGGGTATTGGCCAGGTCGGCCAGGCGCTTGCCGGCGCTGACCGGGTCGCGGGCGCCGCCGATCACCAGCAACGGCAGCTTGCAGTCGATCTGCGCCAGGTTGCGCGGCGGGGTGATCTGCAGCAGGCCGCCGAGCAGGTCGAGCCATAGCTGGTTGCTGCAACGGAAGCCGCACAGCGGGTCGTTGAGGTAGGCGTCCACCTCGGCAGGGTCGCGGCTCAGCCAGTCGAAGCGGGTGCGATTGGGTTTGAAGGCCTTGTTGAACGAGCCGAAGGAGATCAGCTCGAGCAGTGCGCTTTGTCCGCTCGGCCCCTGGCGCCAGCGCTCGAAGCGGGCAATCAGCCGGGCCGCGCGGTACAGCGCCAGCGGCTGGTAGTTGGAACCGGACAGAATCGCCCCCTGCAGGCTGCAGCTGTGCTGCATCAGGTAGGCCTGGCCGATGTAGCTGCCCATGCTGTGGCCCAGCAGGAAGATCGGCGCCTGCGGGTGCTGCTGGCGAATATGGTGGTTGAGGCAGGCCAGGTCGCTCACCACCAGGTTCCAGCCGTTGGCGTCGGCATAGTGGCCGAGACGGCCATGCTCGGCCGTCCTGCCGTGGCCGCGCTGGTCGTGGGCATAGAGTTCGAAGCCCGCTGCGACCAGGGCGGCGCCCAGGCGCGCATAGCGTCCGCTGTGTTCGGCCATGCCATGGGCCACCATCACCACCGCTTTGGGCGGCTGTTCGGCGAACCAGTGGTTCACATAGAGCGGTGCGGCATCGCTGCTATCGAGCCAAAAAGCATTGTGCTGCATGGCGAATCCTTCGGCCTGCGGGAGTCCGGCATTGTAGAGCTTGCACGCAGGCTTTTCCCAGCCGAATGGCGTGATCGTAGATTCACGCTGTCAATGACGCCCCTCAAGTATTTGCGCTACGGGCCGGAACTGCTAACGTCGGCCCAGCTCCTTGCCGGTCGTCGTCAAGCCGTTGGCCATGACGGATGCAGCGGAGCAGACACTTTCAGGGGAAGAGGATAAAAATAATGCAGCCCGATTTCTGGAGCGACAAACGTCCCGCCGGCGTGCCCAACGATATCGACCTGAGTGCCTACAAGTCGGTGATCGAGGTGTTCGAGCGCTCGTGCAAGAAATTTGCCGACCGTCCGGCGTTCAGCAATATGGGCGTGACCCTGACTTACGCCGAGCTGGATCGTCTGTCCGGCGCCTTTGCCGGTTACCTGCAAAAGCACACCGATCTGCAGCCCGGCGAGCGCATCGCCGTGCAGATGCCCAATGTCCTGCACTACCCGATCGCCGTGTTCGGTGCCATGCGCGCCGGGCTGATCGTGGTCAACACCAATCCGCTGTACACCGCCCGCGAGATGCGCCACCAGTTCAAGGATGCCGGGGTGCGCGCCCTGGTCTACCTGAACATGTTCGGCAAGCTGGTGCAGGACGTGCTGGCCGATACCGAGATCGATTACCTGATCGAGGCGCGCATGGGCGACCTGCAGCCGAGCCTCAAGGGCTGGCTGGTCAACACCCTGGTGAAGAAGGTCAAGAAGCTGGTGCCGGACTACCAGCTGCCTCAGGCGGTGCCGTTCAAGGCAGCGCTCAAGCAGGGCCATGGTCACGCGCTCAAGCCGGTCAAGGTCGGCCAGGACGATGTCGCCGTGCTGCAATACACCGGCGGCACCACCGGGGTGGCCAAGGGGGCGATGCTGACCCACGGCAACCTGGTGGCCAACATGCTGCAGGTCGATGCCTGCCTGTCGCAGCTCGGCGAGGACGGCAGCCCGCTGATGAAGCAGGGCCAGGAGATCATGATCGCGCCGCTGCCGCTCTACCATATCTATGCCTTCACTGCGAACTGCATGTGCATGATGGTCAACGGCAACCACAACGTGCTGATCACCAATCCGCGCGACATCCCCGGCTTCATCAAGGAACTGGGTAAGTGGCAATTCTCCGCGCTGCTGGGGCTCAACACCCTGTTCGTCGCGCTGATGGACCATCCCGAATTCAACAACCTGGATTTCTCCAGGCTCAAGGTCACCAACTCCGGCGGCACCGCGCTGGTCAAGGCCACCGCCGAGCGCTGGCAGGCCATCACCGGCTGCACGGTGGTGGAAGGCTACGGCCTTACCGAGACCGCGCCGGTGGCCAGTACCAACCCCTATGGCGCCAAGGCGCGCCTGGGTACGGTGGGCATCCCGGTGCCGGGCACTGCGTTCAAGGTCATCGATGACGACGGCAACGAGCAGGCCCTGGGCGAGCGTGGCGAGCTGTGCATCAAGGGGCCGCAGGTGATGAAGGGCTACTGGCAGCGTGAAGAAGCCACCCTCGAGGTGCTGGACGCCGAGGGCTGGTTCAAGACCGGCGACATCGCGGTGATCGACCCGGACGGCTTCGTGCGCATCGTTGACCGCAAGAAGGACATGATCATCGTCTCCGGTTTCAACGTGTACCCCAACGAGATCGAGGACGTGGTCATGAGCCACCCGCAAGTCGCCAGCTGCGCGGCCATCGGCGTGCCCGACGCAAAATCCGGCGAGGCGGTCAAGCTGTTCGTCGTCGCCCGTAACGGCGACCTCAGTGCCGAGGAACTCAAGGCCTACTGCAAGGAAAACTTCACCGGTTACAAGGTGCCCAAGCACATCGTCTTCCGCGACTCCCTGCCGATGACCCCGGTGGGCAAGATCCTCCGTCGCGAGTTGCGCGATAACGCGTAGCCCGGCGGCAATCCGGGGCCGATCTTCAGGAATTTCAACGAATCCACCGGATTTCATCCGGGCCACGAGAGCTGGCTGGATGACGCCTTTTTCATCCACCATCGCTCTTGGTGGATGGATGAAGCCTCAGCTACGCGCCCCGATCCACCCTGCGATGACGCAGACCTTGCGGCTGAACATAGGATCTCGCGCCATCGCCAGGGCTGATCGCTGTCGTGACCATATTATGCATTTTGGTCGATTTTGTGACTGGCTAGGCTATGTTTGGTGCTGGTCGCTCCCAGGCAAAGCTGCTACTCTCGGCCCGCTTTTTGGCCGTCTGCCAGGCCGGAAAGTGGGCAGACACACAATAAACAACCGCCTTTGCGCGGTGAAGATCAGCTGTTGCTTAGGAGTGGGCTTCCGTGACCGAAAATTTTTGGAAGGACAAGTATCCCGTTGGGATTGCTGCCGAAATCGATCCCGACCAGTACCCGAATATTCAGGCGGTACTGAAACAGTCCTGCCAGCGTTTCGCCGACAAGCCGGCCTTCAGCAACCTCGGCAAGACCATCAGCTACGGCGAGTTGTATGAGCTGTCCGGTGCCTTCGCCGCCTATTTGCAGCAGCACACCGACCTGCAGCCGGGCGACCGCATCGCCGTGCAACTGCCCAACGTTCTGCAATACCCGGTCGCCGTGTTCGGCGCCCTGCGTGCCGGGCTGGTGGTGGTCAACACCAATCCGCTGTATACCGCGCGGGAAATGGAGCACCAGTTCAACGACTCCGGCGCCAAAGCCCTGGTCAGCCTGGCCAACATGGCGCATCTGGTCGAGCAGGTGGTTCCCAGGACCGGAATCAAGACGGTCATCATCAGCGAAGTCGGCGACATGTTGCCGCCGCTCAAGCGCCTGCTGGTCAACAGTGTGGTCAAGTACGTGAAGAAGATGGTGCCGGCCTACCACCTGCCGCAGGCCGTCAAGTTCACCGAAGCCCTGAGCAAGGGCCGCGGCAAAGCGGTCAGGGACGCCAATCCGGCCAGCGGCGAGCTCGCCGTGCTGCAGTACACCGGTGGCACCACCGGGGTGGCCAAGGGCGCGATGCTGACCCACCGCAACCTGATCGCCAACATGCTGCAGGCCCGGGCGATGATGGCGTCGAACATGAACGAAGGCAGCGAAATCGTGATAGCGCCGCTGCCGCTCTATCACATCTACGCCTTCACCTTCCATTGCATGGCCATGATGCTGATCGGCAACCATAACGTGCTGATCACCAACCCGCGCGACTTGCCGGGCATGGTCAAGGATTTGTCGCGCTACAAGTTCAGCGGTTTTGTCGGCCTCAACACCCTGTTCGTTGCCCTGTGCAACAACGAGGACTTCCAGAAGCTCGACTTTTCCTCTCTGAAAATCACCCTGTCCGGCGGCATGGCCCTGCAACTGGCCACTGCCGAGCGCTGGACCCAGGTTACCGGCAGCCCGATTTGCGAAGGTTTCGGCATGACCGAAACCAGCCCGGTGGCCTCGGTCAACCCGATCCAGAACATCCAGTTGGGCACCATCGGCATCCCGGTGCCCTCGACCCAGTGCAAGGTCATCGACGACCAAGGCAACGAATTGCCGCTCGGCGCGATCGGCGAGCTGTGCGTCAAGGGACCACAGGTGATGAAGGGCTACTGGCAGCGCCAGGACGCCACCGACGAAATCCTCGACGCCGATGGCTGGCTGAAGACCGGCGATATCGCGGTGATCCAGGAAGACGGTTACATGCGCATCGTCGACCGCAAGAAGGACATGATTCTGGTGTCCGGCTTCAACGTCTACCCCAACGAGCTGGAAGACGTGCTGGCGACCCTGCCGGGCGTGCTGCAATGCGCGGCCATTGGCATCCCGGACGAGAAGTCGGGCGAAGCGATCAAGCTGTTCGTGGTTGCCAAACCGGGCGTGACCCTGACCAAGGAACAGGTCATGCAGCACATGCGCGCCAACGTCACCGGCTACAAGGTGCCGAGAGCCGTGGAGTTCCGCGATACGCTGCCGACCACCAACGTCGGCAAGATCCTGCGCCGCGAGCTGCGCGATGAAGAGCTGAAGAAACAGGCCAAGAAGTAAATCCGCCGACCAAGCCCCGCCCAGTGCGGGGCTTGGTCGTTTTGCCGAGACCGTTTCCCGGCTTGGCCCGGCAATCCCGCGCTTGCTGGGTCAGGGCTTGCGGGCGATCAGCACGGCGCGGGTGGGGGCCGGCAGGCCTTCGAGGGTGCGGCTGTGGTCGGCCGGGTCGAGGAACTCCGGCAGCGACTGGAAGCGCATCCAGTCGGTGGCGCGCTGCTCGTCCACCGAGGTGGTGTTGACGTCCACGCAGCGCACATCGACGAAGCCGGCACGGCGTAGCCACAGTTCCAGCGCCGGCACCGAGGGCAGGAACCAGACGTTGCGCATCTGCGCGTAGCGGTCTTCGGGGACCAGCACCTGCTGGGCATCGCCTTCCACCACCAGGGTTTCCAGCACCAGTTCGCCGCCCTTGACCAGGCAGTCCTTGAGATCCAGCAGATGATCGATCGGCGAGCGCCGGTGGTACAGCACGCCCATGGAAAATACCGTGTCGAAGCCCTGCAGCTTGCCCGGCAGCTCTTCGAAGGCCAGCGGCAGGTGCCAGGCCGCCAGCTCGGGCAGGTAGTGCTTGATCGCCAGGAACTGGCAGAGGAACAGCCAGTTGGGATCGATGCCGACCACGCTGTCGGCGCCGGCGCCGAGCATGCGCCACATGTAGTAGCCGTTGCCGCAGCCGACATCCAGTACGCGCTTGCCGGCCAGGTCGAGGTAGGGCGCCACGCGCTGCCATTTCCAGTCCGAGCGCCATTCCGTATCCACCTGCACGCCGAACAGCTCGAAGGGGCCCTTGCGCCAGGGGATCAGCCCCTGCAGCGCGCTTTTCAGCGCCGCGCGGGTTGGCTCGGCGCAGGGGCCGTCGAAGCTGAAGCGCTGCTGCAGTTCCAGGTGTTCGACGGCCAGCGCAGGCAAGGCCTGAACGGCGCCGTACCAGCGCTGCAGGTCGCCATGGCCGATGGCCAGTTTGGCGTCGATCTGCCCGGGCAGGCCGGCTGCCCAGTCTTGCAGCGGGGTTCCCGCCAGCGCGGCTTGCAGGGCGTCGAGGTCGAGGCGGTTGATCATGGCAGGGCAATCAGCGAGGCGAAGTTGAGGCACTGGAACCAGGGCACCACCTTGCTGAAACCGGCGGCCAGCAGGCGCTCGCGGTGTTGCTCCAGGCTGTCCGGCAGCATGACTTTTTCGATGGCGCTGCGTTTCTGCGCAATTTCCAGTTCGCTGTAGCCGTTGGCGCGCTTGAAGGCGATATGCAGGTCGCCGAGCAGCCGATGTTGCTCGGCATCCTCGAAGCGCAGTTTCTCCGAGAGGATCAAGGCGCCGCCGGGCAGCAGGGCCTGGCGAATCCGCCCGAGCAGGGCCAGGCGCTGTTCGGGCTGGATGAATTGCAGGGTGAAGTTCAGCGCCACCAGCGAGGTCGGCTGGAACTCCAGGCCGAGAATGTCGGCCTCGATCACCTCGACCGGCAGCAGCTCCTGGAACATCGAGTCCTGGGCATGCAGGTATTCACGGCAGCGTTCGACCATGGCGCTGGAATTGTCCACCGCGATCACCCGGCAGTCTTCGACCTGAACGTGGCGGCGCAGGGCCTGGGTCACCGCGCCCAATGAGCTGCCGAGGTCGTAGAGCACGCTGTGCGGCTGGGCGAACTGGCCGGCGAGTACGCCGATGTTCTCGACGATGGTCGGGTAACCGGGCACCGAGCGCTTGATCATGTCCGGGAACACCCGCACCACGTCCTCGTTGAAGGCGAAGTCCGGCACCTGGGCCAGGGGCTGGGCGAAGAGACGGTCGGGCTGTTTTTTCACGGTGGTTCCGCGCGAGGTCGAGAAAGCCGGCGATTTTAGCGTGAAAGTCGCGCAGCGACGACGCCCTTGTGTGGGAACCATGGGTGAGGGTGGCCGTGCCGCCAGGGCTTTGCCGGTGCGGCAGGCAGCGCCTGAGCGGCATCCAGGTACGCCGCGATCACTTCAGTTGATCGGAGAAATACTCACCGGCGCCTTGCAGCGGACCCAGCGGGTTGCGCTTGACTTCGAAATGACGAATGTTCGGCTCGCCGTTGCTGACCTTGTGCACCAGGACGTCGTCGACCAGCACGAACACGGCGCGGAACGACCAGCCCTGTATTGCCCGCTGCTTGCGGAAGTTGAACACGTCGGCCCAGAAACTGCCGACCCGCTGGGTGTCGGTCTTGGTGAACTCGAAGGCATAGCCGACGCAGCGATCCTTGGCCTCCAGGCATCGCACCAGGCCGTCCGGCAGGTAGTTGATGGGGATATTCGGCTGCACGAACATCAGCCGCACGTCGATGAACGAGAGCATTTTGCCGTTGCCCTGGGTCAGCGGGTCAAAGCCCAGGGAGAACAGCTCGGCACGACTGGTCATGCCATTCACGGCCTGGGAATAGCGCATTTCCGCATCCAGGTAATCGATGAATGGTGATTGCACTTCGGCTCGTTCGCTGGGCAACAGGCTGCCGCATCCACTCAGCCAGACCAGCGTCACGACCACTACTGCTTCACGCCAGAGTCGCGTCATGTGGTGTTCCTCGAAAGTAGAACCCGTCTATTTGCTATAGCCGATTAAACCGGGTTCTGCTTGCTTCGCGAGGACAACATTCGGGGGTATGAGCATTGTCAGGAATTTGTCGAACCGTGGCGCCAAGGCTGTAACGGCCGGGCAGGGCGGTCGAGCGGGTTTACTGGACTCTGAGTGGGCAATCGAAGGTCTTTGCCGGGGCGACCTCGGTTTCCCAGGGGCGCTGATAGGTCAGCAGCAGGTGGCCTGCGCCTGCCTGTCTGGCCTGGAAGCGCCAGGTCGACTGACCCGCGCTGCCGATCAGTCCCGCGTCTTCCGGGTTGCTGTAGACCTCGGGGCCGAGGCTGTCGAGCAGGTCGCTGGCGCCATCGCGCAGCACCCAGCGGAAACCGGTGGTGGGGTTGCTCGGCAGGGTCAGGATTACCTGCTGACCGCTGCGCAGGCTTAGCGGGCACTGGCTTTGCTGGTGCACGCTCAGGCTGCCGGGTTGGTGGGCGCAGGCGCTCAACAGGGCGAGGCCGAGCGGCAGTAACAGGCGGTGGGCAGTGGGCATGGTGAATTCCTGTGATCGGCAAACGCCTGCCAGCATAGCCGTATTGGGAAGCTGCAAGCCACAAGCGGCAAGCGGTAAGCAGAAGCGGCCTGTAGGATTCCAGCCGCTCTTTCTTGCGGCTTGAAGCTTGCCGCTTGAAGCTGCTACTACTCGAACAACACCTTGGCCACATCGCTGTAGCGTTTGGCGAAGTGCACGCACAGGCCTTGCTTGAGGTAGTCCGGCAGTTCCTCGTAGGAGCCGCGGTTGGCTTCCGGCAGGATCAGTTCGAAAATTTTCTGCCGGCGCGCGGCTATGACTTTCTCGCGCACCCCGCCAATCGGCAGGACCTTTCCTGTGAGGGTCAGTTCGCCGGTCATCGCCACACCTTTCTTCGGCGCCTGGTTGCGCGCGATCGAGAGCAGGGCGCTGGCCATGGTCACCCCGGCGCTGGGACCGTCCTTGGGCGTGGCGCCTTCGGGGACATGCAGGTGGACGAAGGCCTGGTCGAAGAAGCCCGGGTCGCCGCCGAACTGTTTCAGGTGCGAGCTGATGTAGCTGTGGGCGATTTCCGCCGACTCCTTCATCACCTCACCCAACTGGCCGGTGAGCTTGAAGCCGCGATTGAGGGTGTGGATGCGCGTCGCCTCGATCGGCAGGGTGGCGCCGCCCATGCTGGTCCAGGCCAGGCCGGTGATCACGCCGACTCCGGACAGCACCTGTTCGCGGCGGTATGGCGGCATGCCCAGATTGGCCTCCAGATCCTTGGGACCGATCCTGACCTTGCTCGCGGAGTCGTCGAGCAGCTTGACCACCGCCTTGCGCACCAGCTTGCCGAGCTGTTTCTCCAGCTGGCGCACCCCGGCCTCGCGCGCGTAGCCCTCGATCAGCGCCTTCAGCGCGGCATCGCTGATGGCCAGGCGATTCTTCGGTACGCCGGCCTTGGCCAGCTGCTTGGGCCACAGGTGGCGCTTGGCGATCTGCAGTTTCTCCTCGGCGATGTAGCCGGACAGGCGGATCACCTCCATGCGGTCGAGCAGGGGGCCGGGGATCGAGTCCAGGGTGTTGGCGGTGCAGATGAACAGCACCTTGGACAGATCCAGGCGCAGATCCAGGTAGTGGTCGAGGAATTCGACGTTCTGCTCCGGGTCGAGGGTCTCCAGCAGCGCCGAGGCCGGATCGCCCTGGTAGCTGCTGCTGAGCTTGTCGATCTCGTCGAGCATGATCACCGGGTTCATCACCTCGACCTCTTTCA
>RCUR01000912.1_pt1 | contig 10629 bp, 8 predicted proteins | sample 2166151 | NCBI WGS metagenome assembly RCUR01 (sample SAMN09932785, study PRJNA488358) | compost metagenome | isolation source: compost soil in an enriched community | place: Germany: Experimental Botanical Garden
CAGGTGCTGCAGCAGGTTGGGGCCGAACAGCAGCAACAGCGACACGCCCACGGCGCCGAACACACCGGTGAGCTGGGTCTTGGAACCGGCCGCTTCGGCCACCGGGGTGCGCGAGGAGCTGCTGCTGATGGGAAAGCCCTGGAACAGTCCCGCGGCCAGGTTGGCAGCCCCCAGGCCGATCATTTCCTGATTCGGGTCGACGTGGGTACGGGTCCGGGCGGCGTAGGTGCGCGACAACACGCTGGTGTCGGCGAAGGACACCAGCGCCACGGCGAAACCGCCCAGCAGCACGGTACCCAGGTCGTTCAACGTCAGCCAGGGCAGGCTGAAACCGGGCAGGCCCTCGGGCAGGGGACCCAGTACCTTGAGGCCATAGGCCGCGTCCAGGTTAAGGCCGCCGACCACCAGGGTGGCGGCCACCACCGCGATGAGGATACCGGGCACGCGGTCAAAGCGCGCGAGCCCGAGGATGACCGCCAGCGTGCCGATGCCAATGGCGAAGGCTGTCCAGTTGGCCTGACCTTCAAGCAGGGCCTTGCTCAGGGCCAGGATGTCGCGCAGCGGGCCGCTGCTGTCGATGGAGATGCCGAACAGCTTGGGCGTCTGGCTGATCAGCACGGTGAAGGCGATGCCGTTCATGTAGCCATAGCGGATCGGCTTGGACAGCAGCTCGGTGATGAAGCCCAGGCGCAGCAACCCGGCGCCGATGCAGACGACGCCCGAAACCAGGGCCATGGCGCCCGCCAGGGCGATGGCGCGCATGGGATCGCCAGCGGACAGCGGCAGGACCACGGCGATGATGATGGCCGCCAGCGCCGAGTCGGGGCCCAGTACCAGGATGCGGCTGGGGCCGAACAGGGCATAGGCCAGCAGCGGAATGATCGTGGCGTACAGGCCGTAGATGCCCGGTACCCCCGAGGCCTCGGCGTAGGCGATGCCCACCGGGATCAGCATGGTGGTCAGCACCAGGCCGGCAATCAGGTCTTTCGGCAGCCAGGCGGGCTGGTAGCTGCGCAACAATTGCAGCCCTGGCAGCCAGCGTTGCCAGCCGGACAGGCCACGGTTCTGAGGGGGCGTTGCTTGCCCGGGTTCGGAGGGCTGGACTTCGCTCATGGCGACGTTTTCCTTGGGTCGATAGGGTTCAGGCGCTCACAGCCTCTGGTATGAAGAAATAGGCCAGGCCGAGGATCAGGTACACCGCCAGTAACTGTACGCCTTTGAGCCAGTCCGATCGCCCGTCGGCCGCCACCTGGCCGGTAATCAGCACGGCCAGCAGCACGCTGAGCACCAGGCCGCCGGGGAAGGCCAGGTCCATGGGCGTTGCGCCGATAGCATAGCTGGCCAGGACCAGGACGGGGGCGACGAACAGGGCGACCTGGATGCTGGAGCCGATGGAGATCGAAAGTGCGAGGTCCATGCGATTTTTTCGGGCGGCGGAAATCGCGGAAAAATGCTCGGCCGCATTGCCCAGTATCGCGACAATGAACACCCCGACGAACAGGTTGCTCAGGCCCAGTTGATGGGCGCTCGGCTCGATGGCGGCCACCAGGATTTCACTGATCCAGGCGATCATCAGGGTGGCTGCCCCCAGGACCAGCAGTGCTTTTTTCATCGACCAGAGGGGCGGCATGCTCGCATCGCGCACCACGGGCTCCCCGGCAAACAGGCTCTTGTGGGTGACCAGCGAGTACACCAGGAACAACCCGTACACCAGCAACAGGACCAGGGAGATGTACAGGCTCAACGCCTGGGGCACGTCAGGGACACGGGAGGCCACCACTGAACTGAGAATCAGGGCAATGGTGGCCAGGGTCAGCAAGGTCGCCTGGGAGCGGGCAGCGGAGGCATTGTATTGCTGTTCCTTGTGCCCCAGTCCCCCGGCGAGCATGGCGGCGCCCAGCACCAGCAGGATATTGCCGATGATGGAGCCGACGATGGAGGCTTGCACCACGTCGTGCAAGCCGGCACGCAGTGCGCTGAGGGCGATGATCAGTTCGGTGGCGTTGCCGAACGTGGCATTGAGCAGTCCGCCCACGCCCTCGCCGGAGCGCTCCGCCAGCTGCTCGGTGGCCCGGCCCAGCCAGCCGGCCAGCGGTACGATGGCCAGCGCGGCGGTCAGGAAGATCAGCAGGTGCTGCTGCGGTGCCAGGAACTCCAGAAGAATGGCACCGGGGATGAAGAGCAGCATCCAGTAGAGCATTGACTTACCTCGCAAGCGGCGCCGGTCATGGGAAATGGCTGGCAGTGGCTGGTTGTTCTGATGGTTCGAATCCGTTTCGCACGCATCGTTGATGCCGCCCGCCCGTGGCGATGGCCCCCAAAAGGGTACTGGAGCCCCGGTGGAGCCCCTCTGATATTTATCAACGAACCGCCAACTGCCCGAGGTTGCCGACGGACTTCAGGAATCGCCCGCCATTTGCCGCCAGCCCCGAGTCGGCAGGGAAGGCGACATGTGCTCAGGGCTAACGGAAAGCCTAGCAGTGGTTTTGCCTGACGGGCATCCGTCGTCGACGCCGTGTTGTGTTCCGCCAGGCCTGGCCGGTTCCGCCCGCAGCCGGATCAAGAAGCTCAGGCAACCCTTAGCGTTCTCACCTAGTCTGCAGCGCCAGCGGGCGACCTTCCTGGAGGTGTCCGATGGACCTGTATCGCGTCATGCAAACCCAGGCAAAAGGAGCGTTTCACATGTTGCACATGGACTGGCTCGACCAACACATGGATCAGTGCGCCACGATGGCCGAATGGCTGTATCGGCAATTCAGCTACGAGTATGCACGGCAGTCTCTGCCCGATTGGCAACGTGAGTTCGCTGATGGGCAGCGTGACGGCAGCTGGAAGTCGTTGATCGTCCTGGACCGAGGGCAACTGCTGGGTGGCGCGGCCCTTGCCAGCGACGATCTGCCTGATCGGCCGGAGTTGGGCCCGTGGCTGGCCTGTGTGTTCATCACCCCTCAAGCCCGAGGGAAAGGGCTCGCAGCGCAGTTGATCGAAGGTATCTGCGACCACGCCAGGGAAACCGGCATCCCGACCCTGTATTTGCACACCCACGACCAACGTGATTATTACGCCCGGCGCGGCTGGAAAGTACTGGAGCGATTCGAGGCATGGGGCAAAGAGCAGTGGCTGATGTCGCGGGACTTATAGCGTCAACCCGCGCAACCTCATGGCTGCGCAGATACTCTCGCCACAACAGCCCTGCCTGCCCCTGGCTATTGCCGATCGCCGGGCCCTGGTCTCAAGGCCCGACGGCATTCAACGCCCGTGCTGCGACAACGTCGGAAACAACGCATGCTCCATGGGCGCGCCCGGCGCCAGGCTTTCCCGCAGCCCGGGGAAGTCGGGGGAAGTGGCCCAGGCCCTGGGTGCATGCCTGACGTCGTCACCGATGACCCGCACCGAAAACGCGCGACGGCGGTTCTGGCCGCCGACGCCCGCGGAGGCGTGCAAGGTCAGCATGTTGAAGCACACCATGTCCCCCGGCTCCAGTGCCCAGCCGAGGATGGGATAGTCCTGGCGGTGGTTCTCGATGTCCGGCAGTTCGTCCAGGGTGCCCTCGGCAAACCATTTGGCCTGGCTGTCCATGAAGGTGCGGGGCATCAGCCAGGGGCCCTTGTGCGAGCCGGCGATGAACTCCAGGGTCGATTCCCTGGACACCGGGTCGACGGGAATCCAGAAACTGACGGTGTCCGAGCCGCTGATGTTGTAGTAGGGCTGGTCCTGGTGCCAGGGCGTGCGCTGGCGGGTATTGGGCTCCTTGACCAGCAAGTGGTCGTGGTGCAGGCGCACCTGTTGGCTGTCCAGCAACGCGGCGGCGATGGGGGCGATGGCGGAATTGAAGATGAAGTCGCGGTAGTGCGCGTTGTCCTGCCAGTTGCAGAAATCCTCGAAAAACCAGCCCGGGTCCGAGGCACTGCTGGCCACTTTGGCGCGCGGGCTGGGACGGGCAAGGTTGCGTTCGATACCCTGGGTCAACTCGCTGATTTGCTGTGGGGTGAACGCGTTACGGATGCACACCGCGCCATGGGCCTGAAAGGCACGCACGGCCTCATCGCTCACGGGGCAGGCAAAACCGGACTCACCGAATGGGATCATGTCGTTCATGGCCTGGTCTCACTCACCGTAAATGTCGAAGTTGAAGTACTTCTTCGCGATCTGGTCGTACTCGCCGGACTGGCGAATGCTGGCAAGGGCGGTGTTCAACTGCGCCTTGAGTTCGGGCTCGTTTTTACGCACACCGATGGCCACCCCGTCGCCGATGATGCTCTTGTCGGTGATGGGTGCACCGGCAAAGGCGAAGGCCTGGCCCTGGGGCTTCTGCAGCAGACCGACATCGGCCTGTACCGAAGCCTGGAACGTTGCATCCAGGCGCCCGTTGATCAGGTCGGAAAACACCTGGTCCTGGGTCTGGTAGGTCAGGATGCTGACCCCTTGGTTGCCCCAGTGCGAGCGGGCGAAGCTTTCATGCAGCGTGCCCTGGACCACCCCCACCGACTTGCCCTTGAGGGACTCGGCCGTGGGCAGCAGGCCGCTGTCCTTGCGGGCGACGAGCGAGGACGGGGCGGTGTAGATCCGGTCGCTGAAATCGACCTGCTGGCGCCGCGCCGCGGTGGCGCTGAAGGCCGACAGGATGGCGTCGAATTTCTTCGCCTTCAACCCCGGGATCATGCCGTCGAAGGTCTGTTCGACCCAGACGCACTTGACCTGCAACTCGGCGCACAGGGCATTGCCCAGGTCGATATCGAAACCGCTCAGCGAGCCGTCGGGCTGCTTCTGTTCGAAAGGCGGGTAGCTGGGGTCGACGCCGAACTTGATCACCGGCTGCGCCTGGGACAGCGGGGCGAAGATCAACCCGAGCAACATCAGGGTAGAGCGGAGTTTGCGTGGCTGCATGATGACCTCTTTTATTATGGTTTTTCACGGTTTGGCAGGTCTGGGTTCAAGGCTTGAGCGGTAAAAAGGCCTCGGTCAACTTGACCCAGAAGCCAGCGCCGCGCAGCAGGATCTCGTCGTTGAAGTCATAGCGAGGGTCGTGGGCCATACAGCTCTTCTCACCGTCGCCGTTGCCGATAATCAGGTAGCAGCCCGGGCATTGCTGCAGGAAATAGGCGAAATCCTCACTGCCATTGAAGGGCGCGATGTCGTTCATGACTTCGTCCGCACCCAGCCAGTCGGTGGCCACCTGGCTGGCGAACCGGGTCATGTGCGCATCGTTGATCAGCAACGGGTAGTCGGCACTGTAGTCAATTTCGGCGCTCGCGCCGAATGCCTGGGCCTGGGCGTGAATCAGTTGCTTGATCTGGCTCTCCAGGCGGTCCCTGACCGTGTTGTCCAGTGCCCGCACCGAAATCAGCATGTGGGCGCTGTCCGCAATCACATTGGAGGCCTTGCCGGCGTTGACCGCCCCGACGGTGATCACGCTCATTTCCTGCGGCGACACGTTGCGCGAGACGATGGTCTGCAAGGCCATGATGATGCTGGCGCAGACCACCACCGGGTCGACGGTCAGGTGGGGCATCGCGCCATGGCCGCCCTTGCCGTGGATCGTGACATTGACCTGGTCGGCGGAGGCCATGAACGGTCCCGCGCGGAACCCGAGTTTGCCGGTGGGGTAGCCCGGCATGTTGTGCGCGGCGAACACCGCATCGCAGGGGAACTGTTGCAGCACGCCTTCCTGGATCATTCTGCGGGCGCCGGCCAGGCCTTCCTCGGCCGGCTGGAAAATCAGGTGCACGGTGCCATCGAACGGGTGGTCGTGGGCCAGGGCGTAGGCGGCGGCGAGCAGCATGACCGTGTGCCCGTCGTGGCCGCAGGCGTGCATTTTTCCCGGTATCCGGCTGGCGTAGGGCAGGCCGGTCTTCTCCAGGATGGGCAACGCGTCCATGTCCGCCCGGATGCCGATCACCCGGGTACCGGTGCCTTTCTTCAGGGTGCCGATGACGGCGGTTTCAGCCAGGCCACGGGTCACTTGGTAGCCCCACTTGAGCAAGCGTTCGGCGACCAGCTGGCTGGTCTCGACTTCCTGATAGCCCAGTTCGGGGTTGGCATGGATCCGGTGGCGCAGTTCGCGCATTTCGTGCTCAATCTCTTGCAGCAGCGTGATGGACTCGGACATGGGCAGCGTTTTCCTTGATGATCGGGAGGCCCAACCCGACTGTCGCCCGCACCGCAACCTGTGCCAGGGTTCACGACAGCCTGCGTTTGGGCGAACCTTGCGGGCGTTTTCTGCTACGGTCCCTGGCAGCGGTGCAAGGCCCGGGCTCTGTGGTCCGAGCTTAGAGGGCCACGTGAGCGGCCCATAGACATCCGAAAGTCAACAAGGCAACCCAGGGTTAACAGTGGCGGACACTATGAAGTTCTATCAACTCAACGCCCTGGTGGCCGTGGCCGATGCGGGCAGTATTCGCGGCGCGGCCAGGCGGCTCGACACCTCACCAGCCGCGGTCACCAAGGCCCTGCAGAAACTCGAGGCCGACACCGCCACGCAATTGCTGATCCGGCACACCTCCGGGATCGTGTTTACCGAAGTCGGCAAGAAATTGCTGGTCGAGGCCCGGTTGCTGGTGGCGCAGATGGCCAGTGCCCGCCAAGTGCTGGCTGACGGCAACGGCGAGCTCACCGGGCGCCTGGCGGTCGCGGTGACGCCGTGGTTGGCGATGACGTTGATGCCCAAGGCCGTGGTGTGTTTTCGCCAGCGCTTTCCCCAGGTGCAACTGGAACTGCATGAAGGGCTTTCGTCCGTGGCCTGTCCGCGGCTGCGCGAAGGCAGCATCGATCTGTTCGTCGGGCGGCTGGATACCCATAGCCGCAACGCCGACCTGACCTGCCAACCCTTGTTCACCGCCGATTGTGCGGTGGTGGCCCGTCAGCAACACCCGCTGTCGGACTGTCACGCCATGGCGGAGCTGGACGCAGCCGACTGGATCCTGGCCTCACAGCAGGACGAAACGATCACCCGCCAGGGGCATGTGCATTTCGCCCACTCGCTGTCGATGCTGTTGAGCCTGCTGCGCGAGACCGACATGTTGAGCATCTTCCCCTGGCCACTGGTGGAGATTTGCGCGCAGCGCGAGGGCTTGTGCGCCTTGCCGTTGCGCGAGCCGGTCGGCAGTGCCTCGGTGGGGGCCATCAGCCGCAGCGGCCAGCCCCTGCGCCCGGCGGCGGAGCGGTTCCTGGAGTGCCTGATCGACGTCATTCACTTTGAGATGGGCCAGGCACAGTCGCCGTATCGGCGGATGCTGCAGACGGTCGACCTACTGGTCTGAGCACGGCTGCCACATAACGGCAGCTGTGCTGAATTCGTCATCGACCCGGCCTAAAGCGATCAAGCCTCGCTCCCTGCAATGGGCCAGTCTGGACGGTCTGTCCAAGGAGTTGATTATGATTCGACTGACCCTGATCGAGGCCCGCGCGCTGGCCGAGTCGATCCTGCTGCACAACGGTTTTAACGCGGCCCATGCCCAGGCGGTGGCCGCCACGGTGATCGCCGGCGAGCGCGATGGCTGTGCCTCCCACGGTTTGTACCGGGTCCTGGGCTGCGTGAATTCCCTCAGGGCCGGCAAGGTGGTGGCCGATGCCCAGCCCCAGGTCATCGACCAGGCGCCGTCGATCGTACGGGTGGATGCCGCCGGCGGGTTTTCCCAGTTGGCGTACCAGGCCGGCTTGCCATTGCTGCAGGAGAAAACCCGGGCCAACGGGATTGCCGCCCTGGCGATCAATCGGTGCGTGCATTTTTCCGCCTTGTGGGTGGAGATCGAGCAGTTGACCGCCGCCGGCCTGGTGGCCCTGGCCTGCAACCCCAGCCATGCCTGGGTCGCGCCGGCCGGCGGCAACCAGCCGGTGTTCGGCACCAACCCGATTGCCTTCGGTTGGCCCCGTGCGGGCCAGGACCCCTTTGTCTTCGATTTCGCCACCAGTGCCATTGCCCGGGGCGACATCGAGTTGCACCGGCGTGCCGGCAAGGCGATTCCCGAAGGCTGGGGCGTGGATGCCCAGGGGCGGCCGAGCACCGATGCCAACGTGGTGCTGGATACGGGCGCGATGCTCACGTTCGGTGGGCACAAGGGCTCGGCGCTGGCGGCGATGGTGGAATTGATCGCCGGGCCATTGATCGGTGACCTGACCAGCGCCGAATCGCTGGCCTATGACGCCGGCAGCAAGTCGTCGCCGTACCATGGCGAGCTGATCATCGCCCTCGACCCTCGGCGTTTTCTCGGAGAGGCTACCGAGCACCACCTGGCCCGGGCCGAAGTCTTGTTCGAGAGTATCCAGGGGCAGGGCGCGCGCTTGCCGTCGCAACGGCGTTACCAAGCGCGAGCGCGCAGCCTGGTGGAAGGGGTGCAGATCCCCGAGGCCTTGTACCACGACCTGAAGGCACTGCTGGCCTGAGTGTACGCAACCTCCGCGGGAACGATCGTGAACCTCTGTGGGAGCCGGCAAGCCGGCGCCCACAGGGTTGGGCGTTCGTCCTTTTTACAGGGCTTCGCGCTGGCTGTTGCCGTCAACCAGGCGGGCAATGCCCAGCGGGTTGGCGTCTTTGAGCGCCTCGGGCAGCAAGGCGTCCGGGCAGTTCTGGTAGCACACCGGGCGCAGGAAACGATCGATGGCCAGGCTGCCAACCGAGGTGCCACGGGCGTCGGAGGTGGCCGGGTACGGCCCGCCATGGACCATGGCATCGCAGACCTCGACCCCCGTCGGATAACCGTTGAACAGTACTCGGCCGACTTTTTGCTCCAGCAGCGCCAGTAACTCGCCGTGCTCCTGCAGGTCCTGCGCTTCGCCGATCAGGGTGGCGGTGAGTTGGCCGTGCAAACTGTTCAGCACCTGTCGCAACTGTGCCTTGTCGGCGACTTCGACGACGATGGTCGTGGGACCGAACACTTCTTCCTGCAGCAGTGGATCCCCCCTGAGCAAGAGGCTGGCGTCGGCCTTGAACAGTTGCGGTTGGGCGTGATTGCCTGGTTGATCCTGGCCGGCCAGGCGATGGATGCCCGGATGGCTGAGCAACGCCTGCACGCCGTTGCTGTAGCTACGGTACGTACTGGCGTTGAGCATGACTTGCCCCGGTTGTTCGGCCATGTGCGCGGCGAGGTGTTCAACGAACGTGCTGAACGCAGGAGAGTGCATGCCGATCACCAGGCCCGGGTTGGTGCAGAACTGACCGCAGCCCTGGACCACCGACGCCACCAGTTCGCTGGCGATTTTCTCGCCCCGCAGGTGCAGGGCTTCGGGCAATACCAGCACCGGGTTGATGCTGCTCATTTCGGCGAACACCGGGATCGGCTGTGGCCGGGCGGCGGCCATGTCGCAGAGGGCGCGGCCACCTTTGAGCGAACCGGTGAAACCGACGGCCTGGATCGCCGGATGCTTGACCAGTGCTTCACCGACGCCGGCCCCGTAGATCATGTTGAACACGCCCTTGGGCATGTCGGTTTGCTCGGCGGCGCGCAGGATCGCATTGGCCACGCGCTCGGCCGTCGCCATGTGCCCGCTGTGGGCCTTGAACACCACCGGGCAACCGGCGGCCAACGCCGCTGCGGTGTCGCCACCGGCGGTGGAGAACGCCAGGGGGAAATTGCTCGCGCCGAACACCGCCACTGGACCGACGCCGATCCGGTACTGACGGATGTCGACCCGAGGCAGCGGCTGACGCGCGGGCAATGCCCGGTCGATGCGCGCCCCATAGAAATCGCCGCGGCGCAGCACCTGGGCGAACAGGCGCATTTGCCCGCTGGTGCGCCCGCGCTCGCCCTGGATACGCCCGCTGGGCAAGGCGGTTTCCCGGGTGACCAGGGCGACGAATTCGTCATCCAGGGCATCCAGTTGGCTGGCGATGGCCTCGAGAAACTCCGCCCGGCGACTGGCTGGCAGGTTGCGAAAGGTCGGGTAGGCGGTTGCAGCTGCCTGGGCGGCGGCGTCCACTTCCTCCAGGGTGGCCTGGGTGAAGGTGTAGGGCAGGGCTTCGCCAGTGGTGGCGTCATGGCTGTGCAAGGTGATGTGGCCGGCGGCACTGCGCGCACCGCCGATGTAGTTATGGCCGATGATCTCGGGCATCGAAAAAACTCCTGTTGAAAAATTGAACTCAAGCCTGAAGGAACGCTGATGGTGGCGAGCGATCTTGCGCGCGCTAGGTCGCGTAGCGGCCGCAAAAATGTACGGAAAGCCATTTTTTGCGAGTGCTACGCACTCGAGCGCGAGCAAGCTCGCTCGCCACAAGGTTGATGTTCGCCAGAACAATCGGCGGGTATCAGGCTCACGCCAGCTCACTACCCTGGCGCGTAGACGCGGGTGCTGCGTGATCCAGCGCCGCGATCCGCGCCGCCGATTCGGCATCCACCTGATGCAGAGACTTGCCCCGGGTTTCCCGGGCCAGGCCGACGGCGATAAGGGAAATCACCGAGGCACCGACCAGGTACCAGGCGATCGGCGTGGAGCTGTGGTACTTGTTGAGCAGGGTGATGGCGATCAGCGGCGCCAGGGAGCCGGCGAAGATCGGCGCCACCTGGTAGCACAGGGACAACGCGGTATAGCGCACGTGAGTTGGGAACATTTCGGCCATCAGCGCCGAGTAGGGCGCGTAGGTCATCGACTCGATGGCCAGGCCCAGGGTGATGGCGGCCATGATCAGCCAGTTGT
>RCUR01000913.1_pt1 | contig 10611 bp, 2 predicted proteins | sample 2166151 | NCBI WGS metagenome assembly RCUR01 (sample SAMN09932785, study PRJNA488358) | compost metagenome | isolation source: compost soil in an enriched community | place: Germany: Experimental Botanical Garden
TCTAAAAAGGAAGAATTCTATATCTCTAACACCTCTGAATTTTGCTCTAAAGGCGTTTATCTTTGCATTACCGGCTCAGAAGGAACAGTCGTGCTTCTAGTGTCAAAATAGGTTTATATTGATTGAATGGTTGGTTATTGTGCGGGTAATTGTATTGTACGATTTAAACCGCGACTGGTTTGCTTTTTCATGTCATTTGGCAAATCTTGTAAACCCAATGATTTTATTGGGTTAATGGATAAGAAGAAATTGATCTTTCTTACAACTCTAAATTAACTTCCAAAAACGTTGATTTTCGTATTAAAGATTATGTGGAAATTTTGTGCTTCGATTAGTAAAAAGCTTTTGAACTGAAGGGTAATTTAGGGTTATAATATCTTTTTAGTGATTTGGATTAGCAAATTATTTTTTGCGTTTAAGAAGGTAATTTGAAACAATTAGTTAATAGAATCTTTTGTTTCTTCTAAATCATCTGATTTTTTTCCAATTTTTATTTTTGGATTGTCTTTGTTCCCTGTTATTACTAATGGTACTCCAATAATACCTAGTGGTGGTAGGCCCAATCTCATTTTAATGTTCAATTTTCCATCAAGACTGGAAGTTCCTTCTATTCTGGGTCTAAAACCGGCAAATTTGAATTTGAATCTTTCTATAGTGATGATGTTGTTTTTTATTGAACTTTTTATATCAATTTTGGAGATTTCTGGGTTTTTTATTGCTTCATTGTTTGTTGTTTTAGCTACTGCGTTGAACATTTTCATTCCTTTCAGTTGTACTTCTTTTATAGACAGTACACCACCGCCCGCCAAAGATGGGTATATGGGTGACATGTCAGCATTTAATTTTCCTTTTAGATAATAGTCTAAGGATACAATACCTTGTGCGCTTTCAGCTGCACTTGCCATTTCTCTGAAAATTTTTATTTCGTTGTAAGCTTTTTTAATGTCGAAGTCGGTGGCTTTTATTTTGTAATCAAATTGCGCTTTTTTAGGGCTTATACTCTGATAAGTGGCGTCCATAGTTACATCGCAACCTATTAAATTAAAGCCTGTGTTTTGCATTATTAATTTACCTTTTTTTATTAATAATTTGCCTTTGGAATTGTTTAGAGTCAGGCCACTAAAAGTTATTTTTTGTGCATTGGCTTGAAATTGTAAATCGAAATTGGGAGGTATGATAATTACACCGGTTTCCTGTATTTCGTTTTGCTTTGTTGCTTCAGTTGATGTAGTAGTTACACCTGTTTTGTTTGTTTTTGGAACAGACATAAATTCATCGGCATTAATATATCTGGAATTAAGGGTAAAGGAGCCTCTTAAAACACCGGTTTTTGAAGTCATGAAGTTGAATACATTTTGCAAATAACCATTCATTTTAAAGTCGGATTGACCATAGCTTGCCAAAAATGTATTGAAACTCATTTTGTCTTGGTTGAATTTAAATATTCCTTCCTTAATGAGGAATTGTTTTGGCAAATAATCAGTAGTCAATTGAATATCTTTGACTTCTAAAGTCCCTTTGTTGTACAGTTTGTTATAGTTTCCTTTTTCGGCATCACTTTGTTTTCCTTTCAAAACTAAATCGGTTTTGATGTAGCCATGTAAATCCAATCCTTTTTGCGAAAAGACACTGTAGATTTTACCAATATCCAAGATTCCTTTTGCTTTTATATCATAGGTTAGATCGTCAAAATTACTTAAATCCGCTTCGAGAAAAAATGGTTGTCCTTCGAAGATGAATGCAGCAGGTTTAAATGTAACTTTCAAATCATTGAATGTGCCTTTTTGATTATTTATTCCGGTTACAATGTTAATATCTGTAATTGGGTTCGGATAATAACTGGTTTTGATATAGCCGTTTTTTAAATTAATTGAGGCATTTGTAACCGGGAAAAGGTCATTCTTTTGATTGTATATCCCTTTCATATTTCCTTCGCCTATTAGTAATCCCTTCAATTCTACATTTGGAATTCCAAGTGCTTTAATGAGTTTTTCCAAGTCTATCCTGGTATTCAAAGTGGCATCTATATCTGGATTGGATAGTCCTTTAGTGTAGAACTTGGCTTTCAAATAATCCTTTTGAATATTTAAAGATATATTTTTAGTGTCAACGATTAAAAGCTCCGGATTTAGAGAAGGAATCTTTGTTGATAAATCCAGGTTAAGATTGGAAACAGGAAAAGCGCTTTTATCATAGTTTATAAATCCATCCTTTATTTTTAAGTCAAGATTCAAATCAGGGCCCATGTTTTTTGAGACAATGTATTTTCCTTTTAATGTTAAAAGGAGATCTGTTTTTCCTTTCAGCTCTGTTTTCTTTAGCCAGGTTATGTATTTTGGAGGAAAAGCTGTAAAAACATCATAGAGATTACTGTTATTTGATTTAATAACGAAATCCATATTGTAACCGTCTTTTAAGAAATCAAATTTTCCTTTAAAATCAACTAAAAGTTGGTTTATTTTTAGATTATTTTGCTCAAAAACAAAGGAGAGTGAATTAATATTTACTTTGGTGATTAAATCGCCATCCACTTTTTTGTTCATCAAATAGGGTTCCTTTTCATAAATGATGTTCAGTTTGTCGATTTTTGCTTTGGAATACAGGTCAAAAACATCTTTACTTAAATCACCATTGCCTAAATAGTTAAAACCAAAGGCATCTACATGAATGTCTGCCGATTGATCGTCATATACAAACTGACTGTTTATTATTTCTATTTTTTCTAATTTTAAAGCGGTATCGGCGCTATCTTTTTCTACTTTTTTTGTTTTGGCTATGTAAACATTGTAATTGGCATTTCCATTTTTGTCAACCTTAATATTAATTACTGAGTTGGACAAATAAATTTCGTCGATTTTTATGGATTTACTAAAGACTAAGCTTGATAAATTTATTCCGAAGGATACTTCTTTGGCTGTTATTAATTTTTCTTTTTGATATGGAGCCGATCCTTTAAGATTAAAATCATGTAGGGTTAAAGTCAAAGAAGGGAAATGATGAAAAAAGGACACATTTGCATCAGAGTAATTCAGTTCTCCATTTAATTTTGCATTAGCAGTTTTCTTGATTTCTTCTTTGAGTCTTTCTGCAAAAATAATTGGTGTTAAGAACATTAAAGAAAGGATACTCAAAAATGTTATTCCCACATATTTTAATACTGTAAATAAAACTGATTTAGATTTGATTGTTGACATGATCAATCCGGTTTTTGGTTTGGTTGAAATCTTAAAAATGAGATTGCTATTTTAAAGAAGTAAGAATAAATAATTTTTTAAGTCAGAAACTCTTCTGAGATATCTTACAAAGATAAATAAAAAATAAAGTTTTTTCGTAGGATTCTCTTTTAAACCTATCTGTGATTTGCGAAATGAAATCTAAATTTTAGAGCTTGTTTTTGCTTTTTGTTTTCACCTAATTTTAGATTTTTGACTTCTAATTTTAAGAGTTAATTTTCAAAATCATGTTTTCCCATAGTTATGTAATTGTTAAAATTAAAGTCTTGTAAATTTTCAAGAAATCAGATAGAAAATCGGGATTTAAATTGTGATATCTATTCGTAATAGCTTCATTGAAAAGTAAATAATATAAAGTTTTCAACACTATTACGTTTTCGTAATAGCATATGGATATGGTCATGTCGAGGCTAAGATTTTTTACATAAATTTAACCTTTGAAACAAGGGTTGAAATTTTAAAATAGTGCAATTATAAACCTAAATAAATGCACATTTGTCAAATTATTAACGTCAAAATATCACAATTTTGAAAAATTTGATTGAATGCAAACTTTTGTTTTTGAATGCAAACTATTAAATTAATTAACCCCCAAATCTATGATTATTAAATTACTTTCAAGGAACATTCTCCTTTTAGGAATGTTTATTTATTTCGCATTTTCATCAAGTGCAACGGCACAAACTTTTAAAGATGATATTATGCTGCAAGCATTCGGATGGGATGTGCATACACAGTCTTCGGTTAGTTCTGAAGGAGGATTGTATAATTATCTTAATGCTAGGGCTTCAAGCTATGCTACTGCCGGTTTTACTGTACTTTGGATGCCACCTCCGAGTAAATCAACCGGAGGAGTTGGGTATATTCCTACCGAATTATTTAATTTCACCCAAACTGTTTATGGTTCTGAGGCACAATTAACGACTTTGTTGACCACCTTGAATAACAGTACACCTAAGATTCATCCGATGGCTGATATTGTTGTGAATCATAGAGGAGGATCCACTAACTGGACCGATTTCACTAATCCTACTTGGGATTGTCATTCGATAACCAGTACTGATGAGGCTAATTTTGTTACCATTACGGGTACAAGACCTTGCGGTACTGCAGATACTGGTGAAGATTTTGGAGCAGCGAGAGATTTAGACCATACCAATGCGCAAGTGCAAACGGGAGTAAAGGAATATTTAACCCGATTGAAAGCATTGGGATTTGATAGCTGGAGATGGGATGTGGCTAAAGGATTTTCTGCCAGTTTTTTCGGGGATTATATAGCAGCTTCTACGCCATATGCATCGGTAGGAGAATATTGGGATGGAGACGTTAGTAATTTGAAATCTTGGGTTGATGGTACAGGAAAGAAATCAACAGCTTTTGATTTTGCCTTGTATTATAAATTAAGTTCCGCTTTAAATGGTAACTACAGTCAAATAGCTGCTAATCCTGGTTTGGCAGGTCAATTTGGATATGCTAGTCTAGCCGTTACTTTTGTGGATAATCATGATACTTTTGTTAAAACAGAATGGATTGGCGGAGATAATATCATGAAGGGATATGCTTATATTTTGACGCATCCGGGAATTCCATGTGTGTTTTTTCCACATTACTATGGAGGAACTTATACTAAAGATGGTGTGACAAGAAATTATACTGCTCGCGAATCTGATATCAATAAGCTAATGGCTATTCGCAAGGCTAATGGTATTAATGCAAATAGTAGTGTAGTGGTTTCAAATTCCAGTAGTTATTATACAGCAATTATAGACGACAAAGTTGCGGTAAGAATTGGATCCAGTTCATGGACACCTTCAGGGACAGGATGGATTGAAAGTGCTTCAGGAACAGATTATAAAGTATGGTCTAAATCAGCTGTTAATACAGCACCTACAGTTGCAATTACTCCTGTTGGTGGTTCTTTTGTAGAAGGTTCAACGGTTTCAGTTACGATTGCAGCAACTGATGATAAAGCCGGTTCAATTATTTATTATACTACCGATGGTTCTACTCCTACAACTGCTTCAGCAATTTATACAAGCGCAATTAGTGTTACTTCTGATACAACTGTAAAGGCAATTGCAAAAGATACGGACGGTTTATTGTCAGGAGTAACATCTCAAACATATACCTTTTTGCCATTAGGGGATATCACTATTCGATTTTTACCACCTACCAGTTGGGTTGCTCCAATTAACATTTATCATTGGAATGCTGTTCCGAAGGTAAACTTGGCTGATGCGGCTTGGCCCGGTAAAGCGATGACAGGACCAGATTCATCAGGATACTATACTTATACGTTTACTAATATTGCAAGTACGAATATTATTTTTAATAGAGGTACCGGATCACCGCAAACAGCTGATATTGTTGGAGTAAATAAAAGCACTTGCTATAATATGTCAACAGGCACTTTGGTGGAAGAAGTTTGCTCCAATTTGGGAATAGGACAAGCAGAAATTTTAAGCTCTAAAATAATACTTTACCCGAATCCTGTTTCAGGGTCGTTTAAAATTAACAAAGATGTTTCAGATATCTATGTTTACGATGTTACAGGAAGAATTGTGAAACAATTCAAAGGTGCTTTTGGTAAAGATTCTGACTTTGAAATCAGTGATCTTGTTAATGGGATGTATTTTGTAAATATAATTTCAATTGACGGGGAAACCAGTACACTGACCGTTGTTAAAAAATAATTTTTTTTAAATATCTGAGAGGGGTTGTTTGATTTATTTAAACAGCCTCTCAGATATTTTATGTAAAAACAGCTTTTTTTTTAAAGGTTATTTACGAAATCGATTGATTTTTTGTTTCTAAAAATTAGTCACCATTATAAATTAATAATAAACTCATTTTATGAAGAATAAATTACTTTTATTTTTACTATTTCATTTATTAATTGGAAATAAATTAACTGCAAAGAATTTTGGAAGTTTGGTAATTATTCCTAAAATGAATTCAGAATTGTTTGCCAAAAACAATGACCCGAAACCAATAAACAAGCATAAAGTTAATTATACTGCCATTAAGCCGGTCGCCCTTTTGAGTCCTCCTACGGTTGTAGCCGGCAGCATTTGCGGTCCAGGTGTTGTTAATCTCTCTGCAACGGGGGCAGGTGGCGAAACTATTGAGTGGTTTGCAGATCAAACTACATCAACCGTTTTATTTACAGGTTCTAATTACAGTCCAAATGTAACAACCACTACTACTTATTATGTTTCAAGTAGATCTGGAGCAGATTTAAGTATCCGTGTGCCGGTTGTAGCGTCTGTTTACTCGGTACCGCCATCGGTTACTTTAACAGCCTCGCCAGTAAATAATACAACAACGCCTTTATGTTTGGGTACATCAGTTACTTTTACAGCTAACGGTGGAGCCGATTTATTTGAATTTTCAGTAGATGGTGTTGTGAAACAGGCAATGTCTGCAAGTAAAACATTTACAACTAATACCTTGACAAATGGTCAAACTGTTAGTGTTCGTTCAAGGTACGCTGTAACTCTTGATGGGACAATTACAGAAACCGCATGGGGAACAGGGCCTATGGAAAATAATGTCCTTTCCGCTTCTTTATCAGTAAATGCAGCAGGAGGATATATCAATTCTGTTAAAATTAGTCCAACTGAGGATAAATTAGTTTTCGGGATTGCTGGAAAATTAATTAATTATAGAAGGGTGTTGTTATTTTTGGATACTAAATCAGGAGGGTTTAATGTTTCAAATTATGGAGATGAGAATGGTTCTTTTCCCCAAGTTAGAGCCTTTAATTATTTTAATAATAATCCAAGTACGTTTGACTCTTATTTCGCTGCAGACTATTGTATCGCCATTGCAACTGATGGAGGGGAAACCAATTATTACGCGGATGTTATTGAGTTGAAAACAGGAAATTCTATTAAAAGCTATTTGGGGTGGGCGGCTACCGGTGCACCAACTGCAGTAATGGGGGTCGATAAAAATAATACAGGGATAGGAGATTACACGAAAGGATTTGAGGTAGAAGTTTTAAAATCGCTTATTGGATATACAGGAGGTGATATTAAATTTTTTGCATTCACGATGCAAGATAACGCAGAGTCAAATTATAGTGTTACCAATTCTTTTTTAAGTCCAGAATTATCGAGTAGCGCAGATTATGGCTCAGGGGCCATTAATTATAATTTAAAAGATCCAAATCCGGTTATAGTAGCTGCTTCAGCATTAAGTCCTTGCTATTCTGCTGATACGATTACCATGAATTTTGTTGCTAATCCGACAACCGCTACTGTTGGAGGTAACCAATCAAAATGTCTTTTGACAAGTGATGCGTTAGGAGGGAATACTCCAACAGTAGGAACTGGACTTTGGACTAAAAAGTCTGGTCCGGGTACAGTAAGTTTTAGTGATGCAACAAATGGCAATTCAACAGCTACTGTGAGTGCAGCCGGAACTTATGTCTTCACTTGGACAATTTCAAGTGGGCAATGTGCAAGTTCTTCAGCAGAGATTACAGTTCTATATAATGTCACCCAACCTCCAACAGGCTCGGCAAATCAAAATTTCTGTAAAATTAACACGCCTAAAATTAGTGATTTAGTTGCTACAGGTACGAATGTGGAATGGTTTACTACCCTATCGGGTGGGGTTCCAATATCAGCTAGTACAGACCTGAGTACAGGTACTTATTATGCAGAACAAACAAATGCGAGCACTTCTTGTAAAAGTATTTCTCGCCTTCGTGTAGATGTAATCATAGATAATCCTGCAGGTCCAATCGTTGATGCAGCTCAAACTTTTTGTAATTCGGCAAAAGTGTCTGATTTAGTTGCGACAGGTACGGGCGTAAAATGGTATGATTCTCCTAATGGTGGATTGCCTTTAGATCCTAATACCCTTTTGGTAAATGGAGAAACATATTATGCTACTCAAACTCTTTCTGGGGCACTTTTATGCGAGAGTACACCTAGAACTCCTACTGAGGTAACAATAAATGTTACATCGGTGCCATCTGGATCAGGAGTACAGACAGTATGTAATGCTGGGACAATTGCAGATTTAGTCGCTGCAGGAACAGGTACAATTCAATGGTATCTAAATGCTAATGGAGGAAGTCCATTGCCCTCCTCACAACTATTAGTAACAGGAACTACTTACTATGCCAGTCAAACAATATTATCTTGTGAAAGTGATTCCAGGTATCCGCTACTTGTCACCATAAATAACCCCCAAATTCCAGTTAGTGGAGGAGATCAATCGGTTTGTGCTACAAATCCTTTGCAAACTCTAAGCGCATCGGCGACTGTTACCACAGGTACTGTAGTTTGGTATGATGCACTTACAAATGGTAATTTAGTAGCTGATCCTACTTTAAACACAGTAGGGTCAAGAACGTATTATGCTCAAAATAATATAGGTTCATGCTCAAGTATTTCTAGAACTCCTGTGACTTTAGAAATAAAAGATTCTCCATTTTTGAATGTGATAACTAAAGTTTGTTCTTTAGATTTATTAACATATTCAGTAGATTTTACAGCTGCAAGTGGCAGTACAATAACTATAAATCCTGCTGTTGGGAGTATTGTTGGGAATTCCATAACAGGAGTCCCTGCAGGAACAAATTTTAGTATATCTGCCGATAAAGGAAATGGATGTATAGAAGTATACAACGTAATTGCCCCAAATTGCAGTTGCTCAATAATAAACAATCCAATTAGCGGCGGAGATCAAACCATTTGTGAAGGTCTGTCAAATCCTACTTTATCTGCAAATGTAAATAGTGGTGAAACTGTAGATTGGTATAGTGATAATAGCGGTGGTGCCCCTTTGGTTAGCAATAGTATAACTTATGTACCAGCTAATACTTTGCCGGGAGTGTATACTTATTTTGCAGAAGCCAGAAAAACAGTTGATGGTTGTGTAAGTTCTGGCAGAACTGCCGTTTCATTAACCATAACTGCACAAGGAAAACCAACTGGCGCAGCAACACAGTCGTTCTGTGAATCTGAAAATGCAACCGTAGCCAGTTTAATTGCTGCAGGGACTCAGATAAAATGGTATGCGGATGCTACCGGTGGCTCGCCCTTATCTTTTACCGAAGCATTAGTGGATTCAGAAGACTATTATGCTACCCAAACGGGAACTTCAGGCTTATTATGTGAAAGTGTTGAAAGATTAAAAGTCATAGTATCGATCAATAAACCAGCTGCTCCGACAGCAACTGATGCAGTACAAACTTTTTGTAATTCCGCAACAATTGTCGATTTACAAGTTACCGGAACAAATATAAAATGGTATGATGGATTGAATAATTTGGTTTCGGATGTAACGTCTTTGTCTAATGGTGATTACTTTGCATCACAAACAATATCTGGTTGTGAAAGTGTAAATAGATTAAAAGTAACTGTAATAATTAATAAACCATCAATCCCAACGATAGTTAATGCTATTACTTTTTGCGAAGCAGATAATGCAACAGTAGCTTCATTGACTTCACAAGTAACATCTGGAACAGCTATAAAATGGTATTCTTCTTCAACAGGAAAGACGCCATTAAATCCAAGCGATATTTTAATTGATAATATTTATTATGGAACACAGACAGTTTCAGGATGTGAAAGTGAAGCCCGAGCTGTTGTAAATGTGACTATAAATAGACCCGAAAAACCTGCGGGGGATGGGATTCAGGAGTTTTGTTCCAATGAAAATGCTGCAATTTCTAATTTAATGATTACAGGTGGGTTGCCAATTTTATGGTATGATGCGGCTGCTGGAGGGAATTTGTTGGTAAACACAAGCCTTTTAGTAAACGGGCAAAAATATTTTGCATCACAGACAATTGCAGGATGTGAGAGTGTGGAACGTTTGGAAGTAACTGCAGTAGTTGTAGATCCTCCAACTCCTACTATTGTAGATCCTAATGTGCTTTTTTGTGAGTCTGAAAATGCAACACTTAACAGTATCGTATTGCAAGGTATAGTTAACAATTCGAATATAGTGTGGTATACGGCACCAAGTAATGGAATTCTTTTGACGGGAACTACGCCACTTGTTTCAGGAAGTAAATACTATGCTGCTCAGCAATCAACCACTCCGATTGTAGGTTGTGAAAGTATTAATAGATTAGAAGTTACAGTGACAATTGATGCGATTCAACCGCCAGCTATTGATGTGATTACCCAGCCAACTTGTGCAAAAAGCACTGGAAGTGTCTTGTTAACCGGATTACCGGTGCCAGGTCTTTGGACTATAATTTCTTCAGATGGAACATCTATTTCTAATACCGGCGATACCTACTTAGTTGATAATTTAGCGCCATCAGCAAGCTATACATTTAAAGTGGCAAATGATAAAGGTTGTACTTCGGTTTTATCATCATCAATCGTGGTTATAAATCCAGTTCCAG
>RCUR01000914.1_pt1 | contig 10595 bp, 8 predicted proteins | sample 2166151 | NCBI WGS metagenome assembly RCUR01 (sample SAMN09932785, study PRJNA488358) | compost metagenome | isolation source: compost soil in an enriched community | place: Germany: Experimental Botanical Garden
CCTCCACCGGCTCATTGGTGACGTCCTGGAAAAACAGCGGGACGATCTGGGTCAGGCCGCCGATGCTGACGGCGAGCACCATCAGCAGCGCCATCAGACCGATATTCTTCTCGATGATTTCGTGTTTCATCAGTGGGCGCTCCCAGCGGTGAACTGCGCGGCCGCTTCATATTCAACCGGCTTGGCGGCGCGCACGGTGCGGTAGGTGTTGTAAGCCATCAGCAACATGCCGGTGACGAAGAACATGCCGCCGATCATGCGCACCACGAAACCAGGATGGCTGGCTTCCAGTGCTTCAACGAAGGAGTAGGTGAGGGTGCCGTCTTCGTTGACTGCGCGCCACATCAGGCCCTGGGTGATGCCGTTGACCCACATCGAGGCGATATAGAGCACGGTGCCGATAGTGGCCAGCCAGAAGTGCAGGTTGATCAGCGCGATGCTGTGCATCTGCTCGCGGCCGTAGACTTTCGGGATCAGGTGATAGAGCGAGCCGATGGAGATCATCGCCACCCAGCCGAGGGCGCCGGCGTGTACATGGCCGATGGTCCAGTCGGTGTAATGCGACAAAGCATTCACGGTCTTGATCGCCATCATGGGACCTTCGAAGGTGGACATGCCATAAAAGGCCAGTGAAACCACCAGGAAGCGCAGGATCGGATCGGTACGCAATTTATGCCAGGCACCAGACAAGCTCATCATGCCGTTGATCATGCCGCCCCAGCTCGGCGCCAGCAGAATCAGCGACATCGCCATGCCCAGGCTTTGCGCCCAGTCCGGCAGGGCGGTGTAGTGCAGGTGGTGCGGGCCGGCCCAGATGTACAGGGTGATCAGTGCCCAGAAATGCACGATGGACAGGCGATACGAGTAGATCGGCCGTTCGGCCTGCTTGGGCACGAAGTAGTACATCATCCCCAGGAAGCCGGTGGTCAGGAAGAAGCCCACGGCGTTGTGGCCGTACCACCACTGGATCATCGCATCGGTCGCGCCGGAGTACATCGAGTACGACTTGAACAGGCTCACCGGCACGGCGGCGCTGTTGACGATGTGCAGCATCGCGGTGACCAGGATGAAGGCACCGTAGAACCAGTTGCCGACATAGATGTGCTTGGTCTTGCGCTTGACCACGGTGCCGAAGAACACCACCGCGTAAGCGACCCAGACAATGGTGATCAGCACGTCGATCGGCCATTCCAGCTCGGCGTATTCCTTGGTGCTGGTGTAACCCAGCGGCAGGGTGATGACGGCCAGCACGATCACGGCCTGCCAGCCCCAGAACACGAAGGCGGCCAGGCCGTCGGAGATCAGGCGCGCCTGACTGGTGCGTTGCACCACATAGAATGACGTGGCCATCAGTGCGCATCCGCCGAAGGCGAAGATCACCGCATTGGTGTGCAAGGGGCGCAGACGGCCGAAGCTCGTCCACTCCATTCCCAGGTTGAGTTCCGGCCACACCAATTGTGCGGCGATGAACACACCGAGAAGCATGCCAATGACTCCCCAAATCACCGTCATCACGGCGAATTGGCGAACCACCTTGTAGTTATAAGCAGTCTGACTGATTGCTGTGCTCATGCTGGGTTCCACGGTTAATGGATTTTTATAGGGGCAAAAATCGGCGGCAAGTATGGAGAAGGCAGGTAGCCAATGCAACGCTGCAGGCCCACCGGGTCGTGCTTTCAAGGGCTTTCGGCAAGGGTTTCGCGGGTGCTCTGGAGTGCCTTGTCGACAACTTGAAAAGCAGCGCGAAGGTGGTCTTGCCCCGAGTTATGGCGGCTGGCGACTGGTGGCAAGCTTAACTCAAATCAAGAAATGGCCAAGTCGTAGTGGGCTGATGCGACGTTGCGTCGCACCCCCGGCAGACTGGCGGAAGGTGGGCTGGTAGAGGAGTTGGCGACAGCGTGCTGTCGCCAACTGGGCGGGGAAGGGCTTACCTGGCTTGCTGTTGCCCCTGGCTCAGGCTCAACACGTAGGCGGCCAGCAGGTGCACCTTGTCGTCACCCAGGTACTGCTCCTGGGCCGGCATCTGGCCGCTGCGGCCGTGGCGGATGGTCTGCTGCAGTTGCACCAGGCTGCTGCCGTAGATCCAGCCGGCGGGTTTGGTCAGGTCGGGCGCGCCGAGCATGGCCATGCCCGTGCCTTCTGCGCCGTGGCAGGCCTGGCAATTGCTGGCATATATCTGCGCGCCCCGCTGCAGGTCGAAGGATTTGTCGGCAGGCAGCGGCAGGCCGGCCAGGTCGTGGCGCACGTAAGCCGCCACCTGCTGCACGCCGTCCTCGCCAAGCGCCTGGACCCAGGCGGGCATCATGCCCATGCGGCCATTGAGGATGCTGGCCTTGATTGCGGCAGGTTCGCCGCCCCAGCGCCAATGGTTGTCGGCCAGGTTGGGGAAGCCCGCCGAACCCTTGGCGTCGGAGCCATGGCAGACCGAGCAGTAGGTGGCGAACATGCGGCCACCCATTTTCAGCGCGCCCTCGTCTTTAGCCACTTCTTCCAGGGGCATGGCCGCATATTTGGCGAAGATCGGCCCGTACAGCTCATCGGCCTGGTCCACTTCGCGCTGCCATTGGGCCACCTGGGTCCAGCCATCCGCGTAGCCCGGCAGCACACCTTTCCAATTGCCCAGGCCGGGGTAGAGCACCAGGTAAGCGACGGAAAAGATCAGCGTGCCGATGAACAGCAGGAACCACCACTTGGGCAGCGGGTTGTCATATTCCTCGATGCCATCGAAGGAGTGACCCATGGTCTGCTCGGTCTCGTTCTTGTGCGTCTCGCCCTTGCGGGTCGCGAAAATCAGCCAGAACAGGGCGAGCAGGGTGCCAACGGTCAGCAGGGTTACATACCAGCTCCAGAAGGTACTCATGGGGTGTTGCTCCTCGATGCAGCAGACGTGGATTCATCGGCAAAAGGCAGCAGCGCCGCCTCGCTGAACGCGGCGCGACGCTTGCTGCTGTATGCCCAGAGCGTCACGCAGACGAAGGACAGCAGTACCAGTGCCGTACCTATGCCGCGCAGGGTGCCGATATCAATGATTTCAAGTGACATGGCCTACCTCTTGTTCTTGACGGCAGTGCCGAGCACTTGCAGGTAGGCGACCATGGCATCCATTTCGCTTTTGCCCTTGACCGCTTCCGCGGCGCCGGCGATGTCCTCGTCGCTGTAAGGCACGCCAAGCGTGCGCAGCGCCTTGAACTTGGCGGCGGTATCCTTGCCGTCCAGGGTGTTTTCCACCAGCCAGGGGTAGGACGGCATCTTCGATTCCGGCACCACGTTGCGCGGGTTGTACAGGTGAGCGCGGTGCCACTCGTCCGAGTAGCGGCCGCCGACCCGGGCCAGATCCGGGCCGGTACGCTTGGAGCCCCAGAGGAAGGGGTGGTCGTAGACGCTTTCACCGGCCACCGAGTAGTGGCCGTAACGCTCGGTTTCGGCGCGGAACGGGCGGATCATCTGCGAGTGGCAGCCGACGCAGCCCTCGCGGATGTAGATGTCGCGGCCTTCCAGTTGCAGCGCGGTGTACGGCTTGAGGCCGGCCACCGGCTCATTGGTGACGTCCTGGAAAAACAGCGGGACGATCTGGGTCAGGCCACCGATGCTGACGGCGAGCACCATCATCAGTGCCATCAGGCCGATATTCTTCTCGAGTATTTCGTGTCTCATCAGTGGGCTCCTTCAACCGAAAACTGCGCGGCGGCTTGCAACTCGGCGGCCTTGGTATGGCGCACGGTCTGCCAGACGTTCCAGGCCATCACCAGCATGCCGCTGAAGAAGATCGCGCCGCCGATCAGGCGCACCACAAAGCCGGGGTGGCTGGCTTCCAGGGCTTCGACGAAGGAGTAGGTGAGGGTGCCGTCTTCGTTGACTGCGCGCCACATCAGGCCCTGGGCGATGCCGTTGACCCACATCGAGGCGATATAGAGCACGGTGCCGATGGTGGCCAGCCAGAAATGCACGTTGATCAGGCCGATGCTGTGCATCTCCTTACGGCCGAAGACCTTGGGAATCAGGTGATAGAGCGAACCGATCGAGACCATGGCCACCCAGCCGAGAGCGCCGGCGTGAACGTGGCCGATGGTCCAGTCGGTGTAGTGGGACAGGGCGTTGACGGTCTTGATCGCCATCATCGGACCTTCGAAGGTCGACATGCCGTAGAACGCCAGGGACACCACCAGAAAGCGCAGGATCGGGTCGGTGCGCAGCTTATGCCAGGCCCCCGACAGGGTCATCATGCCGTTGATCATGCCACCCCAGCTCGGTGCCAGCAGAATCAGCGACATCACCATGCCGAGCGATTGCGCCCAATCCGGCAGCGCGGTGTAGTGCAGGTGGTGCGGGCCGGCCCAGATGTACACGGCAATCAGCGCCCAGAAGTGCACGATCGACAGGCGATAGGAATACACCGGACGCTCGGCCTGCTTGGGCACGAAGTAATACATCATGCCCAGGAAGCCGGCCGTCAGGAAAAAGCCCACCGCGTTGTGCCCGTACCACCACTGGATCATCGCGTCGGTCGCCCCGGCGTAGGCCGAGTAGGACTTGGTCAAAGTCACCGGAATGGCCATGTTGTTGACCAGGTGGAGGATGGCCACGGTGAGGATGAAGCCGCCGAAGAACCAGTTGCCCACATAGATGTGGCTGACCTTGCGCTTCATGATGGTGCCGAAGAACACGATGGCGTAACTGACCCAGACCACGGTGATCAGGATGTCGATCGGCCATTCCAGTTCCGCGTACTCCTTGGAACTGGTGAGACCAAGCGGCAGACTGACGGCCGCCAGGAGGATCACCGCCTGCCAGCCCCAGAAGGTGAAAGCCGCCAGTTTGGGTGCGAACAGGGTGGCCTGGGAGGTGCGTTGTACCGCGTAGTAGCTGGTGGCGAACAGCGCACAGCCGCCGAAGGCGAAGATCACCGCGTTGGTGTGCAACGGCCGCAGGCGACCGAAGCTGGTCCAGGGCAGGTCGAAATTGAGCGCAGGCCAGGCGAGTTGTGCGGCGATCAGTACGCCGACCGCCATCCCGACTATGCCCCACACCACCGTCATGATGGCGAACTGGCGCACCACCTTGTAGTTGTAGGCGGAACTGATTGTAGTGTTCATGTCTGGGTTTCCATCCACGGTTATGGGCAGATCATTCAAAACAGTCGGTCTTGCGCGAGCCTGAGCTGCTACGCGAGCCGAAGGACTTCTAAAGCGAGGCAAGCATGGGCAAAGGGCAAAGTGCCGGTATTGACGGGGATCAATGCGCGCAGCCGGAGGCGCGGGATGAGTGGCTGTGGAATCGGCCGGCAGCGGCGGCGCAAGCCACGTTGATACTCGCCCACGGCGCCGGTGCGCCGATGGACAGCGAATTCATGACCAGGATGGCGCAACTGCTGGCCGCACGCGGGGTTGCGGTAGTGCGCTTCGAGTTCGACTACATGGCCGCCCGCCGCCTCGACGGCAAGAAACGCCCCCCCAATCAGCAGGCCAAACTGCTGGAAAAGTGGCGTGGGGTGTATGCCCGGGTGCGCCAACAAGTCGCAGGGCCGCTGGCCATCGGCGGCAAGTCGATGGGCGGGCGCATGGCCAGCCTGCTCGCCGACGAACTGGGCGTCGATGCCCTGGTTTGCCTGGGTTACCCCTTCCATGCCGTTGGCAAGGCGGACAAGCCCCGCGTCGCGCACCTGGCCGAGCTGCGCACGCCGACCCTGATCGTCCAGGGCGAACGCGACGCCCTCGGCGACCGTGCCACGGTGGCCGCTTATCAATTATCCACGGCGATAAGGCTGCACTGGCTGGCGAGCGGCGATCACGACCTCAAACCGCTGAAAAGCTCGGGCTATAGTCATGAACAGCACCTGCAGGCCGCGGCGGATGCGATAGCGGCGTTTGTACTGAAGTGAGTTCGTCGGTTTTGCGCTTGATCGTTGTCCATCCTCGGATCTTATTGGCGCTTCGGACTCAGAGGTTGTGAAAAAATTGAGCGCCGCAGCGGGCGTTTGGAGGCGGTCGCAGTAGGCGAGAGTTTTTTCACAAGCGCTCAGCCATCGGCTGGCGGGCGGAGAATGCAATAGCTCAGAAAGCGGCTCATATCCCGGGACAGGTTGATGAAAAAGATGCTGAATTGCTGGTTATCCAGTTCCTGCAGCTTGGCCAAGGCCTGGCTGGAAATCTTCAGCACTATGCATTCGCTGGTTGCTTCGCCGCTCAGTAGCCGGGGGCGCATCGCCAGCATCGCGGAGAAACCGACGCTTTCCCCTTCGCCGGTCGTGTGAATGATCTCCCGGCCGGCATCGCTGTCCTGATAAATCGCCAGATGCCCCTGCAGCACCACATAGAAGCAATCGGCGCGCTCTCCCTGGTGATAGAGGGTCTCGCCCGTCGTCAGCTTGAGCAGCTCACTGCTCTCCAGCAGGTTCTCGAGGAAACTGTCCGAGAGGGCGCCGAATGCGGACATCTTGTGCAAGGCTCCGCCAGGAAGGATGTCGCTGAGCAGGGCCAGGTCGAGAGTTTGCATGGCGTTGCACCGGGCCTTCCTTCCTGGCTGGAATGGCCCTCAGGTCACAGATTGGTGGCGTTGCCGCCATCATTGGCATGCGTGGTCAAATACCGATCCAGTGCCTCTGCAGCGGTGCCAGCATGTCTACTGGCAGTATAGGCCTGAGAGGCTGTAGACAAAAAACTCCCGCCATCAGACGCCCGCTGCGGCGCTCGATTTTTTCACAAGTCTGAGCGTTGCTCAGCCGGCCGCAGCCGGCTTTTCTAGCGGTTGAAGCGTTCGACCAGCGAGTACTGTCCCTGCGCGGTGGCGGTGAGGGCTTTGCTGAGTACGGCGGAGCTTTGCGCTTCGCCGGATGTCTGGTCGGACAGTTGGGCGATGTTGGTGATGTTGCGGTTGATTTCGTCGGCGACCGAGCTTTGTTCTTCGGCGGCGGCGGCGATCTGATCGGCCATATCGGCGATGTTGGACACCGCGTCGCTGATTCCGGCCAGGGCCTGGTCGGCCCGTTGCACGCGGTCGACGCCTTCGTCGGCCTGCTTGCGACCGATTTCCATGGTCATCACCGCTTCTTCGGCGGTGCGCTGCAGTTTGGCGATCAGCTGATGAATCTGTCCGGTGGATTCGGCGGTGCGTTGTGCCAGCGAGCGGACTTCGTCGGCGACCACGGCAAAGCCGCGGCCCATTTCGCCGGCGCGGGCGGCTTCGATGGCAGCGTTGAGGGCGAGCAGATTGGTCTGGTCGGCGATGCCTTTGATCACGTCGACCACGCCGCCGATTTCGTTGCTGTCCTGGGCCAGGCGGGTGACGGTTTCGCCGGTGTCACCGACCGACTGCGAGAGGCGCTGAATGGCGGCGCGGGTTTCCGCGGTGATGCTGCGGCCCTCGCTGGTCAGGCGATTGGCTTCCTGGGTGGCGATGGCGGTGCGCGCCACGTTGCTGGCGACTTCCAGGGTGGTGGCGGCCATCTGGTTGACCGCGGTGGCGACTTGTTCGGTTTCCTGGCGCTGGCGGTCCAGACCGGCCGAGCTGTTGTGCGCCAGGGCTTCGGCTTGCTTGGCCTGTTTGGCCAGGTTCCCGGCGCTGTCCTGCAGGCGGGTCAGGCAGGTTTTCAGGCGTGCTTCCTGGCTGAGCAGGGACATTTCCAGGCGGCCCTGGGCGCCGCGGCTGTCGGTGTACATCTGCGCGATCAGCGGGTCGGAGGTGGTTTGCTCGGCCAGCTGCAGCAGGCGTTTGAGCCCGCGCTGCTGCCAGTTGAGACCGGCCAGGCCGAGCGGTATCGAGAGCAGGGCGGCGATGGCGAAGCCCCAGCTGCTGTCGAGCCAGGTGCCGATCAGGAAACCGATCTGGCTGACCAGGATAAAGGGCAGCCAGTTTTGCAGGGTCGGCAGCCACTGGTCGCGACCGGGTACGGCGGACTTGCCGCCGTTGATCCGCTGGTACAGGGCTTCGGCGCGGCGCACTTGTTCGGCGGTCGGTTTGACTAGCACCGATTCGTAGCCGACCACCTGGCTGTTTTCCAGTACCGGCGTGACATAGGCATTGACCCAGTAGTGATCGCCATTCTTGCTGCGGTTCTTGACGATGCCCATCCACGGGCGGCCCTGCTTCAGGGTGCTCCACATGTGCGCGAATACGGCCGACGGTACATCCGGGTGACGCACCAGGTTGTGTGGCGCGCCCATCAACTCGTCGTGGCTGAAGCCACTGATCTCGACGAACGCCTCGTTGCAATAGGTGATCTGGCCTTTGCCATCGGTGGTGGAGATCAAGCGCTGCTGGGCCGCAAAGGTGCGTTCGCGTTGGGTGATGGGCTGATTGTTGCGCATGAGGAGCTTGTCCCTAAGGGTGATGCCTTGTCATCGGCCAGGGGCGCCCGAAGTTGAGCAGAAAAAACGGGGCGCAGTGTAACCGGCTAGCGAGCGCCTGCGCATTCCCCTGCCGGAGCCGGCGGCGGGCATCACATCCTTGTGCGCCCGCCGTTTGCCTGCCTCAACCGGCGATCAGCTGGCGCAATACATAATGCAGAATGCCACCGGCCTTGAAGTACTCGACCTCGTTCAAGGTGTCGATACGGCACAGCACTTCGACGCTTTCCCGCGTGCCGTCCTCGCGGCTCACTTCCACCATCAGCTGCATGTGCGGGTGCAGTTCGACGCCATCCAGGCCGTGGATGCCGAGGGTTTCCCGGCCGGTGAGGTGCAGGCTCTGGCGATCCTGGCCGGGCTTGAACTGCAACGGCAGCACGCCCATGCCGACCAGGTTGGAGCGGTGGATGCGCTCGAAACTCTCGGCGATCACCGCCTTGACCCCGAGCAGGTTGGTGCCCTTGGCCGCCCAGTCGCGGCTCGATCCGGTGCCGTATTCCTTGCCGGCGACCACCACCAGCGGGGTGCCGGCGTCCTGGTAGCGCATGGCGGCGTCGTAGATCGCCAGCTTCTCGCCGCTCGGTATGTGCAGGGTGTTGCCGCCTTCTTCGCCACCGAGCATCTCGTTGCGGATGCGGATATTGGCGAAGGTGCCGCGCATCATCACCTCATGGTTGCCGCGGCGCGAGCCGTAGGAGTTGAAGTCGACCGGTTCGACCCCCTGTTCGCGCAGGTAGCGCCCGGCCGGGCTGTCGGCCTTGATGTTGCCGGCCGGGGAGATGTGGTCGGTGGTTACCGAGTCGCCGAGCAGGGCGAGAATGCGCGCCTGGTGGATGTCGCCGATATGCGGCGGCGCCTCGCTGATGTCCTCGAAAAACGGCGGGTGCTGGATATAGGTCGAGTCGGCCTGCCAGGCGTAGGTGGCGGCCTGCGGCACCGCGATGGCCTGCCACTGGGCGTCGCCGGCGAAGACCTCGGCGTACTCCTTGTGGAACATCGCGGTGTCGACCTTGAGGATCGCCTCGGCGATTTCCTGCTGGCTCGGCCAGATGTCCTTGAGGTAGACCGGCTGGCCGTCCTTGCCTTGGCCGAGCGCCTCTTTGCTGATATCCACCCGCACGCTGCCGGCCAGGGCGTAGGCCACCACCAGCGGTGGCGAGGCCAGCCAGTTGGTCTTCACCAGCGGATGCACGCGGCCCTCGAAGTTGCGGTTGCCGGACAGCACCGAGGCCACCGTCAGGTCGTGTTGCTGGATGGCCTGCTCGATCGGCTCGAGCAGCGGGCCGGAGTTGCCGATGCAGGTGGTGCAGCCGTAGCCGACCAGGCTGAAGCCCAGTTGATCCAGGTAGTGGGTCAATCCAGCGGCGTTGAAGTACTCGGTCACCACCTTGGAGCCGGGGGCCAGCGAACTCTTGACCCAGGGTTTGCGCTGCAGGCCTTTTTCCACGGCCTTCTTCGCCAGCAGGCCGGCGGCCATCATCACGCTGGGGTTGGAGGTGTTGGTGCAGGAGGTGATGGCGGCGATCACCACCGCACCATCCATCAGGCGGTGGGTCTGGCCTTCATGCTGGTAATCGACGGCAGCGATCTGCGCCGCGCTGCCGACCGCGGCGCCGCCACCGCCTTCGTCGAGCAGGCGGCTCTCTTCATTGCTGCTGGGCGTCAGGTGGACGCCGATGAACTCGTCGAAGACCTTGCCGACCCGGGACAGGGCAACCCGGTCCTGCGGGCGCTTGGGGCCGGCCAGGCTGGCCTCGACGCTGTCCATGTCGAGCGCCAGGCTGTCGCTGAACAGCGGCTCAACGCCTTGCTCGCGCCACAGGCCCTGGGCCTTGCAGTAGGCCTCGACCAGCTTGACCGTCTGCTCCGGGCGACCGGACAGGCGCAGATAACCCAGGGTGATCGCGTCGACCGGAAAGAAGCCGCAGGTGGCGCCGTATTCCGGGGCCATGTTGGCGATGGTGGCGCGGTCGGCCAGCGGCAGGTCGGCCAGGCCGTCGCCATAGAACTCGACGAACTTGCCGACCACGCCCTTGCTGCGCAGCATCTGGGTGACGGTGAGCACCAGGTCGGTGGCGGTGATGCCTTCCTTGAGCTTGCCGGTCAGCTTGAAACCGATCACCTCGGGGATCAGCATCGACACCGGTTGGCCGAGCATCGCCGCCTCCGCCTCGATGCCGCCGACGCCCCAGCCGAGTACGCCGAGGCCGTTGATCATGGTGGTGTGCGAGTCGGTGCCGACCAGGGTGTCGG
>RCUR01000915.1_pt1 | contig 10594 bp, 8 predicted proteins | sample 2166151 | NCBI WGS metagenome assembly RCUR01 (sample SAMN09932785, study PRJNA488358) | compost metagenome | isolation source: compost soil in an enriched community | place: Germany: Experimental Botanical Garden
TCGCCGGCGTCGATGCGCACCGCATAGAAAGGCGCGCGCACGAGCGGCGCGAGGCAGGGGTTGGGGGTGACGCCGGGGTCGCCGTAGTAGCGGTCGAACACCGAGTCGCCCTTGCCGAAGTCGCTGTCGCGGCCCGCCTGGGCCATGACGTTGAAGCGCGCCACGGTATCGACCAGCCCCTGGGCATCGACGCCGATGGCGCGGGCCAGCTCGTCCAGGCTGCCGGCCTTGTGGATACCGCGGCGCACCTGCTCGGACAGTGCCCGGTCAGGCTGGGCGTAGCCGGGCAGCAGCGGGCCGCAGGGGTACTTGTGGCGGAAATCGGCGTCGAACACCATCCAGCACGGGATGCTGGCCTTGTGCTCGCCGTGGTTGGCGTACATGGCGTAGACGATGTCGGTGTAGGGCGCAGCCTCGTTGACGAAGCGGGTACCCGCCGAGTCGACCAGGATGCAGCCCGGCAGGGCGCGTTCGACGAACAGCGCGCGCGGCTTTTCCTCGCCCTCGACGTGCACGGTCGGCGCCCACCAGCTGTGATCCATCAGCGCGGTGGCGGCGCCGAGTGTCTGGCCGGCGCGGATCGCGTCACCCGTGTTGTTGGACGGTGTGGCGCTCCACTCGGTCTGCGACGGCTGCGGGTGGTACTGGTTGCGCATGGTCTGGTTACGCTCGAAGCCGCCGGCACCGAGGATCACCCCCCGCCGCGCCTGGATGCGCAGGAGGCGGCCATCGCGCAGGACGATCGCGCCGATGACCCGGCCGTTCTCCTCGATCAGCGCCTGCAGCGGGCTTTCCAGCCACAGCGGCACCTGACGGTCGCGCAGCGAGCAGCGCAGCGCGGCGACCAGCGAGTTGCCGAGGGTGAGATAGCGGTCGCGGCGGGTGCGCAGACGGCCGGGTATGTCGCTCCAGTAGCGCCACATCACCTTGAGGGTCGCGCGCATCCAACCTGGGGCGCGGCAGATCATCACCCGCGCCTCCTTCATGGTCATGCTCATCCGCCCGAGCATCAGGGTGTTGCCCGACGGCGCGCGCATCAGCTCGAAATCGTCGCCCAGATCACGGGCGTCGAAGGGCAACGGGTCCATCGAGCGGTAGCCGCTCTTTCCGCCCTCGGCCTCGGGGTAGTAGTCGGCATACTCCGGCTGCGCCTCGAAGTGCACACGGGTCTGCAGGTCGAGGTATTCGACCATCTTGCGGGCGTTCGCCACGTAGGCCTCGATGCGTGCATCGTCCACCAGGCCGCGGGTCACCGTCTTGATGTAGCGGATGGCCTCGTCGGGCGAGTCCTGTCCGCCCAGGGCGGCGATGCGATGGTTGTCGGGGATCCAGATGCCGCCGCCGGAAATGGCCGAGGTGCCGCCGTAGCGGTCGCTCTTCTCGACCAGCAAGACCTGCAGGCCGAGGTCGTGGGCGCGCAACGCCGCGGTCATCGCCCCAGCGCCGGTGCCGACCACCAGCACGTCGCAACTGTGGTCCCAGGCGCGATTGCCTTCGCTCATAGCCTTGCTCCCAGAGTTCTTGTTTTGTAGTTCTTGTTTTGTGAGCCACAGGAAGCAGGCGCCTTGCGACCCGGCTCCCGTCAAGCGGTTATCCGGATTCTTGTCGTCGTAATCCAGCGTCACATCGTCCGATGGGACTAATCCAAAACACGCGGCAATTTCGGCAAAAAAACGGCGATCCATCGCTTAGTCCCATCGGACGATGCCCGCCCTCCGGACTCTTCACATAGTGGCCATCACCAGCAGCGCCTGCGGACAATGGCAGTCCCGGACATGCCGGCAGATTGCCCGGGCAATCTGCGGAACAACGTCTCCACGGCGCGACAGGTTGAGTGCATCTGCTTGAGCGTCTTTGCGCGGCATCCTCGAACGAGGTGCCGCGCTTTTTTATCCAGCACGGCGCGAGCCGCACGGCTGCCGGCCTGCATACTTGCGCCGGCAATAGGTCCTGTGCCGGCGGAGGACATTGCTGGCGATTAGTCTCATCGGACGAGGTCGCCGCGGCACCCGCTATCTATGGTGAGCACACAGTCACCGGGATTCCGCCTGATCCCGACCACCGAAAGCAACGGCAGGCATACTGCCCGCCAACAAGCCTTGCCACGCTTTCCAACTGCAGTCGATTCGCTGGGACTCCGCATGCACAACAACAAGAACCTGCCCGATACACCCTCGCCCTTCAGCCCGCTGAAGATCGGCCCGCTGACGCTGAAGAACCGCTTCATCAAGTCCGCCACCAACGAGGGCATGGCCAAGGGCGGCACGCCCTCGAGACAGCTGGTGCGCTTTCACGAGGCAATGGCCGCCGGCGGCACCGCGCTGACCACGGTGGCCTACTGTGCGGTGAGCCGCGACGGCCGCACCTTCACCGACCAGATCACCCTCGACCGCGACGCCGTCCCCCACCTGCGCGTGCTCACCGATGCGGTGCACCGCCACGGTGGCGCAGCCTGCGCGCAGATCACCCATGGCGGCTGCTTCACCTTCCTCGAGGAGCTGTCCACCCGCCGGCCGCTGTCGGCCAGCGGCGGTTTCAACAAGGTCGGCATCATGAGCGGGCGCTTCCTCAAGCAGGCGATGAGCGAAGCCGACATGCACCGCATCGCCGACGAGTTCGCCCAAAGCGCCCTGCTGGCCCGCGAGGCCGGCTTCGACGCCGTGGAGATCCACATGGGCCACGGCTACCTGCTCAGCCAGTTCATCTCGCCGCTGTACAACCAACGCCGCGACGACTGGGGTGGCAACCTCGAGCGGCGCCTGCGCTTCCCCTCCCTGGTGCTGCGCCGCGTGCTGGATGCGGTGGGCCGCGACCTGGCGGTGATCTGCAAGTACAGCGTCACCGAGGGGGCCAAAGGCGGCCACACGGCCGAGGACGGCGCCGCGGTGGCGCGCATCCTCGAAGGCGAAGGCGCCCACCTGCTGGTACTGAGCGCGGGGATGAACGTCGAGTCCACCACCACCCTGTTCGGCTCGTCCTTCCCCAAGGAGAACCGCGTCAGCGTCAGCAACCCCATCGTCCGTGCGGCGATGACCATCCAGAGTTTCACCGAGCCGAAGGTGGAGTTCCGCGAGCTGTACCTGCTCGAACATGCACGCAAGGTACGCGCCGCCGTGCGCATGCCGCTGGCCTATCTGGGCGGCGTGAAGACCGCCGCCAACGTGCGCCAGGCGCTCGGTGAAGGTTTCGAGGCGGTCGCCCTGGGCCGCGGGCTGATCTTCGATCCCGAGTTCGTCAACAAGATGACCGCGGGTGGCGACGGCGCCACCGGCTGCACCTCCTGCAACCGCTGCGTCGCCATGATGTACACCCCGGGCGGCACCAGCTGCGTGCTGGGCGCGCCCGGCGATCCGCAGCTCAACGCCCAGCCCGCCCGCTCCTGACCGCCCCCGGCCCTGGCCCTGGCCACCCCCTGTAGGGGCGAATTCATTCGCCAAGCAGGCCACCGGCCTGCCCTTGGCAACCTCCGGGGCCGCATTGCAGCCCATGGCGAATGAATTCGCCCCTACAGATTGATCAACACCAATTCAAGGAGATCCCCGACGTGACCCAGCGCGATGAACCCGGTAGCCCCCACTGGTATTCCCCCGTTCGCCAGCCGGAGCGGGTGGCTGACGCCGCGAGCGTGTCGTGGGACGATGCCGCCGACTTTGTGGTGGTCGGCTACGGCGGCGCCGGCATCGCCGCCGCGCTGGAGGCCGCCGAGCAAGGACTGGAGGTCTTGGCGCTGGACGCCTTCGACGGCGGTGGCTCGACAGCGATGAACGGTGGCGTGGTGTACGCCGGCGGCGGCACCGCCGTCCAGCGCGAGGCCGGCGTCGAGGACTCGGCGGAAGACATGTTCCGCTACCTCCAGCTGGAGACCCAGGGCGTGGTCAGGGACAGCACCCTGCGCCGCTTCTGCGAGCAGAGCCCGCAGATGATCGACTGGCTGACCCGCCACGGCGTACGCTTCGACAGCACCCTGTACGCGGGCAAGACCTCCTATCCGCCGCCGGGCTACCACCTGTACCACTCCGACAGCTCGCTGTCTCCGCGCGCCGCGGCCGTCGCCCGGCCCGCCGCGCGCGGCCACAAGGTCTACTCGCCGCCCACCTCCGCCCCCATCGGCTTCGGCGTGCGCATGACCGATCCGCTGCGCGAGCAGGCCAGTCGGCTGGGCGTGCGCTTCATGGCGCAGACCGAGGTCCGCCAGCTGATCGTCGACCAGGACGACAACGTGGTGGGGGTCAGGGTTCTGCAGATACCGCCCGGCGCGGCCGCCGCGGAGTTCAGCCGGCTGATGCAGCAGGCGGCGAAATACCAGCTGATGCTGCCGGCCAGCTTCCCCGGCTCCGGCATCACCAGTGGCATCGCCCTACGCTACTGGCGCAAGGCCGAGGCGCTGAAGAGTGCGCATGCCGTCGAGCGGCGCATCCGCGCCCGCCACGGCGTATGTTTGAGCAGCGGCGGCTTCATCCAGAATCGCGCGATGGCCAACCACTATGCGCCCGGCTACGCCGACAGCATGCCGCTGGGCTCGCTGGGCGACAACGGCAGCGGCATCCGCCTCGGCCAGAGCGTCGGCGGCGCCGCCGACCGTCTCGGCCGCATCAGCAGCTGGCGCTTCCTCAACCCGCCCAAGGCCTTCGCCGAGGCCATGCTGGTCAACGCCCGCGGCGAGCGCTACTGCGACGAGATGCTCTACGGCGCCGCCATCGGCCAGGTGATGGGCGACGAGCAGGACGGCTCCGGCCTGCTGATCCTCGACCGCGCCCTATACCGCAAGGCCTGGCGCCAGGTGCGCAAGGACGACATGCTGCCGTTCCAGCGTCAGCCGGCGATCCTCGCCCTGTTGTTCGCCTCGCGCAAGGGACGCACGCTGGAGGAGCTGGCACGCAAGTGCGGCCTCGATCCCCAGGCGCTCGGCGAATCGGTGCGCGACTACAACCTGGCGGCGGCCGGCTGGCAGGCCGACCGCTTCGGCAAGGATCAGAAGGACATCCACGCCATCGCCGAGGGGCCGTTCTACGCCATCGACGTGTCGATCCGCAGCAGCCTGTTCCCGCTGTCGTCCATGACCGTCGGCGGCCTGCGCGTCGACGAGGACAGCGGCCAGGTGCTGCGTGACGACGACACGCCGATCGGCGGGCTGTATGCCGCCGGGCGCACGGCCATCGGCCTGCCCTCGCACCTGTACATCTCCGGGCTGTCCGCCGCCGACTGCATCTTCTCCGGCCGCCGCGCCGGCGCCCATGTCGCCGGCCAGAGGGTACGGACGCAGCAGATGCAGGGACAGCTGCAGCAGGCCTGAGCCGATCTGTCGAACGGTGCCTGCGCTCGTCGCCGAGCAGCAGGCATGGCCTCAAACTCCTGGGCTGCCAGGCCGAGATGCTCGACAAAGGCTTCGATCACTACGTTTGCCTATCGCGCCGCCCCGCCACGGGGCCTGTAGAAAAGAAAATTCCGGGTTTCGGCCGTCTTGATGTATTCCTTCGCCCAGGCAGGCTTCACCGTCCTGTCGTGAAAATATAGAGCGCCATGGGTTCGGTCCCTGAGCTGCTGGTTGAGTGCCTTTCGTGCGACTTCCTTGGCAAGAGCATACCGGTCGTCTTCCTTTACCTGATCCGCACGCCCGTCACACCACCACGAAAACTGACAGCCAGGCTTTTCAGAACCTTGCTTGACCACCGCGCACACCGTGTCTGGAAAGCCTTCATGGCCCAGCCGGTTCATGACCACGTTGGCGACGGCTTCCATCTCGACAACCGCCCCGCCTTTGATTTCCCAGTAGATGCTGCGTGCAAGGCAGGTGATTGCATCGTCCAGAGGCGCTGCGCCTGCGGGATCGACCGCCTGTGCTTCGGAGGCGCTTATGGCCTCGGACTTGGGCACAGGTATCTCGCTGCCCTTCTCTACCGCTTTCTGTTCCAGGACCTGCGCCTTGTCTTCAGCTGTTTCCTGTTTTTGCTCCAGAACCTGCGCCTGGTCTTCAGCTGCTTCCTTTTTCTGCTCCTGGTCAATCGCCAAGTACAGAAGGATGATTGCGAAACAGGCAGCTACCCATATGAATCGCATGGTCGACCCTTCTGCTGAAACTGTCTTGAACAATGAAACGGTGACGTTGCAGCGCTGACTTGACCTGATTGTAGTCGCCAGACGTCGTTCAAGCCGGCCACACGGGGTCACGCACACCAAGAGAAATCCGAACGCCTCCACGATAATATCGCGACCTTGAAAAACGCCGAGGGCGCCGCTCCTGCGGGATTCGGCCGGCCCAGAGTATCCGGCCGATATCGTCCGACAGGACTAGCCGGGACCGGTCATGTTCGCCCACCCACAACCCCCTAGATTGGTCGCACCCAACAATAAAAAGGTGTGACCATGAACAGCACAACAGCAAGATCCGATCTGCGGGTGGTGGTGATGGGCGCCGGCATGGCCGGCATTCTGAGCGGCATCAAGTTGCGCGAGGCCGGCTTCGGTGACGTGACCATCTACGAGAAGGCCTCGCGCATCGGCGGCACCTGGCGCGAGAACACCTACCCCGGCCTGACCTGCGACGTGCCCTCGCACGCCTACACCTACTCCTTCGAGCCCAACCCCGACTGGAGCCGCTTCCTGCCACCGGGCGCGGAAATCCAGGAGTATTTCGAGCGCACGGTGAAGAAGTATCGGGTCGACGAGCTGATCCGCTTCAACGAGGAGATCGTCCGCTGCGAATTCGTCGACGGCCGCTGGCAGCTGGAGATGAAGAGCGGCCTGCGCGACAGCGCGGACATCGTCATCGCCGCCACCGGCGTGCTGCACCACCCCAACACCCCGAACATCCGCGGCCTGGACAGCTTCCAGGGCGACCTGCTGCACAGCGCCCGCTGGGACCACGGCATCCCGCTGGATGGCCGGCGCATCGGCATCGTCGGCAACGGTTCCACCGGCGTGCAGATCGTCTCCGCGCTGGCCGCCCGCGCCGGCAAGCTCAAGCACTTCCAGCGCACCGCGCAGTGGATCTTCCCGGTGGAAAACCTGGCGTTCAGCGAGGAGCAGAAGGCCGCCTTCCGCACCGACCGCGCCCTGCTCAAGCGCATGCAGAACGAAGAAACCTACCTGGCCAACGTCGAGCGCTTCACCAATGCGGTGCTCGACGCCAACTCGCCGGAAATCCTCGAGATCGAGGCCATCGCCCGCGACAACCTGGAGAACAGCGTCAGCGACCCGGTGCTGCGCGAAAAGCTGCGCCCCACCTATCGGGCAGCCTGCAAGCGACTGATCTACTCGCCCGACTATTACCAGGCCATCCAGCATCCGAATGCCGAGCTGGTCACCGACGGCATCGAGTGCGTCGAAGCCGGCGGCGTGCGCACCCGCGACGGCCAGCTGCACGAGCTGGACGTGCTGGTGCTGGCCACCGGCTACAAGGCCGACCAGTTCATGCGCCCGATGCAGGTGATCGGCCGCGACGGTCACACCCTGGAGCAGGCCTGGGCCAAGGGGCCGACCGCCTACCTGGCGATCTCGATTCCCGAGTTCCCCAACTTCTTCATGCTCAACGGCCCCACCGGCCCGGTCGGCAACTTCTCGCTGATCGACATCGCCGAACTGCAGTGGGGCTACATCGCCCAACTGATCGAGCTGGTGCGCAGTGGCCAGTGCCAGGAAGTCAGTGCCGCGCAGTCCGCGCTGGATGCCTACAACGTGGCCCGCAAGGAAGCCGCGCGCAAAACGGTGTTCGGCTCCGGCTGCAACAGCTGGTACCTGGATGGCGATGGCGTGCCGAACACCTGGCCGTGGTCGCAGCAGCGCTTCCGGGACGAGATGGCCGCGCCGCAGCTGGACGCCTTCGTCCTGCGCTGAATGCCGAGGGGCGTCCGGCCGGCAAGACCCGACGCCCGTGGCTATTTTCTCGAACCGCGCCCCTATGGAGCGGCGAGGTTAAAACAATGAAAGATATGGAGAGCTGGATATGAACGACAACAGACTAGCTTCACTGGAAGCCCGGCTGGCGGATGCCGAAGCCCGATTGGCGATCATGGACCTCGAGGCGGAGTACGCCCGGAGCTGGGATGCCGGCGACGCTGACGGCTGGGCGGCGGTGTTCACCGAAGACGGCGTGTTCGACATGGCCGGAGTGGGCAGCCAGCCGCGGCTCGTCCATACCGGCACCAGCGAACTCGCGGCCTTCTGCCGTGAGATAGATGCCATCTACAAGGGGCTGCACTTCATGCACCTGCCCCGGATCAAACTGGCCGGGGACACCGCATACGGCCGGGTGCACTTCCAGTGGCTCGGCCTGTTCAATCCGAACGGCCATTTCCACGGGCAGCGCCAGGCTGCCGGTTACTATGACGTCACCTATCGGCGCATCAACGGCCAGTGGCGCATGCAACATCGGATGGAGAAGGCCATCACCGGGCAAACGACGGAAAACTTCGATGTATACGTCGATACGGATTTCGGTCCGAAAAATCGTGCGTAAGACCTGCGATGCGACCATGCCCACTTCTGCGCAGCCTATAGCGTTCAGAGAAAGATTCCGGAGATCGAGATGATGAGTACCGGTGAGCGAGCCGAAATGGAACTTCACTACATCCTGAGCAGGAAGCTGTTTCAATTCGGATTGGCGATCGACACCTTGAACCTCAAGGAGCTGGAAAACGTGTTCGACACCCACATTGTTGGCGAATACAACGGGGTTGTCGGCCATACCAGCAGGGATCAATTCATCAGCTCCGTAGAGCTTAACCTTGGCGATGGGTCGAATTGCGGCGCAAAACAGCACAACATAATGAATGTTCAGTTGCTTGCGTACAACGAAGAAAGCGCCACAACCCGAAGCAATTTCTACGCGATACATCAGGGGAAGAATGATTACACCGGCAAGCTGTGGAGGACTTGGGGGGAATATCTGGACACCTGGACCCTGAAGGATGGCGAATGGAGGATCTCGTTCAGAAAGTACACCACGTATTTCAATGATGGTCCCGACGAAATAAACACCCCTGCAGCCTGATCGTGGCTCGAACTCAACTGTGATCTCTCCCACGCTCTGCGTCCGCCTCTGTGACGCAGAGCGTCACTGGCTGCGTTCCCACTCGGAGCAATCCGGAGTGAAGGTCCGCAACGGGTCAGCCCGCGACAGGCCAAATGCGCGGCTAGACTCCATGTCTCAGCCCAATCGTGGAGAGCCAAGATGATCAGCAAGAACACGATATGTCTCTGGTATGACGGCACTGCGCTGGAGGCTGCGACCTTCTATGCCGCGACCTTCCCGGACAGCGCGGTGGGTGCTGTGCTTCGTGCGCCTGGCGACTATCCGGCGGGTAAGCAGGGCGATGTCCTGACCGTCGAGTTCACGGTGATGGGCATCCCTTGCCTCGGGCTCAACGGCGGGCCGGCGTTCAGGCATAGCGAGGCCTTCTCGTTCCAGGTTGCGACCGACGACCAGGCCGAGACGGACCGCTTGTGGAACGCGATTGTCGGCAACGGTGGCCAGGAAAGCGAATGCGGCTGGTGCCGGGACAGGTGGGGCCTGTCGTGGCAGATCACGCCACGCGTTCTGACGGCCGCGATTGCCAGCCCGGATCGCGCAGCGGCCAAGCGCGCCTTCGACGCGATGATGACCATGCGCAAGATCGATATCGCGGCGATCGAAGCGGCGCTGAAGGGGTAACCCGCGCTTGGCTGTGCAGCCCTGGGAAGCCCTGGCGCATTCCTGAGCCCTTGTCAGGCGAATGCGTCCATCCGGGATGGCCGCTTCTGTGCGGTCTTCCCCGCCGCGCCTCGGGAAAATACATCGGCCCCCTTCCCCCCCTCGGTTTCAAATGTCCATGACCATCTCGTGCCACGCCATGCCGCCATGGTCGGACGCGGATGGCTGCACGTAGCGGTAGCCCATGCGCTTGTACAACTCGACGTGGCGCTCCTTGCACATCAGGTGAATGGTCTTCTTGCCTAGCGCCTGCATGCGTCGGACAAAGGTACGCATCATCAGCGTGGAGTAGCCCTTGCCCTGGTGCGCGGGGTCGATGACCACCGACATGATGACCGCGTTCGGCGCCTCGGCATTGTGACCGACCAGCTCCTTGAATGCCTCGTCGGACATGACCACGTCGTACGCACAGCCGCTGTTGATGAAGCCGATCACCTCGCCATCCAGCTCCATGACCAGGAAGCCTTGCGGGTATTGTTCGATCCGCGTGGCGATCTTTTCCCGGGTGGCCGCTTCATCGCCTTCGTAGGCCGAGATCTCGATCTGGTAGCAGCGGTCGGTGTCCGCCGGGGTGGCGGTGCGAAAGGTCGGAATGCTCATGGTGCTTCTGTTCCTGGCCGTCGGGTGGTGTCGTGGAGAGTCGAGACAGGATGGTAACGGAAAGGCGGCTTCGGGCGGCCTCTGCCTCCGCAGCCCTGCGCCTGCCGAAATGAAAAGAGCCCTCCCCACAGCGTGGGGAGGGCTCCGCTTCTACCGCTTGCTAGCGGATCAACGCCCCCAGCGAGCCGCCGCCTCGGAGGTGAACATGGCCGGCGTCCAGTTGTCCGTGGTTTCCAGGACCGGCGCGCCGGTCTCGTTGGCGATGTTGTCCACCAGGTAGGCGCCGGAGATCAGGTCATGATGCGC
>RCUR01000918.1_pt1 | contig 10563 bp, 5 predicted proteins | sample 2166151 | NCBI WGS metagenome assembly RCUR01 (sample SAMN09932785, study PRJNA488358) | compost metagenome | isolation source: compost soil in an enriched community | place: Germany: Experimental Botanical Garden
TGTCGCGCATGGTCGAAGCGGCGCTCAGGCGGTGGATGCGCGGGCGCTTGGCGTACTGCTGTTGTTCGTTGGAAAGCTCCGCCTCAAGGCTGGCGATTTCACTGGAAAGCTGCGAGCTGTCGAAGTCCGGGGTGGCGACCCTGGGCTTTTCCACCGGCTTGAGCTCTTGCTTGCGCTGGGTCTCGACCTTCTGCGGTTTGGGCGCCTGGGTGACCACGGCGGCCTTGGGCTTTTGCGGTTGCACCTCAGGTGCCGGCTTGGGCGCGGGTGGCGGTGTCACCTTGTTGATCTGGCTGTCCTGGAACGGCGCGACCTCGGTAGTCTTGGGCAGGGCTTTTTTTTCCAGGGTGCCGCTGCCTTGCTGGTTTTCCTGGGCGAGGAAGTCGGCCTTTTTCGGTGCCACTTCGCTTTTGAAGGTTGCCAGGGTGATTTCCAGGGTCTTGCTGATTTGCGTGGGCGGATTCAGGGTGAAGCTCACACCCAGGATCAATGCCAGGTGCAGCAGCGCGGCCAGGAACAGGGTAAATCCGAGCCGATCCGCCGGGCGCACGCCAGCGCGGGAGTATTCGGGGGGAAGGTCGGCAGAAAGTGTCATCGAGTATTCGGCAGCCATGCAGCGCGGGAAGACCGGCAGTGCGCACGTCCCAGGTAAAAAGGGTGAGCATCATAGCGCATTGCGCGATCGTTCCCGATATTGAGCGTCAGCGAGCCTTGAGCTTGCGATCAATGGCATCCATCAACTGCGCGCCGATGCGGGTGCCGAAGGCGTTGTCGATCTCGCGGATGCAGGTCGGGCTGGTGACGTTGATTTCGGTGAGGTTTTCGCCGATGACATCCAGGCCCACGAACAACAAGCCTTTTTCGCGCAGAGTCGGGCCGACCTGTTCGGCGATCCAGCGGTCACGGTCAGTCAGCGGCCGTGCTTCGCCACGGCCACCGGCGGCCAGGTTGCCACGGGTTTCGCCGGCCGCTGGAATGCGCGCCAGGCAATAGGGTACGGGCTCGCCGTCAATCATCAGGATGCGCTTGTCCCCTTCCTTGATGGCTGGCAGATAGGCTTGGGCCATGATCTGCTGGGTGCCATGCCGGGTCAGGGTCTCGAGGATGACCGACAGGTTGGGGTCATCCAGGCGATGACGGAAAATCGAAGCGCCACCCATGCCATCCAGAGGCTTGAGGATCACATCGCGGTGGTGGTCGGCGAATTCGCGCAAAATATCGGGGCGACGGCTGACCACGGTCGGCGGCGTGCACTGTGGAAACAGGGTGGCAAACAACTTTTCGTTGCAGTCGCGCAGGCTCTGCGGACGATTGACCACCAGCGTACCGGCGGCTTCGGCCTGCTCGAGCAGGTAAGTCGCGTAGACGAATTCCAGGTCGAAGGGCGGATCCTTGCGCATCAGGATCACGTCCAGGTCGCTCAGGGCGGCATCGCTTTCTGCCTCCAGTTCGAACCAGTGTTCCGGGTCGGCGAAGACTTTGAGTGGGCGCATGCGTGCACGGGCCTGGCCGGCAGTTTGATACAGGTCCTGCATTTCCATGTAGAACAGCGACCAGCCGCGCTCCTGGGCGGCGAGCAACATGGCCAGCGAGCTGTCCTTCTTATAGGAAATGCGCGCAATGGGGTCCATGACAATCCCGAGGCGAACGCTCATGGGGTAGTTCCTCTCGTTGGCAATGCCACAGTCGCTGGAGCAGAACGTGGCGCGAATAAAGTGGCGTCAGGGTGGCGCCCGGCTGGCTTGCGGTCAAGAAAAAAACCGCAAGCCCGGCATAGGCCGCCGGATGCTTGGCAGGCGGCAAATCCGGGTCGATGGAATGCACCGGGAGAGTGTGCTAAAAAGGTCGGCAAGCGCTCTATGCGCACGCATTCACAGCATTCCACAGACCTGGCCATCGGGTATCCCGCTGGTCGAACGCGACCCCGGCCTCCCGCGGGCAAGCCCCGCTTCTGCAGGCGATGGTAGAACAATCATGGAACAGCATTCCACAGCCTTGAAGGTGATGGTGATCGACGATTCCAGGACGATCCGCCGCACTGCACAGATGCTGTTGAAAAACATCGGGTGTGAAGTCATCACGGCCATCGATGGTTTCGATGCACTGGCCAAGATTGCCGATAATCACCCGGGCATCATTTTTGTCGACATCATGATGCCGCGGCTCGATGGTTATCAGACTTGCGCCCTGATCAAGAACAACAGCGCCTTCAAATCGATTCCGGTGATCATGTTGTCATCCCGGGACGGCCTGTTCGACAAGGCCAAGGGGCGAATCGTAGGGTCTGATCAATTTTTGACCAAGCCCTTCAGCAAGGAAGAACTGCTTGGCGCGATCAAGGCCCATGTGCCGGGGTTCGTCGCAGAACAACAAAACGCACCATGACGTCCGGCGACAGGGCCGCGGCGTCTTTTCCGTATGGGGTTACAGCATGGCTCGAGTTCTGATCGTCGATGATTCGCCGACTGAAATGTACAAATTGACCGCAATGCTCGAGAAACACGGGCACCAGGTCCTCAAGGCCGAAAACGGTGCCGATGGCGTGGCCCTGGCCAGGCAGGAAAAGCCCGATGCGGTACTGATGGATATCGTCATGCCCGGCCTCAATGGCTTCCAGGCCACGCGGCAATTGACCAAGGATCCGGAAACCAGCGCGATTCCGGTCATCATTATCACCACCAAGGATCAGGAAACCGACAAGGTCTGGGGAACTCGCCAGGGGGCCAGGGATTACCTGACCAAGCCAGTTGATGAGGACACTCTGGTCAAGACCTTGAACGCGGTATTGGCGGGCTGACGGCGCAGGTGATGGCTCCGACGCAGACGGCGTTCGAACTGCTGCTGGACATCGACCGGCGTTGCCGGCTGCTGGCCGCGGACTTGCCGTCCCATGAATCGCGCCTGGCAACCTGGAGCGGTATTGGCTTTCGTATTGCCGAGCGCTGGTACGTCGCCCCCATGGGCGATGTGGTCGAAGTGCTGCAGGAACCACGCATGAGCACCATTCCCGGGGTCAAACCCTGGGTCATGGGGGTGTCCAACCTGCGTGGGCGATTGCTGCCGATCATGGACCTGTGTGGTTTTTTTGGCCATGAATTGACGGCTGTGCGTAAGCAGCGGCGCGTGCTGGTTATCGATCATGACCCGGTTTTTGCCGGGTTGATGGTCGACGAGGTACTCGGTTTGCAGCATTTCTCCCTGCACGGCCTCGATCTATCACCACCGTCGGCCGTGCCGCCGAGCATGGCGCCCTTTATTCAAGGGCACTTTCAAAGGGAGCAGGCCTGGGGAGTCTTCAGCCTGGTCGCCCTGGCGCAGGCGCCGGGGTTCCTTGATGTGGCGCTTTAAAACGATGCAGATTATGACCAAGGCAAAAACCGGCGCAGCGGGGCAAGGCTCGCGCAGCAGTATGCAGATCGCGGGGCTGTTCATTGCCCTGATCATTTCCATCGTCTTGTTATTTGCCAATTTTGCCTACCTGAGCACCCAGTCCAACCATGACAAGCAGTACATCGGCCATGCCGGTGAGCTGCGGGTACTGTCACAACGCATTGCCAAGAACGCCACCGAGGCGGCGTCCGGCAAGGCGCAGGCGTTCAAGCTGCTGAGCGAGGCGCGCAATGATTTCGAACAGCGCTGGGGCTACCTGAAAAAAGGCGACCCGGCGACCGGGCTGCCCTCCGCGCCCAGTGCTGTGCGCGATGAGATGCACGCGGTTCAGCGTGACTGGGAAAACCTGCGCAAGAACACCGATGTCATTCTGGCCAGCGAGCAGACCGTGCTGTCACTGCACCAGGTGGCGGCAACCCTGGCCGAAACGGTACCGCAGTTGCAGATCGAATACGAAAAGGTGGTGGAGATCCTGCTGCAGCGGGGTGCACCGGCAGCCCAGGTGGCCGTGGCCCAGCGTCAATCGCTGTTGGCCGAACGTATTCTGGGCTCGGTGAACACGGTATTGGCCGGGGATGAAAACGCCGTGCAGGCCGCTGACGCCTTTGGTCGCGATGCCGCCCGTTTCGGCCAGGTACTCGATGGCATGCTGGGTGGCAATCCGACGATTCACGTCACGCAGGTGCAAGACCGCGATGCCCGTGCGCGCCTGGCGGAAATTGCCGAGCTGTTCCAGTTCGTTTCCGGCTCGGTCGACGAAATTCTCGAGACTTCGCCGGAACTGTTCCAGGTGCGCGAGTCGGCCAGCAACATCTTCAACCTTTCCCAAACCCTGCTCGACGAAGCATCGCACCTGGCCAACAGTTTCGAAAACCTGGCCGGTGGCCGGTTGCTCGATACCATCGGTGGTTATGTGCTGGGCCTGGTGGCGCTGGCGTCGATCATCCTGATTGGCCTGGTAATGGTGCGCGAAACGCACCGGCAGTTGCGTGAGACGGCCCAGATGAACGAGCGTAACCAGCACGCAATCATGCGATTGCTCGACGAAATCGGCGAACTGGCCGATGGCGACCTGACCGTGACGGCCTCGGTGACCGAGGATTTCACCGGTGCCATCGCCGACTCGATCAATCACTCCATCGACCAGCTGCGCGACCTGGTGGCGACCATCAACCTGAGCGCCGAAGAAGTGGCGGCGGCGGTCGAGGATACCCAAACCACGGCCAGGCAACTGGAGCGTGCATCGGAGCACCAGGCCCAGCAGATCAGCGAGGCATCGGTAGCCATCAGCGATATGGCCCAGTCGATCGATCGGGTTTCGGCCAACGCCTATGAATCGGCCAAGGTCGCCGAGCGCTCGGTGACCATCGCCAACAAGGGCAATGAAGTGGTGCACAACACGATTCATGGGATGGATAACATTCGTGAACAGATTCAGGACACCGCCAAGCGAATCAAACGTCTTGGCGAGTCTTCCCAGGAGATCGGAGATATTGTCAGCTTGATCGACGATATCGCCGACCAGACAAACATTCTGGCCCTCAATGCGGCCATCCAGGCCTCCATGGCCGGGGAGGCGGGGCGAGGTTTTGCGGTGGTCGCCGACGAAGTCCAGCGCCTCGCGGAGCGCTCCTCCTCGGCTACCCGGCAGATCGAGACGCTGGTACGGGCGATTCAGGCCGATACCAACGAGGCGGTGATTTCCATGGAGCAAACGACCGCTGAAGTGGTACGTGGCGCGCGCCTGGCCCAGGATGCTGGTGTTGCCCTGGAAGAAATCGAAGGTGTCTCGCAAAACCTTTCCGAATTGATTCACCGCATCTCCGACGCCGCACAGCAGCAAACCTCGTCTGCTGGGCAGATCTCTCATACCATGACAGTAATCCAGCAGATCACCACGCAGACCTCGTCCGTTTCCACGGCAACGGCACAGAGCATCGGCAACCTGGCGCAAATGGCCAGCGAGATGCGTCGTTCGGTGTCCGGTTTCACCTTGCCGCAGGTTCAGGAGCCGCGTTGACTGGCGTGCGGTGGCAAGCAGGCATGAATCATCACTGGAGTCGTTATGGCTGATCGGCACGACTATGTCGCCCTGGAGTGGGTCAAAGGCGAAATTGCCGAAACGCTCAAGCTGGCCCGCGAAGGCCTGGACACGTTTGCGGCCGACCCCAAGGCCGCCGATGGCATCGCGCAATGCCTCGATTGCCTGCACCAGGTTCACGGCAGCCTGCAGATCGTGGAATTCTACGGTGCGGCCCTGCTTGCCGAGGAAATGGAACAACTGGCTCTGGCGCTGAGCCAGGGCCGGGTACCAGGTCAGGACGAAGCCGTGCGCTGGCTGGCCAAGGCCATGCTGCAATTGCCCGAGTACCTTGAGCAGGTACAGAGCGCAAGGCGCGACCTGCCCTTGGCGGTGTTGCCATTGGTCAACGCGCTGCGCGGCGCCCGCGGCGAGGCAGTGCTCAGTTTCAACGAGCCTTCGGCCGAGCCACCTGTTACCAACGATACCCCAGTGCATTTGCAAGGGCCGAACCGCGACGCGATGCGCTCGGTGGTTGCCGCCTTGTGTGAAGAATTGGTGAGGGTCAAGGAGCACCTGGACCTGTTCGTGCGCGGCGACCGCCAGCACACCGCTGAGCTTCTGGCCCTGCTGCCGCCGTTGCGGCAAATCGCCGATACCCTGGCGGTGCTGGGTTTCGGCCAGCCACGCAAGGTCATCATCGACCAATTGACGGTGCTTCAGGGCCTCGCCCAAGGCCAGCGTGAGCCGAGTGATTCGGTGCTGATGGATATTGCAGGTGCCTTGCTCTACGTCGAAGCGACCCTGGCCGGCATGGTCGGGCCCAGCGAAAAAGCCAGCCGGGATGAAAGTGCGCTACCCACCACGGACATGACCTTGATCCACCAGTTGGTGATCAAGGAAGCCCGCTTCGGTCTGCAGCAAGCCAAGGATCTGATCGTCGACTATATCGATTCGAATTGGGACCCACAGCGGCTGCAGCCCTTGCCGGAACTGCTGACCCAAATCCGTGGCGCCCTGGCGATGATCCCCTTGCACCGTGCCGCCGGCCTGGTGCGAACCTGCAATGCCTATATCCAGGGGCACCTGCTGGCAGGGCAGGGCCAACCTGGCGCCGGAGAGCTTGAGAGCCTGGCCGATGCGATCACGGGTATCGAGTATTACCTGGAGCGCTTGAGTGACGACCCCGGATCCTCGGGCGACCGGGCCCTCGATGTCACAGAGCAAAGCCTTGCTGACCTGGGATATCAGCCGCCAGCACCCGAGGTGCCGGGCGCCAACCCGGCAACCGCTGCGCAGCCGCTTGGCGTGGCGCAGGCGGCGCCGTCGCTGGCCAATGTCCTGGCACAACCGGTATCGGCCCTCAATCCACCGGCGCTTTTTGTTCCGAATAGCCTGCAGCCACCGCCGGCACACGAACCGCCGATAGACGATGAGCTGCGCGAGGTCTTCCTTGACGAAACCGCGCAGGTGCTGCAAGCGTTGCACGAGCATCTGCCACGGTGGGCTGCCAATCCGGCTGCCGATCGAGAATTGATTGAGCTGCGCCGTGCTTTCCATACCCTCAAGGGCAGCGGCCGCATGGTCCAGGCGCTGGTGCTGGGCGAGTTGGCATGGGCTGCGGAAAACCTGCTCAATCGAGTGCTCGATCACAGTGTCCAGGCCAATTCGGCCATGATTGACCTGCTCGAACAAATGCTCGAGCGGTTGCCGGGCCTGGTCGACGAATTTGCCGAGCAGCGCCAGCGCCAACATGACGATGTCGACCAATTGGCCGCGCGCGCTCATGCCCTGGCCAGGGGCAAGGCATTGCCGGTGGCCGCGCCCGCCAGCCCCGATGCAGCAATCGACCCCCAGTTGCTGGAGATATTCCGCAACGAAGCGCTCAATCACCTGGCCTGCCTCGAGCGCTACCTGCATGTGACGCCAGAGCAGTTGCCTCTGTTGGTCAGCGACCCGTTGCAACGGGCCCTGCATACGCTCAAGGGCAGCGCCTACATGGCCGGCGTACTGCCGATCGCGGAACTGGCCACAGCGCTCGACTTACTGACGCGCGAATACAAGGCCCACCTGATTCCCCTGGAAAGCGGCGATATTGCGCTGCTGCAGGCGGCCGAACCCTTGCTCCGCCAAGGGCTGGAGCACCTGGCCAGCGATCCGTTGCAGCCCATACAGGGCGCGTCGGTGTTGATACAGCGCATCGAGCGGGCGGTAGGCGCGCGCGTCGAAGCGATTCTGAACACCCCCACCAGTAGCTTGCGCTTCAAGCGCGACCCGCAACTGATTGCCAGCTTTCTTGCCCAGGGCATGGACATCCTGCTCGATGCCGAATCGTTGTTGGCACGTTGGCAACAGCATCCCGATCAGCGACAAGAGCTGGACGCCCTGCTCGATGAGTTGACCTCGCTCGGCGAGGGCGCGCACCTTGCCGACCTGGCCCAGGTCGATGAATTGTGCGAGGCCTTGCTGGACCTGTATGGCGCGGTGGAAGAAAGCAGCCTGAGCGCCAGCGAGCGCTTTTTCCGGGAAGCCGAAAGTGCCCATGAAGCGCTGATCAACATGCTCGACCAGTTGGCCGCCGGCCAGGAAGTGGATGCCCGGCCCGACCGGGTCAATGCCTTGCGCGATCTACTCGAGGAAGGCCTTCATCCTTCGGCAACGGGCTTGATTCGCAGCGGCACGGATCGGGCTGCAAGCATTGCCGAATTGTCCGCGGCCACCGCTGACCTCGCTGGTAGCGAAGCGGCCGCAGGCATCGATGACGAAATAGTGTCGATCTTTCTCGAAGAGGCGGTCGACATCCTGGAGAGCGCAGGCCTGGCGTTGCAGCGCTGGCTGCAGGACCCGGACAACGCAGTGCCCCTGTCTTCCTTGCAGCGCGACCTGCATACCCTCAAGGGCGGTGCGCGGTTGGCGGAGATCGGCCCGGTGGGCGACCTCGGTCATGAACTGGAGAGCCTTTACGAGGGGCTGGTGGACCGGCGCTACAGCCATTCGGGCGAACTCGCCCGTTTACTGCAGAACAGCCACGACCGCCTGGCCCAGATGCTCGAGCAACTGCAAAACCAGCAGCCCTTGAGCGAACCCGTTGCCTTGATCGAGGCAATCAGGGCTTATCGCCACAGCAGTGGCCAGGCAAGTGAGCCTGCACCAAGGCAGGTGGCTATTCCCGAGCGGGAGTCGCCGGCAGGGGACAATGAACTGCTGGATATCTTCCTTGAGGAAGGCTTCGACATCGTCGAGAGTGCAGGCGCCGCGTTGTTGCGCTGGCAGGCCGAACCACGAAATACCCTGGAAGTGGAAAACCTGCTGCGGGACCTGCATACCCTCAAGGGTGGTGCACGCATGGTCGAGATTGCCGCCATCGGTGACCTGGCCCACGAACTGGAATTCCTGTACGAGAGCTTGGCCGCCGGCCACCTGCAACCCAGTGCTGCCTTGTTCAGCCTCCTGCAGAACTGCCACGACCGCCTGGCTCATATGCTCGATGCCGTACGTCTGCACCAGCCTGTCACTGCCGCCACGGCGTTGATCGAGGGTATTCGCAGCTTCAGTATTCCGGCAGCCGATGCGCCGGTGCCAGCCGAGCCTGCGCCGACGGTGCCGGAAAATGCCGTGGTGCCTGAGCGCGCATCCGCTGACATGGTCAAAGTGACGGCAGAGCTGCTTGATGACCTGGGCAACCTGGCGGGTGAGACATCGATCTTCCGCGGGCGTATCGAGCAGCAGGTCAACGATGCCCAGATCGCCTTGAATGAAATGGAAACCACGCTTGAGCGAATGCGCGATCAGTTGCGCCGCCTCGACACCGAAACCCAAGGGCGAATCCTCAGCCAGCAGCGGCCCGATGCTGAACGCCTTGGCTATGAAGAGTTCGACCCGCTGGAAATGGACCGGCATTCGCAATTGCAGCAATTGTCGCGCGCGTTGTTCGAGTCGGCATCCGACCTGCTGGACCTGAAGGAAACCCTGGCCGCCCGTAATCACGAAGCGCAAGCCCTGCTGGCGCAACAGGCGCGGGTCAATACTCACCTGCAAGAGGGCCTGATGCGCACCCGCATGGTGCCTTTCGGGCGCCTGGTGCCTCGTTTGCAGCGCATCGTGCGCCAGGTGGCCAGTGAGTTGGGCAAGCAAGTCGACTTCGAGGTCGGCAATGCCGAAGGCGAAATCGACCGCAGCGTGCTCGAGCGCATGGTGGCGCCGCTGGAACATATGCTGCGCAACGCCGTCGACCATGGCCTGGAGCCGCGCGACGTGCGTCTGGCCGCCGGCAAGCCTGAGCAGGGCCGTATCACCCTGAACCTGATGCACGAAGGCGCCGATATTGTCATCGAGATGACCGATGACGGTGCCGGTGTACCGCTCGAAGCGGTGCGTCGCAAGGCCATCAAGCGTGGCTTGCTGGACCCGGCACTGGAAATCAGCGATTACGAAGTGATGCAGTTTATTCTGCAGCCAGGGTTCTCCACGGCGGAAAAAATCACCCAGATTTCCGGCCGTGGTGTCGGCATGGACGTGGTCGCCGAGGAGGTCAAGCAATTGGGTGGCTCGATGGTGATCGATTCGAGCCCGGGCAAGGGCGCGCGCTTCCTGATCCGGCTGCCATTCACCGTCTCGGTCAACCGTGCCTTGATGGTGCAGTTTGGCGAGGAGGTCTATGCAATACCGCTCAATACCATCGAAGGGATTGTCAGGGTGTTGCCGGCTGAGCTCGAAGATTATTACCAGCTTGACCCGCCGCGCTATCAGTACGCTGGCCATCGCTACGAACTGCGTTATATCGGTGAACTGTTACAGGGCGTTCGCCCACCGAAGCTTTTGGGCCAGAGCTTGCCGTTGCCGGTACTGCTGGTGCACTCCCACGACCAGCAATTTGCCGTGCAGGTCGATGCGGTGGCCGGCTCTCGGGAAATCGTGGTCAAGAGCCTGGGTTCGCAATTCAATGCGGTACAGGGGTTGGCCGGGGCAACCATCATGGGAGATGGCCGGGTTGTGCTGATTCTCGATCTATTGGCACACCTGCGTGTATTGCCGGCGCGACAAGCCGTGCAGCCTGTTTCTTTGCGCGAGCACGCTGTCGACCCTGAACAGGCCAGGCCCCTGCTGGTGCTGGTAGTCGATGACTCGGTAACGGTACGCAAGGTGACCAGCCG
>RCUR01000919.1_pt1 | contig 10560 bp, 12 predicted proteins | sample 2166151 | NCBI WGS metagenome assembly RCUR01 (sample SAMN09932785, study PRJNA488358) | compost metagenome | isolation source: compost soil in an enriched community | place: Germany: Experimental Botanical Garden
TGGAGAAGGGCCACGTGATCATCAGCCAGGACACCGACGGCATGACCCACCCGGCCGAGATCGACATGGGCTGGGCCATCGCCCGCAGCAAGCCGTTCTTCGTCGGCAAGCGCTCGGTGGAGATCCTCGAGGCGCAGCCGCTCAAGCGCAAGCTGGTCGGCTTCGTCCTGCCAGCCACCTCGGCCAAGCCGCTGGAAGGCCATCTGGTCCTCAACGGGCCGGACATCAGCGGCAACGTGACCTCCTGCGAGTACTCGCAGACCCTCGGCCAGATCATCGGCCTGGCCTACTGCGCCTTCGAGCAGAGCACGCCGGGCAGCCAGATCCCGATCCGCGTCGAAGGCGGCGAGGTGGTCCAGGCCACGGTGGTCAAGCTGCCGTTCTTCGATCCCGAAACCCAACGTCAGGAGCTGTGATCATGGCCGCACTGCAAGCCCAGCAATTCATCGAACGCAGCCCGCTGTACCGCCAGCAGGCCGACGCCACCCTCGGCCGCCTGGGCGACAGCGTGATCGTCGCCCACTACGGCGAGCACGACGAAAGCCCGCAACTGCAACGCTGCGCGCTGCTCGACCTGACCAACCTGGCGCGCGTCGGCTTTCGCGGCGCCGCGGCCGCCGAGTACCTGCTAGAGCGCGGCTACCAGTTGCCGGAGGCGCCCAACCGGGCGCTGACCCAGAGCGACGGCAGCCACGTGGCGCGCCTGTCGCAGACCGAGTACCTGCTGCTCGGCAGCCTGCGCGACGCCGGCGCGCGCATCGCCGCCGAGGAAGCCGGCTGGCAGTTCTCCGAGACGGCCAACTACCTGCTGCCGCGCCAGGACAGCCACGCCTGGCTGCTGCTCACCGGCGCGCACATCGCCGAGGTGATGGCCAAGCTGTGCGGCGTCGACCTGCGCCCGGAAGCCTTCCCGGTCGGCGCGGTGGCGCAGACCTCGGCGGCGCGGATCAACGTCATCGTCGTCAACCTGCCGGAAGGCGAACTGCCGTGCTTCCAGATCCTCTGCGACCGCGCCTCGGTCGCCTACTTCTGGGACGCGCTGCTGGACGCCATGGCCGAGTTCGGCGGGCAACCGGCGGGGATCGACGCGCTGCTGTGAGCCTGTGGGAGGCGCGCCCTCGCGGCGATGCGGGCCGCAGGCCCGCCAGAGGATCAAGAGCTTCGCCCCGAGGTCGGGGCTCCCACAAAGAGCCCCGAAGTCCGACCGCAATCAAGCCATCTGCCCAAGAGTCCGAACATGACCATCGCCGAAGACCTCGAAACCGGCCGGGACACCGACTACATGGTCCCCGCCCTGCAGCGCGGCCTGAGCATCCTGCAGATGTTCAACGCCCACCAGCGCACCCTCGCCAGCAACGAGATCGCCGAGCGCCTCGGCGTCAGCGTCTCGGCGATCTACCGCATCCTGCACACCCTCGACGAGATGGGCTACCTGCGCAAGATCGCCAAGAACACCTGGGAACTCGGCCCGCAGGTGGTCTCCGACGGCTTCAGCTACCTGGCCAGCCGCGACCTGGTCGACCTGGCCCTGCCGCACCTCAACGCCCTGCGCGACCGCACCTCGCTGTCCTGCCACCTGACCATCCGCGAGCACACCGACAGCCTGTACCTGTACCGCGCCTTCGCCGCCCAGCGCCTGTCGGTCAACATCCCCATCGGCACGCGCATCCCCTGCCACTGCACCGCCATGGGCCGCATCCTGCTCAGCGGCCTGACCCCGCCGGTGCTCGACGCCCTCTACCAGCACGTGCGCCTCGACGACTACCCGCCGCCGGCGCCCAAGACCCTGCCCGAACTGCAGCAACTGATCGGCGAGGACCGCCAGCGCGGCTGGGTGCTGCACCGCTCCGACTACTCCACCGCCATCGCCACCGGCATCCGCAACCACCTCGGCGAAGTGGTCGCCGCGATCAACCTGTCCGGCCCGGAAGCGGTGATGGACAGCGAGGAGTCGCAGGCGCGCTTTCGCGAGGCGCTGCTGCTGACGGCAGAGCGGATTTCGGCGGAGTTGGGCGGCTGACGGGCCTCTCAGTTCTGACACTTTTCCGCGAGGTACCCACGCGCTAGCGGCCAGGCCGGGGCCAGCGCCCTCCGGCCGTCGCGCTCCTGCCCTTGTCGCCAGGCAGCATTGTGCAATCGATGTCCGCGAAGATCATGGGTGCCTCCAGAAAGGGGTTGGTGCAATCACTCCCAATCGCTTAATCGAAATAAACGAAACGACGGGTAGCGGATCGCCACGCCATGCCGTCAGCCCCTCGCCAGATGCCTGTCGATCAACCCCGCCACCTCCGCCGCATGGGTAAAGCCCAGATCGTGGCCGGCGCCGGGGAACACGTGCAACTCGGCGCGCGGCAGCAGCTCGGCGAGGCGCTGGCCGACGCGGACGGGGCTGATCGGGTCGGCGTCGCCCCAGAGCAGCAGCACGGGCATGTGCAGCTCGGCCAGCCGGGCGGTGAGGTCGGTGCGGTCGTCGAGGAACCAGCGCGGCAGGTTCGGGTTGGCGGCGGCGAAGTCCGGGCGCCAGTCCTGCGCGCCCAGGGCGGACATGTCCACCCCGCCCGAGGTGACGGTCAGCACCAGATGGGTGACCCGCTCGGGCCGCTCCAGCGCCGCGCACACGGCGACGATGCCGCCCATGGACTGCGCCACCAGCGCGGTAGGCTGGTCGATCTCCGGCAGCACACGGGCCACCAGATCGGCCATGCCGGTCACGCTCGGGTCGGGCGGCGTGCTGCCGAAGCCGGGCCAGCCGATATGGACCTGCTGCGCCGGATGGGCAAGGCGCTCGGCGGCCGGGCGCCAGAACTCGGTGTTGCCGGAGGCGCCGGGGAGGAACAGAAGCTTGCTGGGGGATGGGATCACGGCTCAATCCTTGAGGATGCTCGATGGCGGATACGCTGCGGGTATCCTGCCCTACTCGCTGAAGCGTCAGGAAGCTGCTCGGCGACGCTTTGCCAGGATCACGAAATGGATCGTCGCCGCGATCGGGGCAGCGAATACGAAGCCTACAAGGCTTGCCTGGCCAATGAGCACACCGAGGCAGCAGGCAGCTACCCCCAGCCCAAGGCCGAGCAACTGAGCGGGCTTCCCCGGCCAGTGCCGATCTGCGATCAGGTGGAAAACAAGGTTTGCCACCGAGACCACGCCCCAACTGCCAAACACAATGACAGACGTGCCTAAAAGCCAGTCGCCCCTGCCGAGGCCGCTGCTACTGGCCAGCAGCGTTGGTACCAGAAAGAAAGCCCCGAAGCACAGGGCGGCAATGGCCGGGCCAAACAGGCATACGAACTCAAGCAGTATGAGCGCGCGCTTCATAAGGTGGCCTGTCTAAGGAAGCGGTCAGTCATGGTGCGACTTTGCCAATGCGATTGCGGCCTGAATGGCCGCACGCGCTTGCGGGCTGTTCTTCCAGCAGGTAGAGCCGACGATAGCCGAGGCCTGGGAAACGATGTCCAGCGCATTCGCCTCGCTCAACTGGCCAAGCGACGCGAACCCCATCTGCTCGAGGCGGGCCACTACCGTGGGGCCGACGCCCTTTACGCCCAGCAAGGCCTTACGTTCTTCCGGTGAAAATGGCATGAATCTCTCCATAGATACATGGCACTTGAAGGGCGGGGCCGCCCGTGCGGTGGCCTAGTCTATCTCCGGCCGCACCCGGGCCACCAGATCGGCCATGCTGGCCACGCTCGGGTCGGGCGGCGTGCTGCCGAAGCCGGGCCAGCCGATATGGACCTGCTGCGCCGGATGGGCAAGGCGCTCGGCGGCCGGGCGCCAGAACTCGGTGTTGCCGGAGGCGCCGGGGAGGAAGAGGAGCTTGGAGGGGGATGTGGTCAATTAATCGTCCTTGAGGATGACAGGAGTACCTTGCAGCAAGCTAGACAAGGCTACACCGTTTTTATGGCGCGCACTGTCAGGCACGACCACCGCTCTGGCGGTCTGCGCCGCGGGCACTATGCTCCTTGGTAGCAGACCGACCGAGGCGCAGACATGACAGCGAAACGACCATGGGCCTTCCTGCTCGCCGGGCTGCTGGGCGCCGCCCCCGCCATCGCCCAGGCCTGGGAACTGGAGGGGGTGAAGACCCTCACCGCCCACACCCGCGACCAGCAGCGCATCCCCTTGGGCAGCGTGCGCTTCGAGCCGCGCGGCGACGGCTCGGTGGCCTTCACCGTCGCCCTGGACCCGGCGCGCTTCACCGATCACTTCCTGTCCATGAAGGAGTTCAAGTGCCTCGATGGCCAGGGCGAAGTGGTCTGCCACGTGCCCTACCCCTACGCCCAGCCGGGCATCGTCAGCGCCGATGACCTGGCCTGGCTGGAGCACAGCCTGATGTTCCTCTACAAGCTGCCGAGCGAATTCGGCGCCCGGCTGTCGAACGGGCTGTACTTTGCGCTGCAGCGCACCGAGCAGGGTCTGCTGGGCAAGCCGCAGGCCATCGACCTCAACCAGATCAGCGCACCGCCCGACGACCCGGCGCTCGCCCCCTTCACCCCCGACCTGCGCGACGACATCGCCCCCGGCGTGCGCTGGATCGAATCCCTGAGCATCGAGTAGCGCCCGCCCTCCTCGACTGTGGTCAAATCCACGGCCATCCGCCTGGGCTCCCGCCCAGGCGCGCGGCTGCAACAAGGATGAGGGGGATCGATGGGCGTTGAGCTGCTACTCGGGGCATTGCTGGCCGGCGGCGCCTGGCTGGTCTGGCGCGGTAAGCGCAAACGACGGCTGGCCTATATCGAAGGCTACCGCTTCCATCCGGCGATCAAGCGCAAGGTGCAGGAGCGCTATCCGCACCTGAGCGAGGCGCAGGTGGAGCGCGTGTTCGACGCCCTGCGCGACTACTTCCACATCTGCAACCAGGCCGGCAGGCGCATGGTGTCGATGCCCTCGCAGGTGGTCGACGTGGCCTGGCACGAGTTCATCCTGTTCACCCGCGCCTACCAGGCGTTCTGCGACCAGGCGCAGGGGCGCTTTCTCCACCACACCCCCACCGAGGCGATGCAGACCCCGACCCTGGCCCAGACCGGCATCAAGCGCGCCTGGCGGCTGGCCTGCGCCCGGGAGGGCATCAGCCCGGCAACGCCCGTGCAGCTGCCCCTGCTGTTCGCCATCGACGCCCTGCTGAACATCGAGGATGGCTACCGCTATTCGCTGAACTGCCAGGACCGCTCGTCGCCGCTGTACGGCGATGGCTACTGCGCCGGACATATCGGCTGTGCCTCCGGCTGTGGCGGCGATTCGGGTGGCTCGTCCGACAGCTGCAGCGACGGTGGAGATGGCGGTGGTGGCTGCGGCGGCGACTGAGCGATACGCCGGGCAGGCCGGACGCGGCACAGCAGAGCGCCGCCCGGCAGCACGGAGTCAGCCGCTCAGAACACGTGCAGCAGCCGCAGGTTGACCCGGCTTTCCTCGCGAAAACCGTTGTCCACGGTCAGATCGCGGCCGAAGGTGGCGGCCAGCTGGCTGTCCGGGCGGAAGAACCAGGCGAAGCCCGCCGACCACTTGCCGGTGCGCTGGCTGTCGTTCAGCCAGGAACTCTCCAGACAGTTCTCGCCGCCGTGCTGCCAGGACAGCCCGGCGCGCAGGTCGAGGGTGTCGCTCAGCGGGTAGCGCAGGAAGCCCTGGTACTGGTAGCTGGGCTTCTGCTCGTGGTGCCACTTCTGCGCTCCATAACTGTCGTTGTCTTCGTAGAAGGTCACGTCCGCCGCCAGGTCGAGCGCCAGCTTTTCGCCGATGCCGGTGACGTAGCCGGCCTGCAGGGTCAGTTTCCAGCGGTTCTCGCCGAGGTTGAGCGGCTGGTCGTGGTCGTAGCGACCGACGGGAACGAACAGGTAGGGGGTGATGGCGAAGAAACGCCGCCGCTCCGGCTGGTTGAGCAACCACACCGGCATGGCCAGGATCGGGTCGGCCAGGCCGCTGCTGTCGCCCAGCGCGTTGCCGTCGTGGCGGCCGTCGAGGCGGCCGAACGGCAGGAGGATCTGCGGTGCGACGCGGTAGCCGCCGAGGTCGGCGTAGTGCACCACGCGCAGGATGCCGATCTGCGAGTCGAGCCCCGGCGAGCCGGCCAGGCGGTGGCCGTCGCGGTACAGGTGGTCGCGCTCGGCCTGCTGCAGGTAGAGCAGGCCGAGGGTGGTGCCGGCGGCGGCCGGCACGTAGTCGCCGGCATCCAGGTCCAGCGCGTTGGCCGGCCGGCTGCAGGACAGGCCGGCGCCGAGCAGCAGCAGGCCCCACAGGACGATCCACAGGTGCGCGTCGAGGTGCGGGGCACGGCGTAGGCAGGTAAGGCGGGTGGGCAACATGGTGCATCCTCTGTCTTGTTGTTATTCAGCGGCGCACGGCTGGCCGCGCGGGCGTATCGCTCGCGTCCGCTGACGGATCGGAAAACGGGGATTCGGGACGGGCGCCGACGACCTGCGCGGGGCAGGCCACGGCGCGGTGCGGGCTACTGCGCCGGGAAGCGCGGGTCCCAGAGCAGGCGGGTGTGCGCCTCCTCGTACTGCATGCCCTCGGGGAAGCTGACCAGCTCCAGCTGCAGGCCCCAGGGGGCGAGGAAGTACACCCAGGTCAGGCCGGCGGCCGGGCCGTCGGTGAAGGTGCTCGGCGTGTCGAGCACGGTGACGCCCTGCTCCTTCAGCCAGGCGACTGCCGTGTCCATGTCGTCGACGTAGAAGGCCAGGTGGTGGCCGCCGACATCGCTGTTGCGCGGCAAGCGGCGATTCTGGTCAGGCGCGCTGTATTCGAAGATCTCCAGGTTGGTGCCGTTGCCGCAGCGGACCATCTGGAAGTCGCGGATGGCGGCGCGCGGGTGCACGTTGAGATGGCGCTCCATCCAGTCGTCGTCGAACCTGAACTCGCCGAAGGTGAAGTACGGCTCGCAGCCGAGCACCTCGACGAAGAAGGCCACCGCCTCGGCCAGGTTGGGGACGGTGATGCCGATGTGCTGCAGTCCGCGCATGCCGGGCAGGCCGCGCGCTGGGGTCGCGAAAGTCATGGGAGTGCTCCTGAGTCCGTGTTCTTGTTGTGGGCGTGCCCGCCGGCCTGGCAGCGGCACGCAACGCCTCTCGCAGGAGCCGTGCCAAACGCCGCAACACCCGTCCAACCAGCTGATTCGGCTAGACTTTTCGCGATCTGCAGCGGCGCTGCAGGACCTTCGGCCAAACCATCGGCTGTCAAACCGCCTTACAGCTGTAAGGCCCGCCGTTACAGGCATTACAGGCTTCGCAGCGGCGGCGCGGCGGGGGTAAACTGACTTTCCAACGCACACTCGCACGGCCCGCCCCACCAGGCGGCGCCGCCACAAGAACAAGATCGTCACTGCGGATACCGACGGCCCCTTGCCAGGCCAATGCTGCACCGGTGATCCGAGGAGGCTGCATGCGAATCACCCTGCCCGGCAGTGCGCACATCGACGCCGTCCTGTCCCACGCCGACGCCACCTCGCCCCTCGCCGGCCCCGGCTTCGACCCGCTGATCTCCCGCTCGTGGAAACGCTGCATCGAGGACTACGGCCTCGACCCGGCCAAGCCGGCGCCGCCGCGCTTCGTGCCGCGCCAGGTGCTGCTCGACCACCAGGACCAGGCCGACGAACTGCTCAACGTGGCCCGCGCCGGCGTCGAGCAGCTGTACCGGCACATCGCCGAGCTGGGCTACGTGGTGCTGCTCACCGACAGCCGCGGCATCACCGTGCAGTTCCTCGGCCACCCCGACGACGAGAGCGCCCATCGCAAGACCGGCCTGTACCTGGGCGCCGACTGGAGCGAGGACCACGCCGGCACCTGCGCGGTGGGCACCTGCATCAAGGAGCAGCAGGCCCTCACCTGCCACCACCGCGACCACTTCAGCGCCCACCACATCAGCCTGACCTGCACCGCGGTGCCGATCTTCAACCCGCAGGGCCAGCTGCTCGCCGTGCTGGACATCTCCGCGCTGCACTCGCCGCCGTCGAAGGACTCGCAGACCTTCGCCCTGCAGCTGGTGCGCCAGTACGCGCGGATGATCGAGGACGCCTACTTCCTGCGCCGCTACCGCGACCAGTACATCCTCTGCCTGGACAGCTCGCGCGAGTTCGTGCTGATCAACCGCCACTACCTGCTGGCGATGGCCGAGGACGGCAGCCTGCTGGCGGCCAACACCGCCGGCCGCCAGCTGCTCGCCCAATGCGGCCTGGAGTTGCCGCTACGGCCCTCGGCGCTGGCGCCCAGGGTCGGCGTGGAGCAGCTGTTCGACTGCGAGCTGGCCGATATCCTCGGCATTCCCTACGCCAGCGCCGACCACGTGCGCGCCTTCCGCACCCACCGGCAGAACGCGCTGTACTTCGCCGCGCTGATGGAGCCGCGCCGGGCTGCGCCGACGGCGACGGCCACCAGCACCGCGGCGCCACGCTGCGCCCTCGACGAGCTGGCCGACGACGACCCGCTGATGCGCAAGATGCTGGCGCGCGCCAAGCGCCTGTGCGACGAGCCGCTCAACGTGCTGCTCAACGGCGAGACCGGCACCGGCAAGGAGCGCCTGGCGCGCGCCCTGCACGACAGCAGCCGGCGCGCCAGGGCGCCGTTCGTGGCGATCAACTGCGCCGCCGTGCCCGAGTCGCTGATCGAGAGCGAGCTGTTCGGCTACCAGCCGGGCACCTTCACCGGCGCGCGCAGCAAGGGCATGCGCGGCCTGATCCAGCAGGCCGACGGCGGCACCCTGTTCCTCGACGAGATCGGCGACATGCCGCTGCACCTGCAGACCCGTCTGCTGCGCGTGCTGGCCGAGCAGGAAGTGATGCCGCTGGGCGCCGACAAGCCGGTCAAGGTGGACATCCGGGTGATCGCCGCCAGCCACCGCGACCTGCGCCAGATGATCGACGCCGGGCAGTTCCGCGAGGACCTGTTCTACCGCCTCAACGGCGCCATCCTGCGCCTGCCGGCGCTGCGCGAGCGGGCCGACAAGGGCTATCTGATCGAGAAGGTGTTCACCGAACTGAGCGAGCAGCGCCAGCGTCCGGCGCGCATCCGCGGCGACGCCATGAGCGCCCTGCTCGGCTACGCCTGGCCGGGCAACATCCGCGAGCTGCGCAACGTGCTGCAGTACGCGCTGGCGACCTGCGAAGGGGGGGAAATCACCGCCGCCGACCTGCCCGAGGAATGCCTGCAGGGCGTCGGCGCGCGCCAGCCCGAGGCGCCGGCGCCGGTGCTCGAGGTGGCGGCCGGCGACCCGGCCGCGCAGCTGGCGGAAACCCTGCGCCGCCACCGCTGGAACGTCAGCGCCGCCGCCCGCGAACTGGGCCTGTCGCGGCCGACCGTGTATCGCTGGATGAAGGTCTACGACATCGTGCCGCCCAACGCCCAGGGCTGAGGCGGGCGGCAGCACCAGGGCAAGCGCATGAATGGCCTTAGCGCTTAGGCGATCCCCTGTAGGGGCGAATTCATTCGCCAAGCAGGCCAATGGCCTGCCCTTGAGGGCTCCGGGGGGCGCTTCGCACCCCTTGGCGAATGAATTCGCCCCTACAGACCGGGAGCTCTCGCTCTATTCCGGTTTCGGCAAGCCCGCCGCCGCCAGGCTGCGCCGGTAGCAGGCATCCAGCCTCTCGGCTACCGCCCAGACCTCGCCGACGCACTCGTCCAGCGCCACATGGCTGGTCGCCCGGCAGCGGGTGTCCAGCGCGCAGTCGCGGTAGAAGGCGTTGACCACCGCCACCATCTCCTCACGCAGGTTCTCCATGAGGATGGCGCCGTGCGCCAGGGCCACATGGCGGCCGTCGCTGCCGCGCTTGCGCCAGCGCTGCGCGGTGCCGACCAGCTTGCGCTGGCCCAGGGTGACGTTGAAGCGCCCATCGCAGAACGCCCCCTCCACCGCGCCCAGATCCGGCGCCTGGCCCAGTTCGAGCAGCCACTCGCAGAGCGGATCGCACAGGCGTCGATAGGCGTTCTCGATGCGATGCTGTTCGGCCTCGTCGACCGGCACCGCCCAGGCCAGGGCGACGTTGAGCACCGCCGACGACTGCGGCACCGGCTCGCCACCGGTGTCGCGCAGGGCCACCGGCCAGCCCAGTTCGGCGCAGGTCGCCGCAGCGCGGGCGAAGCCGTCCAGCCGCTCGAGGCGGCGCGGCATCACCAGCGCGGCGTCCTGCGGGCGCCACAGCAGCAGCGCGCAGTCGATGTCGCCGGCGTGCACCCGCTCCAGCAGCGCACGCTCGGCATCCAGGCCGGCCTCGACCGGCAGGCGTTGTATCAGGGTCATAGCACCTCACTGTTGTCGATTGATCGCCACGGCATGCGCGAGGCAGATCCGGGCAGGCTGACACCTCGAACGCAGGATGCGTGCCATGCTCGGCAAATCCCGCCGCAGCCCCGCCAGCGCTGGCCGATCCAGCGGCACAGCCCGGCAAACCGGTGCGGCCGATCCGCAGCCCGCGCGCCACGCGCGGCAATAAAGCTGTAAAGGCGCTTACAGGTGTAACGCTTCACCGGCGCGTCGAGCGCGGCGGCAAGCCCCGTATTCCGGGCATTTAGCGGCTGGCCCGGCTCTTGCTCATGTCTGGTGAATAACCCAGACACTTCCCCAACCAGCGGAGATCGA
>RCUR01000920.1_pt1 | contig 10540 bp, 7 predicted proteins | sample 2166151 | NCBI WGS metagenome assembly RCUR01 (sample SAMN09932785, study PRJNA488358) | compost metagenome | isolation source: compost soil in an enriched community | place: Germany: Experimental Botanical Garden
ATGCCCGACTTCGACGTCGACTTCTGCATGGACGGCCGCGACCGGGTGATCGACTACGTGGCCGACAAGTACGGGCGCAACGCGGTGAGCCAGATCATCACCTTCGGCTCCATGGCGGCCAAGGCGGTGGTGCGCGACGTGGCGCGGGTGCAGGGCAAGTCCTACGGCCTGGCCGATCGCCTGTCGAAGATGATCCCCTTCGAGGTGGGCATGACCCTGGAGGCCGCCTACAACCAGGAGGAAGTGCTGCGCGACTTCCTCAAGGTGGACGAGGAAGCCCAGGAAATCTGGGACATGGCCTTGAAACTGGAAGGCATCACCCGCGGTACCGGCAAGCACGCCGGTGGCGTGGTGATCGCGCCGACCAAGCTCACCGACTTCTCGCCGATCGCCTGCGATGACGAGGGCGGCGGCCTGGTCACCCAGTTCGACAAGGACGACGTGGAAACCGCGGGTCTGGTCAAGTTCGACTTCCTCGGCCTGCGCACCCTGACCATCATCAAATGGGCGATGGAGACGATCAACCGCGAGCAGGCCAAGCAGGGCCTGCCGGACCTGAATATCGACTTCATCCCGCTGGACGACAAGCCGACCTTCGCCATGCTGCAGAAGGCCGAGACCACCGCGGTATTCCAGCTCGAATCGCGCGGCATGAAGGAGCTGATCAAGAAGCTCAAGCCGGACTGCCTGGAAGACATGATCGCCCTGGTGGCGCTGTTCCGCCCCGGTCCGCTGCAGTCGGGCATGGTGGATGACTTCATCAACCGCAAGCACGGCCGCGAGCCGATTTCCTACCCGCATCAGGACTACCAGTACCCGGGCCTGGAGCCGGTGCTCAAGCCCACCTACGGCATCATCCTGTACCAGGAACAGGTGATGCAGATCGCCCAGGTGATGGCCGGCTACACCCTCGGCGGGGCGGACATGCTGCGCCGCGCCATGGGCAAGAAGAAGCCCGAGGAGATGGCCAAGCAGCGTGGCGGCTTTGTCGAGGGCTGCGCGAATAACGGCATCGATGGCGAGCTGGCGGGCAACATCTTCGATCTGGTGGAAAAATTCGCCGGCTACGGCTTCAACAAGTCGCACTCGGCCGCGTATGGCCTGCTCTCTTACCAGACCGCCTGGCTCAAGGCGCACCATCCGGCCGCTTTCATGGCGGCGGTGTTGTCGGCGGATATGCACAACACCGACAAGGTCGTGACCCTGATCGAGGAGTGCCGCAGCATGAAGCTGCGCCTCGATGCGCCGGATGTGAACATTTCCGACTTCAAGTTCACGGTCAACGACGAAGGCTGGATCGTCTACGGTCTGGGTGCGATCAAGGGGGTCGGCGAGGGGCCGGTCGAGGCCATCGTCGAGTCGCGCAAGGACGGCCCGTTCAAGGACCTGTTCGACTTCTGCTCGCGGGTCGACCTCAAGCGCATCAACAAGCGCACCCTGGACGCGCTGATCCGCGGCGGTGCCCTGGATCGCCTGGGGCCGTATTTCCACGAGGAAATCAAAGCCTATAAGGCCAATATCGATCGTAACCGTGGGGTCCTGCTGGCGGCGATGGAGGAGGCGGTGCAGGCGGCCGAGCAGACCGCGCGCAGCCATGACAGCGGCCATATGGACCTGTTCGGCGGGGTCTTCGCCGATGCCGAGGCCGATGTCTATGCCAATCACCTGAAGGCCCGCGAGCTGTCGCTCAAGGAGCGCCTGAAGGGCGAGAAGGACTGCCTCGGCCTGTACCTGACCGGTCATCCGATCGACGAATACGAAGGCGAGGTACGCCGTTTCGCCCGTCAGCGGATCATCGACCTGAAGCCGGCGCGGGGCGACCAGACGGTTGCCGGCCTGATCGTCAACCTGCGGGTGATGAAGAACAAGAAGGGCGACAAGATGGGCTTCATCACCCTGGATGACCGCTCTGGCCGCATCGAGGCGTCCTTGTTCGCCGAAGCCTTTGCCAGCAATCAGGCGCTGCTGCAGAGCGATGCCCTGGTGGTGGTCGAGGGCGAGGTGAGCAACGATGATTTTTCCGGCGGCCTGCGTTTGCGGGCCAAGCGGGTGATGAGCCTGGAGGAGGCGCGCACCGGACTGGCCGACAGCCTGCGGCTGAGGATTGCCGGCAGCGCCTTGAAGGGCGATCGGCTGCGCTGGCTGGCGGATGTGTGCAAGCGCCATCGCGGCGCCTGCCCGATCACCCTGGAGTACATCGGGGAGGAGGCGCGGGCCATGCTGCAGTTTGGCGAGGGCTGGCGAATCGACCCGGCGGACAGTCTGATTCAGACATTGCGTGACCAGTTCGGGCGAGACAACGTCTTTCTGCACTACCGCTGATTTGTGAGGCCCAGGCCTCGCGTGTTGGTTGCGGCACTTGTGGCTGGGATTGTGAGTAAATCGCCGGGTTTCGGTGATTTTTATCCAGACCCGAGTGTCGACCTGAATGCGCCTGTTCCTATAAGGTAGGGCGCGAAACGGATACAGCTCCCCGGCCGCATGGCCGTCGACGCAAGACGGATGACTATGAACCCGAATTTTCTCGATTTCGAACAGCCGATCGCCGACCTGCAAGCCAAGATCGAAGAGCTTCGCCTGGTCGGTAACGACAACTCGTTGAACATCGGCGATGAGATCGCCCGCCTGCAGGACAAGAGCAGTGCGCTGACCGAAAGCATTTTCGGCAACCTGAGCAGCTGGCAGATCGCCAAGCTCGCTCGCCACCCCCAGCGCCCCTATACCCTCGACTATCTGCAGCACATCTTCACCGAGTTCGATGAACTGCACGGCGATCGGCATTTCTCCGATGACCCGGCGATTGTCGGTGGGGTCGCGCGTCTGGACGGCGAGCCGGTGATGGTCATCGGTCATCAGAAAGGCCGTGAGGTGCGCGAGAAGGTCCGCCGCAATTTCGGCATGCCGCGCCCGGAAGGCTACCGCAAGGCCTGTCGCCTGATGGAAATGGCCGAGCGCTTCAAGATGCCGATCCTGTCCTTTATCGACACCCCGGGCGCCTACCCGGGGATCGACGCCGAAGAGCGTGGGCAGAGCGAGGCGATTGCCTGGAACCTGCGGGTGATGGCGCGCCTGAAAACCCCGATCATCGCCACCGTGATCGGTGAGGGTGGTTCCGGCGGTGCCCTGGCGATTGGCGTCTGCGACCAGCTGAATATGCTGCAGTACGCCACCTATTCGGTGATTTCGCCGGAAGGTTGCGCCTCGATTCTGTGGAAAACCGCAGACAAGGCGCCGGAGGCTGCGGAAGCCATGGGCATCACCGCCGAGCGCCTGAAGGGCCTGGGGATTGTCGATCAGGTGATCGGCGAGCCATTGGGCGGCGCCCACCGCGACCCGGTCGCCGCCGCCGAATCGGTGCGTCAGGAGCTGGCCGTGCAGTTGGCCATGCTGCGCAAATTCGATACCGCCGAATTGCTGGCGCGTCGTTATGAGCGCCTGATGAGCTATGGAGTGGCCTGACGGCCACAGCTGCAAGCCATGAGCGACAAGCTGCAAGCCAGAAGCTGAAGGCGCTCGCCTTTAGCTTGCAGCCTGCGGCTTGTCGCCTGAAACTGCCTCTATGACCCTCGAATCCCGCGTGCTGACGGCCCTGGCTCCCTGGCGCGATGCGCCGGCCTGGCGTGTCGCGCTTTCCGGGGGGCTGGATTCAACCGTGCTGCTGCATCTGCTGGCCCGTCTCGCGCAACGCGAGGCGTTGCCGCCGCTTTCCGCCATTCATGTTCATCACGGCCTGCAACCGGTTGCCGATAGCTGGCCGGCGGCTTGCCGTCGCCTGTGCGATGCGCTGGCTGTGCCGCTGCAGGTGGAGCATGTGCAGGTGCAGGCGGGCGCCAGTATCGAGCGCGCCGCGCGGCGGGCCCGTTATGCGGCTTTTCGTGCGCGGCTCGCTCCCGGCGAGGTTTTGCTGGCGGCGCAGCATCGCGACGATCAGGCGGAGACCCTGTTGTTTCGCCTGCTGCGCGGCGCCGGTGTGCAGGGGCTGGCGGCCATGCCGCAGGGCCGGCCGCTTGGTGCCGGTTACCTGCTGCGGCCGCTGCTGCAGTGCTCGCGTGCCGAGTTGCAGGCCTATGCCGACGAACATCGGCTGCGCTGGGTAGAAGATCCGTCGAATGCCGATAGCCGCTTCTCGCGCAACTACTTGCGTCATCAGGTGATGCCGGTGCTCGCCAGGCGCTGGCCGCAGGCGAGCGCCAGCATCGCGCGTGCCGCCGAGCATCTGGGCGAGGCCGGGCAGTTGCTCGATGAGCTGGCGCAGCAGGATCTGCAGGCGGCGCAGGCGCCTGGCGAGTTTGCCTGGCTCGAGCTGCCGAGCTTGTCCCTGGCGCCGTTGCGGGCGCTGAGCGATGCCCGGCAGCGCAACGCCTTGCGCTACTGGTTGCGCCACCTGACCGCGATGCCGGACCGCGAGCACTGGGCCGGCTGGCAGGCGCTGCGCGATGCGGCCGACGACTCCGCCCCGGTCTGGCGTCTGGCGGCAGGCGAATTGCGTCGAGCAGACCAGCGGTTATGGTGGCTCAGCGGCGACTGGCTGCGCATGCCGCCAGCCCCCGAGGTTCGGCTCGGTTCGGGGCGCTGGCTGCCGCTGGCGGGCAATGGTCGCGTGCGTGTCAGCGGTCGCTTGTCGGCCGGCGACTGGCGTCTGGCCTATCGCCAGGGCGGTGAGGTGATGAGCCTGGCCGGGCGCGGTCATCGCGATTTGAAGCGCTTGCTCAACGAGCGGCAGGTGCCGGCGTTTGTCCGTTCGCGCTTGCCCCTGTTGCTGTGCAATGGCGAACTGCGTGCCGTGGCCAATCTTGCCGGTTTGGATGGGGCGGCTGATGGCCAATGGCAACTCAGCTGGCAGCCTCCGATGAATGATCAAGGTTTGAGCTGCTAAGGCCTTTCCGGTAGACTACGCTCCCGTCTTACTAGAGCTTTTGCAGACCCCTTTTCGTCAAGAGAATGGAGTCGGCAACGGCTTGCCAATTACGGCTTGTGCGTAATTGTGGCTTCGGCCTTCCTTCGCTTTTCCCGGCGGTGCTGACCGCCTAAACGCAGACTTCTAGGGTTTTTCATGACGCGCTTCATCTTCGTCACGGGTGGTGTTGTTTCTTCATTGGGGAAAGGCATCGCCTCGGCTTCATTGGCGGCTATCCTGGAGGCGCGGGGCCTGAAGGTCACGATGCTCAAGCTGGATCCCTATATCAACGTCGATCCGGGCACCATGAGCCCGTTCCAGCACGGTGAGGTGTTCGTCACCCACGACGGCGCCGAGACCGACCTCGACCTGGGCCACTACGAGCGGTTCATCCGCACCACCATGACCCAGGACAACAACTTCACCACCGGCCGGGTCTACGAACACGTGCTGCGCAAGGAGCGCCGTGGCGATTACCTGGGTGCGACCATTCAGGTCATCCCGCACATCACCGACGAGATCAAGCGCCGCATCATCAAGGGCGCCGGCGATGCCGACGTGGCCATGGTCGAGATCGGCGGCACGGTCGGCGACATCGAATCGCAGCCGTTCCTCGAAGCCATTCGCCAGTTGCGCGTGGAAGTGGGCGCCAAGCGCGCCATGCTGATGCACCTGACCCTGGTGCCCTATATCGCCACCGCCGGCGAGACCAAGACCAAGCCGACCCAGCATTCGGTCAAGGAATTGCGTTCCATCGGCCTGCAGCCGGACGTGCTGATCTGCCGTTCCGACCATCCGGTGGACGTGTCCTCGCGGCGCAAGATCGCCCTGTTCACCAACGTCGAAGAGCGTGCGGTGATTTCCCTGGAAGACGTCGACACCATCTACAAGATCCCGGGCGTGCTGCATGCCCAGGGCCTGGATGATTTCGTCGTCGAGCGCTTCGCCCTGGAGTGCGGCGGCGCCGATCTGTCCGAGTGGGAGCGGGTGGTCGATGCCAAGCTCAACCCGGAGCATGAAGTCACCATCGCCATGGTCGGCAAGTACATGGAGCTGCTGGATGCCTACAAGTCGCTGATCGAAGCGATGAGCCATGCCGGCATCCAGAACCGCACCAAGGTCAACCTGCGCTATATCGATTCCGAAGACATCGAGAACCAGGGCACCGCCCTGCTCGAAGGCGTCGATGCCATCCTGGTGCCCGGCGGCTTCGGCCTGCGTGGCGTGGAAGGCAAGATCACCACCGTGCAATACGCCCGCGAGAACAAGATCCCTTACCTGGGTATCTGCCTGGGCATGCAGGTCGCGGTGATCGAGTTCGCCCGCAATGTGCTGGGCTGGAGCGATGCCAACTCCACCGAATTCGATGCCGCCAGCAGCCATCCGGTGGTCGGCCTGATCACCGAGTGGCAGGACGCCACCGGCGTCACCGAACAGCGCGACAATGCCTCCGACCTGGGCGGCACCATGCGCCTCGGCGCGCAGGACTGCCAGCTGCTCGGCGGCTCGCAGGTGCATCAATGCTACGGCAAGGATGTGATCGTCGAGCGTCATCGCCATCGCTATGAAGTGAACAACAACCTGCTGCCGCAACTGATCGAGGCAGGCCTCAAGGTCACCGGCCGTTCCGCTGACGGCGCCCTGGTCGAAGTGGTGGAAGCGCCGGATCATCCGTGGTTCGTCGCTTGCCAGTTCCACCCGGAATTCACCTCGACGCCGCGCGACGGTCACCCGCTGTTCAGCGGTTTCGTCAACGCCGCCCTGGTGCAGCACGCGAAGAAGGCATAAGGACATGACCGAGAAGATCATCAAGGTTGGTGGCATCGAGATCGCCAACGACAAGCCCTTCGTCCTGTTCGGCGGGATCAACGTCATCGAGTCGCGCGACCTGGCCATGCGCGCCTGCGAAGAGTATGTGCGGGTCACCGACAAGCTGGGTATTCCCTTCGTGTTCAAGGCCAGCTTCGACAAGGCCAACCGCTCCTCGATCAGCTCCTTCCGCGGCCCCGGCCTGGAAGAGGGCATGAAGATCTTCGAGGAAGTGAAGCGGACCTTCGGCGTGCCGCTGATCACCGACGTGCACGAACCGCAGCAGGCTGCCCCGGTGGCGCAGGTGTGCGACATCATCCAGTTGCCGGCCTTCCTCTCGCGGCAGACCGACCTGGTGGTGGCCATGGCCAAGACCGGCGCGGTGATCAATATCAAGAAGGCCCAGTTCCTCGCCCCCCAGGAGATGAAACACATCCTGGCCAAGTGCGTGGAAGCCGGCAACGATCAGTTGATCCTCTGCGAGCGCGGCAGCTCCTTCGGCTACAACAACCTGGTGGTGGACATGCTCGGCTTCGGCATCATGAAGCAGTTCGAGTACCCGGTGTTCTTCGACGTGACTCACTCCCTGCAGATGCCGGGTGGTCGCGCCGATTCCGCCGGTGGCCGCCGTGCCCAGGTCACCGACCTGGCCAAGGCCGGCATGAGCCAGGGCCTGGCCGGGCTGTTCCTCGAAGCCCATCCGGATCCAGACAACGCCAAGTGCGATGGCCCCTGTGCCCTGCGCCTGGACAAGCTGGAACCCTTCCTCACCCAGCTCAAGCAGCTGGATGATCTGATCAAGAGTTTTGCGCCGATTGAGACTGCCTGAAACGGCAAATCTCCGGTAAAGTGCTCTTTGTATACAATCTGACTAAATAGTCGGTACATGTTGTGCGCTGAGCTAACTCCCAGCGCGCAATGAGTGTGCAACTCGGTACTACCCTTTTCGTCAACTTTTTGGAGTGCTAAACGCAATGGCAAAGATCGTCGACATCAAAGGCCGTGAGGTTCTCGACTCCCGTGGCAACCCGACTGTGGAAGCCGACGTGATTCTCGACAACGGCATCATCGGCAGCGCCTGCGCGCCGTCCGGTGCTTCCACCGGTTCGCGTGAAGCGCTGGAACTGCGTGATGGCGACAAGAGCCGTTATCTGGGCAAGGGCGTGCTCAAGGCCGTGGCCAACATCAACGGCCCGATTCGCGAGCTGTTGCTGGGCAAGGATCCGCTCGACCAGCAAGCCCTGGACCGCGCGATGATCGCCCTCGACGGTACCGAGAACAAGGCCACGCTGGGCGCCAACGCCATCCTCGCGGTGTCCCTGGCCGCCGCCAAAGCCGCCGCCCAGGACAACGACCTGCCGTTGTACGCGCACATCGCCAACCTCAATGGCACACCGGGCGTCTACTCCATGCCGGTGCCGATGATGAACATCATCAACGGCGGCGAGCATGCCGACAACAACGTCGACATCCAGGAGTTCATGGTCCAGCCGGTAGGCGCCAAGACCTTCGCCGACGCGCTGCGCATGGGCACCGAGATCTTCCATCACCTCAAGGCCGTGCTCAAGGCCCGTGGCCTGAGCACCTCGGTGGGTGATGAAGGTGGTTTCGCACCGAACCTGACCTCCAACGAAGACGCCCTGGCCGCCATTGCCGAGGCCGTGGCCAATGCCGGCTACAAGCTGGGCGACGACGTCACCCTGGCCCTGGATTGCGCCTCCAGCGAGTTCTTCGCCGATGGCAAGTACGACCTGGCCGGTGAAGGCAAGGTATTCGACGCCGCCGGCTTCAGCGATTACCTGGCCGGCCTGGCCGAGCGCTACCCGATCATCTCCATCGAAGACGGCATGGACGAGTCCGACTGGGCCGGCTGGAAGGTCCACACCGACAAGCTCGGCGGCAAGATGCAGCTGGTCGGCGACGACTTGTTCGTGACCAATACAAAAATTCTCAAGGAAGGCATCGACAAGGGCATCGCCAACTCGATCCTGATCAAGTTCAACCAGATCGGCACCCTGACCGAGACCCTGGAAGCCATCCAGATGGCCAAGGCGGCCGGCTACAGCGCGGTGATCTCGCACCGTAGCGGCGAAACCGAAGACTCGACCATCGCCGACCTGGCCGTGGGTACCGCCGCCGGCCAGATCAAGACCGGCTCGCTGTGCCGCTCCGACCGGGTGTCCAAGTACAACCAGCTGCTGCGTATCGAAGAGCAGTTGGCGGGCAAGGCACCGTATCGCGGCCGCGCCGAGTTCCGTGGCTGAAAATAGCTGCGGGCTCCGCTCGCGACGTTTTCGCTGAGCGGTCGAGTCATGGTAAAAGAGGGGCGGCGCGAGTCGCCCCTCTTTTCGTTGGGATGCTTTTACTGTCATGCGTAATCCTTACTGGTTGTTGGCCGTCCTGATCCTGCTGCTGGTTGGTCTGCAGTATCGCCTGTGGGTGGGCGATGGCAGCCTGGCGCAGGTCACCGACCTGAAGCAGCAGATCGCCGATCAGCAAGGCGAGAACCAGCGTCTGCTGGAGCGCAATCGGATTCTCGAGGCGGAAGTCATGGAGCTGAAACAAGGCATGGAAACCGTCGAGGAGCGCGCCCGTCACGAGCTGGGCATGGTCAAAGAGGGCGAGACTCTTTACCAACTGACCGAATGACAATCAGCTGACCGAATGACCGCCAGTGTCACGACAACGTTGAAATGCCGGTTAAACGCCAGTCCTTTGTGGGAGGGGCTTTAGCCGCGATTGACCTTGAGGGCGCTGAACACTTCGCGGCCGAAGCGCAACCCCGTCAGTCCGCTCCCATGCGAAGCGACAGACTAGTCATGTCGAGATACCAGTTGATCGAATGAAAACTTCCGCATTAGCGCATTTCTGGGCTCTGATCCCCGCCGCCGGGGTTGGCAGCCGCATGAGGGCCGACCGGCCCAAGCAATACCTGGAGCTGGCCGGCAAGACCATTCTGGAGCACAGCCTGGCCTGCTTTCTCGATCACCCGCAGTTGCACGGCCTGGTGGTCAGTCTGGCGCCCGATGATCCCTACTGGCCGAGCCTGGCTTGCGCGCAGGATCCGCGCATCGCCCGCGCCGAGGGCGGGCGCGAGCGCGCGGATTCGGTGCTGGGTGGTTTGCAGCGCCTGCGCGAACTGGGGGCGCAGGACAGCGACTGGGTGTTGGTGCATGATGCGGCGCGACCCAATCTGGCCCGCGCGGATCTGGACCTGCTGCTCGCGCAACTGGCCGACGATGCGGTCGGCGGCCTGCTCGCGGTGCCGGTGCGCGACACCTTGAAACGGGCCGGCGCCGACGGCCGGGTAGTGGAAACCGTCGATCGTGCGCCGATCTGGCAGGCCTACACGCCGCAGATGTTCCGTTTCGGCTTGCTGCGCCGCGCGCTGGCGCAGGCGTTGGCGGCCCAGGTGACGATTACCGATGAGGCGTCGGCTGTCGAATGGCTCGGGCTGGCGCCACGCCTGATCGAGGGCCGCGCCGATAACCTCAAGGTCACTCGTCCGGAAGACCTGGAGTGGCTGCGCCAGCACTGGGCCGGGCGGCATTGACTACGAGCCCGGGCGGGTTGCACGCAGCGATGGCCCTCTCGATGTCGTGATGGGTTACGCGGCGCGCGGAGTTCGGTGATGTCTCGCAGTCCGGTGCCCTGCGCCGCTAACCCATCCTACGGTTGGCGATCAGGGCGTGTATTCGCTGCGCTGTGCCAGCCCCTCCCTGAGGAAGTCCACCAATTGGCGCACCTTGGGCGATAGATGCCGCTGCTGGGGGTAGAGTGCCCAGACCGCGGTGTTGGGCGGCTGCTGGTTATCCAGCAGGGAGACCAGGGCGC
>RCUR01000921.1_pt1 | contig 10523 bp, 8 predicted proteins | sample 2166151 | NCBI WGS metagenome assembly RCUR01 (sample SAMN09932785, study PRJNA488358) | compost metagenome | isolation source: compost soil in an enriched community | place: Germany: Experimental Botanical Garden
TTGTCCTCGGCGCCCTGTTCAGCCTGATCCAGGTGACCCTCGATTATGCCAGCGAAGACGCGACCATCAACCGCGAAGCCCACGCCCTGCTGGCCATCAGCCATGCCCCGGCGGCGCGGGTACTCTACAACTGGGACGAGAAACTGGCCGGGGAACTGATGCAGGGGCTGCTGCAGGCTCCCGCAGTACTGCACGCCGAGCTGCTCGATCACGGCGGCATGCCGCTGGCCAGCGCCCGCCGCGCTGTCCACGCCGATGGCTGGCAACGCCGGCTCAGCGACATGCTGTTCGGCAGCCGGCGCAGCTTCGCGGACCCGCTGCCCTTGCCGCAGCACTCCAGGGCCCACCCCGGCGAACAGCGCATCGAGATCGACACCTACCACTACGGCAGCCGCTTCCTGCATCGCGCCGGCATCACCCTGGTCGGCGGCTTTGTCAGCAGCCTGCTGCTCAGCCTGTCCCTGTTCGGCCTGTCCTATCTGCTGCTGACCCGCCCGCTGAACAGCCTGATCAACGACCTCGGCCAGCGCGACCCGCGCCTGGCCGAGCAACCGCCCTTGCCCTGCCCCAGCGGCCACCAGCACGACGAAATCGGCCTGCTGGTCGACTCCTGCAACCGCCAACTGGCGCTGCTCGGCAACGAGATTGCCCAGCGCCGCGCCGCCGAAGAACATCTGACTCTCTCGCTGGGCGAGCTGGAAAAGCGCGTGCATGAGCGCACCCGCGCACTGGAAAGCAGCAACCGCGAACTACTCGGCGCCAACCGCGAGCTGCAGCAGGCGCAACGCACCACCCTGGAAATGGCCCAGGCACGCACGCACTTCTTCGCCAGCATGAGCCACGAAATCCGCACCCCACTCAACGGCCTGCTCGGCATGCTCGCCCTAGCGCTGGAACATCCGCTGTCGGCGCTGCTGCGCCAGCAGCTGACCATCGCCCACGACTCCGGACGCACCCTGGTGGAGCTGCTCAACGGCGTGCTCGACCTGTCCAAGTTCGACGCCGGACAGCTCGAGCTGGAACAGACGCCCTTCGACCTTGCCAGCCTGGTCGAGGAAACCGCCAGCCTGCTGTCGCAGAATGCCGCACCCGGGGTCGAGCTGACCTGTCTGGTCGCCCCCGATCTGCCTGGCGAGGTCGTCGGTGACCCGCTGCGCGTGCGGCAGATCGTCAGCAACCTGTTGTCCAATGCCCTCAAGTTCACCCGCCACGGCCGCGTGGATGTGCGCCTGATCAGCAACCCCGACGGCACCCTGCTCGAAGTGCGTGACACCGGCATCGGCATCTCCCGCGAAGCCCTGTCGCGGATCTTCCAGCCCTTCGTCCAGGCCGAAGCCGGCATCAGCCGCCAGTTCGGCGGCACCGGCCTGGGCCTACCCCTGACCCGGCGCCTGTGCGAGGCCATGCACGGCACTCTGGAGGTGGACTCCCAGCCGGGCCTGGGCAGTCGCTTCAGCGTGCGCCTGCCGCTGGCCACCCACGCCGCAGCGACTACCCTGCCGCCACTGCACGGCAAGGTCATCGCGCTGTGCTCGCGGCGCAGCGGCCTCAGCGAGCAGCTGGAAACCTGGTTGCCGACCTGGGGGGTGGAGTTCCAGCGTCTGGATACCGATGCCAGCCTGAGCGGCATCGACGTCGACCTGCTGATCTCCGATTGCCCGGATTGCCTGTTCGGCCGTCGCCCGCGAGTCGACGCGCCGATCCTGCTGGTCAGCGCCTACGGCGAGTTTCTCCCCGACGAAGAGGCCGAACGCCTGCAACCGCTGGAACAGCTGCCCAGGCCGCTACCCCGCGCCGCGCTATACCAGGCCCTGCAGCGCGGCCTGAGCCGCCTGATGCCGCCCGCGGCAGTCGCCGGCAGCGTACCGGCTAACCGAACGCCGCGCATTCTGCTGGTGGAGGACAACCCGGTGAACCAGCTGGTGGTGAAGGGTCTGCTCAGCCGGCACGGCCTGACGGTGGAGGTCGCCCGCCAGGGCGAGGAAGCCCTGAAGATCCTCCGCCAGGAGGATTTCGACTTGGTGCTGATGGACTGCAACATGCCGCTGATGGATGGCTACGAGGCCACCCGGCAGATTCGCCGCAACGGCCGCCAGACCAGCCTGCCGGTGATCGCCCTCACCGCCAACGTCATGCCCGAGGAGCGCGAGCGCTGCCGGCGTGCCGGGATGAACGACTACCTGAGCAAACCGCTGCGTCGCCAGGAATTGGAGGCCGTGCTCGAACGCTGGCTGCCGCAGGGCTGCCCGCAAGCGGACTGAGGGCCGGGCAACCCGGCCCTGCGGCGCAGGCTGCCCATGATCAGCAGCGCTCGGCACAAATCACTTCAAGCGCGAGACATACTTCTTTTGATTTCAGTAAGTTAAAGAGATTACTGAATGCTTTTTCTCACTCGGAAGGCTTGAGCCGCAAGGCCACCGAGTTGATGCAGTAGCGCAGTCCGGTCGGCTCCGGCCCGTCCGGGAACACATGCCCCAGGTGCGCATCGCAGCGCGCGCAGAGCACCTCGATGCGGTGCATGCCGTGGCTGAAATCCTCCACCCGACGCAGTGCCTCGGCGGAAACCGGCTGGAAATAGCTCGGCCAGCCACTGCCGGAGTCGTACTTGGCATCCGAGTCGAACAGCGGCGCATCGCAGCAGGCACAGTGGTAGATGCCCGGAGTCTTGCAGTGGTAGTACTCGCCGGTGAAGGCGCGCTCGGTCCCCTTGAGACGGCAGACCTGGAACTGGCTTTCCGACAGCTCCTCGCGCCACTCATCCAGAGGCTTTTCGACCTTTTGCATGTAAAACACCTCGCCTTGGAAAAAAGCCCACCCCTTCCCTTTCACCGGGCCCGGGGCAGTCGTATGATGCGTGGCTTTCAGTCTGTCACCCGCTTTTGAGCCTGCCAAGCCGCCCCCGGACGATTTGCGCCAGCGCCGAATGCCGGGCGCTGGTTATATCGGGGTTCCCTCATGCAGGTCAGCAAATCCAACAAGCTCGCCAACGTCTGCTATGACATCCGCGGGCCGGTTCTCAAGCACGCCAAGCGCCTCGAAGACGAAGGCCAGCGCATTCTCAAGCTGAACATCGGCAACCCCGCACCGTTCGGCTTCGAGGCGCCGGAGGAAATCCTCCAGGACGTGATCCGCAACCTGCCGATCTCCCAGGGCTACAGCGACTCCAAGGGGCTGTTCAGCGCGCGCAAGGCGGTGATGCAGTACTACCAGCAGAAGCAGGTGGAAGGCATCGGCATCGAGGACATCTACCTCGGCAACGGCGTGTCCGAGCTGATCGTCATGGTCCTGCAGGCGCTGCTCAACAACGGCGACGAGGTGCTGATCCCGGCCCCCGACTACCCGCTGTGGACCGCGGCCACCAGCCTGGCCGGCGGCAAGGCCGTGCACTACCTGTGCGACGAGCAGGCGAACTGGTACCCGGACATCGACGACATCAAGGCGAAGATTTCCAGCAATACCCGGGCGATCCTGCTGATCAACCCGAACAACCCGACCGGCGCGGTGTATCCCAAGGAAGTGCTCGAGGAAATCGTCGAGGTCGCCCGTCAGAACAACCTGGTGATCTTCTCCGACGAGATCTACGACAAGATCCTCTACGACGACGCCCAGCACATCTGCACCGCCTCGCTGGCCCCGGACGTGCTCTGCCTGACCTTCAACGGCCTGTCCAAGTCCTACCGCGTAGCCGGCTTCCGTTCCGGCTGGGTGGCCATCTCCGGTCCCAAGCACAAGGCCAAGAGCTACATCGAGGGTCTCGACATCCTCGCCAACATGCGCCTGTGCGCCAACGTGCCAGCCCAGCACGCGATCCAGACCGCGCTGGGCGGCTACCAGAGCATCAACGACCTGGTCCTGCCCGGCGGGCGCCTGCTCGAGCAGCGCAACCGCACCTGGGAGCTGCTCAACGACATTCCCGGGGTCAGCTGCGTCAAGCCGATGGGCGCGCTCTACGCCTTCCCGAAGATCGACCCCAAGGTCTGCCCGATCCACAACGACGAGAAGTTCGTCCTCGACCTGCTGCTCTCCGAGAAGCTGCTGATCGTCCAGGGCACCGCCTTCAACTGGCCGTGGCCGGACCACTTCCGCGTGGTCACCCTGCCACGCGTCGACGACCTCGAGCTGGCCATCGGCCGCATCGGCAACTTCCTCAAGGGCTACCGCCAGTAACCTAGCCTGTCAGCCAGCCACCCGCCCGGGTGGCTGGTGCGAGTTCCCGCCATGGATCTGCAGATCAACGATTTCTACCACGACGCCAGCCGCGCCCTGCTCACCCTCTACCGGGTGTTTCCGCGCAAGACCACCCTCTACGTCGACGACCTGATCGGCTATCACGAGCCCGACGAATACGGCCTGCCCCACGTGCGCCACCAGAGCTGCCTGGGCACCCTGCTGTGGCTCGGCGAGGAAGGCTACCTGCGCCATGCAGGAACCCTCCACCACGAGGCACTGGAGCAGGCGGTGCTCAGCGAAAAGGGCTTCCTGCGCCTGAGCACCCGCATCGGCGATACCGCACTGCAACACTGCGATCTGCCTGCCAGCGTGCCATCCATGCGCAGCTCGCTGGCCCGCCAGCTGCAGGAAACCCTGGCCAGTGGCGACGGCGAACGGCTGTCGCAACTCGCCCGCCTGCTGTTCAACGCGAGCCAGAGCGGCTCGGGCGACACAGTTTGAAATAGCGCCCCTGTTGAATTACCCCCGCGGGCTCCCTTATATAGCCGCTCAGACTCATCGCGACTCTGCCGCAAGGAGACGGTTTTAATCATGATGCGTATTCTGCTGTTCCTGGCCACCAACCTGGCCGTGCTGGTAATTGCCAGCATCACCCTCAAGCTGCTCGGGGTCGACCGCTTCACCGGTCAGAACTACGGCAGCCTGCTGGTGTTCTGCGCCGTGTTCGGTTTCGCCGGCTCGCTGGTCTCGCTGTTCATCTCCAAGTGGATGGCGAAGATGAGCACCGGCACCGAAATCATCAGCCAGCCGCGCACCCGCCACGAACAGTGGCTGCTGCAGACCGTCGAGCAGCTGGCGCGCGACGCCGGGATCAAGATGCCCGAGGTCGGCATCTTCCCCGCCTACGAGGCCAACGCCTTCGCCACCGGCTGGAACAAGAACGACGCCCTGGTCGCCGTCAGCCAGGGCCTGCTCGAGCGCTTCTCGCCGGATGAGGTCAAGGCGGTACTGGCCCACGAGATCGGCCACGTGGCCAACGGCGACATGGTCACCCTGGCGCTGATCCAGGGCGTGGTGAACACCTTCGTGATGTTCTTCGCGCGCATCTTCGGCAACTTCGTCGACAAGGTGATCCTCAAGAACGAAGAAGGCCCAGGCATCGGCTACTTCGTCGCGACGATCTTCGCCGAACTAGTGCTGGGCATCCTCGCCAGCATCATCGTCATGTGGTTCTCGCGCAAGCGCGAGTTTCGCGCCGACGAGTCCGGTGCCGACCTGGCCGGCACCGGCGCGATGATCGCCGCCCTGCAGCGCCTGCGTGCCGAACAGGGCGTGCCGGTGCACATGCCGGAAAGCATGACCGCCTTCGGCATCAACGGCGGCCTCAAGCATGGCCTGGCCGGCCTGCTGATGACCCACCCGCCGCTGGAAGACCGCATCGAGGCCCTGCGCCAGCGCGGTCGCTGATTGCCGCACGGCTCCCGCTTCACGGCGGGACGAGTTTCACATTGGGACAGGGCGACGCGAGTCGCCCTTTTTTTGTTCCGCCGCTACCATGGCCGCGTTATCCGCCTGCGAGAAATCTCCGATGCGCCGCACTGCCTCCCTCGTCTTCGCCGCCCTGCTCCTGCTCACCGGCTGCCAGAGCGCCTACTACGCCGCCATGGAAAAGGCCGGCGTGCACAAGCGCGACATCCTCGTCGACCGCGTCGAGGAAGCCCGCGACGCCCAGCTGGACGCCAAGGAGCAGTTCCGCGACGCCCTCGAGCGCTACCGCAGCGTGGTGCAGGTCAACGGCGGCGAGCTGGAGGCGCGCTATGACGCCCTCAACAGCGAATACCTCGCCAGCGAGGAAAGCGCCAAGGCCGTTCGCCAGCGCATCCGGGCGGTCGAGGACGTCGCCGAGGCGCTGTTCGATGAATGGGAGGCCGAACTGCAGCAATACAGCAACGCCAGCCTGCGCAACGCCAGCGCCCGCGAGCTGGCGCGCACCCGCCAGGACTACCGCACCCTGATCCAGCGCATGCAGGCCGCCGAGCGGCGCATCGAGCCGGTACTCAGCGTGCTGCGCGACCAGGTGCTGTTCCTCAAGCACAACCTCAACGCCCGCGCCATCGGCGCGCTCAAGGGCGAGTACCGCACCCTGCAGGGCAACGTCGACCAGCTGCTGCGCGACATGCAGCGCGCCATCGACGAATCCGACGCCTTCGTGCGCCGCCTGCAGAGCGGCAACTGACGCGCGCGGGGCCGCCACAGGCGGCCCCTTCGGCCACTAAAGACGCGTCAGCCGATAGACCCGCTCACGCAGACCGCTCACCCCCAGCGCAAGGAAGCCGGCGTTTTCCGCCAGCACATCCTCGTCCTCCAGCAGCTCGATCCGCCAGTCCTCGCCATAGAGTTCGCGCACCTCGCTGTCGCTCACCGCGAACGGCGGCCCCTTGCGCTCCTCCTGCGGATAGTCGAGGGTCATCAGCAGGCCGCGGCAACCGCTGGGCAGCAGCTCCCGCAGGTGCGCCACGTAGCGCCGGCGCATCTCCGGCGGCAGGGCGATCAGCGCCGCACGGTCGTAGTAGCCGACACAGCCCGCCGTCTGCGCCGGCGCGACGACAAAGAAGTCGCCCTGCAGCACGACGATGCCCTCGGCCTGATGGCGGCGCAGGGCACCGTCGGCCGCGGCCGGCGCGCTCAGGCCCTGCTCGGCGAAGAATTCCTGAACCGCCTTCTCTGCCAACTCGACCCCCAGCACCCCGTAGCCTTGGGCCGCCAGCCAGGGCATATCGAGACTCTTGCCACACAGTGGTACCAGCACCCGACTGCCCGGCGCCAGCTGCAGTTGCGGCCAGTACTCCTGCAGCGCGGGATTCACCTCGCTGCGGTGAAAGCCGATCTCGTTGCGCGCCCAGCGCGCCTGCCAGAACTCCTCGTGCATTAGAGCCTCCCTTTGATTGCCGGATTCGATTCGAATGGTCGAAAACTTATACTGGATTTCGATGGTTCGCCTGCCGAAGATAGCAACATCGCCATCCAGAGACATCCCCATGCTGCCCAGCCTGTTCATCTCCCACGGTTCGCCGATGGTCGCCCTGCAACCGGGCGACACCGGCCGTCAGCTCGCCCGCCTGGCCCGCGAGCTGCCGCGCCCCAGGGCGATCCTGGTGGTTTCCGCGCACTGGGAAACCGCCGACCTGCGCCTGACCTCGGCGCCGCGCCAGCAGGCCTGGCATGACTTCTACGGCTTTCCGCCGGCGCTCTATGCGCTCGACTACCAGCCACCGGGCGAGCCGCAGCTGGCCGGGGAAATCGTCGAGCTGCTGGAGGCCGCCGGCCTGCCGGCACAGCTCGACCCGCAGCGCCCGCTCGACCATGGCGCCTGGGTGCCGCTGCGGATGATGTATCCGGAGGCCGACATCCCGGTGCTGCAACTGTCGCTGCCCAGCCGCCAGGGGCCGGCGCTGCAGACCCAGCTCGGCCGCCTCCTCGGCGGCCTGCGCGAGCGCGGGGTCCTGCTGATCGGCTCGGGCAGCGTCACCCACAACCTGCGCGAACTGGACTGGGATGCCGGCTCGGAGGTGGTCGAGCCCTGGGCACGCGAATTCCGCGACTGGCTGGTCGAGCACCTGCAGGCGGGCGACGAGGCCGCCCTGCACGACTACCGCCAGCAGGCGCCCTGGGCGGTGCGCAGCCACCCCAGCGACGAGCACCTGCTGCCGCTGTTTTTCGCCCGCGGCGCCGGTGGCGAGTTCGGCGTCGAGTACCAGGGCTTCAGCAAGGCGACGATCAGCATGGACATCTACCGCTTCGGCTGACCGGCCCGGCCCGCTGGCAGGCCCCAACAACGAAAACGCCCCGACAAGTCGGGGCGTTTTGGCATTACCGGCATTCAGTCAGCGAATGCTCATTCCTCGTGGTAACGACGCAGGCGCAGGGCCTTGCCGGCGACACGGGTTTCCTTGAGGCGACCGAGCAGGCGATCCAGGCCCTCTTCCGGCAGCTCGACCAGGCTGAAGGTCTCGCGCACCTGGATGCGGCCGATGGCTTCGCGGACCATCTTGCCTTCGTTGATGATGGCGCCGAGCAGGTTCTTGGCAGCGACGCCGTCGCGCTTACCCAGCGCGGTACGGCAGCGCACGCGGCCTTCGGCCAGCGGCTCCATCGGGCGGCGCGGACGGGCTTCGCCGCTGCGCTCGCCGGTACGCTCGGGACGGTCACCGGCCGGACGCTCGCGGGCCGGAGCCGGCGCCATCGGCTGCTCGCGACGCACGCTTTCCAGATCCAGGGCCTGCCCCTGGGTCAGCTTGGCCAGCAGGGCCGCGGCCAGCTGCTCCGGAGTGCACTCCAGGCGACGGCACAGCTCGGCACCGATCTCGCCACGAGCGGCCTCAGCGCCGTCCAGCAGCGGCTTGAGGCTGTTGGTCAGACGCTGCAGGCGGGCTTCCAGCACGGTTTCGGCATCCGGCATCTTGATCTCGGCGACCTTCTGCCCGGTGACTCGCTCGATCACCTGCAGCATGCGGCGCTCGCGCGGGGTAACCAGCAACAGTGCGCGACCGGTACGCCCGGCACGGCCGGTACGACCGATACGGTGCACGTAGGACTCCGGGTCGTACGGCATGTCGATGTTGAACACATGGGTGATGCGCGGTACGTCGAGACCACGGGCGGCGACGTCGGTGGCGATCACGATGTCCAGGGTGCCATCCTTGAGCGACTCGACCACACGCTCACGCTGGGCCTGGGCAATGTCGCCGTTCAGCGCGGCGGCGCGGTAGCCGTTGCGCTCGAGCATCTCGGCGATGTCGAGGGTGGCCTGCTTGGTGCGCACGAAGCCGATCAGCGCATCGAACTGCTCGACTTCCAGCAGACGCAGCACGGCGGCCTGCTTCTGGTCGGCATGCACCATCAGGTGGGCCTGCTCGATGCTCTCGACGGTCTGGGTCTTGGTGGCGATCTTGACGTGCTTCGGCGACTTCAGGTTGCGCTCGGCGATCGCACGGATCGAGGCCGGCAGGGTCGCGGAGAACAGCACGGTCTGGCGGCTTTCCGGCAGGGCCTGGAAGATCGCTTCGATGTCTTCCATGAAGCCGAGCTTGAGCATCTCGTCGGCCTCGTCGAGGACCAGGCGATCGACGGTGGCCAGCAGCTTCTCGTCGCGACGCAGGTGGTCGCACAGGCGACCCGGGGTCGCCACCACTACCTGGGCACCCTGACGCAGGGCCTTGAGCTGCGGGCCCATCGGCGCGCCGCCGTACACCGCCAGCACCTTCACGCCAGCCATGTCGCTGGAGTAGCGCTCGAAGGCCGCGGCGACCTGCAGGGCCAGCTCGCGGGTCGGGGTCAGGATGAGGATCTGCGGCTCGCGACGGGCCGGGTCGAGCAGCGACAGCAGCGGCAGGGCGAAGGCCGCGGTCTTGCCGGTACCGGTCTGCGCCTGGCCGATCATGTCGTGGCCGGCGAGGATCACCGGAATCGACTGGGCTTGAATGGCGGACGGCTCTTCGTAGCCCACCGCGGTGATCGCGGAAAGCACAGCCGGGTTGAGATTGAGCGCGGCGAAGCCGCCAACGATAGTTTCGGTCATGGGTGTTTGCCTCATGTACATCCGCAAAGACCCATGGCCAGCGCTGCGCTAGCCAAAAGCAAGACCCGTAGGGTCACCCTGGCAGCCTGGTCGGCGGGGATTTGCGAAATCGCGTGGAAAGGATAGTTCGTCAAGACAGTCCGTGGAGACGGACGCACGGCGGAAGCAGCGCTTCCTGATGGTGCAGATTTTGAACAGGGCGCGTCAAAGCCGGCGCGCACTATAACGCAAAATACGTGCCGAGTCTCGCTATTTTTGCCCCGCACATCCGGAAAGGCCCGGCACAGAGCACTCAGGTCGCCGAACGCAATGCCCCGATGTAACCGCTCAGCGCATAACCCAGGCGCGGCTCCAGCGCCTCGGCGCGCTGGCGCAGACACTCGGTATCCAGCGCCTGCTCGCCGTCGGCCGGCACATAGAGGATGACGTTGCCCTCGGTGACTGGGCACTCCCAGTAGCAGTGACGGAACAGCCCGCGCAACAGGGGCGCGCCCAGCGGCTTGCCGTCGGTGGCGCTCCACTGGTTGATCACCAGCCAGCCGCCGGGCCGCAGCTGCGCGCGACAGGCCTCGAGAAAGCCCCAGGCGATGTGCGCCGGCGCCGGCCCGGTGTCGGTATACAGGTCGAGATAGATCAGGTCGGCCGGCGCGCAGTTCGCCAGCAGGCTGCAGGCATCGCCGATATGGATGGTCAGGCGTGGATCGTCGGCCAGGCCGAGAAACTCGCGGGCCAGCTGCGGCACCGCAGGGCGCAGTTCGACCGCTTCCACCATCGA
>RCUR01000922.1_pt1 | contig 10520 bp, 8 predicted proteins | sample 2166151 | NCBI WGS metagenome assembly RCUR01 (sample SAMN09932785, study PRJNA488358) | compost metagenome | isolation source: compost soil in an enriched community | place: Germany: Experimental Botanical Garden
TCCATTGCCTCCATGCAAGCAATGCCGGCAGCGCAGGCCATGGGGTGGCCGTGGTGGGTGCCGGAGATCATCACCTGATTCTCTTCCAAGACACGGAACACTTTGCGGCTGCCACCAATGGCACCAATTGGCAGACCCCCGCCGATCATTTTGCCCAGCACGGTCAGATCGGGTTTGATTTCGTATTCGCTCTGCAGGCCGTTGTAGGCTGCTCGCAGTGTGATGGTTCAAAGTTGTTCTGGATCAGAATCAGAACATTGTCGCTCTTGTAGGACGGAATGCCATCAGAGTCTGGCAGTGCTTTTGGGTTGAAATCAGGCCCTGGAAAGTTGTCTGGGCGAGGATGTGCAGAGATGGCCAGGTCGTCAGTAAAGCCGTGGTAGCCACCCTCGAATTTGGCGATTTTCTTGCGTCCAGTGTAGCCGCGAGCAATACGTACGGCGCTCAGGCAGGCTTCGCTGGCCGAGCAGAAAAACTTCACCTGTTCGACGGATTCGATTCGGCCGCATAGCAGTCTGGCCAAACTGAGCTCATGATCCGTTGGGTTGCCGAACGAGAACCCGCTCGGCAGGATCGCTTCGATGGCCTTCACCACCGCTGGGTGATTGTGCCCGATAACGTTGGTCGAAAAGTTATTGTTGAGGTCGAGTAATTTTCTGCCTTCAATCGTACGGATATATTGCCCTTCACCTTTTTCGACAAATATTGCATGCGGGCCGTAACCAAACGTGCGACGGCTAAAACCACCAGGGATAAAATCGTTCCCTTTCGAAGTTTCTACTTTGGAAAGATGGAAGGCTTCCGAAAAATTTTTTAGAGATTGTTGGTAATCAAGCTTCATGGCTATTTCCGCTTTCGAAGTGTATTTAACTGTCACGAAGGGTGGAGATTTGTCTGTTTCACCCTCAAGTCCTATATCCTTGGGCCACTTTAAAAACTTTCGTTTTTAAAGTGGAGCTCAGCGCTTTTCTTTCTCACTGAATCACCCATTAATAATTAGGATGATTTCGGAGAGTCGCAGCTAATACTATTTACAAGTCACTGCTAGGGGCAACCTCGGTTCTGGGATCGTTTGATCGCGATTTGTGATTGTGTAGTTTAGATTCGATTCCGTAGCTGAATCCCAAGAGCTGTGCGCAAAACATACAATAATGATTCGTAAGTATCGAACGATTAGAAATCCGCAATGCTGTGTATTCTGGATGTCTGTACCTGCAAGAGAGGAGCCGGGGAGAGGTAGCAAGTGTTACCGGTTCGAGACGGCTTGTTACTTGTTTATTACTATTTACCATCGAATGCGTAGAGTTTTAGATCAAAGCTTGAGTAGTCATGGCATGTAAATAGCAGGCCTGGCCAGGCGTCGACCTTGAATCGTTACGTGGCTCGGTGCGCATTTTTATCGCTCAAAGGGCCAGATTCGTACACTGGCTTGGTTCGAGAGGGACAAAAGGAGGCATCACTCTGGGCAAATGTTCCTAAAGGGGGTCGATGGTCGATCTTTTTGCACGAATCTTGCTTTATATTTAGCTTCGACAATCTCCAAGAACAGGCCCCCCCCATGGATACTAGACAATTAATCTTAGCATCCAGACTCGCAGAGACCTTGCATTTCGGCAAGACTGCTGAGATTGAGAATATTGCCCAATCTGGATTAAGTGCACAGATTGCGAAGCTGGAAATCGAGCTCGGCTTCAAGTTATTCGAGCGTACCAGTCATCGCGTGTCTCTAACTGATGCGGGTCAAATATTCATCGAAAGAGCGCAAGTTCTACTGGGAAGCTTGAATAATACGGTCTTAGAGTGTCGAGCCATAGCGGAGAGTAGCCGTGGAGTCCTGAAGCTCGGCTTCTTTGGAGAGGCAGCTGGAGAGCTGACACATTTAATATTTTCGTTATTCCAAAAGAGCAACCCAGACATTCGGCTAGTTGTTACCGAACTGTCCATGACTAATCAGGTACAGGCTCTGGTTTCCGGCAAAGTTGATGCTGCCCTTATTCGGTTACCAGTTTGCGATCCGCGTCTTGAGTTCGATGTCATGTTCGATGAGCCTCGTGTTGCGGCAGTGCCTATAAATCATGAGATGGCGGATGCTCCGATTTTGCGAATGGCTGATTTAATCGAGCAGCCATTTGCAGTCGCAGGTGACGGGGCTCCTTCTGAGTGGGCTGCCTACTGGAGCTTGGCGAACGAGAGGCCTGGCCGAATTGGTGCTTATGTGCAGTCGATTCCTGAGAGCTTGGCCGCTGTGGCTTACGGCGGTTCTTTCGATACCTACCCACTGACTGCCACGCGACTCTACAAGCATCCAGGTGTTCGATTCGTGCCTTTGGCTGATGCGCCTCGCAGCACTTTGGCTATCGCGACGGTCGCAGGTAATAGATCTCCAGCTGTACGGTCGCTGCGGCGTTGTGTAAACGAAATCATTGAAAGCTCGTTATCGTGCATTCCAGAAGCTCGACGGTCTCAGGTAGCGTGATCACCGCCGGGTATCACTCAGGATAGAGCTCGCGTGGAGCCCGGTCGGTTGCCGACCGGATCTGCGAATCAGAAAGGGTAATGGCGAGGTTGGCGTTGCACTGATACCCATTGGGTTGTGGTGAACTCGTCGATTGCCCAATCACCGTTGAAGCGACCTAGGCCTGAGTTCTTCTCTCCACCGAATGGAACGTTGGCGGCATCTGCTACTGGGATGTCGTTGACGTGTGCCATGCCGGAGTGAATCCGTCGGGCAAACTGCACACCTCGATCCAGATCACCAGTGAACACTGCTGCAGAGAGACCGAACTGGGTATTGTTGGCCAACTCCAGAGCATGCTCCGGGTTGTTCGCCCGGATCAAGCCCGCAATCGGGCCGAAAATCTCTTCGACCGCCAGTTCCATGTGTGGTTTGACCTCAGTGAAGACATGAGGAGCGAAGACTAGGTCTTGAGAATCTCCAGCATAGGCCAGAACGGCGCCTTCACGCTCGGCTTGGGTCACCTTCTGGGTAAGGCCACTGAACTGTTTCTGGTTGATCACTGGACCAACAGCCGTCTGTGGGTCTCTCGGATCACCAATAACGAGATTGCTCACACGCTGGATGAACATGGAAGCGAATTCATCATAGATCGAGTCTTCAACGATGATCCTATTTATGGCCATGCAGATTTGGCCCTGATGTAGAAATTTGCCTACTACAGCAGCGTGTACAGCAAGTTCAAGATCGGCGTCCGCCAGTACCACGAAGGGGTTGTTACCGCCGAGCTCGAGGGCAACATGCTTGAGGTATTCACCGCAACTCGCCTGGCGAGCAATGATCTGACCTACAGGGGTCGAACCGGTGAAAGAAATGAAGCTTGGGACGGGGTGCGTCACGAAGTCGTCGCCGATTTCTGCACCTGCTCCCACAACCACGCTGAGCACCCCTGATGGAAGGCCTGCCTCCTCGAAGATTCGTGCGAGTAGGAGCCCTCCAGTTACCGGGGTATCACTGGCAGGCTTTACGACGACTGCGTTTCCGAGAGCTAGTGCTGGAGCCAGGGAGCGTTGGGTTAAGTGAAATGGGAAGTTCCAGGGGCTGATGACGCCCACGACACCTAGCGGGCGTCGGTAAACGCGGCTTTCTTTGCTCGGGATATCCGACTCCACAATTCGACCATGTACGCGGTTTGGGAACGATGCGGCCTCCAAAGTAATGCTCTTGGCCGTTGACCACTCAATCTCTGCTTTCACACGGGTACTGCCCGATTCCGCAATGATCCACTCCACGATCTCCTCGTGACGTTCGTCGAAGATCTGTGCTGCACGCAGCATAACCGCAGAACGTGCAGTAGGGCCTGTTTCTGCCCAAGTAACCTGAGCCTCTTTCGCCCCTGCGTACGCTTCGTTCAAATCCTCTTTGTTAGCTAAGAGGATTTCGATTAGTGGTCGGCGTGTGTAAGGGTCGCTGACAGTCATCGAGCGACCTGTACTGCCATCACGCCAGATACCGGCGATGGGTTGCAAATTTAGAGAGGCATACGGTTGAGGCTTATTCATTTTTATCTCCAAAATCGCGTGGTCAAAATCAACCACTTGCATTGCTCAATAGACTTGAATTGGTACGGCTGTCGTTTCGTTTTCTGGTTTTTATGCCGACCGTTATGTGGCCGCATGTGGTATGTGGAGTTTGCCTTTAGTCCGGTAGCCATTAATTAGTCCTAGCACTGCGGCGATAACCACAAGCCACGGAAGGTAGGTGGCTAAACCTTCTTTGGTGCCGGTGAGCTCGTTGAAGTTTTTCACTGCGAGGAACACCGCAAATGCTAGGCCACCGCCACCTAGGGTTGGAGCAATTACCCCTTGCCATGAGCTGCACTTTTTAGTTTTGAGGGTGAAGCCAACCACTGCGGCGGCGCCTAGCGTCTGCAGTGCCAGAATGGCGAGTGTCCCCAGGCCAACCATCCACATGTACAGATGTTGGAGCGGGTCAGAATTGGCGACCATGAACGCGCCGACAACCAGGACTGTGGCTATCGACAACGTCATGCTGGCGACGTGCGGACTTGCATGTTTCGGGTGTACACGGCTGAGTTGCTTCGGCACGAAGTGACTACGTGCGAGAGCGAAGAGGTAGCGGCTTAGAGCATTGTGGAACGACAGCAGCACTGCGAAGACGCTAGAGACTACGAGGAGTTTCATGACTTCTGTGGAGAGGGCACCTACGTACTGAGTGTTGGCATTGAAGACGAAATTGACCATGTCCGCACCAGCTATGGCTTGAACATCGCTATTTGCGTAGGCGAGTCCGATGCTCCAGGCCGTGAGGGTGTAGAAGATCCCGATGATTGCGATAGCAACGTAAGTGGCAAGGGGGACGGTGCGGTTAGGGTTCTTGGCTTCTTCGCCGTAAAGCGTGGTGGATTCAAATCCAACGAAGCAGCAGAACGCGAACATCAATGCTACACCCAGGCCAGGGGTGAATACCTGAGAGGGCAAGAAGCCGTTCCAGCTCAGCTTTCCAATATCAGTCTGAGCGATGACCGAGACGTCGAAAATCACCAAAATCAGGATCTCAAAAATCATCAGCACGCCGAGTACTCTGGCTGATACCTTCACGTCTAGGTAGCCAAATACCCCGACCAAGCCAATGATCAGCAGTGCCACAATTCGCCAATCGACCTGCATGCCGGCGATGGTAGAGGCAAGCTCGACACCAAAGGCGGCGAATTGACCGTAGATGCCGGCGAGCATTGCGATGTAGGCCAGCAAGGCTATACCGCCAGCAGCGTTACCTGCGGGGCGGCCTAGACCATGACTTACAAGTTCAGCAAATCCACCCGCGCTGATCACATGGCGGCTCATCGCCGCAAAACCGATTGCGAACAGTAACAGCACCAACGATGCGATGAGGTATATGCCGGGCGCGCCAGCACCACCCATTGCAAATACAACTGGGCCTGCGCCTAAGGTGGCGCCGACTGGAGCCGCAGCCACGACAACAAAAAATACGACGTCTGAGACACCAAGAGATTTGGGCTTCAGCCCCTGTTGTGCCGAGTCATTTTGCATGCAGGCTCCCCTCACAGCTGGACAGGTTTGGAGTAATTATTGGTCTTAGGATTCTTCGCCTGCTTGTGGAGACTGGCAATCGTGAAAGACTGATCGTTCAATCCAATAGGGCGATTGAGCTGATTCTGAGGCACCTCGATGGGCGACAGGCGCCGGCTCGCACCTGAGCAAGCGGACAAACCGCGCTCAGGTATTTCGAGGGTAGGGCAGTTCTGCTACGCACGAGTAAGGGATGTTGGCCAGTCGTCGCACAGACAGCACACATCAACTGCGCCGCGCGCACATTGACTCGCTTCGACAAGATCGCGAAACGCTATTCCTCAAACGGTTTACGGTGTTTGCGAAATCTCTTTGTGTGCAGATCCTAAGATTTTTTACATTCAAAAAGGGTGCCTCTTCAGCCCGCTAACTATAGAGCTAAGAGTCGTATCGGGTTTTTACTTATTTTGTCAGAGACTCAGTATTCGGTGTCCGGACTTCGTTATGTTCGTCGTAGCAGCATGAAGACTCATCACCCAGAGGTTTTTCGTATGACCGCTTTGAAAGCACTTGAAAGCTTGCCTCGTCTTGACCTACGTGGATTCACTACGCCTGTACAACTGCTCGAAAGATTCAGTGAGTCGATTGGAGTCGAGGTATGGTGCAAACGAGACGATATAGGCTCCGTTGGTCTTGCGGGAAATAAGGTTCGAAAGCTTGAAGTCGAACTTGCATATGCAGTAGCGAGCGGCGCGACCCATTTAGTTGCGGAAGGTTCGAGGCTCTCCAATGCGACCCGAGCTGTGGCTGCTGCCAGTGCAGCGCTTGGATTAAAATGCACGCTGATCCTTTCTCACGAAGAACCCCACGAGCCTGTGGGCAATTTAATGTTAGACGGACTATTCGGCGCGAACTTGAATTTTGTTGGAGACGTAAGCTGGCTAGAGCTTAGTCAGCAGGCACAAAGTGTTGTTCGTGAACTCGAGGAGGCAGGTGAAAGTGTTTACAGGCTTCCAATTGGATGTGCTTCTGAGCGTAGTTGCTTAGGGTTTGCGCTCGCTTATGCTGAGCTTCGTGAGCAAATGAACGAGCAGGGTCGTAAAGTCGAGACAATTGTACATGCCTCATCTTCGGGTGGAACGCATGCAGGTTTGGTTCTTGGTAACGCACTCTATGGGGATCAGACTAAGATTCGCGGTATTGTCGTCGCGGAAGATGTCTATCCGGATGTGGAGGGTACTTATCTTTCATATGCTCGCGGTGCAGCAAAAATAATCAATGCTGATATTGATATCTCGCGCTCTCACATCAATATCAGTCAAGAGTATTTGGGTGATGGGTATGGAATGCCATCAGTCGGGATATATGAGGCCATAGACTTGCTAGCCTCAAAAGAGGGCTTGCTGGTTGATCCGGTTTACAGCGGTAAGGCCGTGGCTGCCATTATCGATTTGGCGTCAAAACAAGACCTTAAGGGGCCAGTAGTGTTTTGGCATACAGGAGGCTATCACGCTCTATTTGACCCGAACTACGCCAAGCGCGTTTGGAGTTCAATTGACCGCCTATCAAAAATAAAGTTGTAATTTTTAGAAGAATAACAATAAGGTGCACCAAGATGAATGACAATAATCTTCGACGGGGCCTAAGCACTAGGCACATACGTTTTATGGCTCTTGGATCGGCCATCGGGACAGGACTTTTTTATGGCTCGGCATCAGCCATAAAATTAGCAGGCCCTTCAGTTTTGCTTGCCTACTTGATAGGTGGTGCAGCGATTTACATGATGATGCGCGCCCTTGGTGAAATGGCGGTTCACAATCCGGTATCTGGATCTTTCGGACACTACGCTAGCCAGTACCTGGGTCGTTATTTTGGTTTTCTCACAGGCTGGAGTTATGCGTTCTCGATGCTGGTGGTGTGCCTGGCTGACGTAACCGCGTTCGGTGTGTATATGGGGTTGTGGTTTCCTGATACGCCACCCTGGATCTGGGTGCTCGGAATAGTCTTGTTTATCGGTGCCTTAAACCTATGCAGTGTCAAAGTATTCGGGGAAATGGAGTTCTGGTTATCGTTGTTCAAGGTGACTGCTATTGTTGCCATGATTCTAGCAGGGGGTGCTGTACTGTTGTTTGGCATTCAGCTGGATAACGGAACTGGAGCGGTTATCGGGCTCTCCAACTTATGGATCCATGGTGGATTTTTTCCTAATGGCGTTAGTGGGATGATTGCCTCGTTCACCGTGGTAATGTTTGCTTTTGGCGGTGTCGAAATGATTGGTATCACAGCCGGCGAGGCAAGAGATCCCAAGCACGTGCTGCCCAAAGCAATCAATTCGGTACCTTTACGTATCTTGCTTTTTTACGTACTTACCTTAGTCGTGCTGATGGCCATTTATCCCTGGACGAATATTGGTAGTCAAGGTAGTCCCTTTGTTCAAATATTCAGCGGCCTAGGCATAAGCTCGGCGGCGACTGTCCTGAATATCGTAGTGATTTCCGCTGCTGTTTCCGCAATAAATAGCGACATATTCAGCGCAGGGCGAATGATGTATGGTATGGCTCAAAACGGCCAAGCCCCCTCAGGTTTCGCCTCCCTGTCGCGTTTCGGCGTGCCTTGGATGACTGTCGCAGTGATGAGTATCGCTCTACTTTTAGGGGTGGTGCTAAACTACTTGGTGCCGGAAAACTTATTTTTGATCCTCGCCTCGGTAGTGACTTTTTCAATTGTATGGGTTTGGCTGATGATCCTTCTGTCTCAAGTTGTGATGCGGCGTGGCATGAACAAAGATGAAGCGGCTGCTCTAGATTATCCAGTACCTCTATGGCCGGTAGCCCCAGCATGCGCCATTGCTTTTATGGTATTTATATTTGGTGTGCTTGGGTGGTTCCCCGCCACGCGTACAGCCATGTTCGTCGGGCTCGGATGGTTGACACTACTATCGGTGGGCTACTGGTTATGGGTAGCGCGCACCCCACAGCCTGCGTCGGCCAACGCTTGAATCGATAAAACATTATACGTCCGGCAAAGGAATGCCGAGACGTCCCTATCAGTAAAACGGATCGTATCCATATACTTTGAAATTGTTAGTTTCAGAAAAGTATAATTCGACTTCACCTGGTGTTTGAAGGGTGTTATAAGTTGCAAGGATTTCTTGTTGAAATCTGATAGATAATGTATCGCGTGACAGCCACTCTCGGGTAATTAAGGCTTGCCAGTATTCCCTCCTGTCTCTGGAGAGTCTGAGGATATCTTGCTAATGTCAGAGCTAAATTGTGTATTATCCGATGACTTACTACGAAAAGCGTTCGGGGTTGCGCCCATAGCTTTTTGAAACATTGCGATAAATGCAGAGGGTGTGCTGTAACCCAATTTTTTGGCCACCGATTGCACAGTCAACCCATCAGAAAGCATTGCAAGTGCTCTTGACAAGCGAAGCCGTTGCTTCCACTTAATAAAACTCATCCCAAGATCACGGTCGCAGCGGCGGGCAAGGGTGCGTTCGGTGCTGTTAACGTGTCTTGACCACTCTAGAAGTGAGCGATTATTTCCAGGGTCTTTGAGAAGCACTTCGAGTACCAGCTTTAATGCAGGGTCATTAGACATAGGCAAAAAATTCTCAATGCACGATCCGGCGCTTAGCTGATCAATCAAGACCCGCATCAACCGACTATCTTCTTCATTTTCAGGCTCCTGAATTCCTCGTTCTTTTAGATCTAAGAGAATCGCCTTGGCAATAGCTCCTACTGAGATGATGCTAGCGACAGTTGGCAGGGTTTTGCATAGCGTGGCTTCGACGTTTAAAAGAAAATATGCGGCGTCGTTGTCTGTCCAGGCGAGATGTTCTGTGTTAGGTGGTAACCATATCCCAAAATCGGGAGGCGCCGCATAACAGCTGTTTTCAACGGTTAGCTCAATAACTCCCTTGATCAAGTATACAAATTGTCCCCAAGCATGTTGCTCTGTCGAAAACGAAGTTACTTTGTTTACTTCTACGATTCCAACCGATACTGAACTCATCTCTGAAGCCTTATGGTAATCTGAGCGGTTGGTCATCGTTTAAACTCCGTATAGTACGTTGGTATCGTATCCTGCTAATTATAGCAGAGTACGATTGTTTCTCCCATTTTGCTGTTTATGCATGCACAATGAAAGTAATAAACTCCATCTCGCAGCCGGTCGCCACTGAGGAAGTCATGAGCGAGTTGGATTCCATCAATAAGTGATGGGGTAGGGGAGCACTGCGCTTGGCGAGTGTGCCAACCAATCCCGATTGGGCTATGTGCTGGGAGATGATAAGTCAATGCTTCACGACGCGGGGGGATCAGCTATGAACGGTGTACTGCAAGTGATTCGAGTTTCGCCATCGACGGAGAGTGTGGGGAAACGGAAAAACTGAATTAACTTAAGTCATGGCTCAGTCATAATTATTGCTGAGCCATAATTTTTGGCTTCTGCATTTTAGTTAGCTGTGCGCAAACAACTCCAAATTGCGATGATCAATTTGCAATATACTGTCAGTTAGCTACTAAAAAGAGACCTGTCATGTCTATACTTGCTGAGTTCCGTCAACTCGAAAAGCACCTCGCCGAACAGCTCAAAGTTTTCGAAGCGTTGAAAAGCGAGGCTGGCCTCAAGCAGGAATTCAGCCATAAGCTAAACCTTAAAACTAGCCATCAACTGCTGTTGCTGATTAGCCAGCTCGTTCAAAGATTTACTCACTCGCGCCGATTCTTCTGATTGAAGCGTCAGTTGTTCAGTGACATCGCGAATGTTGGCAACGTTTCGGTTTACCTCTTCCGATACCGAGTTCTGTTCTTCCGCGGCACTCGCGATTTGCAGGTTCATATCACTGATCACTTCGACCCCGCGGTTGATCTTCTGCAATGCGAGCACAGCTTGTTTAACCTGGGCGACGCTTCCTGAAGCTTGGTTGTGGCTCGTCTGCATTGACTGAACTACATTACGGGTACCACTCTGCAGTTGCTCGATAACACTGTGGATTTCACCAACTG
>RCUR01000923.1_pt1 | contig 10517 bp, 10 predicted proteins | sample 2166151 | NCBI WGS metagenome assembly RCUR01 (sample SAMN09932785, study PRJNA488358) | compost metagenome | isolation source: compost soil in an enriched community | place: Germany: Experimental Botanical Garden
CAACCCGGATGATTTTTATGCAGGCGCAGCGCTTCTCCATCGCCCCCATGCTGGACTGGACCGATCGGCATTGCCGTTATTTCCACCGTCTGATGACCCGCCAGACACTGCTCTACACCGAGATGGTGACCACGGGTGCCATCATCCATGGCAAGGGCGATTATCTGGGTTACAGCGAGCAGGAGCACCCCATCGCCCTGCAGCTCGGCGGCAGCAACCCGGCCGATCTGGCCCGCTGCGCCAAGCTGGCGGAAGAGCGCGGTTATGACGAGATCAACCTCAACGTGGGCTGCCCGTCCGATCGGGTCCAGAACGGCCGCTTCGGCGCCTGCCTGATGGGTGAACCCGCCCTGGTCGCCGATTGCGTCAAGGCGATGCGCGATGTGGTGAGCATTCCGGTGACGGTCAAGACCCGGATCGGCATCGACGAGCAGGATTCCTACGAATTCTTGCAAGCCTTCATCGAGCAGGTGCGCGACGCCGGCTGCGAGACCTTCATCGTCCACGCCCGCAAGGCCTGGCTGAGCGGCCTGAGCCCGCGTGAGAACCGCGAGATCCCGCCGCTCGACTACCCGCGCGTCTATCGGGTCAAGCAGGATTATGCTGACCTGACCATAGCCCTCAACGGGGGGGTGACCAGCCTGGAGCAGACCCTGGAGCACCTGCAGCATGTGGACGGGGTCATGATGGGGCGTGAGGCCTATCAGAATCCCTATCTGCTGGCCCAAGTGGACAGCCAGGTCTTCGGCCTGGGCGGTGAGCTGCCGAGCCGCCACGAGGTGGTACGGATGATGCTGCCCTACATGGAGTCGGAGCTGGCCAAGGGCAACTACCTCTCCCACATGACCCGTCACATGCTGGGCCTGTTCCAGAACATGCAGGGCGCCCGCGCCTGGCGTCGCCACCTGAGCGAGAACGCCTGCAAACCGGGCGCTGATATCCAGGTGGTGCTGGATGCCATGGCCAAGGTACCCGAGTTCGCCAGCCCGCTGACGGTGGAGTAAGCCATGTATCGCTTCACCGGCTCCTGGCTGCACAAGGCGCTGGTCCGCCTCTGCGCCGGCCTGCTCGCCATCCTCGGCATCAAGCTCAGCGCCCTCTACCTGCTCGGGCTGGTGATCGTGCTGGGACTGCACAAGGATCAGCTGCTGGGCTAGCAGCCACCACACTCATGCCGATGAGCCATAAAAAAGCCGGAGCACTTGGTGCTCCGGCTTTTTCATATCGGTTTTATAGGGATCGCGGCGCCCTGATTACTCGCTCAGGTCCACAAACTGCAGCTCGGGGGGCGACGAGGTCAGCACGTCGGCGCAGTAGTCCCAAGTAGAGATGCGATAGTGCTGCAGATCCTCGTCCAGATGCAGGCCATCAGATTCCTGATGGAACCAGCTGGCGAAGCGGGACGGGATGATCAGCTGGATCTGCTCCTCTATGGTATGACTGTCCCGGCCTTCCGCCAGGTCGCAATCCTCCATCACCCGCACGGCGAAGATGTGGCGGAAACTGACCCGGCAGAGCGGCTGCGGTGGCAGGTCGATACTGCGCGCGCGGCCCAGCATGACGGTCAGGGTGTCACTCCAGATATCCTGATGCAGTTCGGCCACGACCAGGCCGGGGGGAAGCTGGCGGGACGGTGCCCAGGGCACGGCCACCTGCCGAATGGCATTCTTCTGTTCCATCATCCACCTCACTACAGCGCATGCCATATTCTGAGTGTATCCGAAACAAATTAGGCTGACGATGGCAAGAAAAAACCCGGCGGGAGCCGGGTTTCATTCGATAACTTTACGCCCTTACTTTACGGCGTCTTTCAGCGCCTTGCCTGCCACAAAGGACGGCACATTGGCGGCTGCAATCTGGATCTCTTTACCAGTTTGCGGGTTGCGACCGGTGCGGCCCGCGCGATGGTTGACCTTGAAGGTACCAAAACCCACCAACTGAACGGCATCGCCCTCTTTCAGGCTCTGGGTAATACCATTGATGATCTCTTCCAGAGCGACTTTGGCCTGAGCTTTGCTCAGGTCTGCTTTGGCGGCAATTGCATCGACAAGTTGAGCTTTGTTCATAACATTTCCTTTATGATCGGGCATTTAGCACCGGGCCACTCTATTCAAAAAAAAACACTCAGGCAAAGGCTTTATCAGCCGGATTGGCTTGAATGCTGGGGTTTTCATCAAGATCTGCGGAAATAGTCACATATCTCGCCCCTGCGTCCTCCTGACAAGCGACACGGGACCAGAAACCGACGGAGACTTGTATGCAAACCCCCGCCTGATGTAACAATATCCCCACACTCCTATTGACGGTCAACAGGATTTTCCCTAGTTATAGGAGTGTCGTCAGTCGCTGAGAATGACCGAAGGCCTGCAGCCATCGCGCTTCATGCCATGCCCATGGAGGGACTATGTTAACTGAACTGGAACAAACCAAGCGCGCGTTGGCAGGCAAGCACAGGGCGATCGATGACTGGCTGGATGCCAGGCAGGCGTTGCTGGTCGAGTACATGCGATTGGCCGGGCTCATGCCCGCCAGATCCAAGCAGCGATCCCTCCCCGGTCACGTCGACTTGCAGCGCTTCTGCGAGCAGCTGGTCGACTATGTCAGCGCCGGTCACTTCGAGATCTACAACCACGTGGTCACCGCCTTCGAGCAGGCCAGCGGCGACAAGCTGGAGCTGGCCAAGCGCATCTATCCCCACATCCGGGCCTGCACCGAGTTCGCCCTGGAGTTCAACGATAAATACAGCAACGCCGACGAGGCCCAGTTACTGCTGCTCGATGAGGATCTGAACCAGCTGGGCCCCGTGCTGGAGGACAGGTTCAAGCAGGAAGACCGGCTGGTCAAGGCATTGCAAGTGGTTGAGTCCCTCAGCCACCCGCAACCCTGATGCTCAATACCGGAGCCACCTCAAGGTCCCGATGAACAAGCTGCATTACACTTTGGAGCATGATTTGTTAGCACTGCGTCCAAACGCAGACCGGAGATGAGCATGCCCGAGCGCCGCCACTTTACCAGGATCTTCTATTTGACCGCGGCCAGCCTGGTGCAGGGCCAGCGCCAATGGCCGACCCAGCTGATCGACGTGTCCCTGCAAGGCGCCCTGCTGCTCAGACCCGAAGCCTGGTCTGGCAGCGACGACAAGGAGTATGAGCTCAGCTTCGTGCTGAGCGGCAGTGACATAGTGATCAGGATGCAGGTAGAGCTGACCCACGAGGCCAGCAAGAAGCTGGGATTCTACTGCCACCACATCGACATCGACAGCGCCAGCCACCTGAAGCGGATGATAGAGCTGAACGTGGGGGAGGAGCAGTTGCTGTATCGCGAGCTGGAGCAACTGCTGGAAGAGCACCAGGAGCACGCTCAGCCCTAGCCTAGGATAAGCCACGAAAAAGGAGCGCCGATGCGCTCCTTTTTGTTGTCTGCTTGCCATTCTATGGATCGCACTCTCTTTAGAGGGCTTCCAGCGCATCCGCCAGCTTCTTCACCGGCACCACTTCCATCCCTTCGATGGGATGCTTGGGGGCGTTGGCATAGGGGACTATGGCACGACGGAAGCCATGCTTGGCCGCCTCTTGCAGCCGCTCCTGACCGGACGGCACCGGCCGGATCTCGCCAGACAGCCCCACCTCGCCGAACACCACCAGATCCTTGGGCAGGGCCTGATCCCGGAAGCTGGAGACCATGGCCAGCAGCAACGCCAGATCCGCACTGGTCTCCTCGACCTTGACCCCGCCGACCACGTTGATGAAGACGTCCTGATCCGCCATCTGCAGGCCGCCGTGACGGTGCAGCACCGCCAGCAGCATGGCGAGGCGGTTGTGATCCATCCCCACCGCCACCCGCCGCGGGTTGGAAACCTGGGAGTAGTCCACCAGCGCCTGCAGCTCCACCAGCAGCGGGCGGGTGCCCTCCCAGATCACCATCACGATGGAGCCCGGGGCCTGCTCGTCACCGCGGCTCAGGAAGATGGCGGAGGGGTTGCTCACCTCCTTCATCCCCTGCCCCGTCATGGCGAAGACGCCAAGCTCGTTGACCGCGCCGAAGCGGTTCTTGTGGGAGCGCAGGGTCCGAAAGCGCGAGTCGTGGGCACCGTCCAGCAGCACAGAGCAGTCGACGCAGTGCTCCAGCACCTTGGGGCCAGCCAGGGTGCCGTCCTTGGTGACATGGCCCACCATGAAGATGGCGACATGGTTCTGCTTGGCGTAGCGGGTGAGCAGGGCCGCGGATTCGCGCACCTGGGAGACGGAGCCGGGGGATGACTGCACATCCGCCACATGCATCACCTGGATGGAGTCGATGACCATGATCTGCGGCTGCTCCTGCTGGGCAATGATGCAGATCTGCTCCACGCTGGTCTCCGACAGCATGCGCAGCTTGTCGGTGGGCAACCCCAGCCGGCTGGCACGCATCGCCACCTGTTGCAGGGACTCCTCCCCGGTCACATACAGGGTCTTCATCCGCTCGGCCAGGCCACACATGGTCTGCAGCAGCAGCGTCGATTTGCCTGCCCCCGGGTTGCCGCCGATGAGGATGGCCGAACCGGGCACCACACCGCCGCCCAGCACCCGATCCAGCTCCTTGAAGCCCGAGCCGAAGCGGGGGATCTCGGTGGTCGCGACCTCGGCCAGGGTCTGTACCTGGCTGCCGATGGCGCCGGCATAGCCGGTGTAGCGGGCACTCTTGCCAGGGGTAGTGACGCCCAGCCGGACCTCGGTGATGGTGTTCCACTCCTTGCACTCGCTGCACTGACCTTGCCAGCGGGTGAAGTCGGCGCCACATTCGGAACAAACATAGGCGGTTTTGTTTTTGGCCATGGATAACTCGGGGACAGGATGAATTCCTGCTTGATATACTGGTTTGCGACCGACAGATCAAACCCAGAATCGGAAAAGTGACTTTCCGCGGCAGGAATACATGGATTCAGAACAACCACTACACCTGATAGAACAACTCGTCCCCCTGCTCAGAGAAAAGGACTTCGATGAGCTCTTCACCCGCCTGACCCAGAACGAAAACACCAACAGCCGTTTCCTGCTCAAGATGGAGATCAAGCGCAAGTGCACCCCCTGCCGGCGGGTGATCGACATGCGCAATGAGCTGAGCGAACTCTGTGTGGTGTACGAGTTCGAGGGGGTCACCCACTTCATGCCTGCCGAGGCCATCGAGCTGTTTCAGTCCCAGTGCTACCTCTACCGCGACAGCTATACCCTGGGGGTCTACGAGACACTGCACGACTGGTACAAGCATCATCAGGGCAAGGGCGAGAGCCTCGCCCTGCCCACCAGCCCGTTCAGTCCCTTCGATGTCAGTGCCATCCCTTTTGCCAGCCACTACGGCCGACAGGAGGAGCGGATGCATTTCAGCTCCCCCATGCAGCTCAGGTTGGCCGACGGAGAGAAGCTGCTCGCCAAGAGCTCGGATATCTCGCTCGGCGGGATCCGGGTCTCGGTGCCCTATCTGCCCAGCTACCAGACCGGCGAACAGATCGAGGTCCTCTTCACCGGCCTGGAGCGCGAGCATGCCAACCCCATGCTGCGCCAGCCCATCAGCTACCAGATCCTGGGGGAGGAGCGAAAGGAGGGCAAGTTCTGGCTGCGACTGGTGAAGAGCGGCGAGCACCCCGCCTTTGACCGCTTCCTCGGCGAGTTCATCGAGCATAACCGCAGCCGTTACCGGGTCAGCGTCGACTACCTGCTGTCGGCTGCCGTCATCAAGGGGTATGAGCAGTTCTACCTGCCACGCATGACCGGCATGCCGCTCTTCTTCGGCACGGGGGAGAGCCCCGCCCTGGAGATAGCCCTGCGCACCGAGAACAACCAGCACGTGCTCGAGTACTGGCGGGATGCCAAGAACCGCGACATGCTCGCCAGCCTGTTCGGCGCGACCCGCATGCAAGCGCTGTTGCCGGCCAAAGGGGAGCTGCGCGAGATCCTGATCTACAGCTTCACTCATTCGGTCCGCAGCCACCTCTACTTCTTCTCGGCCACCCGGGAGGAGCTGCAGCAAAGCGGCCTAACCACCCTGTTCTTCCAGGTCGGGGCACGTCGCCCGAGCTGGCGCGTCTACAAGTTCAGCCTGGAGGCGTGCGCCCTGCACGAGGCCGATCTCGACAACCAGCAGGCCGGGGAGCCGCATCAGTTACAAGATCTGCTGCTGCGCGAGCGGCTCCAACAGATCGGCCATGTTGGCCTGCTGCAGGAGATCGGCCTCGACCAGCAGCGCGAGGAGTTTCGCTACGACGCCAGCCAATCCCACAACGCCAACGATCTGCAGCGCTTCGGTCACGACGTCAGCGCCGCCCCCTTCGAGATAGAGACGCTGCACTACGTACAGCTGCGCAAGGAGGCACGCTACGTCCACAAGACGGCGATCGTGATCCGCCACCAGGAGCATGCCTGGATTGGCTGGACCCGCGACATCTCGGCCCATGGCATGCAAGTCGAGCTGGAGGCGCCCTTCGTCGGGGAGAAGGGGGATATCATCCAGGTCGCCCTGCCGCGGCTGCAGGATCTGGCCAAGAGCATGGATCTGCAGCGCCTCCCCTACCGGCTGGTCAGCCTCAATTTGAGCCGTACCGTGCTGCATCTGTGCATCGAGGGGGAGCCGGCGCGCCACATTGGCCATCACTTCTTCAGCCTGCTTATCGAGAGCAACCAGAACAAGCTCAAGGCCACCAGGGAGCACAGGCGCTACCGCGGCATGGCGCGGGCGCTGCGCAATATCTTCACCCACCACATCTTCGACACGCCGGTCTATATCAATAAGCTCAAGGGGGCGCCCAGGCCGGCGGCGGTGGGCCTGGCACCCCGGCCACGCAGCCTGTCCAGGCTGTTGCAAGCCTGCGCCGAGCAAGACGAGCAGGCCAACCTCTATCCCCTGTTTCAGGGGGGGCTGCTCAAGACCTTGCTGCTCGAGCCGTTGCGCGCCATCGAGCGGGAAGACAAGCCAAAGGAGGCGGAGGTCTACATCGCCTGCCTGCGCTCGCAGGGGGGCGCCCCCCTGTTTCGTAGCCGTCTGGCCAGCAGCTTCCCGTCGGCGGAGGAGAAGCGCCGCTTCGTCGAGCTGGCCCTGCAGCAGGGGGAGTTCTATTCGGTGCTGGTCGGCATCTCCCGCACCGGCCGCCCGGACACCAGCTTCATCGCCAACGAACTGGACTACATCGCCAAGTTCGCCATTCACAAGGCCAAGAAGCTGGAAGAGGAGTTGTGGAGCGTGATGGGGGTGGGCGAGCTGACCGATACCAGTCAGGCCACCCTGTTCCGGCTTGGCATCACGCCGCCGGCGGGATGAGAAGAGGGCGGCCACCGGGCCGCCCTCTTTGTTCCAACCCTGTCTCAGGCCGCCTGCGGGTTGCTCAGCCAGGCGAGGATCTGTGGGAAGTGATCCTCCTGTGCCTGAGGGGCCGTCAGCATGTTGATGTGGTCATAATCGAGCCGGTTGCCATTGTCCAGGCCGAGGCGGGTGTGACGGGTAGCCGAGCCCATCTCGGTGCTGAAACGGCGCACATCTATCGGGTGACCCAACACCTTGTCGGCCCGGGCCGAGATCATCCAGAGCGGCGGCCACTGCACCCGGCTCGCCGCCTCGTCATAGGCGAAGCCATCGTGGGGATCCTGCCAGGGCCCGCACTTCACCCAGGGGATAGTCTCCTGCAGGTAGCGCAGGGGCTCGTCATCCGCCCCCATCTTCAGCTTGCGCGCCGCCAGGAAGCCGGTGTTACGCGCCAGCCAGGGAGCCAGCCTGTTCCAGATCAGATCCACCTTCAGCCAGCGCTCCGGGTTCTGCACCGACACGCCCCGCTTGGTGCCAAAGAACACCAGGCTGGCAATCTGATCGGCCAGCGCCGGGAAGCGCGCCAGAGTCGAGGCCATGAGGACCCCGCCCCAGGAGTGCGCCATCCAGTGCACCCTGGCACCGGCATGACGGGCCGCCACCCAGTGCTGCAGCGCGGGCAGATCCTCGGTGATCAATTCATGCTGGCCGTGCCCTGCCTGCTCGGCGATGGCCGGGGTACTCAGGCCCCGGCCGCGCAGATCGGCCACATAGACCTGATAACCGTGCCTGGCCAGGAAACAGGCCAGCCCCTTGCCCGATTCGGTATAGAAGATGCGGCCGTTCTCGATGGCGCCGTGCACCATCAGGATGGGCTCGGCATGCACCGCCACGCCCGGTTGGATGTGGCGCACATGCAGCCGATGCTCGCCGCAGGGGATGAACAGGGATTGTTGTAACAGTTCCATCTTGTTGTCAGGTCCTCCTTGACCCTGGTTCAATTCCAGCGGCGCTCGCGACAGGCGATGGCCCCGAGCAGGCAGAGCACCCCTTCCAGATCATGATGATTGAGGGTGGCGGCCGCCTGGGCCCGCACCAGCGGCTTGGCGTGGATGGCGATGCCGAGTCCGGCGACGGCCATCATCTTGAGATCGTTGGCCCCGTCGCCGACGGCCACCGTCTGGGCCGGCCGGATGCCATGATCTGTCGCCAGCCGTTGCAACACCTCGGCCTTGACGGCGGCGTCCACTATGCGACCACTCACTCGCCCGGTCAGACGATCGTCCTCGGTGGCCAGCTCGTTGGCGAAGATGGCATCCAGTCCCAGTGCCTGCTGCAATTCGCCGGCGAAGCGGGTGAAACCGCCGGAGGCGATCGCCACCTTCCAGCCCGCCTGCTTGAGGGTGTCGACCATCAGCTGCAGGCCCGGCATCCAGGGCATGGCCGCGGCCACCTCATCGAGAATGGCGACCGGGGCGCCCTCCAGCAGGGCGACCCGGCTGCGCAGGCTGTCGGCAAACTCCAGCTTGCCCTGCATGGCCGCCGCGGTCACGGCGGAGACCTGTTCTCCCACCCCGGCCAGGCGGGCGATCTCGTCGATGCACTCGATCCGGATGGCGGTGGAGTCCATGTCCATCACCAGCAGACCCGGCTCGCTCAGGGTGGGCAACGCGGGCAGATGGCAGAGATCGATGTCCCACTCCTGCGCCTTGAGGGCCTGTACCAGCTCGGGGGAGAAACGATCCGTACCGAGCAGCAGCAAGGGAATGCCGGCCTGTTCCCCGGCGGGGTAGAGGCTAGTCTCGATCCCCTTGTTCGCCAGCAAGGTCGCCAGGCGACTCAGATGGCGGGGCCCGAGATCCTGGCCAAACAGGACTATCCAGGCGCCATCATGGGACCGGGTCGCGGGCAGCAGGGCTTCGGCGGTCAGCTGCCAGCATGGGGCGCCACACAGGGCGGCGGACCAATCGGACAGGGCGGGGGGAAGCTGGGACAACAACATAGGGGTGACGCCTTCCTTGGAGAGCAGGGGGTTTAGGGTGCTGGCCCAGAGTAGCGTATTGCTTTTTGTACAGGCAAGCGCCAAGATCCGGCCACTGCTCATCACCACGAGGCTCAGCGCTTTGCGTCATCTCCCCATCAAACGTGTTATCAGCCTGGCGGCCGGGAGCCTGCTCGGCCTCTGGGTGCTGGGCCTGCTTATTCACATGCAGGGGGAGAGCCAGGCTGCGCTGCACAGCGAGGCCCGTGATCGGGCCCAGGCCCTGGTGGCCTACGCCGCCCGCGACATGAAACGCTGGATCAAGGAGGACAAGGAGAGCGAGCTGGAACGACTGGCTCAGGATCTGGCCGCCGAGCCCGAGATCCTCGATGTCACCCTCTATGATGCGCGCGGCATTCCCCTCGCCCAGTCGGATCAGGCCGTGCCACTGGAGAGCCTGTTGCCCATCGGGGCCGACAACAAGTCACTGCCGGAGCAGGGCAAGGGCCGCATCCAGTTCGTGCAGGAGATCCAGGATGACAACCTGACCCTCGGCTACCTGCGCATCACGCTGGAGGAGCAGAAACTCCTGGCCCAGCAGGATATCCGCCTCAAGGTGAGCCAGGAGAAACAGCGCCTGATGCTGCTGGTGATGCTGCTGGCGGGTCTGCTCATCTCTTATGGGGTGCGCCGCAACTACATGCGGGTCCGCAAGCACAAGAAAAAGAGCGCCCAGACGGCGGCGCCCAACGAGCACGCCCCGCCGCCCGGGATCGAATAGCGTCAGTCCGAGACGACTTCACAGGATCCATCCCAGCCTCGACATGCAGCACCGTACTCATCCCCTTTCTTGCCGTTCACCGTGACGATCTGCTGGAACTCACGGCAGTAACGGCCATTGTTGCTTGACCACTACACTTTTCTGTTGGCCGACGACGGGACCGGCTGGCCTAAACGCCAGAGCGCAACGCGGGGCCGACTGGCCCCGCATCACCTCCTGTGATCTCAATCATGCCGCTCTCGGCCCATGCTATTTGCCAAGATTCTATGGTAGGTAAAGAGCCCTAATCGCCCTCTTTGCTAACCACCAGCGACCAGCTCTTATCGGGATCGAACAGCTGGATCGCCTCAACGACAGTTGCCGTGTCGGCCCCTAGATCCTTTTGATAAACCCGCCCCTCGTGATTCACCATGAAGGTCATCACCCCACTGTTGGCATAATCGGCCGGCCAGGCGATCAGGGCGACACCGTCTCTTAACAGCC
>RCUR01000924.1_pt1 | contig 10515 bp, 6 predicted proteins | sample 2166151 | NCBI WGS metagenome assembly RCUR01 (sample SAMN09932785, study PRJNA488358) | compost metagenome | isolation source: compost soil in an enriched community | place: Germany: Experimental Botanical Garden
GGCAAATCCTCCCTAATTAAGATGCTGACTGGTATTGAGCACATCAAAATTGGAGCAGGCGTAACAACCGACTCTGTCACCCAATATCAACACCAATCGTTAAATATATGGGATACCCCTGGCATTCTTGCTGGCGAGTGCGAGCAACATGATGCCAAAGCGCTTGAAGCCATAGCCAAAGCAGACCTGCTAGTTTACGTAATTACAAATGAGTTGTTCGACGATGTCGTAGGCGCAGCCTTCCGCAACCTCTGCTTTAACCAAGGCCGCGCCAAGGAGATGATGATCGTCATCAATAAGTTTGAAAGTGACTCGGCCGACAAAGAAACCAAGATCGCCGGCATCACCCAGGTGCTTGAGCCAAAAATCCCTGAAGACTTTCCCATCGTCTTCACTGACGCTCAGTCATTCTTCGACGCATTGGATGAGGATGACGAGCAAGAGCGCCAAGAGTTGCTGGCGCTTTCTAACAGTGACGGGCTCGCCAAAGCCATTGATGACTTTGTCGCGCAACGTGGCCTATATGCCCGACTTACGACGCCGCTCCAGCAGCTTCAAATTAAGCTGGAGTCCAAAATTGACGAGCTGACCATTTCTGACCCGCTGCAAAAGGGCTTGGTTAGCTTGCTCACTCAAAACAAGCGTGTATTTCAAGCCAACAGACGAGACCTCATCAAAAAGGTCGGAGCGAACCTAGACAAACTGAACGGCCAGATTGTTGAACAAGGAAACCGGCTTGCCGATGCTTTGGGTGGGGAGCAGGAAGAGTTTGAAAAAATACAGGACAGTTCAACTCACGAATGTGAACGGCTGATAAATTCTGCTTTGGAAGATCTGCAGGTCACTGCAAACGAGTGTCTTTCAGATCTTGAAGCAGAGCTAGTCGAGTTGGCGAACACCCCTGCTAGCTTGAAAATCAATGAAGCTCTGGACGCTGCAAAAAATTTCAACCCTGAAGCCGAGCAAGGAAAAGTCGGCAGCGTCTCCAAAGATGATCCCCTGAAGATTAACAGCGCTCTCAGCCAGAGCATGACGAAATCTGCAGAGAAAGGATTTTCCTTCCTTGCTAAAAGCGCTGTTGGCGATGCATCTAAAACAGGGCTCAAATCAGTTTCAGGTAGCACGTTACACACTGCTGTAAAAGAGATTGGTGGCTTCTTTGGGTACAAGTTCAAAGCTTGGGAGGCCGTAAACATAGCGGACAAAATAGGGAAAGGCGCGAAGTTTCTAGGCCCGGCCATGGCGATCTTGGGGGTTGGCATGCAGATATATGACGATTATAAACAGTCTGAGCATGCAAAAGAGATCCTTAAAATAAAGCGTGACATTCGTAAGAATTTTAAAGAGTACGGCGATGCCGTGCGTAAGAGCATAGATGTGCAACTCGAGAAGCTGCTTGATACTGGCTTTGACCAGTCTATCGCCAATATCGACGAGGCACTCCATGAGATACGTGCTCAGTCTGATGGTAAATCGGACAGCGCTAACGCGCTACGCACTGAACTGGATGCAGTAATAAGGCTTCGCGAAGTGATTCAAAGCGCCTATTGATGAGCACTGAACATATCATGTCTCAGCTAACCATCGGTGTGGAGCATTGCACTTATGTGTTGAATTCAGGACCCTTTTGAAAGCCGATGCGAAAGCCACAGCCGGTTGCGGTACTGAATAATGGATAATCGCCGCAACTCGGCAGCAACCGCAGCCTGTGCAGAAATGGCACGGGCTGCGCAAAGGCTGAAGCCACATTCCTTGGCGGGCAACGCCGAACACTCCACGGGAGAACACTGCTCATGTTGAACAGCCTGAAGCTCGAAGGCGTCGGACCCGCCGAAAAGCTGGCCATCGAGTTCAAGCCGCGCCTGAACTTCCTGACCGGCGACAACGGTCTGGGCAAGAGCTTTGTGCTGGATATCGCCTGGTGGTCACTCACTCGTACCTGGGCTAGGGGCGTGATGGCAACCCCGCGCTCGGATGCGCAGAAGTCGACCATCCACTTCAGCTACACGGGCAGCGCAGGCGAGTTTGCCTATAAAAGCGGCTTCGACCATGAGGCCCAGCAATGGTCGGTCAAGCAAGGCCGCCCCGCCGTACCCGGGGTGGTGATCTATGCCGGCGTCGACGGTAGCTTCTCGGTCTGGGATCCGGCGCGCAACTACTGGAAAGGCGACAAGGACGCTGCCGCTGCGCCCAACCGGCCTCGCAGTTTCGACTTCACACCCGATGCGGTGTGGAATGGCCTGCTGTCCAGCGATGGCAAGACTCAGCTGTGCAATGGGCTGATCAGCGACTGGGTGTTGTGGCAGGAAGGCAGCAAGCCGGCCTTTGATGATCTGGTCAAGGTGCTGGATGCACTGTCGCCCTCCGGCGTGGAAAAAATATGTCCCGGCAAGCCGATGCGGGTGGGTGACAGTGTCCGGGATATCCCCTCGCTCAGGATGCCCTATGGCCAGGACGTCCCCCTGACCCACGCCTCGGCGGGCATGCGGCGCATTGCAGCGCTGGCCTATCTGCTGGTGTGGACCTGGCGCGAGCATCAGTTGGCCAATGAAAAGTACCGAGTGCTCCCGGCCAAGGAAATCATTTTCCTGATCGATGAAATCGAGTGCCACCTGCATCCGCAATGGCAACGGCGCATCGTCCCGGCCTTGCTCAATGTCATGAACGCCCTCACCGGCACCCGCGATGTGCCGGTACAACTGCTGGCCGCCACCCATTCGCCACTGGTGCTGGCCTCGGTCGAGCCTGAGTTCGATCGCGAGCGCGACTGCATATGGGACTTCGACCTGGTGGATGGCGAGGTACAGGCCAATCTTTACCCCTATTCACGCAAGGGTGACGTGAATGCCTGGTTGTCTTCGCAGGTGTTCAACCTGAAGGAACCCAGCTCGGTCGCTGCGGAACACGCCCTGGAAAAGGCCCGCGGATTTCTGCGCGAGGCTGCCGCAACTCAGCAGCCGCTGACACCCGCACAGAAAGCAGCCCTGACTCAGATTGATGGAGAACTACGCGCCAGCCTCAGCGATGTGGACTCCTTCTGGATTCGCTGGAGCCAGTTCCGCGAGCAGCACATGGGTGAAGCATGATCCGGGTAGAACTGGCCGCTGAACCCCAGGATTTTGATACCAAGGTAAGGCAGCCCGGATTGCGGGCCATTGCCGAACTCGCTGGCGAGCCAGGCTTGCCCAAGCGCAAAGGCCGCCCTCGACAGGCGATTGCCAATAGCCGTGAACAGATTCCAGCGGACAAATTCCCGCCGTACTGGACTGAGGCGCTGCCCGAGCTGAGAACGGCCTACGGGCATATCTGCTGCTATGTGAGCGTCTATATCGAACCGGTGACCGGCGCCGCCTCGGTTGACCATATGCTGCCCAAGTCTCGTTCTTGGCGAGAAGCCTACGAGTGGCGCAACTACCGGCTGGCTTGCTCGCTGATGAACAGCCGCAAAAATGACTATCTGGATGTTCTCGATCCATTCGAGATTGACGATGACTGGTTCCATCTTGAGCTGGTGGGCTATCAGGTCATTCCCAGAGCGGATCTTGATCCCGGCGTTAAACAACGCGTGCAGGCCACCATCGATCGTCTAAAGCTCAACGACCGCGACTGCCTGACGGTGCGTGAAGATTACGCAACCAATTATTTTCAGGGCGAGATCTCGCATGCCTATCTATGCCGGCGCGCGCCATTTCTGGCCAGAGAGATTGAGAGACAAGGCCTGGCGCTGTGATTGCTCAGTCAGGCAGTGCCGAGGATAAGCATTTGTTGGTACGTGCCCTTGATGACGCGACCAACCAAGGATTGAACTGATGGATACGCAACAACTGACCCAAGGCCTGCAGCAGGCCTTCTTCGCGGAAGACCAGCGCATTGTGTTCTGGTACGACCCCGAGCAGAGCTTTGTCGACGAGCTGCCGCAGCTGGATCTGCCCGATGTGCAGGTGTTGAACATGCAGGGCGAGTCGACCTTCGGCCTCAAGCTGCAGCTGGAGCTTGAAGACCCCCGCGGCAAGTACCTGCTGTACTTCCCCTGCGCCGAGCCTGACGCCGAAGACGACTGGCTGCTGGACATCAAGCTGTACTCGCGCTGTTTCTATGCCGACCGTATTTCGCTGATCTTCAATGAGCTGGGCCTGCAGCAGCAGAGCTTGCGCGAACACCTGGCCCGGCGTGAGCAGTTTCTCGGCAGCAAGACGCGCCTGGCTGCGCTGAAGCGCCTGATCCAGCCGACCGATAGCGAGGAAGCCCTGGATCTGGCGATGATTGCCGTGGTGCTGGGTGCCGGCAGCGCCGATCTGCTCACCCTGCTCTGCACCCTGGCCGAGACGGCAGTGCGTGACGACCTGGGGCTGGAGAACAACCCCGCCAGCATCGCCGAGTTATACAAGTACAACCTGATGCCGACGCTGCTGCAGGCACTGCAGGGCGAAGTCGGTTACCCGGCCAGCGCCGAAGAGCTGAGCGGGGAAAAGCCATTGCGCTTCGGTCACTTCCTGATTCGTCTGCTGGCCACCGGCTTCTGCGAAAGCATTGGCGACATCCCCGACTGGGCCAAGGCCATCGCCATCCCCTCGGCCAACGCCCGCGCCACATCACGGGCCCTGCTCTCACGCTGGCGGGACAGTTCACGTTTCTACAAGACCTACGATGTGGTGTCTGACTGGGTCAGTGAAGCGCTGCACATCCGCGAGAAGATCGGCGCGATTACCCTGGAGACCCTGACCAACGTCGCCACCTTCCAGACGGTGGAGCAGCAGATCATCGTCGACCTGACCCAGGCCATCCCCGAGGCTGACCCGCGGGATCTGGCGCTGTTCTCGCGCATCATTGCCGAGCGCCTGGATAACTACTGGGCCTCGCGGCACAAGGATGACGACATCCGCCGCAAGTACCGGCTGCTGTACGCCGCCCTGTCGGCAGCCATCGAGCTGTTCAGTTTGCGTCACAGCCACGCCGCCGGCTTTCACTTCGCCAGCAGCGAAGCGCTGTACAAGGCCTATGAGAGCGAGCTGTACCGCTTCGATACCAGCTATCGACACTACTTTGTGGCGTCCAATCGTGCCCATGTGGAGCTGCTGAAGAAGCTCGATGAGGCGGTTGAGCAATGTTATGCCTATTGGTATCTCGATCAGCTGGGCCGCAGTTGGGGCGACCGCGTTGAGGCCGAGCAACGCCTGGAACATTGGAAGATCGCTGGCGTGCCCAACCAGCAGGACTTCTACGAACGCTGGGTGCGCCCACAGTTCGAGAAAAACCGCAGCAAGCGCCTGGTGGTCATCATCAGCGATGCCTTGCGGTACGAGGCGGCCATGGAGTTGCGCGAGCGGATCAACGAGAAGCGCTACAGCGAGGCGAGCCTGGCCAGCCAGCTGGGTGTACTGCCCAGCTACACCACGCTGGGCATGGCCGCGCTCTTGCCGCACAAGACCCTGGAGTACCGCGAGAGCGCCAGCGATACGGTATTCGTCGATGGTCAGTCCAGCGCCGGGACGCTTCAGCGCGACAAGATTCTCAGCCAATACAGCGGCATGGCGGTGACTGCCGAGCAGGTCAAGGCCTGGTCGCGGGATGAAGGCCGCGAGGCGCTCAAGGACCAGCAGCTGGTTTACGTCTATCACAACGTCATCGATGACCGCAGCGACAGCGGCGGACCGTCCGAAGCGGACACCTTCCACCATGTGGAGGTCGCCATCGAGGAGCTGACCGAGCTGACCCGCAAGATTCTCATGCACTTCAATACCAGTACGGTGCTGATCACCGCTGACCACGGTTTTCTGTTCCAGCAGAGCAAGCTGGAAGTTGCCGACCGCACCACCCTGGTCGACAAGCCCGCAAGCGCCTTCAAGAGCAAGAAGCGCTATGTGCTCGGCCATAGCCTGCCGGCCGCCAAGGAGGTCTGGAGCGGCACGACGCGCCTGACCGCCGGCACCACATCGGACACCCGGTTCTGGATTCCCAAAGGCGCCAACCGCTTTCACTTCATCGGCGGTGCGCGCTTCGTCCATGGCGGGGCCATGCCGCAGGAGATTGTGGTGCCGGTGCTGACCGTCAACCAGCTGCGCGGTGAGAAAGCCGAGAAGCGCACCAAGCGCAAGGTCGGCGTCATCTCGCCGAAGTCGGCGCTGAAGATGGTCACCAACATCCAGCGCTTCGACCTGATCCAGACCGAAGTCGTCAGCGAGCAGGTGCTACCGGTCACCGTGGCCGTTGCGATTTATGAAAACGAGCAACCGGTATCCAGCGAGGAAGTGGTCACCTTCGACTGCGCCACCGACGCCATGAGTGAACGCATGAAGCAGGTGCGCCTGTCGCTGGCGGGCAGCGACTTCGACCGCAGGAAGGACTATTTCCTGATCATTCGTGACAAGGACCTGAATACCGAGCTGGAGCGCTACCGCGTCACCATCGACCTGGCCTTCACCGACGACTTCTCTTGAGAGCACGAAATCAGATGGATACCGAACAGGATAAAGACCTCGACCAGCTGCTCAACGAGCATTTCGCCGGCCGCGTGGTACGCAAGGACCTGACCAAGCTGATCAAGGAAGGCGCCAATGTTCCGGTCTATGTGCTCGAGTACCTGCTCGGCATGTACTGCGCCTCGGATGACGTCGAGGTCATCGAACACGGCTTGAAGAATGTCAAAACCATACTGGCGGAAAACTACGTTCGCCCGGACGAGGCCGAGAAGGTCAAATCCCTGGTGCGCGAGCGCGGCACCTACAAGGTGATTGATCGCGTTACCGTGCGCCTCAACGAGAAGAAAGACCGCTACGAAGCCTCCTTCAGTAGCCTCGGCATTCGCGACGCGGAGATTTCAGCCGGCATCGTCAAGGAATACGAAAAGCTCCTGGTAGGCGGTATCTGGGTAATCGCCACGCTGAGCTACTACCACGAGGAGGGCCAGAGCGGCTCGCCGTTTGGGGTGACGCTGCTCAAACCGATCCAGATGCCCAATATGAACATGCAGGAGCTGTTTGACGGGCGCGCCGCACTGACCACCGTGCAATGGCGCGAAACGCTGATTTGCTCGATCGGCATGGAGCCTTCGACCCTGGCAGAAGATGTGCAGTGGCACCTGCTAGCCCGCATGATTCCCTTCGTTGAGAACAACTACAACGTCTGCGAGCTTGGCCCGCGCGGTACCGGCAAGAGCCATATCTACAAAGAGTGTTCACCCAACAGCATGCTGGTGTCCGGCGGGCAGACCACGGTAGCCAACCTGTTCTACAACATGAGCAGCCGGCGCATCGGGCTGGTCGGTCTTTGGGATGTGGTCGCCTTCGACGAAGTCGCCGGGATCAATTTCAAGGACAAGGACGGCGTGCAGATCATGAAGGACTACATGGCCTCCGGCTCCTTCGGCCGCGGCCGTGAGCAGATGGAAGCCTCGGCCTCCATGGTGTTTGTCGGCAACATCAATCAGAGCGTCGAGTCCCTGGTGAAAACCAGCCACCTGCTGGCGCCCTTCCCGGAACAGATGATCGACGCGGCCTTCTTCGACCGCTTCCATGCCTATATCCCGGGCTGGGAAATCCCGAAGATGCGCCCCGAGTACTTCACCAACAAGTACGGCCTGATCGTCGATTACCTGGCCGAATTCTTCCGCGAAATGCGCAAGCGCAGCTTCGCCGATGCCATCGACAAGCACTTCAAGCTGGGCAACAACCTCAACCAGCGCGACGTGATCGCCGTACGCAAGACCGTGTCCGGCCTGCTCAAGCTGCTCTACCCGCATGACGTGTTCAGCAAGGAAGACGTGCGCCAGTGCCTGGAGTACGCCCTGCAGGTACGCCGGCGGGTGAAGGAGCAGCTGAAGAAGATCGGCGGTATGGAGTTCTACGATGTGCATTTCAGCTACATCGACAACGAAACCCTGGAGGAGCACTTCATCGCCGTAAAAGAGCAAGGCGGTGGCGGGCTGATTGCCGAAGGGCCAGGCAAGCCGGGCTTCATCCACACCATCGGCCTGAGCGGCAAAGGCATGCCGGGCCTGTACCGGATCGAACTGCAGGTCACCAAGGGCAGCGGAAAACTGGCCACCTCGGGCCTGTGGAACTCCACCATGGCCAAGGAGCAGGTGAAGATCGCCTTCGACTACTTCAAGGCCAACGCCTCGCGCATCAGTGCCTCGGCCAAGGTGCTGGAGCACGACTTCCACCTGCATGTGGTCGAACTGCAGAACACCGGCCCGCTGACCCACATGGCCCTACCCAGCCTGGTAGCCTTCGCCTCCGGCCTGATGGGCCGCCCCGCACAAGGGCAGATGGTGGTACTCGGCGACATGAGCCTGGGCGGCAGCATCACTCCGGTAGAAAGCATCGCCGAATGCCTGCAAGTGGCATTTGACGCTGGCGGTAAGCGTGTTTGCCTACCGATGAGCAGCGCCATGGACATCCCGACCATTCCGGCAGAGCTGTTCACCAAGTTCCAGACCAGCTTCTATGGCGAGCCGGTGGAAGCCGTGTTCAAGGCGCTCGGGGTTGATTGATGAGCGTTTAAGCAATCACCCAAAGCGCCATGGGCACGGAGTCCAGAGGGTTTGAACATATCGAGCGCCGAAGCGAGGCTGCCTCCAGGCGTTAGTAGCGCAACGCCGCAGCGGGCGTTTGGAAACGACGTTCACCCGGCTACTCAGCCGTTTCGCTGATAAACAGTAGCCAACAGAGGTTTCTCGTTGGCTGGGGTAAGGATGACCGTCTGCCAGCCTGATTTGGTATTGAGATACCGAGCCGCGTCGTTCGCATGCGCATAGGTTCGGCTCTTATGCTGGGCCACATGCGCCGGTAGTCGGGCCTCTTGATCAGCCTCACGCAGAATTCTGCAGACACGCTGAAAGACCTGATCCGCGCGCCCCTCACGATTAGTTGCGTCGTAGTAGCGCTCAACGGCGTGGTGCGTGACACGCACGCGGCCCAAAACAGGATTTTCTATCTCGGGATAGTCTGGAGGCACACCATCCCAGCGCACGCATGCAGAAGTGTCCACGCTTGCACTTGCTGCCCACGCGGAAGCCTTCTCCACCTCAATATCTTTCAAGCCGAAAAGCTGGGTACGCAAGGCATTGGTGAAAAGGTGTGCTTTTGAGCTGCTCTCGCGCAGAAGACGCTTAATCGCCCCGCGGGAAACGACTAGCTTGAGGTTTTTGGCGCTGCGCCCCTGCCCCGCAATCTCAATGCTCATCAGGAAGTACCAGATGCCGAAGAGTTCTACGTAATCGAGCGCATCGCTGCCAAAATCGACCGCAGAATGTACTTCCAGCCTTTGAAAGCAGCGATCATCACCGCTAAACGCCACTATGTAGCGCCCCTCCCCGGGCCCCTTGCTCGTGTGGAATTTCACCACTTTGTAGGTCATAGGTCACCTGAGAACGAAGTGTCGTCAAAACCAAGCCCCGTACCCAGTTCCATACCGGGATCGTTGTCCGTGTCAAACATGCCTAAATATGGCGCGCTATCGATGGTCAGGATGCCCATCATTGCGTCGAGTATCCCCTGCGCCGGATCGCTTTCACATGTGAATGGCTCATCCTTCCAGCTGGGGTTACTCGTGCTCGACAATGCAGACATCTGACCGAGCGCAACGGGCAGCACACAATCCCAATCCTCATCACTATGCCCCGTGAGAGCAGGGCCAAAAGCAGAACCTTCCGAAGGGATATTGCTGCTCGCCATGAGTACGGGAGCCTGGCGCTGCGCGGAGTGCCGGCGTGAGTAACGCTGCCTGGAAGCCCTGCCTGACTGAGCGGGAGAGTCTACTGGCTCTACAAAGATTGATTCAGCGAACGTCTCTACTGGCCGCAGGCTTGGCTGATTGACGCTGATCTGTTTATCAGGCATTTGTGCCCCGGCTTCACAAGCCCGCAGGCTCGATAAGAAGCGAGTACGCGGCAAAGCATCCGCCGGGCTTTTCAGGTAAGCCAACAACGCTGACTGCAGTCGCAGCAGTCGATTGCGCTGGGCGGAGTCTACAAATAGTAAATCCAAGGCTGTGAGCCTTGAAAAGGCCTCAAGCGCATCGGCTTTTCGCACCAGAAAGGAAGCGGCAAGTGCAGTTAAACGGTTTTCGACGCCAGGGCTAAGAACACTCATTTGTGACTCCTCAAGCTGTGTTGTGCTTCCACACAAACATGGCTTTCGGAATATGCAACCCGGCGGGACTCGGCTCCCGTTGAGTGACTGATGCCCCTGAAAACCACCAACACCAATGCTGATTCAGCCCGGTCGAATGTTCTTCTGGGTCTCATCGACTGAGGGCCAGTGTGCTAGCAAGAGCAATACTCACCGCTGATCACTGTCGTGCAGCGCCGGGGCACACAGCTCCGAAAAGAGGCCGGTGATAGTGAGCGAAATCCTGCATCGCACCTGCAGGGCGTGTCCAAACAATGTGGAATCAGTGTCAGAATGACGCCGAAAATAGTGTTCGGGTCAGCCTGAAATCACTGTTCGGAAACTCGTGGAATGGGTGCTCAAGTGGGCGCGGAATCTGCGACATGATCCCGAACCGGCACTCCGT